>Ga0209477_1001377_pt1 | contig 14900 bp, 9 predicted proteins | sample KloWWTupernatant_FD_187180 | JGI IMG/M metagenome (GOLD analysis project Ga0209477, IMG submission 187180) | Active sludge microbial communities from Klosterneuburg, Austria, studying microevolution and ecology of nitrifiers - Klosterneuburg... | ecosystem: Engineered > WWTP > Aerobic digester >... | reverse complement strand
TCTACCGGCACGACCCAGGCATCACCCGGCAGCGGCGCGCCTCCGGCCGAATCGCCCGATGCCGATTTCCAACGGGCACCCGTCTTCCAATCGTAAATCCCCAGGCGAACCGCGCTGGCTGGAATGCGTTTTGGCTCAAAGAGGTTCAGGTCTTCAAAGGCGACGCCGATGGGGAGATCCGCCAGCTCGGCGAGACCGCCCATCAGCGGCGCGTCGTTGCCGGCCAACTGCGCGTCGGAATCGGCCCGGGCCAGGGCATGCCGAAAAAGCTTGCCGGTGGCGGCCGGTGAGATCGCATCCACCCGAAGCGCCGTGCGCACCCAAAGCGCGCCGGCCGGGTCGAGACAGGCCGACGCGTCCAGCAGGGTCACCACGCCCTGGGAGGATTCGAAGCGAGCCAGCGCTGGGCGGGCAGGCTCGACCCTGCGCCACACCACAGCCGCATCCTCGTCCGTCTTTGCGCCATAGGGCGAAAGGACCAGGGCGTCGGCGCCCAGCGCTTCGGTCAGTACCTGGCTCCTTTCCATCACGATCGCGCCATCATAGTGGGCGATCAACCCGCCCAGCGCGTAGTGGCGGGTCAGAATCAGGTCGGGGGTGCGGGCCACGCGCAGGGTCAAATTGCTGGAGCCTGGCGCGCGGGCCAGCGGCTCCGTTGGCAGCAGCCAGTCGCCATATGCCGGACCCGCGGGATCCGTATTTGGCACGGCAAGCCAGGTCGGAGAGTTGAGAAGCATAACGGTTGAGGCTTTTTCGCGACCCTGCGCTATGCCGAGAGCGCTCCGAACAGGCGCCAGGGCGAGCGTGGCGCCGCGCAACCAGCCAGCCGAAGCCAGCGCGCCGCTGAGGGCCAGAGCTGGGACGGCCAGGGCCGCCAGGGCGTGGGCGGGGCGGGACAGGCGGCCCAATCGGTGGATGCGGACCGCGTCGATGCCGAGAGTGGCCGCCAGGGCGAAAGCCATCCACGTGCCGGCCGAGCCGGCCAGCGCGCGCAGCTCGGGTGGACCAACGAATATTCCCAACCCAAACCAGAGCAGGCCGGCGAAGGCGATGCCGCCGCCCGCGACCCGGCGCCGGCGTCGGATCAGGGATGCCCCCGCGAAAAACATCGCGGCGGATAGTTGCAACCCAAGGGCGGGCATCCAGCTCACGACCCGATAGGCCACCGGCGAGGCCAGCAGCACGGCCAGGGCGGCTGCCTGGCGCCAGCGGCCGCGGAGGGACTGAGCGATGAGCAGGGCGACGATGAGGTGAGCGCCGATGCGGATCAGGCGCATCATCACGGGCGCGTCGCTGGACATGAGCCCGGGAAAGAGCATTCCATCAGGCGCCAGCGTCAGCGCTGGCAGCGTGGCGGCGCCCGAGACCCAGGCAAGGTCGGACGCCGAAAACGGCAACCACAGCGCCTGAGCGCACGCGATAAATCCGAGCAAAACCAGGGCCAGATGGGCGGTGGAAGGCCCGAAATCCCGCGCGCCACGGGCAGATGCTGGCGTGGCGGGGTCGCGGGCGGGCGAAGTCATGCGGCGATAATAACAGCGACAGCAGGTTCCTTCGCTGACAATCGTGCCCCATGCCAGACGCTGTGCCATCCGATGTTGCCCCCCCTCTCTCGCTCGCGCGCGGGCTACGCGCAATAGCGCCCTGGCTCGGGGCCGGATCGATCGGTCTTGCGGCCGCCCAACCCCTTTTCGCGGGCTTGCTTCCGCGCGGGGCCGATATTCTGCTCCACTACTATCGGATTGCGGCGCTCGTGGAGATGCTTGGGCAGGGGTTTCTATATTCGCGCTGGTTTCCGTTTCTGGCCGGCGGATATGGTTATCCCATCCTGCTGTATTACGCGCCGCTTGCCCACTACCTGGGTGCGGGCTTTCATGCGCTTGGGGCCGGGATTGGGCCCGCGACACTGCTGGTCTTTGGGCTGACCTTGTTCCTGGCCGCGACCGGGACCTTCGCCTGGGCGCGCGAGCGGTTGGGCGACTCCGGCGGGCTCGGGGCCGCAGCCGCGTATGCGTTTGCGCCGTACGTGCTGCTCGACGTCATGGCCCGCAGCGCCCTGGCCGAGGTGCTGGCCCTGGCGATCGTCCCCTGGGTGTTTTGGGCGCTGACCCGTTTGCAACGCGAGGGCCGGCCCATCCATGGCCTGTTGGCCGCCCTGAGCTATGCCGGGCTGGCCCTGAGCCACAACATCACCGCCCTGGTGTTCTCGCCGCTCCTGGCCGTGTGGGCGCTCCTGCTGGCGGTTCAGGCGGGACGCGGTCGCTGGCTGCGCGACACCTCTCGGGCCGCGGCCGTGCTGGCCCTCGGGCTGGGGCTCTCGGCCTTCTTCTGGCTGCCGGCCTTCCTTGAACGCGACCTCAGTCAGCTTGACCAGGCGCTGTCGGCCGCCTACGACTTTCACACCGCCTTTCTGCCCATTGCGGGGCTGATCGCGCTGCCGGTCCGCTTCGACTTCCGCCTGGTCAACGACACCGCCCCGCTGGGCCTCAGCGCGCTGAGCGCGCTGCTGGGCGCGCTTGGGTGGGCAGGTCTCGTTGGACGGGCTGCCCGTGAGCGTGGCCAGCGGTCGAGCATGCTGGTTTGGGCGGGCTTTCTCGGCGCGGGAACGCTCGTGGGCGCGCTGATGACGCTGGACATCTCGACACCCCTGTGGGAGGCGATCCCGCTCCTGCGTTTTGTGCTGTATCCCTCGCGCTTTCTGGGCATGACCAGCCTGTTTCTGGCGCTGCTGGCCGGGGCTGGGATGTCCGTCCTGGCGGGTCTTGGCGCAGGGCTGCTCGAGCGCCTGCGTGGGTCGCCCCAGGAGGGTGAGGCCGTCGTCACCGCGCTGCTGATCGGCGCCACGATGGCCTACGGCTTTGGCTGGCAATACGCGCGCCGGTTTCCGGCGGATCCGCCGGCCGCGATCGCCGACATCGCCGCCGCCGAGCGGCGCCTGGGCATTGTCGGCACAACGTCCATTGGCGAGTATCTTCCGCGGGATGCGGCCGTTTTCCCGCCGGTGGATTCCCCAAGTCTGGCGTTGCGCGCCATGGCCCCGATCAGCCCTGCTCTGGCTGCCAGCAGCCGGGTTGAGATCGCCAGCCCGCTTCGATATGAGGCGGTGCTTACGACGCCGGCGGCGATGCCGATTGTGTTCAGCCAGTTCTACTTCCCGGGCTGGATCGCCGCAATCGACGGCAAAGCGGCTCCAATCACCCCGAGCAAACCTGAAGGGTTGATTCAGATCGTTCTGCCGGAAGGTGTCCATCGTCTGAGGGTGATCTTCGGCTCGACCCCCATTCGGGACCTGGCGGATGGCATCACGTTGGCCAGCCTTGTGATCGGCGGAGTGATCTTCGTGATTGTTGCGATCCGGCGCCGCGACCGGCGCGCGACAGCGGGGCCGGAATGGACCGGCACCTGGCTCCTGGGCGGGCTGGTCGTCGTGCTGAGCATAGGTCTCAGCGCCTACAAGTCCAGCGCATTGGACACATCGACCAATGCCCTGCGTGGCACCCGCCTGGCTGGCCCGGCGGTGGCCGGCGCCCAGCCCGTCAACGCCAACTTCAATCGGGCCCTCGAGTTAATCGCGGCAGACCGTCCGCGCGTCGCGCCGGGACGCGAGGTCGTGCGCGTCGATCTGTTCTGGCGCGCCCTCCAGCCTCAACCGGATCGGGACTACGCCGTGTTCACCGATCTGGTCGACACCAACGGGATGAGCATCGCCCGCCTTGACACGCCCCACCCGGATGGGGTGTATCCCACCTCGCGCTGGACGCCGGAAGAGTACACCCGCGACACCCGGACTTTCCCGCTTATGCCGCTCACTCCGCCCGGTGACTATGTGCTGCGGGCTGGGCTGTATCCAAAGGGCGTGCCGCAGCAACGTGTGCCGATCCTCGACGCCGACGGGCAAAGCAAGGGGGTGAGCTTCGAGGCCTCGCTGGCCCGAGTGATGACGGTGACCTTGGGCAGGCCGGCCGCGAGCGTGGCCGCCGCCAATATTCGGCCCGGGCGCAGGCTGACCGCGGCGTTGTCGGCGGCGGTCGAAATCATCGGCATCGATGGCGAACTTGCCCGCGCGCAGCCGGGTCAGAGCCTGGTCGTCCCGCTGTATTGGCGGGCGAATCAAACCCCGGGCGTGGATGCGCGAGTCTGTTTCGATCTGCTGGGTCCCCCCGGCCGGGTGGATCTGGGCTGCCAGGCCCCGACCCCCGGCTTCCCGCTCACCCAATGGCAGGCCGGCGACGTCTGGCGGGCCTCGGCCAGTCTTCGGATTCCGGTGGCTGCCACGGGCGGGACCTATGTCCTGCGGGCGCGCCTGGGCGAGGGTGTGCCTCAACCGTTGTTCGATCTCATCCTCAGCGCGCGGGCGCATGGGTTGGAACTGCCAGCGGGCTTTGCGCCGATAACCGCGCCGAGGGTTCTGGGCGGTTTCGCCGAGGCGGCCGGCTTGCGCCTATCCGAGCCGATTCAGGCGGGCAAGTCCATCACGGTCAGCGTGCTGTGGCGCGCGGCCAGCGAGGCCGGCCGGAATTTCAAGGGCTTCGTTCAGCTCTGGGACGCGACCGGCGAGCGGCGGGCCGGTCACGATGGCGACCCGTGCGCGGGCGCCTGTCCGACCGAGGGCTGGCTACCCGGCGAGTATCTCCAGGACGAACACTCGGTGCTCTTGCCCGATGGTCTCCCGCCGGGCGAGTATCGCCTGATCGCCGGGCTGTATGACCCGGACACCCAGCGCCGCTTGCGCGCCGCGGATGGAACGGATGTCGTCGAGCTTGGCTTGATCCATATATCACGCTGAGCTTCGCAACAGCATCCAGGCGGGAAGTGTGATTCTCACAAACCTCCGCACCATTACCCTTGACAATAGAACGCATGTTCGACTACAATTAGAACAAGGGTTCTAAAGGGCGCAGCAGGCAAGCGCGTGTCGCGGGCTTCCGGCGCCAGGAGAGGCGTTATGGCGCGATTGGCGCATGGTTCGCAAAATGAAGGCCGGCAGCGGGTGCTGGACTTCATCACGATGTACATCAACGACAACAGCGTGCCGCCGACGATCCGTGAGATTCAGGCTGGGGCGAAGATCAGTTCCACCTCGATGGTGAGCTATTACCTCAAGGATCTCGAGAAGGCCAACATGCTCGACCGCTACAAGCGGCGCTCGCGGGGCGTGGTCATCAACGATCCAGGCCGGGTCGTCGCCCGCGATATGGTGAGCGTGCCGCTGGTTGGGGTCATCACCTGTGGCGCCGGGCCGGTGCCGACCCCGGATGCGGACGCATTGCGCAGCGCCGATGATCGGATCCAAATCGCGCGCAGCCTGGTCAAGGACACCGAAGATTTGTTCGCCCTGATCGCGAGCGGCGATTCGATGATCGATGCGCTCATCCATGACGGTGACATCATCATCATGAAGAAGGAAACCGACGTCAAAAATGGCGAACTGGCGGCGGTATTCCTGACTGAGAAGAATGAAAGCACCTTGAAGCGCGTTTACAAGGAAGGCAAGCGCCTCAAGCTCAAGCCCGAGAACCCGACCCTCAAGCCCTTCTACGTCGATGCCCGGTTTGCCCAGATCCAGGGCCGGGTCATGTGCGTCATCCGCCGGGCCTGATCGAGCGTCAGAATTTGATCCGCCGATTCCGCCGATTCACGCCGATCTTCTTTTCTAGGATGCAATGCCAACCCGAATCTGCGTAAATCGGCGGAATCTGCGGATATATTTCCCAGCCTGAGCGAGAATAGACCATCCTGTGCGCGGATGAGGTCACATGCAAGATCGCTTTGGATATGCGCCGGTTCGCGATGGCGAATTGTTATACGAAGTCGCGGGCGAGGGCCCGGGCCTTGTCTTTGTCCACGCCGGGGTCGCCCATCTCGGGATGTGGGACGAGCAATGGCCGGCCTTCACCTCTCGGTTTCGTTGTCTGCGCTATGACACCCGCGGCTTTGGCGGCTCGCGCACCCAGGCCGTCGCGTTCAGCAATCGGCAGGACCTGCTCGATGTGATGGACTTCGCCGGGATCGAGCGGGCGGCCGTGATCGGTTGTTCGCGCGGGGCGCAGATCGCGCTGGATACGGTCATCGACTACCCCGATCGCTTCACCGCCCTGGTGGCGGTGTGCGGGGGGGTGAGCGGGTTCGACGCGTACACCGGCGCGGATGTGCCGGAAGCCGAAATGGCGCTCTTTGACGCCATTGAGAAGGTCGATGGGCTCAAGGAACCGGCCGCTGTGCGCCGGTTGTGGGAGCTCGAGACCCAACTCTGGTGCGACGGCCCGGGCCAGCCCGAGACGCGCCTGCCAGCCGCGATGCGGGCACGCATGATGGCTCTGAACTGGGTCAACCTCACCCGCCAGGACAACCAGGCGCGCGGCCTGCCCATGTCGCCCGAGGCGGCCCTGCGCCTGTGGGATGTGCGGGTGCCGGTGCTGGCCATCTCGGGCCGCTACGACACCATCGGCAGCCAGCGTTCGATGGCGTATCTGGCCCAGCAGGCGCCCGAGGGTCGGCTGGAAGAAATGGATACGGCGCACTTGCCCAGCATTGAGCAGCCTGATCAGTTCAATGCGCTGGTGCTGCGCTTTCTCGAAGAGGCCAGCGCCGGCGGCTGACGAGGCTATCCGCCTGCGCTCCCAGTCGCGCATCTGCCTGGGGCGCGGTCATCTTGCCCAATGGCATTAAGTTAAGCGGCGAACCTGAGGCCGCTATCGACACCCGGCCCCAACGGGGCCGGGTGTCTCGCGACGAAGGCTGCGCCCAGCGTCGCTGGAATCGCCAAGTAATTGCCATTGGGCGAGTCGCCCGCGCGCTCACCGTCTATAGCGTCAATCGGCCTGTATCCTATGTCCATGACCCAATCTGATACTGGTTTGGCCCGGGCCATCGCATTTGTTGAGCAATCTGGAACGCCACTCGAGCGGGCCGAGCTGGCCTATCTGCTGCGCGGGACGCCGTTGCCGAACGACGCGCGCAGCGCGCTCCTGGCTGGTCAACGTGAGGATGGCGGATGGCCATCGCCTTGGGTTGACCCGAGCGTTAAGTCCTACTCCGGCATCGGCGCAACCTGCCATCAGCTGGCGAGGGCCTGGGCCTGCGGCATTCCAATGGACACCCCTGAGATTCGGTCTGCCCTGGGGTTCCTGGTCGCGCGCCAATATGAGCACGGCGCGTTCGAAGAGGACATTACTGTTGCCGCTCTTGCGCCAGATTGGCTGAAACCCGGCAATCCACTGGCTCGCGCATATCTCACCGCAAATGCCGGCTTCTGGCTGGCCATTTTGGGCGGGCATGCCGGGGCAGCGCGAGCCGAGGGTGCCCTGGCGCGCGAAGCGGCCGGCGAGGCCTATGCCCAGACCCGCTGGCTGCGGGCCGCCTTGCGCTGGCGGCTGCTCGGGCGGGAGACCCGAGAGCATGATCTCGACACGTTGGGCGATTCCCTGCCGGGTTTTTACGCCGAGGATCTGGCCTGGATGTTGCAGACGCTGATGGCGGCTGGCCTGCCCGCGTTCAGCAGTCTGGCCGAGGCGGGTGTCGCGCGGCTGATGGGGTTACGCGGCGTTTCCGGTGCCTGGGAACGGGACGGGGCACCCTCAGTCCGGCTGACCCTCGATGCCCTGTGTGCGTTGCGCGCCTGCGGTCTGCCGCTCCCGGGCCAGGGTGGTTGCCGGGTTGAGCGCGTCCACAGTGAGGAGGTTTCGGCGCTGATCCCCGATTTGGCTCGTCTACTGCTCGACGCCGTCGATGGCGGCGCGTCGGTAGGCTTTCTGCCGCCCCTGAGCCGGGCGGAGGCGCTGGAGTACGCCCGAGGTGTGGCCACCGCAGTCGCCGCCGGTGGGCGCGTGCTGCTGGTCGCGCGGATGGACGGCCGCGTCATCGGTACGGGCCAGTTGGACCTGGCCCAGCGCGCGAATGGCCGGCATCGGGCCGAGGTCGCCAAGGTGATGACTTTGGGCGCCTGGCGCGGGCGCGGGGTGGGGCGCAGCCTGATGCTGGCGCTTGAGGATGAGGCCCGTCGCCTTGGGCGCAGCACCTTGGTCCTCGATACGCGTCGGGGCGATTCGTCTGAGGCGCTGTATCAGTCGTTGGGCTGGGTCAAGGCGGGCGTGGTGCCGCGCTACGCCCGCAGCGCGAGCGGGGACTTGCACGATACGGTGTTCTACTACAAAATCGTGTGAATATGCCGATGGCGATATGCCCGGCGCAGCCGGGCATATCGCCATCGGCGTTCATTCCGTAGCGGCCAGCTGGCCAGTAGGTGGAGTCATGTCGATCATCAAGGGAATCAACAACGTGTCGCTGCACATCGTGAATTGGGACGAGGCCAAGCGTTTCTACTCGGAGACGCTCGGGCTCGGCGTGCCGTCTTTCTGCGCCGACGAGTTTGGCTGGTGCGAATTCGGGGCCGAAGGCGAGACCCATCTCGCGCTCAACCGTTGGAACGACCCGACCCCGCCCTCGCGCGAAGGCGGCGGCACCGTCGTCCTCACCGTCGAGGACTGCCCTGCCGCCGTCGCGGCGCTGCGCGCGAAGGGCGTGCGCTGCGAGGATCCCATTGGCATCCCGGGCATGGTCACCTATGCCAATTTCTGGGATTCGGATGGCAACCGCCTGCAGCTTGCTGGACCGGCGCCAGCTTAAGGGTTTTGTTTGGTCAGGATTGATGAGGGCGGGGCACGCGCCGCGGCGCGTGCCCCGCCCTTTTTGGGGCTAGGATAGCCCCATGAGCAACGCCCAAGCGCGGGCCCAGGCGGTGATCGACGACCTCACCGGACGGGGCATAGAGCGCGGTCTTCAGGTCGCCGCCTATCTGGATGGTGAACTCGTCGTTGACGCGTGGTCCGGGCTCGCCGACCCCGAAACCGGCCGCGGGGTCAACGGCGACACCCTTTTTGTCACCTTCTCATGCACCAAGGGCGTGACTGCGACCGTTGTGCATTTGCTTGCCGAACGCGGCCAGCTCGACTACGACGAGTCCATCGCCCGCTACTGGCCTGAATTTGCCTCGGGCCCGGCCGCCGCGGTCAAGGCCACAATTACGGTGCGTCAGGCGCTGTGCCACACCGCCGGATTGCCGCATCTGCCGCCCGGGATCACCCGGGATGGGCTCCTTGATGGCAGCCGCATGCGTAACTGGATCGAGCAGGCTGAGCCGCTGTGGGCGCCGGGCGCCATAACGGGCTACCACGCCGTGACGTTTGGCAATATTCTTGGCGAGATCATCCGCCGCATCGACGGCCGCACAGTCGGCCGGATCGTGGCCGAAGAAATCGCCCGGCCCCTGGGCGTCTCGGATTCGCTCTTTATCGGAGCGCGGCGGGATGTATTCCGGCGTATCGCCCGGCACGAGAGCGCGCCGCCCAATCCCGAACTGCCAATGCCGCCGCTTGACGCGCTGATCTTCAAGGCCATCCCGCCGCAGCTCCAGCCCATGTTTATCGGGGCTAACGACCCGAATGCCTGGGTGACCGAGTTGCCGGCCTCGGGCGGGCTGATGAGCGCCCGGGCGTTGGCCCGGATGTATGCGGCCCTGATCGGCGCGCCCGTGGACGGTGGGGCGCGTCTCCTGCCTGGTATCCGTATCGCGGTGGCCACCCAGGTCCAGACCGCTGAGGTCGACGCGGCGCTTGGCACGCCCACGCCCAAGCTGCTGGGCTGGTTTGGCGGCTATCCCGGTTCTGGCATGAGCGTCAGCCCAACGGCGTTTGGCCATCCGGGCGCGGGAGGCAATACCGGCTTTGCTGATCCGGACAGCGGCTTCGCTCTGGCGGTTACGAAGAATCGGCTGGTCTCGCCGACCCGGCCCGAGCAGGGGTCAGCCCGCATCATCGAGCGCGAGATACGGGACGCGCTGGGCCTGCGCTAACGTATGCGCATCGCGGATTTTCCAGAAACGACATCCCCCGGCAAAGCCGGGGGATGTCGTTTCTGGAAAAAGGTGCCGTTGCCGCCGCACCAGCGGACTACAATACTCCCCACGCGGTTTCCACCGCGCGAAAAGGTTCCCCTGCTCCCGCGGGCTCGTCTCCGCACCCGCGCTATCGCGGGCGTGGCCCGACAAGTCGGCGTGAAAACCCGCCATGATGCGACCTGAAATCCTCACCCCTCCCCCGGGCCCAAAGGCCCGCGCGTTGATCGAGCGCGACCGCAAGCTCAGCTCCACATCCAATTCGCATCCGATCCCGCTTGTGCCGGAATCGGGCGAGGGGGTCTGGTTACGTGATGTTGATGGCAACACCTACCTGGACATGATGGCAGGCATCGCCGTCAATACGACCGGGCACGCCCACCCGGCCATTGTGGCGGCCGTCACCGAGCAGAGCAAAAAGCTCATGCATACCTGCTCGACGCTCTTTCCGCATGAGCCGCTCCCGACCCTGGCCGAGCGCCTGGTGAACAAACTGGGCGGCGGGTATCGCTGTTTCTTCGGCAACTCGGGCACGGAAGGCATCGAGGCAGCGCTAAAGCTCGCCCGTTATCACACCCATCGCCCGTATTTCATGGCCTTTACCGGCTCATTCCACGGGCGGAGCGTCGGCGCGCTTTCGCTTACGGCCTCGTCGACAAAATACCGCAAGGGCTTCGGGCCGATGGCCTATCCGGTCACCCATGTGCCGTATCCGAACATGTACCGGCCGGTCTTTGGCGCGAGCGCGGAAACGGTTGGCGACGCGGTTCTCGAGCACATCCGCCATCTCTTCCGGACGAGCCTGCCGCCCGAGGATGTGGCCGCCATCGTCTTTGAGCCCGTGCAGGGTGAGGGCGGCTATATCGTCCCACCGCCCGGCTTTCTCAAGAACCTGCAGTCGCTGATGGCTGAATATGGCATCCTCGTCATCGCCGACGAGGTTCAGACTGGCGTCGGGCGGACCGGCAAATTCTTCGCCTTCGAGCATGAGGCGATGGAGACGCCCGACATCGTCATCCTGGCCAAGGGCCTGGCGTCGGGCTACCCCATCAGCGCCACACTGTTCAAGGAAAAACTCAACACCTGGCCGGTCGGCGCGCACGGCACAACGTTTGGTGGCAATCCAGTCTCGGCCGCTGCCGCCATGGTCACCCTCGATCTCGTCGAGGCCGGGCTGATGTCGAACGCGGGCGCTACCGGGGGCTATCTGATCGAGCGCATGAAGGAAGTCGCGGCGGAGTTTCCACGCTTGGGCGACGTGCGCGGCCGGGGGATGATGATCGGGCTCGAGTTCATCGCTGACCCGAAGACGAAGCGCGAGGATGAGGCCCTGCGCGATCAGGTGATGAAGGCGTGCTTCGAGCAGGGCGTGCTCACCCTTTCGGCCGGGCCGAACGCCCTGCGCCTGGCCCCGCCGCTGATCCTCACCCGCGACCAGGCCGACATCGCGGTCCGCACTCTTGCAAATGTGATCGGCACGGCGACCGCCTGAAACGTCTCAGTAGAGATATCCATCAAAAGCGACACCCCCCCGGCGAAGCCGGGGGGGTGTCGCTTTTGAGAACATCTCTACTTTGCCGAGGGAACGAGCGCGCGGAGCAAGGGCTCGCGCCATTCGCCGTATCCTGGCGACCAGGCACCAAAGCCGGAGGCGAACTCCCAGTAGGCCCAGCTGAAGCCGCGCTGCTCGGCCTCGCGCGCAACGGCCGCCGTCCAGCGCGCGCGGGCTTCCATCTCGGCCTTGTTGTAGGCCCCAAATTCGCCCATGAAGATGGGACGCTTGTTCTGAGTTCCCCAGGCCACAGCCAGGTCAAAGTCAGCCCGCACCGCCGCCAAATCCGCGGGCGTGCCCTCCCAGGCGGTGTCGTTCCAATCCGACGCGCCTTCGACCCACTCCGCGCCCTGGTGGGTGAAATGGAAGGGGTTGTAGTAGTGAAATGTGCCGATGAGATAGCGGTCATCGGCGGGCAGATCGAGCGTTGCCAGGGTCGTAACGTTGTTCCAGTTCACTCCGCCCACCACGACCGCCCGGGTGGGGTTGCCCGTCCGGATCTCCTTTAACGGCAGCAGCAGCGTCTCATTCCACAACGCCGCAGTTTGGGCCGTGTTGGGCTCGTTCAGGATTTCGAAGACCACGTCTTCGGGCCGATTCTTGAAATGGCTCGCGATTTGGCGCCACAGGCCAACCAGGCGCGCCCGATGCTCGAGCGGCGCCTTGTCCATTTCCTCGAAGTGATGGATGTTGACGACCACCGCCAGGCCGGCCTTGAGCGCCTGGTCGACGACCGCGTCGATGCGGGCCATGAATTCGGGATCGATGGTGTAGGGCGCATTCAGCTCTGCGTGGGCCGACCACTTGATGGGGAGGCGGACCGAGTCAAAACCGGCTTTGCGGATGAGCGGGAAGTAGTAGTCCTGGATCATCACCCCCCACGCCCCTTCGCGCGGCCCCTCGAGAGCGTTGCCGATATTCATTCCGCGCCCGAGACGCCTGTTCGTCTCGAAAACATCCCGGGCAGCCGGGCGGGCAAGGGTTGGGGTGGGTGGCGGGACAATCGCGGTGGGGGTGGATATGGGGGTTGGCGGAAGGACGGGCACCGCAGCGCACGCGCACAGGGCGAGTGCCAGACACGGGAAAATTAGGTTTCGCATGGCGGTTATGTCAGGAATTCTCAAGGCCAAGCTCGATCAGAATCTGGCCGCGCTGAACGGTCTCGCCTTTCGCGCAGCCAATCCGGTTGACGATGCCGTCCGCCGGCGCCACCAGCCGGTATTCCATTTTCATCGCCTCGAGGACGACCAGGGTGGCGCCCCGCGCTACGCGCGCGCCCAGCGTGGCCGGCACGTCCACGACCAGCCCGGGCATGGGCGAAACGATCTGCGAGGCGCGGGCGGGTGGGTGGGCGGGCAGCGGCGCGGTGTTGCGGGCGGTGGGCGCGCGGGTTGACGCGGCGCGCGGCGCGGCGGCGCCGATGCGATACCCATCCGCGATCTGCCACGGGTTTCGGATCGCTGCCGTTGGGTCGGCTGTGATCGTTTGAGTGGCCCCTGCAGCCGGTTCGCCCCCAAAGTGCCGATCGATGAAATCGGTCGTGGTCTCGCCCGCGGCGAAGGCCGGGTGGGTGATGACTTCGCGCAGAAAGGCCAGGTTCGTGACGAGGCCTTCGATCACGAAGTTGTCGAGCGCGAAGGTCATCTTCTCAATCGCCGCGGCCCGGGTGGGGGCATGGACGATGAGCTTGGCCAGCAGCGCGTCATACCGCAGGCCGATCTCATCGCCGCGCGCCACGCCCGAGTCCACCCGGATCCCCTCGCCCTCCGGCTCGCGATAAGCGGCGATGACGCCGGTCGCGGGCAGGAAACCGTTTGCGGCATCCTCGGCGCACACCCGGCACTCGATGGCGTGCCCGTGGCTTGGCGCGCCTTCGAGGAGCGCTTCGGGCAGCGGCTCGCCGGCGGCGATCGCAAGCTGCAACGCGACCAGATCAACCCCCGTCGTCAGCTCCGTGATCGGATGCTCCACTTGCAGGCGGGTGTTCATCTCGAGAAAGTAGAAAGCGCCGCCTGGGTCGACGATGAACTCGACCGTGCCCGCGTTGACGTAGCCGACTGCGCGCGCGGCGGCAATGGCCGAGGCCGCCATCTGAGCGCGCAGCGCAGGCGTCAGAAACGGCGAGGGCGTCTCCTCGACGACCTTTTGATGCCGGCGCTGGATCGAGCACTCGCGCTCATTGAGGTGGATGACCTGGCCGAAGCCATCGCCGAAAATCTGGAATTCGATGTGGCGCGGGCGCGCGATGCAGCGCTCGAGATAGACCGTGTCATCGCCAAAGGCCGCCAGAGCCTCACGCCGCGCGGCGCCGAGCAGCGCTTCAAAATCGTCGCCGTTTTGGGCGAGGCGCATGCCCTTGCCGCCGCCGCCGGCCGCGGCCTTAATCAGCACGGGAAAGCCGATGTCCAGGGCTGCGGCTTGGAATACGGCGTTGGACGTATCGTGGGCGGGGTGAAACCCCGGCACGACCGGCACGCCCGCGGCCCGCATGAGATCCCGGGCGGCGGTCTTGCGGCCCATCTTGCCCAGGGCGTCCGCGCCCGGGCCAATGAAGGTGAAACCAGCCCGAGTCACCGCCTCGGCGAAAACGGCATTCTCGGCCAGAAAACCGTAGCCTGGGTGGATGGCCTGGGCGTGGGCTTTGCGAGCAGCCAGCACGATCGCGGCGATGTTGAGATATGAATCGCGGGCGGGCGCCGGCCCGATGTTGTAAGCGGCGTCGGCAAGGCGCACATGCAACGCGTTCGCGTCGGCATCGGAATACACCGCGATCGCGCGGATGCCCTGAGCCTGGCACGTCCGAATGACGCGGCAGGCGATCTCCCCTCGATTGGCAATCAGGACGCTGGTAAACATACGTTGGCCCGCGGCAAGTATATCGGCCCCGCGCATGCGTTATAACCGGTAGCATGTCGTTTCGCGCCCGCGCTCCGATCTTCCGACTTGCCGGTCTCGGCTTGCTTGCCTCCGCCGCCATCGCCCTGGGCGTGTCACGCGCGCCGCAGGAGCCTGTCCCCGCGGCCCCGGGGCTGGTCGCCGAAGCGACGACCACGCGAATCGGGCTTCGGCTCATCACTGTCCCGCTCCAGACGCCCGATGATGCCAGCCGGCTGATTGCCCTTGGATTTGATGTGCAGGAACACATTGAGGACGGCGCAGCCCAGGTGCTGGGCGACGACGCCACCGCGCAAGCGCTCGCGGCCGCGGGCTTTCGCTACACGCAGGATGATGACGCGGCCGGCCGGCTTCGTTCGGCCAGTTACTTCGCAGGCTATCGCACTGTCGCCGAGCACGAGGCCCACCTGCGTGATGTCGTCGCCCGCTATCCGAAGCTCGCTCAGGCCGTTGACTTCGGGAGCTCCTGGAAACGCGTGCAGGACTCAAAAACGGGATACATTTTAAGAGCGTTATGCATCACCCGCCGCCAGCGCGGTGACTGCGCCCTCGATCCCAGGG
>Ga0209477_1001376_pt1 | contig 14902 bp, 11 predicted proteins | sample KloWWTupernatant_FD_187180 | JGI IMG/M metagenome (GOLD analysis project Ga0209477, IMG submission 187180) | Active sludge microbial communities from Klosterneuburg, Austria, studying microevolution and ecology of nitrifiers - Klosterneuburg... | ecosystem: Engineered > WWTP > Aerobic digester >... | reverse complement strand
GGCGCTGGCCCTGTCGTACGCGGGTGCCATCGGCGGCACTCGCGCGGGGGTGCTCGAGACCACCTTCGAAGAAGAGACCGAGACCGACCTGTTCGGCGAGCAGGTCGTCCTCTGCGGCGGTCTGACCGCTCTGGTGCAGGCCGGATTCGAGACCCTGGTCGAGGCGGGCTACCAGCCCGAGTCGGCCTACTTCGAGTGCCTGCACGAGCTGAAGCTGATCGTCGACCTCATGTACGAGCAGGGCATCTCGGGCATGCGCTACTCGATCTCGACCACCGCCGAGTACGGCGACCTGGTCACCGGCCCCCGCATCATCAACCCGGCGGTCAAGGCCGAGATGAAGGCGGCGCTCGAGGACATCCAGAGCGGGCGCTTCGCCGAGCAGTTCGTGGACGAGATCCGCTCCGGCGGCGAGAACTTCGAGGCGCTGCGCCAGAAGGGCAAGGACCACCAGATCGAGCAGGTCGGCGCCCAGCTGCGCGAGATGATGCCGTGGATCTCGGCCGGCAAGGCCAAGGTCGAGGACGTCTCCGGCGGCGACTGAGCAGACGCACCGCCAGGGCCGGGCTCCGTAGCCTGGGCGACGATGATCGTCACCGCGCCCGCCTCGTCGGCCAACCTCGGCCCCGGCTTCGACTGCCTGGCCCTGGCGCTGGACCTGCCGTTCCACCTTGCGGTGGGTGAGGAACCCGCGGCGGGGGACGTGCCGGACAGGCCGCACGAGCACCGCTGGCACGACGCCGAGGCGACCCACCCGGCGGTGGTCGCCTTCGGTGAGGCCGGAGGAGATCCGTCGATCCCGCTCCGTTGGGCCAGCCCGATCCCGCCGGGACGCGGCCTCGGCTACTCCGGTGCGGCCCGGGTGGCCGGCGCGTTCGCGGCCGGTCTAGCCGACGGCCTCGACGCGGAGGTGGCGCGGGCGGGCGCCCACGCCGTCGCCGCCCGGCTCGAGGGCCACCCCGACAACTCCGCGGCGTCGGCCCACGGCGGCTTCACCGTGGCCGTCGGCGAACGGGTGACCCGACTGGAGGTGCCGGCCGGGCTGGTGGTGGTCGTCTGGTCGCCGACCCGGTCGACCGCGACCGACGCCTCCCGACGGGCGCTGCCGGGGCGCGTCACGCTCGACGACGCCGCGTTCACCGTGGCCCGCGCCGCCGCATGGGTCGCCGCGATCGCCTCGGGCGACCTCGACGGCCTGCGCGACGCCTGCGAGGACCGGCTCCACCAGGACATCCGCCTGGAGCACCGACCCGACGCCCGGGCGGTTCGAGACCACCTGTTGGGCCGCCAGGAGGTGCTGGCGGCGTGGCTGTCGGGGTCGGGGCCGAGCGTCGCCGCGCTCGTCCCCGCCGATCTGGCACCTCTGGTGGCCGGCTCGATCGGCGGTGACGGCGCGGTCCGGGTGCTCGACGTGCACCGCCTTGGCGTGGAGGCCGTCTGAAACCCGACCGCAAGGGTCAGGAATTGGTCTAGGATCGCGCCCCGGTGCGACGAGGGCGTCGTGCCGCACGCAACGAGGAGCGACCATGACCGACGACTGGGGCTTCGCCACCCGTCAGATCCACTCCGGCGCCGAGCCCGACCCGACCACCGGGTCCCGCGCCACCCCGATCTACCAGACGACCGCCTACCAGTTCCGCGACACCGAGCACGCCGCGAACCTCTTCGCCCTCTCGGAGATCGGCAACATCTACACCCGCATCATGAACCCGACCCAGGGTGTGGTCGAGGCCCGGGTCGCCAGCCTGGAGGGCGCTCCCGACACCGCGGTCGGTCTTCCGGGCGCGCTCGTCGTCGCCTCGGGGCAGGCGGCGGAGACCATCGCGATCCTCAACCTGGCCGAGGCCGGCAGCCACATCGTCAGCTCGGCCGCCCTCTACGGCGGCACCTACAACCTCTTCCACTACACGCTGCCCAAGCTGGGCATCGAGGTGTCATTCGTCGAGGACCCCGACGACCTCGACGCCTGGGCCGCCGCGGTGCGCCCCAACACCAAGGCCTTCTACGGCGAGTCGATCGGCAACCCCAAGAACGACGTGCTCGACATCGCCGCGGTGGCCGAGGTCGCGCACGCCAACGGCGTCCCGCTGATCGTCGACAACACGATCGCCTCGCCGTACCTGATCAACCCGCTGGCCCACGGCGCCGACATCGTCGTGCACTCCGCCACCAAGTTCCTGGGCGGCCACGGCACGGCGATCGCGGGCGTGATCGTCGACGGCGGCAGCTTCGACTTCTCCCAGAACGACAAGTTCCCGCAGTTCACCGAGCCCGACCCCAGCTACCACGGCCTGGCCTACTGGCCGGCGCTCGGCCCCGGCTCCTACATCGTCAAGGCCCGCGTGCAGCTCCTGCGCGACATGGGAGCCGCCATCTCTCCGTTCAACGCGTTCCTGCTGATCCAGGGCATCGAGACGCTGTCGCTGCGCATGGAGCGCCACGTCGCCAACACCCAGGCGGTGGCGGAGTACCTCGAGGCCCACGACCAGGTCGAGTCGGTCGCCTACGCCGGGCTGGCGTCGAGCCCCTGGCACGAGCGGGCCCGGAAGTACGCGCCGAAGGGCGCGGGGTCGGTGCCGGCGTTCATCATCAAGGGCGGCCGCGAGGCCGGACGTCGCTTCGTCGAGGGCCTCACGCTGCACAGCCACGTCGCCAACATGGGCGACGTCCGCAGCCTGGTCGTGCACCCGGCGTCGACCACCCACAGCCAGCTCACCGACGACCAGCAGCGCTCCGCCGGTGTGGACCCGGGCCTGGTCCGCCTGTCGGTCGGCATCGAGGACGTCGCCGACATCATCGCGGACCTCGACCGCGGTTTCGCTGCCGCCAAGGGCTGAGTCCGTCGGTCCCGCGGCTCCGACCAGGCCGCGGGACCGACGACCGACCGGAGATCCCTTCGAGCCCTCAGCTCAGGCCGAACATGTCGAGGCACTCGGGGCCGAGCCCGTCGAGAGCGATGTCGTCGCGGCGTCGGGGTTCCCAGTCGGCCCGTTCGAGCACGTAGCGCAGCACCGTCGCACTGCCGTCGCGTCGGCGTACCACCTCGGAGCCGTTCCGGTGGTAGCCGAGCGACTCGGTCACCCGTTGCGAGGCGACGTTGTCCTCGAACGCCTCGGTCGCCGCCCGCTGCGCGCCCAGGCCCTCGAACGCGAGCTGCAGGACCGCGGCGCGCATCTCGCGGCCCAGCCCGTGGCCCTGGTGGGGGAGGCCGAGCCACGAGCCGGTCGTGACCGTTCGCAGCGTCGGGAAGTCGGTCGCCTGAAGGTCCTGTGAGCCGACGCAGCGACCGTCGGAGTAGGCGGCGAGCACCAGGCGCCACGACTCGACGCTCCAGCCGGCCCAGCAGCCCATCCAGAACCGGTACGAGTCGTGGGCCCGTTGCGGGTTCGGTGCGTCGGTGAACGGGATCAGGAACGGCATGGTGGCCGGGTCGTGGATCCCGCCGTCGATCAGCTCCGACAGGTCGGCCATCTCGGCCTCGCGGACCGGCCGCAGCTCCAGGCGTGGCGTCCGGATCCGGAGGTCCCACAGCGGCCAGTGTGGATGGGTCATGGCCCGAGGATCGCCCACGCAGCGGGGCCCGCGCCATGCAGTTCGTGGACCATCCGTCGAGAGGGCGTCGTGATGGTGCTGCGGCGCGTCAAGATCCCGTCAAGGTCGCTGACGGCTGCGCCGCTCGGCCCCACACTGGGGTTGTGAACGACACCGCCGACACCCCTACGACCCGCCGGCCGGACGGGACCGCTCCGGACGGCGGTGCGAGGTCGACCCGCAGCCGGCAGCGTCGCACGAGTCTGTGGATCACCGTCGGGATCATCGTCGTGCTGGTCGTGGTCGTGGCGTGGGCCGCGATCGAGGGTTCGACGGGACCGGCGGAGTCGGCATTCGTCGACCGGATCCGGACCGAGAACCCCGAGTTGTCGATCGCTGACGTGTCGGACCAGCGGCTGGTCGCCGCGGCACGGGCGACGTGTCGACCCGAGGGTCTGTCCGACGCGGACGAAGCCCTGCTCGAACGGCTCGACATCGACCCGGCGCGCTTCCGCGAGGCGGCCGCGGAGATCTGCCCGTCCCGCTGATCTGCCCGTCCCGTCGGGAGGTCGCGGGATCAGCGGTCGATGCGCACCGACGGCGACCCGAAGGCGACGGTGATCGTCGCCGGCATGCCCAGCAGGTCGATCGGGTCGCCCAACGACGAGCTCGACGCGATCGACAGCACCAGGCCCTTGTGCTCGCCGACGGTGATGGTCAGGTCCAGGTGGGTGCCGCCATCGGGGGTGTCATCGGCGTCGACCACGAATGCGTCGTAGGCGCCGTCGTCGAGCACGGGGCGATCCTCTCCGGGATCGGGATGCTCGGGATCCGACATGGTCGGCGACCCTACCCATCCCCGCAGCGCGCTGCGAGACCCGTGACATCGGTCCGACGGTTTGCGGTCCATCCCCTCCGCTCCCGTAGGTTGGCGCCGTGAGCACCATCCCGGCCGTCGACGGGCCCGAGGGCGTCACCGGCGCCGGCGTGGCCCCCGCGTCGCCGTCGCGTTGCCCGATCGATCACACCGCCCGGGCCGCTGCTCCCGATGCCGTGACCAGCGGCGGATGCCCGGTCCGCCACGACGGCCAACCGGTGCAGCGGTCCCGCGCCGATCGGATCGTCCGCAGCACCCTTCGGATCCAGGAGCGTCCGGCGGGTGTCTCCGACGCCGCCGCCTACGCCACGTTCCAGCGGTCGATGCTCATCTCGGCGACCCGCTGCACGCTCACCTACGTCATCTTCCCGTTCGTGCTGCCCGCCATCGGCATCGCGACGGGCGTCGGCCCGATCCTCGGTGTGGTCATCGGCGTGATCGCCATGACCTGCGACGTGTTCACCATCCGCCGCTTCTTCCAGGTCGACCACCGGTGGCGCTGGCAGATCTCGGCGATCGCGGTGTGCGTGATCGGCCTGCTGAGCGTGCTGCTGGTCGAGGACATCGGCGCGCTGATCAGCAACGGCCCGTTCGGCTGACGAGCGCCGGTCGGTCCCGGCCGGACGCGATCGGACGCGATCGGTTGCCGGGCGCGTCCCCGGCGGCTTGACTGCGCGACGTGCCGATACCTCGAACGCTGCTGAGCCGTGACGAGCCCGCCGACCTCGACCTGCGGCTCGTCGCCGGCGCCTGGCCCGACGGGTTGGGCGGAGAGATGATCCTCAGCGCCCCTCACCCCGACACCTTCGACGGGCCGCACCCGTTCTTCGGCGAAGGGATGCTCCACCGGCTGTCGCTGACCCCGGGCACCCACGGCGCCCCCGCGGACCGCTTCGCCTGGCGCCAGGGTCGCATCGACACGCCGTCCGCCCGGCTCCGGGCCAAGCGGCCCGACGTGTTCACCCCCACGATGATCGGCGTCCAGTCGCCGTTCGGCACCGTGAACGCCGCCAACACCGCTCCGCTGCCGTGGGGCGACCGGCTGTTCACCACCTGGGACGTCGGTCGTCCGGTCGAGGTCGACCCGGTCACGTTCGCGTTCCTGGGCGAGGTCGGCCATCGCGACCAGTGGCAGGTCTTCGAGCTCACCCCCCAGCCGGTGCTGCCGATGGTGATGACCACCGCGCACCCGGTCATCGACCCCGACCGCGACGTGCTGTGGAGCGTCAACACGTTCTTCGGGCAGCTGCACGTCGTGCGCTGGGACGGCGACGGTCCGATCACGACGTGGCCGATCGAGGGGGCGGTCATCCCGCAGTCGGTGCACACGATCGCCCAGACCCGCGACTGGCTGGTCGTCGGGGACTGCGCGTTCAAGGTGGAACCCCAGGTCCTGACCGGCGGCGAGCGGACCCAGCCCGCCAACCACGACGGTCCGCTGTACCTGATCCGCAAGGACGAGCTGGAAGCGACGCCGGCCGGACGACCCGTCGGCTGCTCGGTGTTCCGGGTCGCCCCCGAGATCAACCACTACTACGCCGTCTACGACGACGCCGACGGGGTGCGGGTGCTGTTCGAGCACACCGAGAACGCCGACATCGCCATGACCCAGCGACCCGACGACCTCGACGCGCTCGGGCGCCCGTGCGACCCGGCGCTCGCCGGCCTCTACGGGTTCCCGATGAGCCCGGACCGCAACACCGTCGTGCAGTTCGACCCGGCCACCGGTGAGGTGACGCATCGGGCCGAGCTGCGCGACCCGTCGATGCTGTGGACCCGCCAGCTCAACGCCATGGACTGGAGCGCCGAGGGGATGGCCGCTCCCACGTCGCACCACATGGTCAACCAGGGCTGGCGTCCCGAGGCGGTGTTCCAGCGGATGCTGGCGCTCTACGAGGACCGCGTCGACCGCACCGAGTGGCCCGCCGAGGAGACCGCACCGCTGGTGATGAGCTGCACCCGCGACGACCTGGTGGTCACGGCGGTGCACGAGTTCGGCCTGGACGACTTCCCGACCTCGCCGATCTTCGTGCCCCGCGACCCCGGCGCCGACGGCGCTGACGGAGGTGACGGCCGCAGCCGGTACGCCGGCCGCGACCCCGGCGGCCACGACGGCTGGGTGGTCGTGCCGCTGCTCAACGACTCGGGGTTCCGCGTCGAGGTGTTCGATGCCGCCGACGTCGGCCGCGGGCCGGTCGCGGTGCTCGACGCCGCGGGTGCGACCGTGCCGTTCGTGCTGCACTCGGCGTGGATGCCGCGGGCGGTCCCGGCGCAGGAGCGGCCCCGGCTGCGCTTCGCCGACGAGCTCGACCGCGTCGGCGAGCTCGACGACGACCTGGCCTCGTGCGCGCTCGAGGTCGCCGCCGAGATCGACGACGGCACCCCGATCTGAGCCGGGTCCCCGGTCCGGAGCTGGGCCTCAGACCCGGGCGGCGTCGTAGGCGGGCAGCACGTCGTTGCGCACGATCGAGGCGACCCGCGGGTCGGCCAGCCAGGTGTCGGCCCGCTCGGTCAGCTCTGCGGCGACGTCCACCCGTGTGTCGGGTCGTGAGGCACGCAGCGAGTCGAGCCACGCCGAGTGCAGCGTGAGCGGCATCGCCAGGTCGGCCCGACCGAGCCGGGCGATCGGACCCCGGGCCAGATCCGCGGCGTCGAACACCCACAGCTCGGTGCCCGAGCTGCGCGCATCGGCGTGGTCGGAGTACACGACCGAGACGATGTAGCCGTCGGTCGAGCCGGTCGCCGTGCCCCGCCGTGGCACGAACGTGGGGGTCCAGCCGAAGCGGTCACCGGCGTGCCAGTAGGCGTCGACGACCCTGCCGGCGTCGTGGTCGATGCGCAGCAGCGACGTCGGCACGCCCGACCAGGGCAGCTCCGCGTCGGGGATGATCCGGTGCGGATACGAGGTGAACACCGCGAGCATGCGCTGCACCGCGATGTCGGTCGGCATCCCGGAGTTGGCGTGGAACACGTCGCCGACGGTGTCGATCGGCGTCAGCGGGTTGCGGGCGGTCAGCCCGCCGCTGCCCCAGGTGTGGTCGTCGAAGAAGGCGTGCTGGTCGAGCACCGCGCCGGAGCGGGTGTCGATCTCGTAGCGGCCGACGACACCGATGTCGTAGCTGACCGGGGTGATGGCGTCGACGAGGTCGGACCGCACCGGCTCGCCGGTCACCGGGTGCCGGTCGGTCGGCATCACCCACTCGGCGAAGTCCATCGCCGAGGTGTGCGCGCTGTGCACCACGATGCGACCCGGCGCCGCGTCGTGGTCGACCATCAGGTGGCCCGACTCGCGGGGGATGACCGACCGCACCGCGGTGGCGCCTCCGGCGGTGCGGCGAAGCTCGTCGCGGCTCACGATGAACAGGACGGTGTCGGGACGGGGGGTCTGGGCCTCGGCGGCCTCGGCGGAGTGCGGCGGGAACATGAGCTTGCCGAACTCGATCACCGTCGACGTGTCGGCGATCAGCAGGTGGTCGCGGCTGATGCACATCTGGTGTGCGGACTGCGACAAAAGCACCGGCGCGCCGTCGGGGGTGGTCAGCGGCACCCGCTTGATCGCGCCGACGCCGTCCCAGCAGAGGATCTCGCAGTACACCAGGCCCGGAATCGGGACGATCGACAGCGACACCCCGTAGTACTCGCCGGTCTCGGCGTCATACGGCGGATGGGCGCTCGTGATGTTGAGCGGGCACAGGAAGCGGTTGACCGGCAGGTCGACCAGCGGTCGGTGGTCGTCGAGGCGCCCGACCGGTCCGACCGGAGCGAGGGTGGCGGGGTCGAGCTCCCAGGAGCGGCCGCCGTCGACGGTGGCGACCAGACGGTTCCCGTTCAGCGGCACCAGCGCGGTGTTGACCTGGTCCTGCATGCCGAGCGGGCCGAGCCGGGACACGCCGCGGGACTCGAAGCGCAGGTCGGTGTCGGCCACGGCGTCGTGCAGCAGCAGGTCGGTGGTGCGCAGCAGACGCGACGTGATCGTCGGCACCTTGCCGTCGAGGTCGACGCGCCACACCAGCGAGTCGCCGCTGAAGCCGGCGTCGGTGTCGCGCAGCGACAGCGACTGGAAGAACACGTGGCCGGCCATGTCCGGCGGGAGCTCGCCGTCGAGCAGCGTCAGCGGGGTGGTCGCCTGTTCGGTGGTGACCCGCCGGTTGAACGCGCTCGGCACCCGGGCCCAGCGGTCACGGCCGGGTGTGGGGGTGGGGGCGCCGAACGGTCCGCCGGCGAGCGGATCCGGTGCCGGCGGCGCGCTGCACCCCGACATCGGCAATCCCACCGCCGCGAACCCGGCACCCGCGCCGAGCGCACTCAGGAAGCGTCTGCGGTCCATGTGCAAGTCCCCCTCCGGACCCGACCGGGTCCCGCTCCGACCGTCCGTGGACCGTCTTGTCGCGGTCCGCCGGTGAGAGGGTACGTCGCCGCTCGGGGCGGGCGCTCGCAGATCGGTCCCGTGTCAGATCGTCGGTTCGAAGCGGTAGCCCATCCCGGTCTCGGTGTGGAAGTACCGGGGCCGTGACGGGTCGGGTTCCAGCTTGTGGCGCAGGTTCGACATGTGGACCCGCAGGTACTGCGTCTGGTCGTCCACGCCCGGACCCCAGATCTCGGTGAGCAGCTGACGCTGGGTGATGAGCCGTCCCGGGTGGCGCACCAGGCGTTCGACCAGGCCCCACTCGATCGGCGTCAGGCGGACCTCGACCGCATCGGGGCCGTCCGAGTCGGTCCCGCCGGGGCGGGTCACCCGGCGGGCGGCCAGGTCGATCGTGAAGTCGGGGGTGCTGATGACCGCGGGGGCGTCGTCGGGTTGCTTGCGGCGCAGCGCCACCCGCAGCCGGGCCAACAGCTCGCCCATGCCGAACGGCTTGGTGACGTAGTCGTCGGCGCCGGCGTCGAGGGCGGTGATCTTGTCGGACTCCTCGCCGCGCACCGACAGAACGACGATCGGGATGTCGGTCCAGCCCCGGAGCCCCTCGATGACCTCGATGCCGTCGATGCCGGGCAGGCCGAGGTCCAACACGACGGCGTCGGGGCGCGAGCCGGCCACCCTGGTCAGGGCCTCCTCTCCGGTGCCGACCACATCGACGTCGTAGCCGCTGGCCCGCAGCGTCACCGACAGCGCCTTGCGGATCTGCGGCTCGTCGTCGACCACCAGGATCCTGCTCACGATCGTGCTCCTCGGTCGAGGGCGACCGGTTCGGCGGCGATGCGGTCCAGGTCGAGGGCCGGGAACGCGAACACGGCGGTCAGGCCGCCGCCGGGCGTGTCGTCGAGCTCGAGTCGACCGCCGACGGCCGAGGTGAAGCCGTCGGCGATGGCCAGCCCCAGTCCCACGCCGGCCTGGTGGGAGCGGTCGCCGAGGCGCTGGAACGGCGCCCGGATGCGCTCGCGGTCCGCGGGCAGGATCCCGGGTCCGCGGTCGATGACGCGGATGTGGACCTCGGATCCGACCGCAGCGGCGTCGACGACGACCGCCACGCCCTCGGGCTGCACCGCCAGCGCGTTGGCGACGACGTTGGCCACCGCTCGCTCGGCCAGCGCGGGGTCGACGTCGAGCAGCGGCAGCTGCGGCGGCATCCGCATGTCGACCCGCGGCGCGTGCCGGTCGTCCACGCCGGAGACGGCCGCGCCGATGACGTCTTCGACCGGGGTCGGCCGACGCAGGACCCGGAGGCCGCCGGACTGCAGACGGCTCATGTCCAGCAGGTTGCCCACCACCCGGTCGAGCCGGTCGACCTCGTCGTCGATCAGGGTGAGGAACTCCCTGGTGTCGTCGGGCCCGAAGGTCATCTCGGGTGAGAGCAGCGACGTGACCGATGCCTTGATGCCGGCCAGCGGGGTGCGCAGGTCGTGCGAGACGGCCTGGAGGATCCCGGTGCGCAGCTCGTCCGCGCGGAGAAGCGCTTCGGCCGCTGTGGCGTCGCGACGCAGGCGAAGGGCGTCGACCGCGACGCCGAGCTGGCCGGCGAGCGTCTCGAGGAGCTCCACTCCTTCGCCGTCGCGCTCGCCTCGGAGCACGAGCAGCCATCGCCCGTCCTCGGAGACGGTGCGGACCGCGCCGTCGACGGGCGAGCGGGGTGGACGGTCGCCGTCGGAGGCGACCGACTCCCAGCGCGTCGCGGGGTCGATCGGGTCGGGATCGCTCGGTGCGGCCCGGTCGTGCAGGAGCGCCACCGCCTCGAGCCCGAGCGACGAGCGGACCTCGGCCAACAGCGACGGGAACGGATCGGTCTCGGTGGCCAGGATCGCCGCGGCCCGGGCCAGGGCGTCGGCATCGGCTCTGGCCCGGACCGACTCGGCGGACCGCCGGGCGACGCGGTCGACCAGGGTGGCGACGGTCGCCCCGACGATCATGAACACGACCAGGGCGACGACGTTCTCGGCATGGGTGACGGTGAACGTGCCGATCGGGGGGACGAACAGGAAGTTGATCGCCAACGAGCACCCGACCGCGGCGACGATCCCGGGCAGGCGTCCGCCCAGGGTGCCGACCGCCACCACCAGGGTGAGCGTCACGAGCATGGTCGTCGGCACGCCCAGGTCGTCGCGCCAGGGGACCAGGACCAGCATCAGAAGCGGGCCGCCGATCAGGAGCAGCAGCCACGCCGCGGCCCGTCGCCGCCGCGGGAGGGGGGTGCGTAGCCGAGCGGTCGGTCGTGGGACCCCCACGGGCCGCGATGCGACCGCGTCGGGCGCCGAGATCACGTGGACATCCAGGTCGCGGGCCTGGCGCAGCAGGTCGTTGACGACCGAACCCCGGGTCAGCTCCTGGCGTCGGGAACGGCGGCTGGCCCCGACGACGATCTGGGTGACGCGCTCGCTGCGGGCGACAGCGGCGAGCGTCTCGGCGACGTCGTCGCCGACCACCTCGCGGTAGGTGCCGCCCAGCTCCTCGAGCAGCTGGCGGTGCCGATCGAGCTCGGGACCCCGGCGGTCGACGAGGCCGTCGGTGCGGCTGATGTGGACGCCGATCAGCTCGCCCTGGTTGCGCCGGGCCAGGCGTGACGCCCGGCGGATGACCGAATCCGCGCCGGGGGCCCCGGTCAGCGCGACCAGGACGCGTTCGCGTGTCTCCCACGACGCGGTGACGCCGTGGCTCTCCATGTAGCTCTGCAGGTCGTCCTCGACCCGATCCGCGACCCACAGCAGTGCGAGCTCCCGCAACGCGCCCAGGTTCCCGACCCGGAAGTAGTTGCCGAGGGCGGCATCGATGCGGTCCACCGGGTACACGTTGCCGTGGGCCATCCGTCGGCGCAGCGCCTCGGGGGTCATGTCGACCAGCTGGATCTGCTCGGCGGTGCGCACCCAGGCGTCGGGGACCGTCTCCTGCTGGCGGACGCCGGTGATGCGTTCGACCACGTCGTTGACCGACTCCAGGTGCTGGATGTTCACCGTCGAGATCACGTCGATGCCCGCGGCGAGCAGCTCGTCGATGTCCTCCCAACGCTTGGCGTGACGGGAGCCGGGGGCGTTGGTGTGGGCGAGCTCGTCGACGAGCACCACCTCGGGGTCCCGGGCGAGCACCGCGTCGACGTCGAGCTCGTCGAGAACCGCCCCGCGGTGCTCGACGGTGCGCCGCGGCACCAGCTCCATCCCGTCGAGGAGGGCTGCGGTGCGGTCCCGTCCGTGGGTCTCGACCAGCCCGACGACGACGTCGGTGCCCCGGGCGGAGCGTCGGCGACCCTCGTCGAGCATGGCGAAGGTCTTGCCGACACCGGGAGCGGCTCCCAGGTAGACCCGCAACACGCCCCGCGGCGTCGGCTCGTCGTCCATCCGTTCAGCCTGCCCGATCCAACGCCAGGTTGAGCTCCAGCACGTTCACGCCGGGGTCGCCGAGGATGCCGAGCGGCCGGGCCTGGGTGTGGTGATCCACGAGGTCGAGCACGTCGTCGAGGTCCAGGTTCCGCTCCAGCGCCACCCTCGGGGCCTGGAGGCGGGCGTTGGCGATCGAGATCTGCGGATCGAGCCCCGACCCCGACGCCTGCACCGCATCCGCGGGCACGTCGACCTCGGGTGACAGCCGGTTGGTGCGGCGGTACTCCTCGATGCGGTCGGCGACCGTGGCCAGGTAGTCGGGGTTGGTCGGGCCCAGGTTCGACCCGCTCGAGGCGGCGCCGTCGTAGCCGGCACCCGCGGCGGACGGTCGGGGGTGGAAGTACTCCGGGGCGCTGAACTGCTGGCCGATCAGCGACGACCCGACGACCTCGCCGTCGCGCTCGATGAGCGAGCCGTCGGCGCGGTCCCGGAAGGCGGCCTGGGCCACGCCGGTGACCGCGAGCGGGTACACCAGTCCGCACAGCACGGTGAGGACGACCAGAGCGGTCAGCGCCGGCAGGCACTGCTGGGTGAAGGAACGGAACTGCTGGCGCATCACTTGACTCCCAGGGCGGTGACGATGACGTCGATGACCTTGATGGCGATGAACGGGGTGACGAGCCCACCGAGGCCGTACACCAGGAGGTTGCGTCCGAGGATCGCCGAGGCGGCCTCGGCGCGGAACCGGACGCCGCGCAGGGCGAGGGGGACCAACGCCACGATGATCAGGGCGTTGAAGATGACCGCCGAGAGGATCGCCGAGCGGGGCGAGGCCAACCCCATGACGTTGAGCCGGTCGAGCGCCGGGAACACCCCGGCGAACATCGCCGGGATGATGGCGAAGTACTTGGCCACGTCGTTGGAGATCGAGAAGGTGGTCAGCGCGCCCCGCGTGATGAGGAGCTGCTTGCCGATCTCGACGATCTCGATCAGCTTGGTCGGATCCGAGTCGAGGTCGACCATGTTGCCGGCCTCCTTGGCGGCCTGGGTGCCGGTGTTCATCGCCACCCCGACGTCGGCCTGGGCGAGCGCCGGGGCGTCGTTGGTGCCGTCGCCGGTCATGGCGACCAGGTTCCCGCCGGCCTGCTCGCTCTGGATGAGGGCCATCTTGTCCTCGGGGGTGGCCTCGGCCAGGAACCCGTCCACGCCGGCCTCCTCGGCGATCGCCGCCGCGGTGAGCGGGTTGTCACCGGTGATCATCACCGTGCGGATGCCCATCGCCCGCAGCTCGTCGAAGCGCTCGCGCATGCCGGGCTTGACCGTGTCCTTGAGGCGGATGACGCCGAGCACCCGGGGGGCGGAGCCCTCGCCGATCTCGGCGACCACCAGCGGGGTGGCGCCGTCGGAGGAGACCTGCTCGACGATCGGTCCCAGCTCGAGAGGCGGCGTGCCGCCCTCGGCTTCGACCCAGCGCCGGACCGCATCGCCCGCGCCCTTGCGGACGATGCGGCCGGGCCCACCGCCGGGTCCCGCCGGGAAGTCCATCCCCGACATGCGGGTCTGGGCGGTGAACGGGACGAGCTCGGCGCCGGTGGCGTCGGGCGCGCTCAGCCCGTACCGCTGTGCCGCGAGCTCGACGATCGAGCGCCCCTCGGGCGTCTCGTCGGCCAGCGACGACGCCAGGGCGGCCTCGGCGAGAGCGGCCTCGGTGACGTCGTGGACCGGGATGAACTCGGCGGCCTGGCGGGACCCGAAGGTGATCGTCCCGGTCTTGTCGAGCAGCAGCGTGCTGACGTCGCCGGCGGCCTCGACGGCCCGACCCGACATGGCCAGCACGTTGCGCTGCACCAGGCGGTCCATGCCGGCGATGCCGATGGCCGACAGCAGGCCGCCGATCGTGGTCGGGATCAGGCACACCAGCAGGGCGGTGAGCACGACGACGCTCTGGCGGGCACCGCTGTAGACGGCGAAGGGCTGAAGGGTCACCACCGCGAGCAGGAAGATGATCGTCAGGCCCGACAACAGGATCGACAGGGCGATCTCGTTGGGTGTCTTCTGGCGGTCCGCCCCCTCGACCAGGGCGATCATCCGGTCGAGGAACGTCTCGCCGGGCCGGGCCGTGATGCGCACGACGATCTCATCGGACAGGACGCGGGTCCCGCCGGTGACAGCGGAGCGGTCCCCGCCGGACTCCCGGATGACCGGGGCGGACTCGCCGGTGATGGCCGACTCGTCGACCGTCGCGATGCCCTCGACGACGTCGCCGTCACCGGGGATCACCTCGCCGGCGGTCACCACGCACTCGTCGCCGATCTGCAGCTCGGTCGAGGGGCGATCGACGACCTCTCCGCCCGGTGTGCGGACCCGCGCCGAGGTCTCGGCCCGGGTCCGCCGCAGGGTCGCGGCCTGCGCCTTGCCTCGTCCCTCGGCCATGGCCTCGGCGAAGTTGGCGAACAGCACCGTCGCCCACAGCCACACCGTGACCAGCAGGGCGAAGACGTTCTGGTCGGCACCGGCGGTGGACCAGTCGGTGACGCACAGCACCGTCGTCAGCACCGCGCCGACCTCGACGATGAACATCACCGGGTTGCGTGCCATCGTCTTCGGGTTCAGCTTGCGGACGCTGTCGCCGAGTGCGGGCCCGACGATGGCGGGGTCGAAGAGCGACCGTCGACCGTTGGCCGAGTGGTCGTGGTGGTCAGGGGAGTCGGGAACGGGGACGGGGGCGTCCTCGGTGAGCGTCATGGG
>Ga0209477_1001373_pt1 | contig 14925 bp, 12 predicted proteins | sample KloWWTupernatant_FD_187180 | JGI IMG/M metagenome (GOLD analysis project Ga0209477, IMG submission 187180) | Active sludge microbial communities from Klosterneuburg, Austria, studying microevolution and ecology of nitrifiers - Klosterneuburg... | ecosystem: Engineered > WWTP > Aerobic digester >... | reverse complement strand
CCCAGCGGCCCGACACCGCCTTCCACCGTCACCGCCGCCGAGCGCCTGACCGTCACCGGCATCGACCACACGGTGGCCTCGGTGTTCTGGACGTTCATGAACTCCTCCGGCACGGTCTTCGAGAACGGGCAGTACGTCCAGGGGCCACTGTTCCAGAATCCGTACTACGCGACGGGGTATCCGATCACTGAGGCGTACTGGTCGACGGTGAAGATCGGCGGGACGCCGCAGGCGGTGCTCTGGCAATGCTTCGAGCGGCGCTGCCTGACCTACAACCCGGCGAATGGCCCGGGCTGGCAGGTCGAGGCCGGCAATGTTGGCCAGCACTACTACCAGTGGCGCACCACATCGACCCCCATCGAGCCGACGCCAACGCCAACGAGCACGACAACCCCGCCGGGGGTAACGCCAACCGTATCCCCCAGCCCGACATCCGACACCGGCTATAAGACCTTCACCGACGGCGTCTGGAAGGTCGGCAAGGATATTCAGGCCGGCACCTACCGCAGCAGCAAGGGAGACCCCCACTGCTACTGGGACCGCCTGAGCGGATTCAGCGGCATGCTCGACGATGTCATCGCCAACGACGTTGTGTACGGCCGGGCTGTCGTGACGATTGCCACGAGTGACGCTGGCTTCCAGTCCGAGGACTGCGGCACATGGTCCAGCGATCTGTCGCCGATCACAACCAGCCAGACGGCGTCCTTCGGCAATGGCGCATGGATCGTCGGCGTCGACATCGCGCCGGGAACCTGGAGCAACAACGTCGCGGCAGCTGGCTGCTACTGGGAGCGCGTTAGCGACTTCTCTGGAGACGTTGTTCGAATCATCGACTCCGGTGATACGCACGCGACCGGGGTCAAGACCATCACGATCGCGCCAACCGACGCCGGATTCAAGTCCTGGGACTGTGGAACCTGGACGCGGGTTGGCGGCTAGAGACCAGCGAACCCCGGCCAGTCCGGCCGGGGCTCGCTATCCGCGGGTCTGATTTCCAGCGGCGATCTCGTTGTCAGGCAGCCTTGAGGTCGGACGTGCAGGCCGGGCAGCGGGTCGCGGCAAGCGGCACGGCGGTCAGGCAGTAGGGGCAAGCGCGAGTAGTCGGATCTGACGCGGCCTGCTTTGCCCGCCGCGCGTTGATCATGTTAAACGGCTTGATGACGAAGAAGAAGACCGCTGCTGCCACCAGCAGGAACGCGATCACCGCATTCAGGAACGCGCCATACATGACCTGACTGTTGTTGATCGTAAAGCTCAGGTTGGAGAAATCCGGCTTGCCGAAGATCGCGGCGATGATTGGCGTAAGAATGTTCTCGACCAGCGAGGTAACGACCGCGCCGAACGCCGCGCCGATGATGACCGCGACGGCCAGATCGAGAACGTTGCCGCGCAGAATAAACGCGCGAAACTCATCCGCGATTGATTTCAATACTTCCCCCTTCGCTCTTCACCCATGGCCGGCATCCCCGCAAGCCAGTGTGTTATCACCACGCGAACGTTCGCGGGTTTGTGCGTCATACTCTATCATCCACGTCAGCAGCCGTATACGTGTTCCGCCAACCTGGCGCGTGAGTGCGCAAGAGCGGGGAGTAACCAGGCAGGAGAACCCGGCGTGATCCACTTCATCGTGCGCTGGCTGATCATTGTCGCGTCGGTCTGGGTGGCGGCCTGGATCGTGCCGGGTATCAGCATCGAGGACGACCGTGGCGTCTCGGCCATTCTGATCATGGCGGCTGTGCTGGCGGTCGTGAACTTGTTGGTCAAGCCGGTGCTGACGGCGCTCTCCTGTTGCCTGATCGTCATCACGCTCGGCCTCTTCCTGCTGGTGATCAACACACTCACGTTCTGGCTCGCCTCGGGGATCGCGTCGGACTGGTTCAACGCCGGCTTCCACGTCACTGACTTCTGGTCCGCGTTCTTCGGCGGCATCATTGTCAGCGTCGTCTCATGGCTGATGACCGCGTTCATCGACGACAGCTGGGTGGGCTGAAGCGGGCTCCAAAGAATCGGTGTACTGGACCGATCAGGCAAACACGTCGGAGACGCGCAAGCGGAAGCCCGGCAGGACATCGCCAAAGTCGATCTCGTCCGCTTCGCGGTAGACGCGAGCGCGCTGGTCAGGCGTCCAGACCGCGATTGAGCGAAGCTCCGGCTGGACGACGAGGACGAGCTGCGTGCCGGCCCGAAGATACTCCGCGACCTTCGCATCGACAGCGGACGCGCGATCCGACGGCGAGACGATCTCCACGGCAACATCCGGAGCCAACGGCAGGAAGCCCTGACGACCGCCGCTGGGAGGAAGTCGATCGTTGCGGACGAATGCTGCGTCCGGACTCAACAGGACATCGGGATCACGTGCGAGCAGGAATCCCGCATCAGGGCCGTATACCCGACCGACTTCGTCTCTACGCACGTGTCCCCACAGCAGATAGATGAGGTTAACGCCAATCTCGCTGTGGTCTCCCCCGGCTGGTGGCATCTTCAACAGCTCCCCGCGGATGAGGTCGTAGCGCCCCGGTTCCTCGATCGCGGCGAGGTCGTCGATGGTGTAGTGCCGCGTCGTCGTCATGCTGGCCTGCCTTCGGTCGCGACTGGCGTTCGATGCATTGATCGTAGCACGCGTCGCGCCCCGGCCGAAACCGATCGACCGGGGCGCGACGATGACAGCAGGATGAGTTAGAGGACGCGGTTGGCGATGCTCCAGTGGTGCGCGTGGTACCCCTGGCCGGCCTTCTCCAGCTCGGCGATGACGACCTCCGTGTCTCGCCGCTCGACTGGGAACGGCTCGACGGTGGCGAGATAGGCTGCCACCCGGGCCGCCGTCGCCGCGCCACCCTGCAGGCCGCGCAGCGTGACCTTATCGACCGTGTCTGCTTCGGTGTGGCCGTAGCCGCGACCGATCATCCCAACGGTCGAATCCCTGGTGTTCAGGGTCGCTGTCGGGAAGCCCGCCCGGAAGAACGGGAAGTGGTCGGAGTGCGTGCCGACCCGGTTGCGCACCTCCATGTTGTGCTTCAGGTCGCCGGAGAGTCCGCGGAACCAGCCGGTCAGCGTCTCGTCACCGGTAACCGTGATCTGGTCTGTGCCCTCGCGGCCAGCGCCGTCGAGATTGAGCGCGATGACCAGCTTCTCGTTGCCATTGAGGTAGCGCTCGTGGTGCTTCCAGCTGCCGCCGAGGCCCAGCTCCTCGTAGGCGAAGCAGATGACCCGCACCGTCCGGCGCATCTGACCGGCAAACGGCGCCAGCACCCGGCCGGCCTCCAGCCCAACCAGCGTCCCCGCCCCGTCGTCCGCCGCGCCCTGGGCGACGTCGTGGCCGTCGTAGTGGCCACCCATCAGCACGATCTCCTCAGGGTGCTGGCCGGGGATATCGCCGATGACGTTGTAGGAGCGCGAGAGGTACGTCTTGTTCTCGGTATGGATCTTCATCCGCACTGCGCCGCGCTCGGCCAACCGCCGGATCATGCTGCCGGACTCGTGGTTGATGCCGATGCCCGGGATGGCCGACTCATGGTCGCTATCCTCCCCGCCCTGGGGATTCTGCGCATAGAGCGAGCCGGTGATGTGCAGCATGCCCGGGTTCTTGTTGACGAAGATGCAGCCGATCGCGCCGGCCGCGACTGCCAGTCGGAACTTGTCCGTCCGATGCAGCGTCACTTCACCCGGCTTGTTCGTCTCGGCGGCGGTCAGGATGATCTTTCCGCGGATCGCCTCGCCGGCCCGCTCGAAGTCGGCCGTCTCGCCCTCGCCGATGTCGATCATCTCGCCCTCGATGACGCCGCTGCCGGTGAACGGCATCGAGATCGCCGAGAATGTGCGCCCCAACGGCGCCAGCATCGTCAGATCGCAGGTCCCGCGCTCCCACGTGTAGACCGGGAACTCCTCCAGGTGCGCGTTCTGCAGGCCGTATTCCTTCATCTTGCCCAGCAGGAACTGGCCGGCCTGATGCTCGCTCTCCGAGCCGCCGAAGCGCGAGCCGAGGTCGTCGCAGATGTAGCGCAGGTTCGTGTAGATCTCGTCCGACGTCCAGACCTCACCCAGCACGTACTTCTCAATGTCGCGAACGGTTGACTGATCTGCCATGTCTCACTCCTCACTTGATACCGTATCGACGCTGGCGGCAGCATCGCCCCAGTGCAACTCCCTGTCAACGCCCTGGATATGGCTCGACCAAACCGTCGCCAGCAGCGATGATTGATCGTGGACAGGTGGATGATCTGGAGGAACACATGACCGAGCGCATCGAGGTCGACCCGGCGGTCGTCGAACACTACCTGACAGCGCTGGCACAGTTCGGCGCATACGGCGAGACGGGCATCTGGCGGCTGGTCTACTCGCCGGAGTGGGTGGCGGCCCAGGAGCAGGTCCAGCAGTGGTGTCGCGAGATCGGGCTGACGGCCCGCATGGACGGCGCGGGCAATGTATGGGGCCGGATCGACGGGGCCGAGGGCGGCAAGTCGATCGTCACCGGCTCGCACATCGACTCGCAGGCGCCCGGCGGCCGGTTCGATGGCGCGCTCGGCGTCGTCGCCGCGCTGGCGGCGGTGCGGACGCTGGTCGAACGCTTCGGCCCGCCGAAGCGGCCGCTGGAGGTGCTGTCGTTCTGCGAGGAGGAATCGAGCCGCTTCGCCTCGACCAACTTCTGGGGCTCGCGGGCGATTACCGGCGCCATCGGGCCGGACGAGACAGAGACGGTCGTCGGCTTCGACGGCATCCCGATCGGCGAGGCGATGCGCGCCGTCGGTCTGGATCCCGACACGCTGCCCGGCGTCGAGCGCGATGACATCGACACGTTCATCGAGCTGCACATCGAGCAGGGACCGATCCTCGAGCAGGAGGGTCTGCCGGTCGGAATCGTCACCGCGATCACCGGCCTGCGCCACTACGTCGTCGAGCTGACCGGCCGCTCCGACCACGCCGGCGCCCGGCCGATGGATACCCGGCGCGACCCGATGCCGGCCGCCGCCGAGATCATCACCGACGTCGTCACGACCGCGCTGCGTTTCGGCCGGCCGGCCGTCACCACCATCGGCAACATGCGCGTCGAGCCGAACCTGCCGGCCGCCGTGCCGGACAAGATCACGTTCATGATCGACGCCCGTCACCCCGATCCGGAAGTGCGCCAGCGCCTGTTCGCCAAGCACGAGCGCACGATCGCGGAGGTCGCCGCCCGCCACGACATCGACGTGACATGGCGCGTCGTTGCCGACCACGATCCGGCCGTCTCCGACCCCGGCGTTGTTGCGACGTTGGAGGAGGCGGCGCGAACGCAGGGCATCCCCTACCGGCTGATGCACAGCGGGGCCGGCCACGACACCCAGCGGATGGCGAAGAAGGCCAAGGTGGCGATGATCTTCGTCCAGAGCAAGGACGGCCGCAGCCATACCCCCGCCGAGTTCACCTCCATCGACCACGCCGTCCAGGGCATCAACGTCCTCACCGAAGCGCTGTATCGGTTAGCGTATGAGTAGGGATGAGGGAGACGAGCGCAATAAGGTCGTAGGGACAGGACCCGGCCTGTCCATCGCCCGCAGGCGACCACCCCGCGTAAGAGCTGAGATACAGAAAGGTTAAGTCATTATGACAACCAACAAGCCGACACGTCCAACCACACCCGAGGTTCGGCTGGAGCGCCTGACCGGCGGGCCGGTCGAAGCGGGCAAGTTCGACAAGGCGATCCTGGGCCTCGGCGCGACCGAGTACCACGGGCCACACCTGCCCTACGGCACCGACACCGTTGCCGCCGAGACCTGGGCCGAGGCGGTCGCCCGCGAGTTGGGCAACACCCTCGTCCTGCCGACACTGGCCTACGGCGTCAGCCACCACCACCTCGCCTGGCCGTGGACGCTCTCGCTGCGCCCCGACACACTCTCCAGCGTCATCGTCGATATCGGTGAGTCGCTGCTGCACAACGGCATCACCAAGCTCATCCTCGTCCCTGCCCACGATGGCAACCCCGCCCCGGCCGAAATGGCCGCGCGCCTGCTCAACCAGAAGCACGGCATGGCCGTCGCGCTTGTCGAGCGTGTCATCGGCAAGGCGAGGGAGATGCTGGCCGGCCAGTACGACATCGACGGCGACCACGCCGGCCGCACCGAGATGTCGATGGTCCTCTACGGCGCGCCCGAGACCGCCCGCCACGACCTCGCCACGACCGAGAAGACGCAGTACGTCGACCTGCCGGTCCTGCTGGTCGACAGCTTCAAGGGCACTGTGCCGAAGGGCTTCTCCGGCGACGCCGCGGCCGGCTCTGCCGAAGAGGGCCAGGCGATGACCGAGGCCGTCGTCGCCATCCTCGTCCCCTTCCTCCGCGAGCTCGACGCGCGCGGCTGGAAGCGCGGCACCTGGATGAGCCGGATGGAGGATTGATGGGCGATAAGTCGCGGCGCAGGGAGCTGCGGGACCAATACCGGGAGACGCCGCCTGAGGCAGGTGTCTACCGGATCGTCAACCGGGTGACGGGCCGAGCGCTGCTCGGCTCATCCCCCAACCTGCCGAGCATCCGCAGCAAGCTCGACTTCGCCCGCTCGACCGGCTCGGCCGGCGTCTTCGACCACCGCCTCCGCGCCGACGTCGCCCGCTACGGCATCGCCGCCTTCGATCTGGAGGTCCTCGAAGTCCTGGACATCACGCCCGCGATGACCCGCGCCGACATCCTCAGCGACCTCGCCGCGCTCGAAGCGCTCGTCCGCGAGCAGCTGGATGGGGAGATGCTGTACTGAGCGGCCTGGCGGCGCCAACATGTCGGGCCGCCAGCCAACCCCGTCTCCTGTCAATCACTGTCCCGGGTATACCGGATATATGGATAGATACGGACATCAATCGACACGTCACGCCCGAGCGTATCAACCAGATGATCGGCGAGCACTGACGTCCGTGGAGGCTCATCAGTGCCAGTCAGTTCCACAATCACCTGATCGTGAGAGAACCTGATACTCATGATCTCCAGGTCTGTCCCGGCGGCCCATTCGGTCACCACGTCCTTGGCGACCGAGGCCTCGCGTGCGCCACTCCAGACCTGTCGTGACACCTGGACCAGCGGGATCGCGAGCAGAACCACCATCAGGACAGAGACAGTCAAGCCAACCTTCACGCGACGAGGCAGCGCTCCACCGCCAAGACCGGGGAGGAATCCTGAGAGCACCAGGACCAGCGAGCCCGCTGCAAGGATCGCGGCGAGGTTAACCAGGAACAACAGGAATGCGCTGCCGACCAGATCGGGACGATTCTGCGCCATCATCATCCCGGCGGCGGCGAGTGGCGGCTCCAGCGACAGTCCGATCGCGACGCCTGGCAGCACGAGTGAGGACTCAGTATGAACCAGGCAGTAGATTCCGACTGCCCCAGCGACAAGTGCGATCAGCACGTCGGTCAGCCGTGGATCGGTAAAGTCGAGCAAGATAGCCGACGTCAGCCAGTGACCCGGGCTGATGCTGCTGACAAACCACGCCATCACGAAGATGAAGCCGGTTGCTGCCATAACGAGCGCCAGTGTCTCAACCTGACGCCGCGGTCGCCCCGTTACGAGTGCCAGCGTCAGCCCCATGATCGGCGTCATCAGTGGCGCGACGATCACCCCGGCAACGACGACGACAGCCGAATTGCTTTGCAACCCAAGCACGACCAGGGCGATTGAGAGAGTCAGCAGAATAAAGAACCGGCGCAGATAGACGAAGCTCTCCGCGCCGCTGAAATAGACGGCAGCCTCTGAGCGGGTCAGCACCTCCGGCTCGGCACGCATTCGCCAACGATCGTCCATCAATCGTTGCAGCCGTGCCAGGGGCGCGCCGACCCGGCTGCGCTGCGAACTGGCTCCAGTGCCCGACGATGACACACCTGCCGGCAACCCGAAAGTATCATCAACACGCAGCAGGACCGATATTTGCGCGCAGAGAACGCCGACGCTTAGCGCAATCGCCGTGGTGAGAAGAATGCGGAATACGAGGCCGCTCGCGCCGCTGAGATGCAGGCCTGGCAGCCAGCTTGCCATCACCGCAGCGATACCGACGACGATCGTCGCCCAGACACTGCCGACGATGACACCGAGACCGAGCCCCCAACGCAGCCAGCCAACCCCATCGAGCGATTCGAGAGGAGGGTCGATGCTCCCCGCCACACGTGCCTTCAGCGTGCGACGAAGGACAATTGGCCCCTGAACAATCGGCATGAGGAATGCCGGAGGAACGTAGAGCTGGATGAACGACGCGCTATCGACCCCATACCAGGAGATGCTGCTGCCGCGTATTCCCACTGTGTACAGATAGTGGATCGTCGCAATGACCAAGGCCGAGGCGAGCGCAGACGGCACGGTGTAACGCAACGCAAAGCGCGCCAGACGAAGCTGGTCCTCACTCATATAGACTTCGTCAGGCGCCGCGTTATCGCCTGACGTGTTGTCAGGATCTGCTATGTCTTCTATCAATGCGGGATCGTTCGAGGTCATTGCATTTGTGATTCCGACTCATTGCAACTCGTGCCCATGCCCGGCCAATTTCGCTGGCAGTACTACAATCGCGAACCGGCTCAGTCGGTCCGCCAACGCCATGCGAATCTGACCGCTCCACGGCCGCATCCCAGCGCGCCGACCCTCTTGGTCAGCCTGTCATATAAGGTTGTGGCAATTGTACGGTGTGAGGGACGGGGCGGCCTGTCGAGCGTTGGCCCGTGCCCCCGGTCGTGACTTCCAGCACCGCTAACTCAGGAATGAACCAATCGCAACGGGCGCGACAAGCGGGCTGGCGATGTGGCCGCAGACGGCGCCGGGCGTCAACGAACGGTGAGACTCCGCACCTCGGCCGGGTGATCCTCAACCGGAATAGGAAGATGCCGGGCGATGAGGGCTTCCAGATGCCCTGAGATAGCATCCTCAGCCATCTCAAAAGCTTCGTCAGCAGTCGTGCCAAACGTCATGATCCCTAACGTCGGCACGTTGGCCAGCCAGGTCTCGCTCTCCGCGTCCCATGTCACGATTACGCTGTAGCGGCGGGGTGGTAGTAACGTGGTGTTCATAGCAAGTTCCTGAACTCCTCTTCGGTCAGATTCGCTTGCTTGAGGATCGAGCGGACAACTAGCAGGGGAACGTCGCGACCTGAATGTACCGGGATGGTGACAATTCCCGGCTTGTAATCATGAGAAAAATGCTGGTGGCTACCACGGGTTCGCTCCAGATGCCACCCGTCGCGACGTAATGCCCGGATGAGCTCCCGAGCAGTTAATTGTGGAAGTTTATCACCGGCCAGTGGGGGCCACCTTTGTGACAGCTCTCTCATCACGTCGTGGGGTTCCGATGCTGGGCTAGCCCTCACACGAGGACCAGCCCAGCATCGTGGCGTGCTTCAGGCTACGAACACCCCAGGCTGTTGCCGCAGTTCAGGCACTTGTAGCACGCGCCGTTGCGGACGGTGATGTGGCCGCATACGTCGCAGAAGGGGGCGTCGCCCATCATGCCGGCCAGCTGCTGGCTAACGCCGCCGTCGAGCACTGGCGCGGCCTCGGTGGCGACGCTGGCCTGCGGCGCGGCGGCGGCCGGTTGGGCCTCCGCCTTCGGCGCGGCGTGGCTGCCGTTCTTGTGGCCGTTGCCGTTGCCGTTCGTCAGCGTCATTCCGCCGTTGGCCGGCGCGGGGGCTGGCGAGACGGGCGCGGGCGTCGGGGCGGCGGACGACTTGACCTCCGGCGGCAGCATCTCGCCGAAGTTCGTCGCCGATTCCTGCGGCGGGATTTGAACGAGGTCGGTGCGGCCAAGATACTCCAGCCCGAGGACGCGGAAGACGTAGTCGATGATGCTCGTCGCCATCTTGATATTCGGGTGGCCGTCGACCATGCCCTGCGGCTCGAAGCGCGTGAAGGTGAAGGTGTCGACGAACTCCTGCAGCGGCACACCGTATTGCAGACCCTTCGAGACGGCGATGGCGAAGCAGTTCATCAACGAGCGCATCGCTGCGCCCTCCTTGTGGAGGTCGACGAAGATCTCGCCGAGCTGCCCGTCGTCGTACTCGCCGGTGCGCAGGTAGATCTTGTGGCTGGCGACGCGCGCCTCCTGGGTGAAGCCGCCGCGCTTGGCCGGCAGGGTCCGGCGTGTCGGCCGGAAGCCGGTCGTGACGGTGCGTGGCACGCCACCCTGCGCCGGGTCGATCTGCCCGATAACCTTACGCATCTCTGCCAGCTCGGTTTTCAGCCGGGCGATCTCCGCCTTCTGCTCGTCGGCTGCCGCGTCTTCCTTCTTGTCTGACGTGCTGGAGAGCGGTTGCGAGAGCTTCGAGCCGTCGCGGTAGAGCGCCATCGCCTTGATGCCGAGCCGCCAGGATTCGTGGTAGGCGTTCTCGATGTCGCGGATCGTCGCCTCGTTGGGCATGTTGATCGTCTTCGAGATCGCGCCGGAGAGGAACGGCTGTGCGGCGGCCATCATCCGGACGTGGCCCATGTAGTGGATAAAGCGCTGGCCGTGCTTGCCGCAGCGGTTGGCGCAGTCGAAGATCTGAAGATGCTTATCCTTCAGGTATGGCGCGCCCTCGACCGTCTGCATGCCGCAGATGGCGTCGTTGGCCTCGTCGATCTGCTGCTGGCTGAAGCCGATTGCCCGCAGCAGGTTGAAGCCGGGCTTCGACCATTGCTCCTTCGTCAGCCCCAGCCGGCCGAGCGCGTCCTCGCCGAGGGTCCAGACGTTGAAGGCGAACGGCAGCTCGAACACCCCCGGCAACGCCTTCTCGACCTTGGCGATGTCTTCCGCGTTGAGCCCCTTGGCCGCCAGCGACTCGCGGTTGATGTGCGGCGCGCCGTCGAGGGTGAGCGTGCCGAGGACATAGCGCATGATGTCGTCGATCTGCGCCTTCGGATAGCCAAGATTCTCGAGCGCCGGCGCGACTGACTGGTTGGCGATCTTGAAATAACCACCGCCGGCCAGCTTCTTGAACTTCACCAGCGCGAAGTCTGGCTCGACGCCGGTCGTGTCGCAGTCCATCAGCAGCCCGATCGTGCCGGTCGGGGCCAGCAGCGTCGTCTGGGCGTTGCGGAAGCCGTGCTCGGCCCCGAGCAGCAGCGCGCGATCCCAGGCGTGGCGGGCGGCTTTCAGCAGGTCGTCCGGGCAGAACTCCGGGTTGATCGCCACCGGAAGGACTGAGAGCAACTCGTAGTCGCTGGCCGGCGCATTCCAGGCCGCGCGGCGGTGGTTGCGGATGACCCGCAGCATGTGTTCGCGGTTCTCGGCATAGCCGGGGAACGGGCCCAGCTCGCGCGCCATCTCGGACGAGACGGCGTAGGACTCGCCGGTCATGATCGCAGTCAGCGCCGCCGAGATCGTGCGGCCCTCCTCGGAGTCGTACGGCAGGCCCATCGTCATCAGCAGCGAGCCGAGGTTGGCGTAGCCGAGGCCCAGCGTGCGGAAGATGTACGACAGCCGGGCGATCTCGGCGCTGGGGAACTGGGCCATCAGCACGCTGATCTCCAGCACGATCGTCCAGAGTCGGATGGCGTGCCGGTAGTCGTCGAGGCGGAACGTATTGGTCTTGGTGTCGTAGAACGTCATCAGGTTCAGCGAGGCGAGATTGCAGGCCGTGTCGTCGAGGAACAGATACTCGGAGCACGGGTTGGACGCGTTGATTCGGCCCGATGCCAGGCTGGTGTGCCAGTCGTTGATCGTCGTGTCGAACTGCACGCCCGGGTCGGCGCAGGCCCAGGCCGCCTCGCCCACCTGCCGCCACAGGTCGCGGGCCTTGACCGTGCGGGCCACCTTGCCGTTGGTGCGCCAGGTCAGGTTCCAGTCACCGTCGTTCTGGACTGCCTTCATGAACTCCGAGGTGACGCGGACGGAGTTGTTCGAGTTCTGGCCAGAGACAGTCGCGTAAGCGTCGCCGTTGAAGTCGCTGGAGTAGCCGGCCGCAATCAGCGCGGCGACCTTCTTCTCCTCCTCGACCTTCCAGTTGATGAACGTCTCGATATCCGGGTGATCCATGTTGAGGACGACCATCTTGGCCGCTCGGCGGGTCGTGCCGCCCGACTTGATCGCGCCGGCCGCCCGGTCGAACACCTTCAGGAAGCTCATCAGACCCGACGACGTGCCGCCGCCAGAGAGCGGCTCCCCTTCGCCGCGCAGCTTCGAGAAGTTCGAGCCGGTGCCGGAGCCGTATTTGAACACGCGCGCCTCGCGGGTGGCCAGATCGAAGATGCCGCCATCGGAGACGAGGTCGTCGTCGACCGACTGGATGAAGCAGGCGTGCGGGGTTGGGCGCGAGTATGCGTCGGCGGACTCGCGCAACTCGCCGCTGAGCGCGTCGACGTAAAAGTGGCCCTGGCCCGGGCCGGTGATGCCATAGGCCCAGTTCAGGCCGGTGTTGAACCACTGCGGCGAATTGGGCGCGGCCATCTGGTGGACGAGCATGTAGCGCAGCTCGTCCTCGAACGCAGCGGCGTCGGCCTCGGCGGCGAAGTAGCCGTGCTGCTCGGCCCACCAGCGCCACGTGCCGGCGAGCCGGTCGATAACCTGCTTCGCAGAGCGCTCTGGCCCGAGCTGCGGCGATCCGTCGTCGTTCAACAACGGGTTGCCCTGCGCATCGCGCTGCGGGACGCCGGCCTTGCGGAAGTACTTGGAGACCATGATATCGGTCGCGATCTGCGACCAGTTGGCCGGGATCTCGGCGTCCTCCATCTCGAAGACGACCGAGCCGTCCGTATTGGCGATGCGCGAGGTGCGCCTGGCCCACTCGATGCTGTCGTAGGGGTTGGCCCCGGCGGTGGTGAAGCGCCGCTCGACACGCAACCCAGCGCCCTTGCGCTCGTGGGCAGTCGGGCGAACCAGTGCGTAGACGCGAGTGTTAGCCAGACGAGTCGAGTCAGCCACCATGAACGATCTCCTCACAACTGGCGCGCAACCTGCCGGGCGCCACCGCTAGCGTCGCGCCGCATTCGCACGACGACCGGGAACCGAATCTGCCTTGATCAGGGGGAGCGCCAACTCTGGCAAGAAACCGCTCGCCTCGCGCCACGCCTCCCGGCCGGCCGCAACGTCGGAGTATCCCCCGGGAATCGCCACGCAGTTCGCGCGATCCATTCGCGATAGCATATCTGGTAGAGCGCGACCCACGCCACCGCAAGATGTAGTGTACAACCGCCCGCGCCGCCCGTAAAGACGTGACACGGAGTCATCGCCCATCAGAGTGTACGTACACTCTATCCACTTCCAACGTCGCGCGCAAGTGGGAATTGTCGCCCGCTGATGACTCGCCGGCCCGAAGCCAGCGCGGGCGGGTCTGGCGGGGTTGTCGTATCCTGCCGGCATTCGTGAAATGAAGGAGAGTCAGGGCCACCGATGAGCAGCGAGACGACCAATACCAGGCCGGCCGCCGTGGCGACGCGGCAGATCGAGAACGAGCGGGTGATTGTGACCGAGTGGCGCTTCGCGCCGGGGGCGCACACCGGCTGGCACCGGCACGAGTACGACTACGTCGTCGTCCCGATGACGACCGGCCGGTTGCTGCTGGAGACGCCGGATGGACAGATCACGGCCGACCTCGTGGCCGGCCAGTCGTACACGCGCGGCATCGGCGTCGAGCACGACGTCATCAACGACAACGACAGCGAGTTCGTCTTCGTCGAGATCGAGATCAAGGGCTGAGGTCAGTGCCGGTGGCCGGCGTGGGCCGGCGGCGCGGCGCGGTCGACCCGCGAGCGGCAGGCCAGCACGCCCTCCGGCGAGTCGAGCGAGCAGCCACGGAACGCGTCCGGCAGCGCGCCGACGGTCTCCGGCTGCAGCGTGATGTGGCCGACGCCGAAACGGTCGGCCAGCAGGTCGGACGCCTCCGGCAGGAGTCGGTCCCAGTCGCTGCCGGGCGCGACCTCGACGTGGGAGCTCAGGGCGACCAGGCCCGAGGTCACCGTCCAGACGTGCAGGTCGTGGATCCCTTCGATCCCGTCGATCTCGCCGAGCGCGTCGCGCACTGCCGCCGGGTCAATCTCTGGCGGTGTCGCCTCCAGCAGCACGTCGACCGACTCACGCAGCAGTCGCCAGGCGTTCCAGAGCACCAGCAGCCCGATCCCGGCCGAGAGCAGCGGGTCTGCCAGATACCAGCCGGTCGCCAGCATCACCAGCGCGGCGACGATCGCGCCGGCCGAGCCGAGCATGTCGCTGATGACGTGGAGAAACGCGCCACGGGTGTTGAGGTTGTGCCGGTGGCCACCGCCGCGCGAGAGCACCCAGGCGCTGGTGGCGTTGGCCAGCAGGCCGGCGATGGCGACGACGAGCATCGGGCCGCTATCGACCTCAGGAGGAGCGCCGAGGCGACGAATCGCCTCCCAGAAGATGAGGAGTGAGATGGCAATCAACGCCGCCGCGTTCGCCAGCGCGGCCAGCACCTCTGCCCGCAGATAGCCGAACGACCGCGTCGGAGTCGCTGGCCGCTGCGCCAGCCAGATGGCGAACAGCGCCAGCGCCAGCGCGGCGACGTCGGTCAGCATATGGCCGGCGTCGGCCAGCAGCGCCAGTGACCCCGTCAGCAGCCCGCCGGCCGCCTCGACCACGAGGAATATTGCGGTGATCGCCAGCGCAATGGCCAGCGGTCGACGCTCGGCTCGCTCGACCGGCGCATGCTCTGAGTGAGGCTCGTGGTTCACTGTGTCCAGCCCCTTCCCGCCTCGTCGGATGCACGATTCGCGCCATGCGCGCTGGAGGAGTTCGAGGCGATCCAGACAGACCTCGCGGTCATCAGCGACGGCTGATACGCGCTGTTCGGCCTCGCATTGCCAACCGGGGGGGAGGGCGCCTGCGGGCGCCGGACAGGCCGGGTCCTGTCCCTACGCAAGCCCTGCGCCACCGCCGCTCCCCTCATCTCCCCGACGACTGATACGCGGCGCACCGTCTCGCATTGCCAACCGGGGGAGGGCGCCTGCGGGCGCCGGACAGGCCGGGTCCTGTCCCTACGAAAGCCCTGCGCGACC
>Ga0209477_1001372_pt1 | contig 14934 bp, 15 predicted proteins | sample KloWWTupernatant_FD_187180 | JGI IMG/M metagenome (GOLD analysis project Ga0209477, IMG submission 187180) | Active sludge microbial communities from Klosterneuburg, Austria, studying microevolution and ecology of nitrifiers - Klosterneuburg... | ecosystem: Engineered > WWTP > Aerobic digester >... | reverse complement strand
CGCGCGGACGCTGACTGCTACCCACCCGCTCGTCGTCCATCCCCAGTTCACCGAGCCCGAAGCCGCCCTGCGCGCGGTAGGGGCACCCGTCCAGCGCTGGCTCCTGCCGGTGGTGCCGTGCAGCGGGACACCGAGCCTCGCCGACCTGCCCGCCTGGGCCGACGCCGTCTTCCTCGGCAACCCGACCAACCCGACCGGCTGGCTGCACCGTCGCGACGACCTGCTCGCAGCGGGCACCGGCCGGCTGCTGGTGGTCGACGAGGCGTTCATGGACGCAACAGACGAGCGTGAGTCGCTGATCGGGCCGGTGATGCCGAACCGGCTGGTGCTGCGCTCGCTGTCGAAGACCTGGGGTCTCGCCGGGCTGCGGGTCGGTTACGTCGTCGGCGACCCGGCCCTGATCGCGCGCCTCGAGCAGGCCCAGCCACCCTGGCCGATCTCCGCTCCAGCGATCGCAGCGATGGTCGCAACCAGCTCCGCGGACGCCCTTGCCGAGGCCGCCGACCGGTACCGGTTGCTGGCCCTTCACCGTGACCATCTGGTCGCAGCGCTGGCGTCAGCGGGGTTCGACACGCTTGGCTGCGCTGCGCCGTTCGTCCTGGTCGACACCTCGCCCTGCGGTCCCGGTTCGGTGCGGACGGCCCTCGCCGAAGCCGGCTACGCCGTGCGGCGCGGGGAGTCGTTCCCGGGGCTCGGCCCGACCTGGATCCGGATCAAGGTGCCTGCCCCGGAGATCGCTGACGCGTTCGTTGTGGCGCTGTCCGGGCTCGTCCGCGTGGCGCCGCCGGGCTCGGCCGGCACCGGTGACCGAACGGAGGAGGCGCGATGAGCAGGGAACTGGTGCTGATCGGGATCGGGGCCGGCGATCCGGACTGGGTGACGCTTGAGGCCGTCCGGGCGATCCAGCAGGTCGACGTGCTGTTCGTCGTGCTGAAGGAGGACGAGCTCGACGACCTCGTCCAGGCCCGGCGCACCGTCATCGAGCGCCACCGCGAGACGCCGCTGTCGACCATCGAGCTGCGGGACCCGCCGCGTCCCTGGCGCACCGCGCCGGACTACGACGCAGCCGTCGCCCGCTGGCGCACGCAGCGGCTCGAACAGTGGAGTGCCGCCGTCGCGGGCTCGGTTCCCGACGGCACGTCCGGCGGCTTCCTGGTGTGGGGCGACCCGAGCCTCTACGAGAGCACCCTCGCGATCGCTGACGAACTGGTGCGCGCGGCCCCGGCCGACGAGCCGCTGGGCCTGCGCGTGATCCCCGGCATCAGCTGCGTGCTTGCCCTCGCCGCGCGCCACCGGATCCCGCTCAACCGGCAGGGACGCGCCGTCCAGATCAGCCCGGCACGGCTCATCCGCGACGGGCTGCCCGACGGCATCGACGACGTCGTCGTCATGCTGGACGGCCGCCAGACCTTCGCCTCCATCGACCCAACCGGCCTGGACATCTACTGGGGCGCCTACCTCGGCAGTGCGGACGAGATCCTGATCTCGGGAGAGCTGGAAGAGGTGCGCGACCAGATCACCCGGGTCCGCGCCGAAGCGGCCGCTCGCAAGGGCTGGATGTTCGACACCTACCTGCTGCGCCGCCGCTAGCCGCCCCGGCGCGACCCGACCACCGAACACGGGTGTCGCGATTCCTCGCCTCGATGACGATTCTGAGCCTCTTCGGCCTGTGGAACGCCATCCGGTTGCGAATCGGCGACATGCGACCTCGCGACTCGTTCGCTACCCGGTCCCTGCCGGTCAGGACACCGGACGCAACCAGGCCGCAGCCCCGGCCACGGACGTGACCACCGGAACGCCCGCCGGAAGCTGCGGGCGGCGCACCATCACGACGGCCACGCCGAGCTCGGCCGCTGCGTCGAGCTTGGCGTCGGTGGGACCGCCGGAGTCCTTGGCCACGAGCACGTCGATGTCGTGACCGCGCAGCAGGTCGAGCTCTTCTGCGAGCGTGAACGGTCCTCTTGCACGCAGCACCTCCCACCCGTCCGGCACGTCGAAGCTGGGCGGGTCTACCACCCGAACCAGAACCTGGCGGTCGGTCCAGTCGGCGAACTCGCCCAGCGATTGCCGCCCGATGGCGAGGAAGCTGCGGCGGCCCAGCTGCTCGGCTGCCTTGCGGGCTTCTGCGATCGTGTCCACCCAGTGCCAGGACGCGGCGTCGGCCCGGGTCGCCCAGCTCGGTCGTGACAGCCGCAGCAGCGCCACCCCGGCCTGCGCGCAGGCAGCGGCGGCATTGCGGGTCAGCTGCGCCGCGAACGGATGGGTCGCGTCGACCACCGCCGTGACGCCCTTGTCGCGCAGGTAGCCGACAAGTCCCGGCACTCCGCCGAACCCGCCCACCCGCACCTCGCCCGGCGGCAGGCGACCGTCCGCCACCACGCCGGCGAGCGACGTCACCACCGGCACGCCGCCGGCGACGAGGAGCTCGGCAAGGTGCCTCGCCTCTGCCGTCCCGCCCAGCAGCAGGACGCTCACCGTCGCCGTACCAGGGCCACAGCCATCGACACCGCGAGTGCTCCCGCCGAGACGGCGAGAGCCAGCCGGTTCGCCCGGATCAGGTCGGACGCGTCGGGCGAAGGGCCGAACCCGAGCTCACCGCGATCCTCCTCGACGCCGCCGTAGGTGTTCCGGCCACCGAGGGTCACGCCGAGGGCGCCGGCGAAGGCGGCCTCGACGACCCCGCCATTGGGGCTCGGGTGCTGGCCGGACTGCTCCCGTACGGCACGGACGGCGTCGGCCGCCCGCCCGCCGACCAGCGGGGCGAAGACGGTGGCGAGCGCACCGGCGATGCGCGCCGGCACCCAGTTCGCCACGTCGTCGAGCTTCGCAGCCGCCCAGCCGAAGTTGCCGTAACGGTCGTTGCGGTAGCCGACCATGGCGTCGAGGGTGTTGATGGCTCGGTAGGCCAGCAGCCCGGGAATCCCGGCAACGGCTCCCCAGAACAGGGGAGCCACCACGGCGTCGGAGGTGTTCTCCGCCACCGACTCCAGCGTTGCCCGCGCGACCCCGTCTGCGTCCAGCGCCTCAGGATCGCGGCTCACAAGGTTGCTGACCCGCGTCCGCGCACCTGCGAGGTCACCGGCGGTGAGCCGGCTCGCGATCGCCTCGGACTCCCTGGCGAGCGATCTCCCACCGAGCACAGCCCACGTCGCAACAGCGGTGGCAAGAGCGCCCAGCACCGGCCGTCCCCGGACGGCGCGCTGGATCGCGCAGCCAAGACCGAGCGTCCCGCCGACCAGGACGGCCTCGTTCAGCACGCCGCACAGCTTGTCGTCGCCATAGGTGTGCCGCTCGACGGCGACGGCGGCCCTGCCGAAACCGGCAACCGGATGCCAACGGCGGGGGTCGCCCCACAGCTGGTCGGCAGCCCAGCCCAGCCCGAGGCCGGCTGCGAGCCATGCTCCGCGTGGGGCCATCGACCAACCTTTCGCTGGTGGTAATTGTTCGCAGTCGAGTGTGCCAGACTGAGCAGCGCAGAGATGTGTTGAGGAATTCCGGTGCGCCCTCGGGCAAGGCCGGAGCGGTCCCGCCACTGTGACCGGTTGCACCAATGGTGCGCAACCGGGAGCCAGGAACTCGCCTCGCTGCAGAGCGACATTTCGGGCGAGGAAACCTGAGGAGGCTCCATGGCTGCGCCTGCCATCGGCACACCCACCCTGATCGGGGTCGGTGTCGGCCCCGGCGATCCCACACTGGTCACACTGAAGGCCGTTGCCGTCTTCGAGGCCGCCGACGTGATCCTCGTGCCGGCCACCGAGGCCAGTGGACGCGAAGCCGGCCGCGCGGAGCAGCTGGTGGTGGCCGTCTGCCCGACCGCGGCAACCAAGCTGCAGCGGGTGCCGTTCAGCATGGCCCAGCGCAGCGGCATTGGCACCAAGCGGCGCCAGTCGTGGATGGCCTCCGCGAAGGCCGCAGAGCAGGCCTTCGCGGACGGCGCTGCCACCGTCGCGTTCGCCACGGTCGGCGACCCGAGCGTCTACTCGACCTTCTCCTACCTCGCTGCCTACGTGCGCGACGCCGTCCCCGGCCTGACCGTCTCGGTCGTGCCAGGCATCACTGCCATGCAGGCACTTGCAGCGGTCAGCCTGACCCCGCTCGTCGAGGGCACGGAGAGCCTGACCCTTGTCCCGGTGACCGCAGGGATGGAGGCCGTCGCCACAGCCCTGGACACCTCGGACACGGTCGTCGCCTACAAGGGTGGACGCCAGTTCCGCGAGCTCCTCATGCTGATCCGCGACCACGGGCGCGACGGCATTCTTGGCGTCGACGTCGGGCTGCCCAGCCAGCGACTTATCCCCCTGGCTGAGGCCGAGAACGAGCAGGTGCCCTACTTCGCCACCGTGATCGTCGCTCCCGTCCGCACCGAAACCGGCGGACGGCTGTGAGCGGCGAGGTGGTCTTCGTCGGCGCCGGACCCGGCGCTGCCGACCTCATCACGGTCCGCGGCGCACGTGTGATCGCAGATGCCGACATCGTGATCTGGGCCTCCAGCCTCGTCGACGCAGCGATCGTCGCCGGCACCAAGCCGGGCGCCCTTGTGATCGACTCGGCGGCCGAGTCGCTGGAGGACATCACCCCGCTCTACCAGCGCGCCCACGACGAGGACCTGCTGGTCGCACGGGTGCACACCGGCGACCCGTCGATCTACGGCGCCACCGCCGAACAGCGCCGGATCTGCGACCAGATCGGCATTCCGCACCGCACCATCCCCGGAGTCTCCGCGTTCTCCGCTGCCGCCGCACGGATGGGTGCGGAGATCACCATTCCCGAGGTGTCGCAGACCCTGATCCTGACCCGGCTGGAGGGCGGCCGCACGCCGATGCCGGAGCGGGAGACCGTCCGCGGTTTCGCAGCCCACGGCGTGACCATGGCGCTGTACCTGTCGGCTGCCCGCAACAAGGTGCTGCAGGAAGAACTCCTCGCCGGCGGCTACCCGCCGGAGACGCCGTGCATTGTCGGCTACCGGGTCAGCTGGCCGGACGAGACCATGCTGCGCTGCCGGCTCGACGAGCTGTCCGCCACCATGAAGGAACACAAGCTCTGGAAGCACACCATCGTGCTGGTCGGCCCGGCGATGGCGGGAACCTCCACCACCCGTAGCCACCTGTACCACCCGGGCTTCCGGCACGAGTACCGGCCCTCCGACGGCACGCCGCTGGTGACGAAGGCCGACGCGTGATCACCGTCCACGGCCTCCTCGGCCAGCCGAACCTCGAGCTGCGGATGACCGCCGCCAGCGCCGACTGGGTGGTCGGCGGGCGCAGGCACCTGGACAACCTTGGCGTCCCGGAGGAGCGACGGATCACCCTCGGTGCGCTCCGGCCGGCCATCGAACGCGTCGCGACGATCCCTTCCGACCAACTCGTCGTAGTGGTCGCCAGCGGCGACCCGCTCTACTTCGGCGTCGTCCGGGCACTCCGGGACGAGGGGCTGCAAGCGGAAGTGGTCACAGCGCCCTCCTCGATCGCCAGCGCCTTCGCCGCCGTCGGCCTGCCGTGGGACGACGCCGTCGTCGTGAGCGCCCACGGGCGGCCGCTGGCCGCCGCCGCCAACCTCGCCCGTTGCCTGCCCAAGGTCGCCGTCTTCACCTCTGCAGAGAACGGGATCCGCGAACTCGCCGCACAGTTGGCCGACGTGCCGCGCTGGTACGTCCTCGCCGAACGGCTCGGCGAGACTGACCAGTGCGTGCGGGTGCTGGACGCCGCGACGGCCGCCGTCGTCGAACCAAGGGAACCCAACGTCGTCCTCGTGCTGGCCGCGCCGCCAGAACAGCTCGACGGCCACTGGTCCGGCAGCATCGCCGGGCCGGCCCGCGGGTCGCGGCCCGAGGTGTCAGCGCTTGCCGCCGTCGCCTTCGCCCGCACCCTGCCCGAGCCGGGCGAACTGGTGTGGGCCAGTGGGATGCTCGGCACCGACGTCGCAGCGCTGTGCTGCTGGGCACAGGCGGCCGTGCTCGACCCGATGACCGGATCGACGACGAGCCCGGATGTCGTGGTCGCCGACGCCGACAGCCTTCCCGGTCTGAGCGAGCACCGGCCCCGCGCCATCGTCCTTGCCGGTCCCGCCCCTCACGAACTGCCCTGCGGCTACCGCTGGCGCACCGAAACCATCGGCGACACCGCCCTCACCACAGGAGTCCTCCCATGATCGGACAGGTCACCAGCGGGCCGGGCAGCCGTGCCCGGGCCGACCGGATCGACGCCATCCTCGGCGAAGCCACCCGCCGCTACGCCGACGGGGCCGTCGCAGGGCTCCCGCAGGCCTGGGGCGAGTGCGACCTCATCGTCAGCCACCTCGCCCTTGGAGCGACGACACGGATCATTGCGCCGTTGCTCACGTCGAAGAAGGACGACCCGGGTGTTGTCGTCATCGACGATGCCGGCCGGTTCGTCGTCCCGCTGGTCGGCGGTCACAGCGGTGGCGCGAACGAGCTCGCCGTCCGCCTCGCCGCAGGGCTGGGTGCGACCGCCGTCCTCACCACGGCCACGGACGCCCTCGGACTGCCGGCCCTCGACACCCTCGGCTGGCCGTGGAGCGGCGACGTCGCCGGGGTAACCCGCGCCATCCTGGACGGGGAGCCCGTCGCGATCATGCGCTCCCGGCGCTGGCCCCTGCCGCCGCTCCCGGGCAACGTCACTCTCGTCGAGGCCGACAGTGAGCTTCCAGACACCGCGGTCGCACGGGTCGTCGTCACCGACCAGGCCCGGCCGGCCGACCCTGGGCTGCCCACCGTTGTACTCAACCCGCCGAGCCTCGTTGCCGGACTGGGCTGCAACCGCGGGACGTCCACGGCGGCGTTGCGGGACCTTCTCGAGCGGACGATGGATGACGCCGGCCTTGCGATCGCCTCCCTTGCCGCCATCACGTCGGTGGACGCAAAGGCAGACGAGCCCGGCCTGATTGAACTCGCAGCAGAGCTCGGGATACCGCTAATCACCTACCCCGCAGAGACCCTCGCAGCCCTCGACGTGCCGAATCCCAGCGCAGCCCCGCAGGCCGCCGTCGGCACGCCGAGCGTCGCCGAGGCGTCCGTCCTCGCGCGCGGCACAGAGCTGATCGTGCAGAAGCAGCGCACCGCAGCGGCCACCTGCGCGATCGGCCGCATCCCCGCCCGCGGCAAGCTCACTGTGATCGGCCTCGGCCCGGGTTCACGGGACCTCACCACGCCGCGCGCACAGCAGGCGATCCGCGAAGCGTCCGTCGTGGTCGGCTACCGCCCCTACGTCGCCCAGGTGAAGGACCTGCTGCGGCCGGGGACGAAGATCGCCAGCACCCCGATGGGCAAGGAGGAGGAACGCACCGCCACCGCCATCGAGCACGCGCGACAGGGCCACAACGTCGCGCTGGTCTGCTCGGGTGACCCCGCGATCTACGCCATGGCCTCCCCCACGCTCGAACAGGGCACCGACGGCATCGACATCGAGATCATTCCCGGCGTCACCGCCAGCCTTGCCGCGTCCGCCATCCTCGGGGCGCCGCTGGGCCATGACCACGCCACCATCTCGCTGTCGGACCTGCACACCGACTGGGACACGATCCTGAAACGGGTCCGGGCCGCCGCCGAGGCCGACCTCGTGACCGTCCTCTACAACCCGCGCAGCCGCACCCGCCTGCACCACCTACCCGACGCTCTGGCCATCTTCGCCGAGCACCGCCCGCCGGGCACCCCCGTTGCTGTGGTGGAGGAAGCCGACCGGCCTGACCAGAAGGTCACCCTCTCGACGATCGGCGAGTTCGACCCGGCCGTGGTGAACATGAACTCCCTCGTCGTGGTCGGTTCGTCGACCACCCGCTACCTGCCCGCCGGCGCGGGGCGCACCGTGATGGTGACCCCGCGCGACTACCACTGGATGAGCCGATGATCCACCTACACCTGGGAACCCTCGAGCCGCTGATGACTGCGACACCGCCCGACATGCCGCCACTGGTCATCGCCGGCCACGGCACCCGCGACGTCGACGGGGTGTCGGTCTGCCTTGCGCTCGTGGATCGGGTACGCGGCCTTCTGCCGGGGGTTCGGGTCGAGGCAGGGTTCGTGGAACTCACGCCGCCCACCATCGACAAGGCTCTCTCCGACGTCCTCGACGGTGCGGCAAGCGCTGTCGTCGTGCCGCTCATGATCGGCTCCGGCGGCCACGTCCGTGAAGACATCCCCCAAGCCATCGCGGCAGGCAAGAGCGCCCACGAAGGTGCGACCGTCGTCTACACCCGACACCTCGGCTCGCCTGCCCCGCTCATCTCCGCCGTCCGCAAGCGCATCGCCACCGCCTGCGACGACTGGGCCGCCGGCGACACCACCGTCGTGTTTGTCGGCCGCGGCTGCAGCGTCACCGATGCCAACGCTGACCACATCCGGCTCGGCCGCGTGCTGCTGGAAACCGGCAGCTACGCCGCGGTGGTGCCGGCCTTCATCCAGGTGGCACAGCCGACCGTCGCCGAAGCATTGGACGTGGCCCTTCTCACCGGCAGTCGCCGGATCGTCGTGATGCCGCACTACCTGTTCCCCGGCCGGCTCACCGCCTGGGTGCAGGCCGCAGTGGACAAGTGGTCCGGCGCCCACCCGGACGCCGAGGTGCGGGTCGCCGGCCCGATCGGCGACTGCCCGGAACTCGCAGAGGTGGTGGCCAAGCGCTACCGGGAGGGCATGCTCCGGGCTCGCACCGACCTGGGCTCGCCCGCCTACCTGACCGGCCTCCTGCTGACCGGCCGCAAGGTGGTGGCCGTCGGTGGTGGCTGCGTCAACCGGCGCAGGGTGCCGAAGCTGCTGGCCGCCGGGGCCGACGTCACCGTGGTTGCCCCCGAACTCCACCCGGCCCTCGCCGAGCTGGTCGCGGCCGGCAGCATCACCTGGCGGGAGCGCGACTTCCAGGAATCCGACCTCGACGGCGCCTGGTACATACTGGCCACCACCGACGATCCCGCCACCAACGCCCGGGTCGTGGCAGCCGCGGAGGCGCGTCACACCTTCTGCGTCCGTGCCGATCAGGCCGACCTCGGCTCCGCCTGGACGCCGGCCACCGGCGACATCCCCGGGGCGACGATCGCGGTTCTCGCCAGCCACAACCCGCGCCGCTCCGCCACGCTGCGCGACAGGCTGGTCGAGCTGATGGAGGCCGCAGATGACTGAGCGCTACGAGTACACGAAGGACGGCGCGGAGATCTACCGGCAGTCCTTTGCCACCATCCAGGCAGAGGCCGACCTAGCCGTGGTGCCGGCAGAGCTGCGTCCGCTCGCGATCCGGATGATCCACGCCAGCGGGCAGATCGACCTCCTCGACGACCTCGCCTGGTCGGTCGGGCTGTACACGGCAGCAACCGCGGCCCTGCTGGCCGGAGCTCCGATCCTGTGCGACTCCAGGATGGTGGCCAGCGGCATCATCCGTTCACGACTCCCACGCAACAACGACGTGGTGTGCCTGCTCGACGACCCGCGCCTATCCGGCCTCGCCGCAGAGCTCGGCACCACCAAGACGGCAGCAGCCGTCGAGCTGTGGCGCCCGCTGCTGGCAGGGTCGATCGTCGCGATCGGCAATGCACCCACCGCCCTGTTCCACCTGCTCGAGGTCGTCGCAGACGACCCGTCCCTCGCGCCAGCGGCCGTGATCGGGATCCCGGTCGGCTTCATCGGGGCTGCCGAGTCGAAGCTGGCCCTCGCAGCTAACGAGCTCGGCCTGGACTACGTCGTCGTACACGGGCGTCGCGGTGGCAGCGCCGTCACCAGCGCTGCGGTCAATGCCCTGTGCGGCACGGACGGGCGCACCGGTGGCTAGCGAGATCGCCGGCGTCGTCCGGCCAACAGAAGGGACGTCGATGTTCGCTGCGGCAAGGACCGGACAGGTCATCCTCGTCGGGGGCGGACCGGGCGACCCCGACCTGCTCACGGTCGGCGGCCTACGAGCGCTCCGCGAAGCCGACGTCGTGCTCTACGACCACCTCGCGCCGCTGTCCTGTCTGGACGAGACCAAGGCCGGCGCCATCTTGATCGATGTCGGCAAGATCCCGCGCGGCTGCCAGACCGCCCAGACCGACATCAACGCCCTGCTCATCGAGCACGCCGGCAACGGTGCGAACGTCGTCCGGTTCAAGGGCGGCGACCCGTTCGTGCTGGGCCGCGGCAGCGAGGAATGGCTCGCCTGCGCCAGCGCCGGAATCCCGGTCCGCGTCATTCCCGGAGTCTCCTCCGCCATCGCCGGACCGGAGCTCGCCGGGATCCCGCTGACCCACCGCGGCCTCACCCAGAACTTCTCGGTCATCTCCGGCCACGTCGGGCCAGAGCACCCTGCGTCCACGGTGAACTGGGACGCTCTCGCGAAGAGCTCAGGGACGATCGTGATCCTCATGGGCGTCGCCCACCTTCAGGAGATCTGCACCGGGCTGACCAACCGTGGCCTCGACGCCGCCACCCCCGCGGCCGTGGTCGCCAAGGCTGCGACCCCCGACCAGCGGGTGGTTCGCGGCACCGTCGCCACCCTTCCCGGCATCGCAGCGGCTGCCAGCATCGAGCCGCCTGCCCTCATCGTGATCGGTGCCGTTGTCGGCCTCGACCTCGGCCCCGCCGTCCCACCCGCACCGACAAAGGAATAGCGATGTCCATCTCCGAACGCACCCCCGACCAGGCGACGAACGCACCCCTCTCCGCCCGCAAGCTCGCGATCATGGCAGTCTTCATTGCCCTGAGCGCCGCCGGATCCTTCGTGAAGATCCCCAGCCCGCTCGGTTCGGTCGGGCTCGACTCTGCTCCCGGCTTCTTCACTGCCATCGCCTTCGGCGGCTGGATGGGCTTCATCGTCATCGCCGTCGGCCACCTGCTCGGGTCAGGGATCGTCGGCTTCCCGCTCACCCTTCCGGTGCACCTTGCCATCGCCGCCGGCATGGGCCTGTGCGCACTGGCCTTCCGCTGGGTGGGGCGCCGCGGCACGGCCTGGCTCGTGGTGAGCGTGATCACGACCTCGCTGCTGAACAGCTTCGGCCTCGGCCTGATCGTCGTGCCGATCGGCGGCTGGGGCATGTACCTGGCCTCCGTCCCGTCCCTTCTCCTCGGAGCAGCGATCAACCTCGTACTCGCAGCCGTCGCCTACCGCGCCTTGCGCACCAGCAAGCTGCTCGATTGAGCTGATGGAGAACTCCCTCGACGTCGTCGGCGTCAGCTACACCTACCCGAAGGCTCACGCCAGGGCGCTGCACGCCGTCGACCTCAGCCTTCCGAGGGGGAGTTTCACCGTCGTGATGGGCTCCGCGGGGGCCGGCAAGTCGACCCTGCTGATGACGCTCAACGGCGTGATCCCACACCTCAAGGCCGGGACGCTCGACGGCCGCGTGCAGCTGGACGGCGCCGATCTCGCCGGCTTCAGGGTGCAGACGATCACCGAATTCGTCGGGCTGGTGCTGCAGGACTCCGACACCCAGCTGCTCGGCCGCACCGTCGCGGAGGACGTGGCGTTCGGGCCGCGCAACTACCGGGTGCCGCGTGCCGACATCCAGCGCCGCACCCGCGACTGTCTTGCCACCGTCGGACTGTCCGGATACGAGACACGGAACACAGCGCAGCTCTCCGGTGGGCAGCGGCAGCGGGTGGCCATCGCGGGGATCCTCGCCCTGCAGCCCCAGGTGCTCTGCCTCGACGAGCCCGCCTCCGAACTCGACCCCCACGGCCGGTCCGAGCTCTATGCAGCGGTCGACGCCCTGCGTCACAGCCGCGACACCACGATCGTTGCCGTGGAGCATGACGGCAGGGACGTCATCGGTCGCGCCAACCATCTCGTGGTACTGGATCACGGACGAGTGAGCTGGCAGGGCGCTCCCGTCGACTTCTTCCGGGATGCCGCGGCGGTGAGGAACCACCGCGTGAAGCCGCTCGCCATGGCTGTGGTCGGAGCAGAACTTGCCACAGTCGGGCTGATCGGGATCGGCGAGGTGCCACTGCACGTCGACGCGGCCGAGGTCCTCATCCGTGGACTGGGCAACGGACAACCACTCCCTGCGCCCGTGACCACGAGCGCGTCTACGGAGCCCTCCGGAGACCCGGCGATCGAGCTCCGCGACCTGGTGCACAGCTATCGGGGTGGGCACCGCGGCCTCGCCGGGGTGAACCTGACCGTGCGCCGCGGCGACTTCGTCGCGCTCGTCGGCCGGAACGGAGCCGGAAAGACCACGCTCCTCAAGCACCTGAACCGGCTGCTCGCTCCTACCTCGGGCACAGTGCTGGTCAACGGCAAGGACACGGCGAGCAGCCAGCCCTGGGAACTCGCCCGCCAGGTGGGGTACGTGTTCCAGAACCCCGACCACCAGATCTTCAACGCCACCGTCGCGGACGAGGTTCGTTACGGCCTGCGGCTGGCAGGACTTCCCGCAGCGGAGATCGAGCAGCGGCTCGACGAGGTGCTGCAGCTCACCGGGCTGGCCGACGTCCGCGCCGAGCATCCCTTCTCGCTGGCGAAGGGGCTGCGGCAGCTCATCGCGGTCGCTTCGATCCTGGCCCTGCGGCCGGCGGTCCTTGTCGTTGACGAGCCCACCACCGGCCAGGACTGGGCCGGAGTGCAGGCCATGATGGCGCTCGTCGAGCGGTTGAACGCCGAGGGCACGACGATCGTCATGGTCACCCACGACCTCGACCTCGTCGCAGAACACGCTCGTCGTGTCGTGGTCCTTGACGATGGGCTGATCGTCGCCGACGGCCCCACGGCAGAGGTCCTCGGCAGAGCCGACCTCCTGGCCGCCGCCGGTGTGCACACCACCCAGACCGTCGCCTTGTCGCTCCGGCTCTGGCCGGACTCCGTCCCACTGCTGAACGCTGCGGAACTGGGGCGCCACCTCGCGGGCGCGCTCGCCCTGGGGGTGCCGGGTGCTGCTTGAACGACTCGACGTGAGGGTGAAGCTCGCCACCTTCGTCGCGATCATGGCCGCCCTGTTCGTGATCACCCATCCGGTGGGCAACCTTGTCCTGCTGGCCGTCCTGCTGTGCGCGCTCCTCGCGTCCCGGACCCCGCTCGGCGGCGTGTGGCCGATGCTGCAACCCCTGCTGCTGGTGTTCGTGCTGATCGTCACGGTCACCACGGTCTCGACCACCCGGATCACCCGGCCGGAGAACACCCGGGTGCTGTTCACGTTCCTTGGCCTTGAGGCCACCCTCGGCGGGCTACTGGTGGGACTCACCTTCGTCGTCCGGATTGTCGTCATGGTCGTTGCCACCTACGCCTTCGCCATCAGCACACCCGTCGACGACCTGCTGGCCGTCCTCGCAGGACTGCACGCCCCTGCATGGTTCTCGATCCTCGTGACGACCGCACTCTCCTTCGTCCCGACGATGGCGCGCCGCAGGGATCTGATCGTCGAGGCCCAGCGCGCCCGCGGGGCCCAAGTGAACAACACCGGACCGGTGAGCCAACTCGTCGCCGGCGTCGCGATCATGGTGCCGCTGATCACCAACGCAATCCTGATGGCAGACAACCTCGCCATCGCCCTGACCAACCGCGGGTACGGGGCCGCCCGCACGATGACAGAAATGCGCGACCTCACCTTCCGGCGCTGCGACGCGCTTGTCCTCGGTGCTGTCATCCTGCTTGTGTCCGCGGCCACTTGGTTGCGGTTCGGCCTCGGCTATGGAGCGGTGTGACGTGGAAGCAGTAAAGCGGATCCGGGACCTCCTGATCCTCGACGGCACGCTGGTGATCGCGGCGGACTCCATCGGCGGGATCGGTCCCAAGCCCGCGGACACGGTCTACTCCGACGCCAGGACTGTTGCCCACTTCGCGCTCCGGGTGCCGCTCCTCGAAGTGATCTGCGCCGGGGCGCGTCCGATCGCTGTGATCGACAACCTGTGCGTCGAACTGGAACCCACCGGCATCCCGATGATCGAGGAGATCCGGCGACTCGCAGCGGAGGCCGGCGTCCAACCGAACGCTGTCACCGGAAGCACGGAGGAGAACGTCACGACGCGGGCCACCGGCATCGGTGTGACCGTCATCGGCCGGGTTGGGCCGGACGACCTGTTGAGTGGCGGGTCGCATGGCGGGGACGTCGTGATCTGCGCGGGCCTGCCGCTGTCCGCCCCCCGTGACGAGGTGTGGATCGGGCACCCTGACCAGATCACAGTGGCCGTGACATCAGCGGTCATCGCGTTCGGGCTGGTGCACGATTCCCTGCCGGTCGGATCCAGGGGAGTCGCGTGGGAAGTCGCTCAACTCGCCGCGTCCGCAGGACTCGAGCACGAATGGCTCGCCGCCACCGAGGTCTCACTCACCGCCTCAGGCGGACCCGCGAGCTGCGTGCTGTTCAGCTGTCATCCCGATTCGGTGGAGGCCATCGTCAGCATGATTGGCCAGACCACGCCGGTTCACGTCGTGGCGCGTCTCAGGGGCGGGCCGCCGCCAAGCTGAATGCGCGCTGGAATTTGGAATCATCGTCCACCCTGTGATCGATGAATGGCCAGGAACCGCTGGAGCGGCCCCCCCCAGCCGAGGTTGTCATGGGGCGTCCCACGCTGAACAGGCCCCCCACGTGGACGGCGCTGTTCGATTCGGGGCTCACCGTTCTTCCTTGTCCGGGGCTGTCCCAAACCACATCCCCGGACCGCATTGCGATACCGAGCAGGGCGTCGAGATCCTCGGCCCGGTGACTCGTAAGGTTGAGCTGGTCGACCGCATGACCGGTGAGCCGATCCGCGACAACGATGGCCGCCCGCAGTCCGGGCGAGAGCTTCGAACCGGACACCCTCGAGGACGGCCTCGCTGGGTGCGGTCCAGTCCCCGGAGCTGACCTTGCGCGCCTGGCCCGACAACCAGGTCTCGGCGTCCATCCGGGACAAGAAGGTCACCGGTGCCGTGTGCCGCTCGCCGTCGGGGCCGCGATATCGCGCCCGATACCGCCCGCTCGGCAGAGGCGAGATCTCCCCGAAGGTGCGCTTCACCCGCGCGCGCTTCCCGGCCCTCGTCGCCC
>Ga0209477_1001371_pt1 | contig 14934 bp, 13 predicted proteins | sample KloWWTupernatant_FD_187180 | JGI IMG/M metagenome (GOLD analysis project Ga0209477, IMG submission 187180) | Active sludge microbial communities from Klosterneuburg, Austria, studying microevolution and ecology of nitrifiers - Klosterneuburg... | ecosystem: Engineered > WWTP > Aerobic digester >... | reverse complement strand
CGGCCAAGTAATCGATTTTGAGCGACTCTTGAGGAGAAACCCATGAGTGGATGTGGATCAGGCGGTTGCGGCTGTGCAACCACCCCCGAGAAAACCAACCCGCTGACGCCCGAGCAACAGACGGCCTACGACGCATTGGTCAGCAGTCTGGCGGCCACGGCGCCGCTGTCCGAGCCTGCGGTGACGGCCCGTGTTGCGCCCGCGGGCAACGGCCCGATCGCGCGGGTCAATGGCGTTGCCTTGCACGAGGCGGGCCAGTTTCTCGACCCCGAAATGCTGCGTCAGCGCGCATGTACAGAACTCTTGCGCCAGGCCACGCAACAGGCCGGTTTGTTGTCTGAGCAGGACCTGCCTGCGACCGACGGAACCACCAGTGAGGCTGCGGCAGCGGCCATCGAGAAGCTACTGGAGCGGGAGCTGCAGGTGCCGGATCCTTCCGAGGAAGCCTGCCGCCGCTACCACGAAGCCCACCCCACAGCCCATGTGCAGGGTGAGCGCGTGCAGTTGCGCCATGTGCTGTTTGCCGTCACGCCGGGCGTGGATGTGAAGCAGCTGCGCTTGCGCGCCGAGGCGCTGTTGCTGGAACTGCGCTGTGCTGATGATGGTGGTGCCACATTCAAGGCCGCTGCGCAAAAATGGTCTAACTGCCCTAGCGGAGCACAGGGCGGCGAGTTGGGCTGGCTGACGCGGGCCGACTGTGCGCCCGAGTTTGCACGGGAGGTGTTTGGCGGCGCTGAAATCGGCGTGCTGTCGCGCTTGGCGCACAGCCGTTTTGGTCTGCATGTGGTGGAAGTGGTGGCGCGCGAGGCGGGTGAGCGGCCCTCATTCGAGCAGGTCCGGGGTGCGGTGGAGCTGTCCCTGCGCCAGCAGACCTGGATGAATGCCTTGCGCCAGTATCTGCAATTGCTTGCAGGGGCTGCCACGCTGGAAGGTGTGGACATCGAGGGCGCAGAAACGCCGCTGGTTCAATGAGTGGGTTGGCCGCCCGGCATTGCCGGGAGGCAGAAAGCCGTCCATGCCCGATGACGATCTATTGGAGCGCCTGCGCAGTTTCAACCAGGACGCCTTTCCGCAGTACCGGCAGCAGTTCCAAACCCTCGTGGATGAGGGGCAGCACCCCACTACGCTGTTCATAGGTTGTTCGGACTCCCGCCTGGTACCGCATCTGCTGACAGGTGCGGGGCCGGGCGAGCTTTTCCTGGTGCGCAATGTGGGTGCTTTTGTACCGCCTTACGATGGTTCTTATGGGCTGCATGGAACCGCCGCCGCGATTGAATTTGCTGTATTGAGTCTGCAGGTCAGCCGCATCATCGTGTGTGGGCACAGCCACTGCGGTGCCATCAAGGCTATCTACGGGGAAGTTCCGGCCGAGGCCCACAATCTGCGGCGCTGGCTGGATCTGGGCCGCCAGGCCGCACTGCCAGTGGTGCCTGGCCCCGAGGCTTTTCGCCGTACCGAGCAGCGGGCTGTGGTGTTGCAGCTCGAACGCCTGATGGACTACCCCATGGTACGCAGGCGAATCCAGGACGGCAGCATCACCCTGCACGGCTGGCACTATGTGATTGAAGAGGGGGAGGTGCATGTTTTCGATGTGCAAACCGGAGGCTTTGTTGCCGCCTCGGTAGCCACAACCTGCGGCACCGGCCCCTACCACCCCTACGTCGAACACGATGGCCAGGTGCTGGACGACGAATAACCCGTGCGTCGGGTCGGGGCATCGGATCTGTAACAATAATTTACATTCGGCGCGAAGCAAGGCTGGGCGCCAGATGGCTGTGGTCGGCAGGAAAACCCCTGACGGCGCGCCCGGTTCAAGACGCTACACTGCCGGCTGACTGGCGCCAGGCCGACCCGGCTTGGGCCTGCCACACCTCCGGGCCGCTTGGCTACAGCGAGGTCTTGTCTCCAGCAACATCTACGGGATTGGCACCATGAAGAGAGAAAACTTGGGTCGTGCACACGACGTGACGGCAACCCAACCCATCAGCCTGGATGTGCTGAAGGAAAAATACCTCAAGGCTGGTGAAACCAGCGCCGAAGACCTCTTCCGCCGCGTGGCGCGCGCCCTGGCGTCGGTGGAAGCCGAAGCCGATCGCGAGAAATACGAAAGCCTGTTCCTGGCCAACATGCATGCCGGTGCTATTGGCGCTGGGCGCATCATGAGTGCCGCTGGTACCGATATCCAGGCGACGCTCATCAACTGTTTCGTGCAGCCCGTGGGCGACTGCATCCAGGGCATGGACGACGAAGGCTTCCCTGGCATCTACGAGGCCTTGCGCGAAGCCGCTGAAACCATGCGCCGTGGTGGTGGCGTGGGCTATGACTTCTCGCGCATCCGTCCGCGCGGTGCAGAGGTCAAAGGCACGCACTCGATGGCCTCGGGGCCGTGCAGCTATATCAATGTGTTCGATCAGTCCTGTTCCACCGTCGAGAGCGCGGGCGCACGCCGTGGCGCGCAGATGGGCGTGCTGCGCATCGACCATCCCGATGTGCACGACTTCATCACCGCCAAGCGCACGCCGGGGCGCTGGAACAACTTCAATGTGTCGGTGGGTGTGAGCGATGCTTTCATCCAGGCCGTGCAGGACGACCAGCCCTGGGAGTTGGTGCACAAGTCCCGCCCGGGCATCACCGTGATGGAGCAAGGCGCCTACCAGCGCACTGATGGCCTGTGGGTGTACCAGAGCCTGCCCGCCCGTGAGCTGTGGGACACCATCATGAAGTCCACCTACGACTTCGCTGAGCCGGGCATTCTGTTCCTCGACCATATCAACCAGGACAACAACCTGCGCTATTGCGAGAAGATTGCCGCTACCAACCCCTGCGGCGAGCAGCCCCTGCCGTCCTACGGTTGCTGCGATCTCGGCCCCATTATCTTGACGCGTTTTGTGCGCAACCCTTTTGGTTTCGATGGGGATGCAGTTTTTGACTTCGATTCGTTTGCGAAATCGGTCGCGCTGCAGGTGCGTGCCCTCGACAACGTGCTCGACGTCACTTTCTGGCCGCTGCCGCAGCAGGACGCCGAGGCCAAGGCCAAGCGCCGCATTGGCGTGGGCTTTACCGGCATGGGCAATACCCTGGCCATGCTGTGCCTGCGCTACGACAGCGACGAAGGGCGCACCATGGCCGCCCGCATCGCAGAGCACATGCGCGATTGCGCCTATACCGCATCGGTCGAGCTGGCACGCGAGAAGGGGTCCTTCCCCCAGTTCAACGCCGACGGTTATCTGGCTGAAGGTACTTTTGCCAGCCGTCTGCCCGCCGCGCTGAAAAAACAGATCCGCGCGCACGGTATACGCAACAGCCACCTGCTGTCGATCGCTCCTACCGGCACCGTGAGCCTGGCCTTTGCCGACAATGCATCGAACGGCATCGAGCCGCCGTTTTCCTGGATGTACAAGCGCAAGAAGCGCGAGGCCGATGGCAGCACAGCCGAGTACGCTGTGGAAGACCATTCCTGGCGCCTGTACCGTGAGCTGGGCGGCGACGTCAATCAGTTGCCCGAGTACTTTGTCTCGGCGCTGGAGATGTCCGCCCAGGACCACATCGCCATGATGAAGGCGGTACAGCCCTTTGTGGACACAGCCATCTCCAAGACGGTCAACATCCCGGCCGACTACCCCTACGAAGACTTCAAGGGCCTGTACTTGCAGGCCTGGCGTGCCCGCCTCAAGGGCCTGGCCACCTACCGCCCGAACAGCATTCTGGGCTCCGTGCTCGAAGTGCACTCCGCACCCGAGGCCGATCAATCGCCCGCCGCTGCGCTCGAAGCGCCATCCATTGACCCCATGCGGACGGTGATCGAAAGCCGTCCCAAAGGCGCCCTTTCGGCCGTGGCCGAAAAAGTGGACTACTGGACGCAGGAAGGTCAGAAGCGTCTGTACCTGATCGTTTCCTTTTTGCCTGTGCCCAATGCCGAGGGCACCGGAACTGTCGATCGCGCCATCGAGTTTTTCATGCCTGTGGGCCAGAGTGGTGAGTCGCAGCAATGGGTCACCTCCAGCATGCGCCTGCTGTCATTGGCCGCACGCGGCGGCTTCCTGGAGCGCGCGCTGTCCGACATGCGCAAGGTTGCCTGGGACCGTGGCCCTGTGCGCCTGGGCACCCACCAGAAGGACGACGGCACGCAGGTGCCCAAGTGGCATGACTCCGAAGTGGCCGCCATCGCCTACGCCATCCAGAACATTCTGGCGCGCCGGGCCCGGCAGCACAGCCCTGTCGTGCAGGAATCTGTGCAGGGCGATGCGCCCCTGGCCACCATGCCCCCCGTCATGGCGGGCAAAAAGTGCTCGGAGTGTGGCGCCCATGCCATGATCCGCAAGGACGGTTGCGACTACTGCACCCAGTGCGGCCACCTGGGAACCTGTGGGTGAGCGAGCGGCCGGTCATTCCGGTGCGGCCCGTTGCGGGCAAACCCTCCGCTGAAGTACTGGCGCAGCTCGACCGCCGCTGGCGGTTGCGTTATCTGATGCTTGCACCGTACCGGCTGGGGTTTTTTCTGGCCATGGTACTGCTGGTGACCTCCGGCGCGTGGTGGGCGCTGGTGCAGGTCTCACGCGTTTTCCCATGGCCCGCGCTGGGCTATTCGCTGTCACCGACGGTGGTGCATGCCGCTGTCATGGTGTTTGGCTTCATCCCGTTGTTTTTCTCGGGTTTTCTCTTTACTGCTGGGCCCAAATGGCTGGGCGTGGAACCCTGGCCGACGCACGCCCTGCGCGCGCCCTTGCTGCTGCAGGCGGCGGGTTGGCTGACCTGGATCGCTGGTGCGCACTTGTCGGCCGTAGTGTGCCTGGTGGGTGCGGTGCTGGCGTGGGTGGGGTTGACCTCCATGGGCGTGCGGTTCTGGCGCCTGGTTCTGCGCAGCCGGGCCGAAGACCAGGTGCATGCACGGGCCATCGGCGTCGCAGTCATCGTCGGCAGTCTGAGTCTGCTGGGCTTGTGTGCCAGTCTGGTGTGGGACGCCCAAGACATCGCACGGGTTTTCGTCCTGACCGGGCTGTGGGGCTTTGTGCTCGTGGTGTACGTTTCCGTGGCGCACCGCATGATTCCGTTTTTCACGTCCAGCGCCATGCCGTTCATCCAGGTCTGGCGGCCATTCTGGCTGTTGTGGCTCATGCTGGGAGCTGCGGCCTTTGAAGCCGCCGCTGTCTGGGTGGAGTTCGAGGGGCCGTTGCGCGGCCCCGTGGCGCCCGCGTGGATGCTGCTGCGCGGCGTGCTGGAGCTGGGCGTGGGGGCTGTGCTGCTGTGGCTGGCAGGGGTGTGGGGGCTGGTGCAAAGCCTCAAGAACCGCCTGCTGGCCATGCTGCACATTGGGTTCTTCTGGCTGGGCCTGTCCTTCGTGCTGGCGGGCGTATCCCAGTTGCTGGGGCTGGTGCAGGGCGCCCCCTTCCTCGGCCTGGGCGCGCTGCACGCCCTCACCATGGGGTGCCTGGGGTCGCTGATGCTGGCCATGGTGACCCGTGTTTCGTGCGGACACAGCGGGCGCGCCCTGGTGGCTGACCGCATCGCCTGGTCCTTGTTTTGGGTGCTGCAAGTGGCCACCGTGCTGCGCATCGTGGCGACTTTGCCGACTGCATTCTCGGGCAGCTTGCTGCTGGTGGCCGCGCTGTTGTGGACGGGGACCATGGGCGTATGGGGTATGCGGCTGGGCGCCTGGTACGGGCGCTTGCGCGTGGACGGACGTCCGGGCTGAGGTCGCAACCATGGGACACGAAGTCTTGACGCAGGCAGCGCCGCTTCCGGCAGACTTTGCCGCCATGGCGGCCACGCTCATGCAGGCGCGCCAGACTATTTTGCCCAAGCGACTGGGTGCCCCGGGGCCCGACGCACGGCAACTGGACTGCATCGTAGGCGCGGCGGCGCATGCGCCCGACCACGGCCAACTGCTGCCCTGGCGTTTTGTGCTGGTGCCGCAGGCGCAGCGGTCACACCTGGCCGATGTATTTGCCGCTGCCCTGCGCGAACGCGATGCGGCGGCCTTGCCCGAACAGGTCGAGCAGGCGCGGGAAAAGGCCTTCCGGTCGCCCGTGCTGCTGTTGGCCGTGGTGGACGGCCTTCGCGGTGATCCCGAGGTGGATCTGTACGAGCGCCTCATTTCCACCGGCTGTGCCGTGCAGAACATGCTGCTGATGGCCACGGCGCTGGGCTTTGGTTCTGCGTTGACGAGTGGCAAAGCACTCAAGTCGACGGGCTTGCGCCGACTCTTTGGCTTGCAGGAGGGCGAGCATGCGCTGTGCTTCGTCAGCCTGGGCACGGTGCTCTCGCGCAAGAGCGCACGGGCGCGGCCGGGCCCAACGGACTATCTGCGCACGCTGGGCGATCCACTGCCCGATGGCGCAACCCCCTGATTTTTTTGAATACCTGGAGTGACCATGGAAATTACAAGTTTTGATGACCTGTTGCACGCTGCCCGTGCACAGCCCGAACCCCAGCGGCTGCTGTTTGTTTTTGCGGGTGTGGAGCTGCCCGACGACGCTACGCCCGCCCAACGCGAGCGCTTTGCCGCAGGGCAAGGAGGCGCGTTGGTGCCCATGATGTGCGTGGATAAGCGCCCTGAAGAGATTGCCTCATTCCAGACCCTTGCGGACGAGTCCAGTCAGTTTGGACACGACTGGGCCATGGTGTTCGTTGCGGCCATGTCCGGCACGCTGGACAAGGCACCCACCAGCGAGGAGGCCGAGGCACCCCTGCAGCGCATGGTGGACTCCATCAAGCAAGGCGCGCACAGCGCTTTCATTCCGTTCAACCGGCAGGGCGAGCCGGTGCGCTTCGGTTAACCACCATGGCCCGCACAGTGTCCTTGCCCGGCTTCGGCGGAGCCGCCGTAGGGTTTGATACGCCGTTTGAAATGCTCGAAGCCTGCCACGAGCGCGTGCAGCGCTCGCTGGACTTGCTGCAGCGCCTGACCGACTACCTGCACACCCATGCGTGTGACGAATCGGCCCGCCAGGCTGCACGCGATGTCCTGCGTTACTTTGACATTGCAGCCCCCTTGCACCATGAGGACGAAGAACGCCATGTCTTTCCCCTGCTGCTGGAGCGCGGAGCCCCTGATGTGGTGGCCTTGGTACGCCAGTTGCAAGGCGACCATGTCCGCATGGAAGCCCACTGGCGGGAAGCACGGACCTGCCTGAACGCGCTGGCCCAGGGCGAGGTCGAGCGCTGGAGTGCGCAGGACGAAGCCGTATTGGCCCAGTTTGCGCAGGGCTACGACGCCCACATCCGCACCGAGGAAGACGTGGTGTACCCCGCCGCGCGCGCGCTGCTAGCGCCGGATGCCTTGCAGTCTATGGGGCAGGAAATGCGCCAACGCCGGGGTGCAGTGGCGTAGTTTGCTATTGAATAAATAGCTGTTAGCGCTTATGGGTAGGGCGCTGGAGCCTGTTTTTATCCAAAAAAATAGCGAGCCCTCAATGCACCACGACTGGGTTCTGGGCCAGACCGGTGTAGCTGTCGAGGGTGTCTTCCACCTCCTCCTGGGTAGGGGCGTCGCGCTGCCAAGCGATGATTTGCAGCTGGAACATCTCGGCCCAGGAGCCGTCCAGGTACACCTCTTTGCCCGAGCGTTTGTCCACAATTTCAAAGCCGTGGCGCGCCAGTTGCGGCGGCGGTGGTGCGGTGTCCTGCAGGGCAGGGGCGTCGGGTGCGATGGCGTCGGGCAGCATATGCACCACCACAAAGGATTCCGAGTCGTAGAGCATGTGCATGGTGTGGATCTCCCTGGTCTGAGTCCTTGTCAGATGGCCGCAGTGGCGGCAAGTTCAAGGCCTGTGCTTCTACCGGACCCAGTATTCCACGAAAAGCCTGCGGGCGCTGCGCCGGTGGTCAGGGTGCTGCCTGCGTGCGCAGGTTCAGCTCGGCGTAGTCCCCGTTGGCCTGGGTGATGCGGATGCGCGCAGGCAGGTAGCCCAGTTCCGGCGCAAGCCAGAGTTGGGCTTTCTGGTCGTAGTCGCGGCGCGGCAGGCGCTGCAGCGGAACCGCGCGCATGGGGCCAATGGGCAGATCCAACTGTTCCGTTTCGCCCACGGTAAACACCCAGGTGTCGGCCGCGCGGGAGCTGACGGTGGGAACGCTGATCTGCGTGCCTGGCGGGTAGCGCTCGGGGGCGGCTGCGAGCATGGCGCCCAGTTGCACGAACACGCTGAGCCGGTCCTGGGTGCCCGGTGCAATGGCTGCCGACGGCGTGTTGGCGCTGAAGGTCACCAGGCCCTTGGAAAAGTCAAAGTGCGCTGCCTTTTCGCTGCGCGAGCGGTCGCCAAAACGCCGGGGCTGCAAGCCCAAGGGCGTGACCTCGCCCACGCTGGTTTGCGCGCGTGAACCCAGAAACAGCACACTGATCTCCTGGCGCGCCTGGTACTGCTGGCCGTCGTGCTGCCACACCAGTTCGGCGCGGGCGCTGTAGTGGAAGCCCTTGGCTTGGCCGTCCACATCGAATTCCAGACGAGTCGGTGTGGGCAGGCGCACTGGTGCGGGCTGGGTACTGCCGGGGGCATCGCCAGCGCCCGGCGGCGCAATGGCGATGGCACTGCCTGGCGCGGTCGCGATCGCGGTCTCGGCCGGGGGTGGGTCGGTTGCAGGCGCGCTGGCGACAGCGGTCGGGTCCGCGATGTCCTCGGAGGCTATGGGGGCCTCTAGCGTTTCGGCCTGTGTGGGCTCTTCCGGCTCGATCGGTGCCGTTGGGGGCGTCGCGCGGGACTCCGGCTGCGCCGCCTCGGCCGGACGGGGCTTCTTGCGCGCTGCACGCACGGGGGGCTTGGCCAGCTGTGCGACGGCTTCGGCGGCGGCCGGTGCTGTAGTGGGTGCGGGCGCCGCGATGGTGCGCGTGGTGAAGCGCACCACGGGGGCCGCCTGGCTGCTGCCCCAGTGGGGCAGCGCGCCGCCCAGCAGCACGGCGTGCAGCACCAGCACCAGGGCAGTGAGGGACAGCAGGGAGCGGCGTGGAATCATGGACAGCCCATCGAACAAAACACACCAAAGGGTAACCGACGCGCACGGGTTGGTCGTGGTGGGGGGTGGAGATGCGCCCCGGCTGCAGCAGGGTTTGCGGCGCGGGCGCTGGCCTAAAATGCGCCGTCGGTCACCCGGTGCCCTGGCAGCGGGGCGCCGCCTTTCTCCTTCACAAACACCACGCCATGAAACTTGCCACCCTGCAGGACGGCTCCCGCGACGGCCAGCTCGTACTGGTCTCGCGCGACCTGGGCATGGCCCACTACGCTACCGGCATCGCCAGCCGCCTGCAGCAGGTGCTGGACGACTGGGGCTTTTACGCTCCGCAGTTGCAGGACCTGTACGACAGCCTGAACGCGGGCCGAGCGCGCCACGCCTTTCCTTTTGATACGCAGCAGTGCATGGCGCCCCTGCCGCGCGCCTACCAGTGTCTGCAGGGCAACGCCTACCTGCACGCCACCGAGCTGGAATACCAGGCGCGCAACATGGACCTACCCGCCAGCCTGCGCCGCGAGCCGCTGCTGCAACAAGCCGCCAGCGATGCCAGCCTGGGCCCTTGTAACGACATCGTCGTCCCCAGCGCCGCCATGGGCATCGACTTTGGTGCAGGCCTGGCCGTGGTCACGGGCGACGTTGAGCGTGGCTGCACGCCTGCGCAGGCGCTCGATGGCATCCGTCTGCTGATGCTGGCCAACACCGTGGCGCTGCGTACGTTGGAAGCCATCGAGAGCGAGCGCGGCCAGGCGCCGCTACTCAGCCGCCCCGCCATTTCTTTCAGCCCCGTGGCCGTCACGCTCGACGAGCTGGGCCCCGCCTGGGAGCAGGGCCGGGTGCACTTCACGCTGCAGACCACCTGGAACGGCCGCAAGGTCGGCCTGTGCGACGCTGGGCCGGAGATGGGTTTTCACTTCGGCCAGCTCATTGCCCAGGCCTGCACCACGCGCCCGCTGCGCGCGGGCAGCATTGTCTGCAGCGGCCCGGTCAGCAACCCCGCCGTACAGGCCGCCAAGGGCCGCAGTGACTGGCCCCGGGGCTACAGCAGCATTGCTGACAAGCGCACGATGGAAATCCTGCAGGACGGCAAGGCCGCTACCGCTTTCATGCAGGAGGGCGACACCATCCGCATCGAGATGAAGGGGCGTGATGGCCACAGCCTGTGCGGCGCCATCGATCAGAACGTTGTGGTGTCGCCCGAACGCACTGCGGCAGGAACGCGGGACGCACGCTGAGAGGTCTTCGGCGCCGCTGTTAGCGTCCTACAAAAATTCAAGCGAAATAAGGCTTGAACGCTTTCCCAGTCAGCGCAAGCAGCTCCCAAAAAAGAAGTGCGCTAGAGCGATAAGCGTTTTTGCAGAGGGGGCTTGCGCTGGTGCGGTGCAGGTGGCTGGTATCGCGCGCTACAGTGAAGTGCCGATCAGAACAGGATCGTTTCCATGTTCCACGTCGGCATTCTGTCCCCACGATCTTCCCAAGGAGAAAAAACATGGCCGATACCTGGCTGCCCTCGCTCATCACCGCCACGCCGCAAGAAGGCTTTGAACTGGCCATCACGCTCAGCCGCCGCGGCGTGAAGTACACCCAGCCCGACATGGAAACGCTCAAGCAACTGCGCCCCGAGTACGCCCAGTCGGCCGACGGTCTGACGGCTGCTTCGCAGGTGATTGCCATCAACTTTCAGACCGTTTCGGCTGCTAACAACTACTGGCGTGCTTGAGTCGATCGCCTGTAAAAATATAGAAAAAAATGGCTCTAGCGCTTATTGGGTAAGCGCTAGTAGCTATTTAATTGATAGTATTTTGGTGCGCTGTGTCGCTCACCACTTCCACCAGGCAGTCGTAAAAGGTCGGCCCCCGCCCCAGGTCGGTAAGCGCCTGGCTGGTGAGCTGGTTCACGTTGGTGCCGTCCAGCCCCATCTTGCGCCACCAGATGCCCAGGCCATTGACGACGCCGGGCCGGGCGCGCTCGCTCACCGTGGCGTGGCAGCGGTAGCTGCCCCGGTCGTTGAACACGCGCACCACGCTGCCCTCGTGAATGCCGCGCGCGGTGGCGTCTTCGGGGTGGATCTCCAGCAGCGGGCGCTTCTCGATGCCCTGCAGGCTGGGCACGTTCACGAAGGTGGAATTGAGAAAGTTGCGCGCGGGCGGCGAGATCATGGCCAGCGGGTAGTGCCTTGAGGTGCCCGCAGCCTCGTGGTTGGGCACATGGTCCGGCAGTCCGTCCAGACCCTGCGCGGCCAGGCGCTCGCTGAAAAATTCGCAGCGGCCCGAAGGCGTGGGGAACCCCCCTTCGGCAAACGGCGCGTCCGGCCCGCCCAGCGGCGCGAAGCCCTGCGCCAGCAACCGGTTGAAATCTACCTGGGCGCCGTAGGCCTGGCGGCACAGGTCTTCGTCGCTGTCGGCAAAGCACGGCTCGGTAAAACCCATGTGCGCCGCCAGGTCGCGGAAGATGTGTGCGTTGCTGCGGGCCTGGCCTAGCGGAGCAATGGCCGGTTGGTTCAGCAGCACGTCGGTGTGGCCGTAGGCCAGGTGTACGTCCCAGTGCTCGAGTTGCGTGGTGGCGGGCAGGATGTAGTCCGCGTAGTCGGCGGTGTCGGTCTGGAAATGTTCCAGCACCACGGTGAACAGGTCTTCGCGCGCAAAGCCCTGCACCACCTTGCCCGACTCGGGCGCCACGGCCACGGGGTTGCTGTTGTAGACCACCAGCGCCTCGATTTTCGGGCCGAAGGCGGGCGAGGCTGTGCGCAGCAGGTCATCGCCAATCGTCACCATGTTGATGGTGCGCGGGCTGCGGCCCGCCAGCAGGTCGGGGCGCTGCAGCGCGGCGCGGTCCACCGGGAAGCTGCCCGAGCTGGACAGCAGCACGCCGCCCGCGCGGTGGCGCCAGGCGCCCGTGAGCGCGGGCAGGCAGGCCACGGCGCGCACCGCGTTGGCGCCGCCGTGCACGCGCTGCATGCCGTAGTTCAGGCGGATGGCGGCGGGCTGGGTGGTGCCGTAATCGCGCGCGAGCTGGCGGATCTGCTCCACCGGCACGCCGCACACCTGCGCGGCGCGCTCGGGCGGCCATTGCAGGGCGCGTTCGCGCAGCCGTTCCCAGCCCACGGTGTGGCGGGCGATGTAGTCGTGGTCGAGCCAGTCGTGCACGATGAGCTCGTGCATCAGCGCCAGTGCCAGCGCCGCGTCGGTGCCGGGCAGGAGCTGGATGTGCTCCTGGCATTTCTCGGCGGTTTCGCTCTTGCGCGGGTCGATGCACACCAGCTTGGCGCCGCCCCGCTTGGCCTGCTGGGCGATGCGCCAGAAATGCAGGTTGCTGCCAATCGAGTTGCTGCCCCAGATGAGGATGAGCTTGGCCTCGGCGAAGAACTCCACCTTCATGCCCACCTTGCCGCCCAGCGTGTGCGCCAGGCCCTCGCCGCCGGCGGTGGCGCAGATGGTGCGGTCCAGGAACGACGCGCCTAGGCGGTGGAAGAAGCGCCGGTCCATGCTCTCGCCCTGCACCAGACCCATGGTGCCGGCGTAGCTGTAGGGCTGGATGGCCTCCGGGTCGCGCGCGGTGATCGCGCCCAGGCGCGCAGCAATATCCTGCAGCGCCTCGTCCCAGCCCACGGGTGTGAACTGGCCGCTGCCCTTGGGGCCGCTGCGTTTGAGGGGCGTGAGGATGCGCTCTGCGTGGTAGCTGCGCTCGGGGTATTTGGAGACTTTGGCGCACAGCACGCCGCCCGTCTGCGCGTGCGCGGGGTTGCCTTGCACACGCACGGCCACGCCGTTCTCCACGGTGGTGAGCAGCGCGCAGGTGTCGGGGCAGTCGTGCGGGCAGGCGCCGCGCACCTGCCGGGACGGTGTGATGGGGGCGATGTTTTCGCTGGCGGTCGCAGGGGCCGGGGTGGCGGGGGCTTGCACGAGGGTCATGGCGCCATGGTAATGATTCTCGTCCGGGGCCGTAGAATCCCGGGGTTTTCCCCATGACTGCCCGCCTCCACGCCTCTCCCCCTGTGCACTTTGCGCTGCTGCGCCGTGCGGTGTGGCTGTGGCTGGCCGTGTTGCTGGCGGTGTTTGGCGCGCTGGGCTCGACCGTATCGCACGCGCTGGCGCCCGACCGCACGCCGGTGGGTATGGAGATTTGCACCAGCATGGGCATGCAGTGGGTGGATGTGTCGAGGGCATTGGAATCCTCCTCGGGGCAACCGCTCGCAGAAATGCTCGTGGACTGCCCGATGTGCCTGGTCTGTGCGGATCGCCTGGCACCCATCCCCGCATCGTCGCCCTGGAGCCTGCAACGGGCTGCGCTGGGCGCTGCTCCTCTTCCGTCCTACACGCCGGTGGTCGCACTCTCGGCAGGCCGGGTCACTGTGCCGCCGCCGCGCGGCCCGCCTTCGCTCTCCTGAACTATCGTTTTCATAGCTGCTTGCGCTCATGAATAGGGCGCTAGAAGCCTTTTTGACTGGTATTTCTGGAGTGCATTCGTGCGAAACCCTTGTTTTTCTTCCGGCCCGGCCCTGCGCCTGGCCCCTCTGGCTGCGGCCCTGGCTTTGTTCCCCGCCTGGGGCCTGGCCCAAGGCATTGCCACTGAATCCCAATTGCAAACCATCAGCGTGACCGAGACACGCTCGCAACTGGACCCCAATCTGCCCAACAGCACCGCCAGCAAAACCGCGCAAGAGCTGGAGGCGCAAAACATCTTCAACCCGGAAGACGCCGCCAGCCTGCTGCCCAGCACCACCGTGCGCAAGCGCTACCTGGGCGACCGCAATGCCAATATTGGCGGGCGCAGCTTTGGCACGCTGCAGCCGGGCCGGGCGCTGGTGTACCTCGATGGCTATCTGATCTCCAACTTTCTCGGGCGATTTGACGCCCCGCGCTGGAACATGATCAACGTGGAGGCCATCGAACGGGTCGATGCCTTGTACGGCCCGTATTCGGCCATCTACCCCGGCAACTCCATCGGCACGACCATGGTGGTGACCGAACGCAAGCCCCGGGGCCTGGAGGCCTCGGCCAGCATCAAATACAACCGGCAGTCTTTCGACGAGTACGGCACCCACGAGAGCTACGGCAGCAAGCAGTTGTCGGCGCGCATTGCCTCGCGCCTCGATTCCGGGCTCTGGATGGCGCTGGGTGTGCAGCACCAGGACAGCGCGGGCCACCCCATGGGCTACGCCAACGCGGTGCGGGGTGCCACCGGCGGTGCCTTTGCCGCGCCCACCACGGGCACCGCCGTCACAGGTATCCGCTACGACCGCGACCCGCAGGGGCGCGAGCGCGCTATCTTTGGTGCCACAGGCAGCGACCACAGCCTGCAGGACACCGTGAACCTGCGCATGGGCTACGACATTTCGCCCACCCAGGAAATCGAAGGGCGCGTGTCCCTGTGGCGCAGCGACAGCACGGTGCGCACCATGACCTACCTGCGCGACGCCGCAGGCAAGCCCCTCTGGAGCGGGGTGGTGAACGATGGCGTCAACCGGTTCAACGTGGCGGCCAACGCTTTTGCCCCCAGCCAGCGCGACGAACGCCACCGCCAGCTCGGAGCCACCTGGAAAACAAAGCACGCGACGGGCTGGAACGCCTCCGTGATGCTGACCGACTACAAAATGCTCAGCGATGCCAACCGGCAGGCCGATCTGGCACAGCCCCTGGCCGACCTGGGCGGCGCGGGCACGGTGACGCGGCGCGACGGCACGGGCTGGAACACGCTGGAGCTGCAAACCACCTACACCCCCACGGCCGGCGACTTTGGCGCAGGCCGCCATGCCCTGGTGTTTGGCCTGCACCGCAACCAGTACCAGTTGAACAACGTGGTGAACAACTCCAGCGACTGGCGGTACACCGAGTCCACCCTGGACCAGCGCTTCAACGGCACCACCACCATCACGGCTCTCTATGGCCAGGATGCCTGGCGTCTCACGCCCGACCTGGTGCTGACCTCGGGTGTGCGGCTGGAGACTTTTGAAGCAACCGATGGCGCGCAGTTCTTTGCTGGGCCGCCCGTGGC
>Ga0209477_1001363_pt1 | contig 14966 bp, 15 predicted proteins | sample KloWWTupernatant_FD_187180 | JGI IMG/M metagenome (GOLD analysis project Ga0209477, IMG submission 187180) | Active sludge microbial communities from Klosterneuburg, Austria, studying microevolution and ecology of nitrifiers - Klosterneuburg... | ecosystem: Engineered > WWTP > Aerobic digester >... | reverse complement strand
GTCGATGCCTTCACCGGGAGCCGCTCCGACCCCAGCTGAGGCGATCCGATGTCAGTCCTCGGCCACCCAGGCGATCGCGTCGGTGAGCCGATCGGTCGGGAACACCTCGAACTTGCCCGGGATCATCCACCCGAACACGGCCGCGAGGTGGCGGACCCAGTCCACGTCGGTGACCAGCGCGAGCCGGTGCCACTGCTCGTGGTGCTGCAACGGGAGCTTGGCGTCCTGCCACATCGCCCCCGAGCTGTAGCCGTCGAAGCGCTCGCCGAGCACGTAGACCAGGCGGACCGGACCGGAGTGGGCCTCGATCGCTGGCACGAGCGTCGTGACGTAGTCCTCCGCGTGGACCTCTCCGACGGCCTCGAAGCCGAGGACGCCGTCGGGCATGTCGGGCAGTGCTTCGATCACGCTTGCTCCGTTCCTCGGCGAATCTGGGGCTCGGAATCGACAGGCTATGTCGATTCGGACCCCGATATTCGGTGGGTCGGTTCAATAGGCTGCACGAGCGGACCGGCAGCTCGGAGGACCACCATGCCCATCTCGACCGGCATCAACCACGTGGCCACGCTCACCACCGACATGGACCTGACCGTCGGCTTCTACCAGCAGGTGTTCGATGCTGTGGTCACCTTCGAGGTGGCCCGCACCGACGACCACCCGTGGATGAAGATCGTCGACATCGGCGGGGGAGCCGCGCTCAACATCTTCGAGGTGGACCCGTCCGAGATCATCGGTGAACGCCGTCGACAGGGCGGACGGGGCGCCATCGATCACTTCGCCGTGGCCGTCGACTCCCGGGCGACCCTCGAGGACGTCGCCGTCCGACTCCGCAGCGCGGGTGCCCTGGAGGTGGGTGAGATCCAGGAGCTCGGCAACGAGCTGTCCCTGTTCTTCCGCGACCCCGACGGCATGGACCTCGAGGTGTGCTGCCCGGCCGACTGAGGCTCCGATGGGGAAGTGGCCATCGTTCGGTCGAGGGCGCCCTCACCAGGACACGTGAGCCGTGCCCGAGAAGTACCCACCTTCGTCGGCCAGGAGCACCGTGGCGGTGAAGCCGCCCGGGACGAACTTGCCGTTGGGGTAGGCCTGGGTGGTGGTGAAGGTGAACGTGAACGACACCGACTTGTTGACCCCGAGCCCGCCGGGAGCTGAGATCGTCGCGTCGTACATCGAGTAGGGGCCGAGCGGCATCCCGTTCTGGTACCAATAGAACCCGGACGAGGCAGCGTAGGAGTAGGAGCCGCCGCCGTAGGTCCGTGTGTCCTGGATCAGTCCCTGGCCTCCGTTGATGGGCGGGGAGCCGGTGACGTCGTCGAAGTAGAAGGACCACTCCGGCTTCAGGGTGTAGGGGTAGCCGGGCCGTGGATCGATGAACAGGTACACGCGGAGGTCAGCCTCGACACCCCAGATGTTTCCGCCTCCGCCGCCCCCGCCGTCGTCGGACTGGGCGGCCGCGGGGGTGGGGGCCACGATCGAAGTGACGACCGGCAGCATGGCCGCGGTCGCCGCTCCGCCGATGAGCAGGGACCGTCGGGAGGGCAGCGATCGGTCGTCGGACTCCACGAGTCCGGCTGTCGCGAGTTCGTGCAGCGCAGCATCGACCAGGTCCGTTCCGTCATCGAGCTCGAGCCGAACCGCGAGTGAGTCCGCGATTGACGCCACGGGAGTACCTTCCGAGATCAACTCGTACACCGTCGCCGCGGTGCTGTTGAGGGCGTGACTGGACGCGGCGCTCGGCAGGTGCACTACCAGCTCGTCACCGATCCGCCGGCTGATCGCTCCGTCAGCGGTCCTCAACGGCCGTTCGGCGTTGCTCTTCCCCTCCACGGCGCACCCTCCCCGTACGTTCCCGGAGCATCTTCGCACGGAGATGTCGGTTGAACAATCGTCCGGTGAGGAATGGTTGACGCCATGCGGTTGGCAGCGCATGGTGCAGCGGTGTCGAGCGTGTGGATCCGGTCGCACGGGGCGTCGATCCGCTTGGATGGCCCGCCTGACGAACTCGACCGGCTCGTCGGGGAGATGTCGACCAGCGGAGCGTCCCCGGTACCACCCGGACCGGGTACGCCCGACGAGACCGTGGTCCTCGTCGAGCCCGGGGCAGAACGTCCAGGAACCGTGTACTGCGGTCCGACGGCGGTGGCGTCGGGTGACGACATCGACGAGCTCCGTCGAGCCATGCGGTCCTCGCTCCACCTCGCCGTGGCGACCCACGCCCGCAACGGTGTGTTCATCCATGCCGGGGTGGTGCAACTCCGGGGAGCCGCCATCGTGCTCCCCGGCCGCTCCATGGCGGGCAAGTCGACCTTGGTCAGAGCCCTGCTCGACGCGGGCGCCACCTATCTCTCCGACGAGTACGCCGTGCTCGATGACGAGGGCCGGGTGCATCCGTACCCGAAGCCGATCTCATGTCGTCGCCAGGGTGGTACCCGCGCGACGATCCCGGTCGACCGCCTGGCCTGGGTTGCCGAATGGGACGCGGCGGCCGTTCCCGTGGAGATCGTGGCCAACCTGCGGTACGCGGTCGATGCTCGTTGGCCTCCCTGTCGGGTGACGGGTGCTGCGGCCGCCCTGCCCCTCATCGACAACGCCGTTGCAGCCAGACTGTCACCCCGACGGGTCCTCGACGCGGTCGGAGCCACCGTCGAGCGCTCCGCGGTGTGGGTAGGGGACCGGCCCGACGTGCCGGCCGTCGTCCCGTGGCTCCTCGGGATGATCGGGTGAGTCGCTGCCGGATTCCCCTTGCCGCGGCGGTCAGCACGTCCACATGACCTTCGTCGGCACTGGCCCGGTTCGATCTCCGGGCAGACTGTCGGGCGTGGACGTGACCACCACCCTCGCCGCCGACGTGCCGATCGACGCGCTGTTCGAGGTCGTCGCGGACCTGGGCACGTACCCGGAGTGGTTGGACATCGTCGGGAGGGCCGAACCGCTCGAGCCGGCCACCGGTGCAGACGGGGCCGCCGAGGACGCGGCCTGGTCGGTCGACCTCAAGGGTCAGGTCGGCCCGTTCCGTCGATCCAAGCGGCTGCGGATGGTCCGGGCGTCCTTCGACGACCCCGACGCGACGGGCCGCGCGAGCGTGCGGTTCGAACGGCGCGAGCTCGACGGGCGATCCCACAGCGACTGGGTGCTCTCCGCTGAGCTCAGCACCCCGGCCGGGGACGGCGCGCCGGAGCTGCGCATGCGGCTGCACTACGGCGGCAACCTGTGGGTCCCGTTGCTCGACCGGATCCTGACCGACGAGATCGAGCGCTCCCGGCCCCGGCTGGTCGCCTTCGTCGAGGGTCGGGCGGGCTCGTGAGCGACGGGAGCGCTCACGGGCCGGCGCCGAGGCCGCACCGGTGATCTGGGCCGGCGGCAAGCTGCGGGTGTGGCCCGGCCGACCCGCTCCGCTCGGGGCGCACTGGGACGGCGCCGGCACCAACTTCGCGGTGTTCTCGGGTTCCGCCGCCAACGAGGGTGGAGCCCCCGACGAGCACGGCGGGGTGACCCTCTGCCTGTTCGACGAGGACGATGCCGAGATCCGGATCCCGCTGCCCGAGCGGGCGGGTTCGGTGTGGCACGGCTACCTGCCCGACGTCGGCCCCGGGGTCCGCTACGGGTACCGCGTCACCGGACCACGCCTGCGCCCCGGCGACCTCCAGGACCCGTCCAAGCTCCTGCTCGACCCGTACGCCAGGGCGCTGACCGGTTCCCTGCGCTGGACCGACTCGGTCCAGCCGGCCTCGGGTGACGGGTCGGCGGCGGACTCGGCTCCCGACATGCCCCGCTCGGTGGTCGTCAACCCGTGGTTCGACTGGGGCCAGGACCGTCGTCCGAACACGCCGTGGCACCGCAGCGTGCTCTACGAGGCCCACGTCCGCGGCATGACCCAGCGGCACCCCGACGTCGCCCCCGAGCTGCGCGGCACCTACCTGGGCCTGTGCTCGCCGCCGATCATCGAGCACCTGCTCGCCCTGGGCGTCACCGCTGTCGAGCTGATGCCGGTGCACCAGTTCGTCCACGACCGGCGCCTGATCGAGGCCGGTCTGCGCAACTACTGGGGCTACAACTCGATCGGCTTCTTCGCGCCGCACGACACCTACGGCGTCGAGGGAGGCGGCCGTGGCGCCCATGTGCAGGAGTTCAAGGTCATGGTCAAGACCCTGCACGAAGCCGGCATCGAGGTGATCCTCGACGTCGTCTACAACCACACCGCCGAGGGGGGCGCCGGCGGGCCCGTGCTCAGCTTCAAGGGCCTCGACAACCCCGGCTACTACCGCCTCGACCCCGAGGACCCCTCCGCGTACGTCGACTACACCGGCACCGGCAACAGCTTGAACATGCGCCACCCCAACGTGCTGCAGCTGATCATGGACAGCCTGCGGTACTGGGTGCAGGACATGCATGTCGACGGGTTCCGCTTCGACCTGGCCGCCACGTTGGCCCGCGAGCTGCACGACGTCGACCGGCTGTCGAGCTTCTTCGACCTGATCCAGCAGGATCCGGTGGTCAGCCAGGTCAAGCTGATCGCCGAGCCGTGGGACGTGGGGGAAGGGGGCTACCAGGTCGGCAACTTCCCGGCGTTGTGGTCGGAGTGGAACGGCCGCTACCGCGACTGCGTGAGGGACCTGTGGTGTCGGGACCGGGGCGTGCTCGGCGAGTTCGCATCGCGGCTGACCGGCAGCTCGGACCTCTACCAGGACGACGGTCGGCGACCCCACGCCAGCATCAACTTCGTCACCGCCCACGACGGGTTCACGCTGGCGGACCTGGTCTCCTACGAGCACAAGCGCAACGAGGCCAACGGCGAGGACAACCGCGACGGCACCGACGACAACCGCTCCACCAACTGCGGGGTCGAGGGTCCGACCGATGACCCGGTCGTCCTCGCCCACCGGGACCGTCTGCGCCGGAACCTGATGGCCACGCTCATGCTCTCCCAGGGCGTGCCGATGCTGCTGCACGGCGATGAGATCGGCCGTACCCAGGGGGGCAACAACAACGCCTACGCCCAGGACAACGAGGTGTCGTGGATCGACTGGTCGGCGGTCGACTCGGAGTTCCTCGAGTTCTGTCGCGGGCTGATCGCGCTGCGTCGACGGCACCCGGCCCTTCAGCGCCACAGGTTCCTCACCGGCCGCACCGTCGCCGGCGACACCCGACCCGATGTGGCGTGGTTCACCCCGGCCGGCGTCGAGATGACATGGGAGGACTGGGGTCACGAGGCCCGTCAGGTCGCCATGTGGCTCAACGGCGACCTGGCCGAGACCGGCCCGCGGGGCGAGGTGATCGCGGACGACACGTTGCTGGTGTGCGTCAACGCCGCGGACCAGCCGTCCGCGCAGGTCCTGCCCGACGAGCGCTGGGCCGCGGCCTGGACGCTGGTGCTCGACACCGCGTCCGCGGCGGCCCCGCCGTCGACCCGTTACCCGGCGGGCGGGACGGTGCAGATGGGCCCGCGGACGATCCTGTTCCTCGAACGCCGCTGAATTCTCCCGTTCTGTTCGTTGTTCCACATCGTCGACGTTGTGGAACAACGAACAGAACGGGCGGAACAGAACGGGCGGAGGGGGTCAGGAGCGGCGGGCGAAGAACCGGCCGTCGCGCCGCTCGAGCACCAGCGGCAGGCCGAAGGTGTCGCTCAGCAGCTCCGCGGTCAGCACCTCGTCGACCGGGCCCTGAGCCAGCACCCGGCCGTCGCGCAGCGCCAACAGGTGCGTGAAGCCCGGCGGGATCTCCTCGACGTGGTGGGTGACCAGCACCAGCGGCGCTGCGTCGGGCTTGACGGCCAGGGCGTCGAGCCGATCGACCAGCTCCTCACGACCCCGCAGGTCCAGTCCGGCGGTCGGCTCGTCGAGCAGCACGAGGCCCGGTTCGTTCATCAGCGCCCGGGCCAGCAGTGTGCGCTGACGCTCACCGGAGGACAGCGTGCCCATCGGGTGATCGGCCACCGCGCCCACGCCCTGCGCGGCCAGGAGCGCTCGTGCCCGAGCCCGATCGGCGTCGGTGTAGGTGTGCCACCACGGTTCGAGTGCGGCGAAGCGGCCGCACATGACCACCTCGGTCGCGCTCAGGTTGGGCCGCACCAGGTCCGCCATCGCCGCGGAGACCAGGCTGAGCCGGGTGCGCAACACCCGGACGTCGGTGCGGCCGAGCCGCTCGCCGAGCACGTCGACGGTGCCGCGGCTCGGGTGCTCGTAGAGCCCGGCGATGCGGATCAGCGACGTCTTGCCGCTTCCGTTGAGGCCGATCACCACCCAGTCCTGGTCGGCCTCGACGCGCCAGTCCACGCCGTCGAGCAGGTCGCGGCCGTCGCGGGTGAATCCCACGCCGACCATCGCCAGCGCGGGGACGCTCACCGGCGTCCGCCGAAGTGCTCGCGCAAGTAGTCGTCCATCGCCTCGTTGAGCAGGTCCAACCCGTCGAGCGCAGCGGAGGCCCGCTCGGGACCCAGTCGGGCGAGCAGGCCCGACAGGCGATCGGCCACCGCAGCGTCGGCCCGGGCGACCCGGGCCCGGCCGTCGTCGGTGATCGACAGCACCACACGCCGGCCGTCAGCGGGGTCCGACAACCGCTGCACCAGGTCCCGCCCGCACAGCCCGTCGACCACCGAGGTCAACGTCGACGGCGACACGCCGAGCAGGCGCGCCACCTCGGTGGCGGGGCGGTCGACCCCGTCGACGAAGACGAGCACCCGGTACTGCGCCAGGGTCAGGTCGACCTCGGCCACCGCGTTCGCCGCGACGCGGGCCACCCTCGCCGCGGCGCGGGCCGCGTCCGCGAAGCGGGAGTCCTCGGGCGGATCCGGAGTCGACACGGGCGTCACCGTACCGGGCCGCGCCCGGCGGCTCCGACGTCGACACAGCCGCCGATACAGTCTCGGCCGTGAGCATCGCCGTCGGTCTGATCGCGGTGCTCGCCCTGGTCCTGGCCAACGCCGTGTTCGTCGCGGCCGAGTTCTCGCTCGTCGCCGTGGACCGCAGCCAGGTCACGATCCAGGTCGAGGCGGGTTCCCGATCCGCCCGCCGAGTGGACGCGATCCTGCGTCGACTCTCGTTCGCCCTGTCGGGCGCCCAGCTGGGCATCACCCTGTGCAGCCTGGCCCTCGGCGTCCTGTCCGAACCGGTGATCGCGCCGCTGCTCGAACCGCTCTTCGGTCCCCTCGACGCCCGGGCCGCGGTGACCGCGTCGGTCATCGCCGCGCTCCTGCTGACCACCGTGGTCCAGATGGTGGTCGGCGAGCTGATCCCCAAGGGGGTGGCGGTCGCCCGTCCGCTGTCCACGTCGCTCGCCATGGCGGTGCCCTTCGGGTTGTTCGTCACGCTGTTCCGCCCGGTCATCGTCGTCGGCGACGCCGCGGCCGACGCGCTCCTGCGCCTCGTCGGGCTCGAACCGGCCGAGGAGCTGTCGACGGTGCGCAGCCGCGACGAGTTGCACCGGCTGGTTCACACCTCCCAGGAGGGCGGCACCCTCGTCGGACCGCTGGCCGAGCTTCTCGACCGGAGCTTCCGGTTCCGCTCCAAGACCGCAGCCGACGCCCTCACCCCGCGGACCGACATCACCGCCCTGCGCTCCGACGCCACGACCGGCGACCTCCTCGACGCGTCCGAGCGCACCGGGCTGTCCCGATTCCCCGTCACCGGAGACGACCTCGACGACATCACCGGCGTGGTCCACATCAAAGACGTCCTCGGCATCGCCCCGCCGCAGCGTCGCAGCACGCCGTTGGCCGACGTGGTCCGCCCGGTGGTGATGGTGCCCGAGTCGACCGAGCTCGGTGACCTGCTGGTGCAGCTCCAGGACGAGTCCGGCCAGTTCGCCGTCGTCCTCGACGAGTACGGCGCCACCGCCGGGATCATCACCCTGGAGGACCTCGTCGAGGAGATCGTCGGCGACATCGCCGACGAGCACGACCCCACCACCGTGCCCCGGGTTCGACGTTGGCAGGGCGCGCACCTGGTGTCGGGTCGGCTGCACCCCGACGAGGTGGTCGAGGCCTGCGGGTTCGAGGTCCCCGACGGCCCGTACGAGACGCTCGCCGGCTACGTGTTGAACGTCCTCGGCTCGGTGCCCGAGGTCGGCGACGGCTTCAGCGACCGGGGCTGGTCCGTCGAGGTAGCCGAGATGGACCAGCGGCGCGTGGCGGTCGTCCGACTGGTCGCCCCGCCGCCGGGGTGGCTTCCCGAGAGCGGCGACGGCGACGCTGCCCGGACCCGAGACGGCAACGGCGGCCGCCCCGATGACGGGAGCAGGTCGTCGTGAGCTGGTACGGCGTGACCCTGTTGGCCGCCGCGTTGATCATCGGCAACGCCTTCTTCGTCGCGGTCGAGTTCGCCCTGCTCGCGGCGCGACGTCAACGCATCGAGCAGTGGGTCGACGACGGTCGGTTCGGCGCCGCCGCGGCACTGGCGCAGATGCGTTCGCTCAACCTCCAGCTCGCCACCTGCCAGCTCGGCATCACGGTGCTGTCGCTGCTGCTCGGCTGGTTGATCGAACCGGCGATCGGGTCGGTGATCGAGGGCTGGTTCGAACACAGCCCCCTGCCCGAGGCGACCGGTCGGATCATCGGCGTCGCCGTCGCGCTGATGATCGTCGCCTTCCTGCACATGGTGCTCGGCGAGATGGTCCCCAAGTCGGTTGCTCTCACCGCCCCCGAGCGATCGGCGGTCCTGCTCGCCCCGCTCCAGGCGGTCTTCACCTTCGTCCTGTGGCCCTTCGTCTGGGTTCTCGACCGCCTGTCGCGGTGGGGGACGCGGCTGCTGCGGGTCGAGCCGGCCGACGAGCTCGCCCAGGCCCACACCTCTGCCGAGTTGGCGATCATGATGGAGGAGTCGGTCGCCTCCGGCGAGCTCGAAGCCACCGAGCACGTGCTGCTGGCCGGCGCGCTCGGCTTCCTCGACCGGCGCGTGGCCGAGGTCATGGCGCCTGCATCGCAGCTGGTGACGGTGCCGACGACCGCGACGGTGGCCCGCGCCGAGGAGCTGGTGCACCGCTCGGGGCACTCACGGGTGCTCGTGGTCGGATCCTCCCGCGACGACGTCGTCGGCTTCCTGCACGCCAAGGACCTGCTGCGCATCCCCACCGATCGCCGCGACGGTCTGCTGCCCCCGGGCGTGGTGCGGGTGGCGTTGCGGGTCCGACCCGATGACCGCCTCAGCGACGTGCTGCCGCGGATGCGTCGGGCCCGCCGGCACGTGGCGGTGGTCGCGGACCGCGACGAGCGGGGGGTGGAGCGCGTCGTCGGGCTGGTCACGCTCGAGGACGTCCTCGAGGCGATCGTCGGCGACATCCGCGACGAGTGGGACCGACCCGGCACCTGACCGGGCACGATCCGTGGGCGTGGTGGTGAGTTGCGGTAGAGAAGGCGATCCGAACCGGTGGGCGAGCGCCCGATCGGGCTCAGGGGGTGACGGCGTGGACGACAGCACATCGAAGGGGGCGACCGGGCGGCGGTCGACGAGCGAGCTGTCCGACGGGCTGGCGTCGGTCGTCGGATCCGCGCTCGGCGTCGGGGTGCGGGTCGAGGGCCTGACCCGGCTGTCGGGGGGAGCGTCGAGGGAGACGTGGTCCTTCGTGGTCGTCCCGGCCGACGGAGGGCCCGAACGCCGACTGGTGCTGCAGCGCGAGCGGGCCGGCAACGCGGCCACCTCGCAGGCGATGGCGGTGCAGGCCGAGCTGTTGGCCGCCGCGGTCGCCGCCGGAGTGCCCGTGCCGACCGTCGTGGTCGCCGATCCCGACGGGGGGAGCCTGGGGGCTCCGGCGGTGGTGATGGACCACGTCGACGGGGAGACGATCGCCCGACGGATCCTTCGCGACGACGAGTACGCCGCGGCCCGTGACGTCCTGGTCGCCCAGGCCGGCGCCGCGCTCGCCGCGGTGCACCGCATGGACGACGCCGCGGTCGCGGCGACCGAAGCCGACGACCCGGTCGCCCAGATGCGCAACCTGCTCGACGCGTTCGGCGAACCGCACCCCGCCTTCGAGCTCGGGTTGCGGTGGCTGGAGCGGAACCGCCCCGCGCCCCGGCCCGCCACGGTCGTCCACGGCGACTTCCGGATGGGCAACCTGATCGTCGGCCCCGACGGCATCCGGGCCGTGCTCGACTGGGAGCTCGCGCACCGGGGCGACCCGATCGAGGACCTCGGCTGGTTCTGCGTGCGGGCCTGGCGGTTCGGCTCGCCGGCCGTCGCCGGGGGAGTGGGATCGGTGCAGCAGCTCATCGACGCCTACGTCGCCGCGGGCGGCGCCCCCGTGACCGTCGACGAGGTCCGCTGGTGGGAGGCGCTGGGCACGTTGCGGTGGGGGCTGATCTGCATCCTGCAGGCGTCGGTGCACCTGGGTGGCGCCAGCCGTTCCGTCGAGCTGGCCGCCATCGGTCGGCGGACCGCCGAGAACGAGGAGGACCTGCTCGAGATCGTCGCCGGGCCCTCCGACCGGGTGCCGGCGCTGGCCGCCCGGCCCTCGGTCGAGGTGGGGGCGGCACCGCATGACCGTCCGACCGCGGCCGAGCTGCTCGACGCGGTCGAGGAGTACCTGACCGAGGTCCGCGACGGGGTGCCGGGACGGTTGGGGTTCCACGCCCGGGTCGCCGCGAACGTGGTGGCCACGGTCCGCCGCGAGATCGAGCTGGGACCCGACCAGGCCCGTCTGCTCGACGAGCGGCTGGCGTCGCTGGGCATCTCGGCCACCGGACGCGCCGGCGAGGTCGAGCTGGCCGCGGCGATCCGTCGGGGTGACTTCGACGACCGCGTCGACGAGGTGACCGACGCGGTCCGGGCCACGGTCCGCGACAAACTCGCGGTCTCCAACCCCGGCTACTGGGAACGGCCCCTGTGACCCGCTCGGACACGCCTCGGGTGACGATCGTGTCGCCGCACTTCGACGACGCGCCCCTGTCGCTGGGCCAGAGCCTGCTCGACGGGACGCTCCACGGGTGCCGGGTCCGGGTCCGGGTCGTGTTCGCCAGGACCAACTTCACCCGCTGGGTGCATCCGACCCGGGGCCGGGCGGGACCGATCAGCCTGTGGCGCCGGGTCGAGGAGTCGGCCGCGCAGGTCGCCTTCGGCTACAGGGTCGCCACGTCGCCGCACGAGGAGGTCGTGCTGCGCACCGGCGAGCTCGACCCGGCGGTGCTGCTCGACCCGTCCTCCGAGCTGGATGACGCGTTGGTGGACACCCTGACCGCTCAGGCCCGACGCTGGCGCGGCGACGGGTCGACGGTGTTGTTCCCGGCGGGCATCGGCGGCCACCTCGACCATCGTCTGGTGGCCGAGGCCGGGCGTCGGCTCCTCGCCGAGCACCCGGACCGGATCGGCTTCTACGAGGACCGTCCGTACGCCTCGTTGGTCGATCCGGGTGTGGTCGAGGAGACGCTGCGGGCCATCGACCCGGGGTTGGTCCCGGTGGACGTGTCGGGTCCGGTGACCGAGCGGCTGCACCGCCGGCTGCGCCGCTGCTACCCGAGCCAGATCGACGACCTGTTCGTGCGGGCGATGGACGCCGACCGGGCCACCGGAGCGTGCGAGCGCGTGTGGTTCGCTCCCGGTCAGGTGCCGGCCTGGTTGTCATTCCGCGACGGTCGCTAGCACACTGCCTCCATGGAGATCGGCGTCCTCGGAGGAACGGGTCCGGCCGGCAGCGGCCTGGCGGTGCGGTTGGCGTCGGTGGGCTTCGACGTCGTGATCGGGTCGAGGTCCAAGTACCGGGCCATGGAGGTGGCCGACAAGCTGCTGTCCAAGTGGTCCGACCGGGAGCTGTCGATCGCGGCGGGTGACAACCACACCGCGGCGTCGGCCGAGGTCGTGTTCGTGGCCACCCCGTGGGACGCGGCGGCGGCGACGGTGAAGGACTGCGAGACCGAGTTGAAGGGCAAGGTCGTCATCTCGATGGCGAACGCCCTCGCCCGGGTCGGTCACGAGTTCCAGCCGCTGGTGCCGCCTCGGGGGTCGGTCGCGGCCTCGGTCCAGGCCGCTGTGCCCCGGTCGCTGGTCGCCGCGAGCATGCACCACGTGCCGGCGGCCGAGCTCGGCGACATCGCCCATCCGGTCGAGTCCGACGTGCTGGTGTGCTCGGACCACCCGTCCGCGACGGCGACCACCATCGACATCGTGTCGCGCATCCCCGACCTGCGTGCCGTCGACGCCGGCGAGCTGTCCAACGCCGCACCGATCGAGGCGTTCGCGGCCGTTTTGCTCCAGGTGAACATGAAGTACAAGACCCGCGTCGCGGTGCGGTTCACCGGCCTGCCGGCCTGAAGTAGGCGTTGTTGTAGCCCTCGCGTCGCAGGGGCGTCGGTGGGCTACAAGTTCGGTGGGCGCCGGTGTTGTTGTAGCCCTCGGGTCGCAGGGGCGTCGGTGGGCTACAAGTTCGGTGGGCGCCGGTGTTGTTGTAGCTCTCGTGTCGTCGGGGCGTCGGTGGGCTACAAGTTCGGTGGGCGCCGGTGTTGTTGTAGCTCTCGGGTCGGCGGGGTGACGGTGGGCTACAAGTTCGGTGGGCGCCGGTGTTGTTGTAGCTCTCGGGTCGTCGGGGCGTCGGTGGGCTACAAGTTCGGCGGGCGCCGGTGGGCGTCGGGTCGGGCGTTCGACCGGGTGCGGGTTAGCCTGCGCCACCGTGCGCCTGTACGACACCGCCCGAGAGGCGATCGTCCCCTTCGAGCCGGTCGACCGTGTCGTCACCATGTACACGTGCGGCATCACGCCGTACGACTCGACGCACCTCGGGCACGCGGCGACGTACCTGACCTACGACGTCCTCCAACGGCGGCTGCGCGACCGGGGTCACGAGACGCGCTGCGTGCGCAACATCACCGACGTCGACGACAGCATCCTGCCCAAGGCCCGCGAGCTCGGCGTCCACTACCTGGACCTGGCCGCCGCCGAGCTCGCCCGCTTCGACGCCGACATGGAGCGCCTCGAGATGCTCCCGGCCTGGTCCGAGCCGCGGGCGACCTCCGCCATCCCCGACATCCGCGGCTTCATCGGCATGGTGCTCGACCAGGGTTTCGCGTACCAGGCGGGCGGAGCCGTGTACTTCGAGGTCGCCAACTTCCCGAAGTTCGGACAGATCAGCCACTACTCGCGTGACGAGATGCTGGCCTTCGCGGCCGAGCGCGGCGGCAACGTCGAGGACCCCTACAAGCGGGACCCGCTCGACTTCGTGCTGTGGCAGCCGTCGCTGTCCGACGAGCCGGCGTGGGAGTCGCTGTGGGGTCCGGGCCGTCCGGGCTGGCACATCGAGTGCTCGGCGTTGTGCCTGCGCGAGCTCGGCACGACCATCGACCTGCACGGCGGGGGCAGTGACCTGATCTTCCCCCACCACGAGTGCGAGGCCGCCCAGTCCGAGGCCGCCACCGGCGAACCGCTGGTGCGCCACTGGATGCACCAGGCCATGGTCCACATGGACGGCGAGAAGATGTCGAAGTCGCTCGGCAACCTCGTGTTCGTGTCGGACCTGTCGCAGAGCTGGGACCCACGGGCCATCCGCCTCGCCTGCGTGTCGCACCACTACCGCAGCGCCTGGGAGTGGACCGACGAGCTGATGCCGGCCGCGTCCGAACGCCTGTCCCGATGGGTCGCGGCGGGCGAGGGCTCCGGGGCGCTCGATCAGGTGCGCGCCGCTCTCGACTCCGACCTCGACACCCCCGGCGCCATCGAGGCGATCGACGATGCGGCCGCATCCGGGCTCGGCGTGTCGGAGGCCGCAGCCCTCCTCGGGGTCCGCACGGACCGAACCGTGTTCGAGTCCGCGACCTGAGGGAATCCCGCGAAAAAGGTCAGGAATCAGGTCTTCCGGCCCGGGACGTCTGGGTAGGATCACTGCCCAGACGTCAGCGAGCACCGACCGCCGGGCCCCGACGTCGTCGAGGAGGGGATACCCCGTGGCCGCCGAGAACCGCAAGCGAGACGCCGGACAGATGCAGTCCGTGTTCCGCGCCGTTCTCACGCCGCCGTTCCGGTTCCTCTGGAGCGTGACGACCGAGGGGATGGACAACATCCCGGCCACCGGCGGGGCGATCGTCGCCCCCAACCACATCTCGGTGCTCGACTCGTTCTTCGTCCCGCTCGTCCTGCCCCGGCGAATCACCTACGTCGGCAAGGCCGAGTACATGGACGACTGGAAGACCAGGTTCCTCTTCCCGGCCATGGGCATGATCCCGATCGACCGCTCCGGGGGTGACTCGGCCACCGCCGCGCTCGACGCCGCGGCCGGGTGCCTGGAGGCCGGCGAGCTGTTCGGCATCTACCCCGAGGGCACCCGGGCTCGCGACGGGTTGCTGCACAAGGGCCACACGGGCGTCGCCCGCCTCGCCCTGCGTACGGGGTCGCCGATCGTGCCGGTGGGCATCATCGGCTCCGATCAGGTGCAGCCCCCGGACGCCAAGTTCCCCGCACCGTTCCGTCGGGTGCACATCCGCTTCGGTCGCCCGATCAGCGTGGAGCGCTACCAGGACCGGGCCAACGACCGCATGGTGCTGCGCCAGATCGTCGACGAGGTCATGTACGAGATCCGCAACCTGTCGGGTCAGACCTACGTCGACAGCTACGCCACCAAGCCGTCCAAGCCGGTCGCCGCTCCGGCCGAACCCGCCGTGCCGACCGCTCCGGCGGCCGAGACCGACGACCGTCCGGTCGCCCCGGTCATCCCGATCGACCGCCCCCACGGCCGACCGGTCGAGCCCGCGGCTGCCAGCACCGACAGGTCCCGACCCACGGGTCTGGTCGTCGCGTCGGCCGCTGCGGGACCGACCCAGGTCGCCGTCGACTCCGACGGCGTCGACCGCCGTTCGTCGGCCGCGGTCATCCGATCCCGTCCGTTGGACCTCGACGCCCTCGCTCTGACCGGCGCATGACCTCGGGACCCGGGCGGTTCCGGGTGTCGGTGATTCTCGGAGCAGCAGTCGCTGTTGCGCTGGCCCTTGCGGCGTGCGGGTCGGACCGCGCCGCCGACGGTGATGGCAGCGCGTCCGCCACGACGGTGACCAC
>Ga0209477_1001361_pt1 | contig 14976 bp, 12 predicted proteins | sample KloWWTupernatant_FD_187180 | JGI IMG/M metagenome (GOLD analysis project Ga0209477, IMG submission 187180) | Active sludge microbial communities from Klosterneuburg, Austria, studying microevolution and ecology of nitrifiers - Klosterneuburg... | ecosystem: Engineered > WWTP > Aerobic digester >... | reverse complement strand
GAATACACAGCCACGTTCACGCCGCGACCGTCCCAGTGCGCTCCGAGTGGCCAGCCCCGTCCCGGGTAGCGCTGTCGTGTCATCGTTCCGCCTCACCCCCGCTCACGAGATCGCGTCGCGTCGCTCGAACAGCACGAGCGCGGCAACGACAGAGACGACGCTGATTCCCAGCAGGATGCCGATTCCGCCGACCTGAAACGTCCCGGAGGCCAGCGCGGGCTGCGGCTTGTAGCCGGCAAAGATCGACACGTACCGCAGCCAGCTCCAGCTGTTGCTCATCCCCGCGATGATCCAGGCGAGGTAGCCGCCGATTGTCACGGCCGCCGCCAGAGCCCCGGCGCGGCCGCGGTCACTCACGAACGATGAGAACAGCGCCGAGTAGGCGAGCATCACCAGGATCAACGCCAGCATCGACACACCGGCGGCCAGATAGCCACGCGTTGTGAACGACTCGCCGACCAGCATCGCGCCGACCCAGATCGCGGCCAGCGTGGCCAGGACGATGAGCAGCGCGACCATCGCCAGCGCCACGATCTTCCCCAGCAGCAGCCGTGAACGTCGTTCCGGCACGGACAGCCAGAGATCGACCGTGCCGTTGTCGATCTCCTGAGCGACGACGGCGCTGCCGGCCATGATCGCGAAGACACCGACGATCAGCGGCCATATGATGTTGAGTACCTCTGCGCCGAGGAAGCCGGCCAGCGTGCCGATATTCGCGATGCCAAATGCCTGCTTCAGTGCCTCGGGATAGACCTTCAGCAGCTGATCCATCTGCGCCGAGTTGGCGCGCACAGTCGGGTAGAAGGCGATGATGATCAGAATATATGCCGCCGCGCCGATTCCATAGCCGATCGCCGACCAGCGTGAGCTCCACAGCCATCGACGGAACATCACCATACTCATCGACGCGCCTCCGCAGACCTGTCGGCGTTTGCCGCGACGGAATCCGCGCGATCGTAGTAGCGCAGGAAGACGCTCTCCAGATCTGGCGGGCCGTAGACCAGGTCATCGATCGGCAGCGTCCCGAGCAATTCGAGGAGGGCGCGCGGGTTGCCGCTGACTGCAAGATCGACGTGACACCCGTCGGCGTGGGTCGTCAGGACTCGCACGCCCGGCAGCGCATCGAAGACGGCGGGATCCACCGGCTGATGCAACAGCACCTCCATCCGCCGCTCGCGAGTCGCCCGCAGATGCTCGACATCCTCGATGGCGACGATCCGTCCCTCGCGGATGATCGCGACGCGTTGGGCCACACGTTCGACCTCGGAGAGCGTGTGGCTGGACAGGAAGATGGTCTTGCCCCGCTGCTGCTCCTCGCGAAGGACCTCGATCAGCTCCGCTTGCATCAGCGGGTCGAGGCCGCTGCTCGGTTCATCGAGAATCAGCACCGGCGCGTCGTGCATCAGCGCCTGGACGACCGCCAGCTTCTGCCGGTTACCCTTGGACAGGTGCCGGATGCGCGGCGCGAGATCGAGCTGCAATCGCTCGACGAACTCATCGCGGCGCGGAGCCGGACCGCCGCGAAACGCGGCGAAGAAGTCGACGAACGCCGCGCCGGTCATCTTCTCGTAGAGGTGAATCTCGCCGGGCAGGAACCCGACCCGCGCCTTGACAGCCGGCGCATCGCGCCAGCAGTCCAGCCCGCAGATACGCGCTCCGCCAGCTCCCGGCCTCAGCAACCCCATCAGCAGGCGGATCGTCGTCGTCTTGCCGGCCCCATTCGGCCCGAGGAAGCCAAAGATCTCGCCGGCCCCGACCGTGAAATCGAGGTCGACGACTCCGCGCCGTTTCCCATAGGAGCGCGTCAGATGACTCACCGCGATCGATGCGTCCGGCAATCAGCGCCTCCGTCTCGCGCCTGAACCTGTAACGACTATCCATCTCAATCATCACACGGCCGCCGCGTGACGCCTAACGCTGGCAATACGACACCACCATGCCAGTCCGCCAGACCATGCTTGCAGTCGGCATGCCCCCGAATGATCGCGTCGGCGATGCGGGCAACGACGCATCATGACCCATTCCACCGAGCCGGCCGGCGCCCGCCGAATGACAAACTTCATTGTTCATGCTACGTTTTGCCGCAACGATACAGGCACAACGAGTGGAGGTGAGCGAATGGCCAGTCGGGACGAGCTTCGCAAGAGAATTGTGGACGCGATCGACGCGCATCGCGATGAGATCATCAATGTCACTGCGACGATCCATCAGAACCCCGAGGTCGGCAACGCAGAGCACATGGCGTCGGCGCTGCTGGCGTCGAAGCTGCAGGGGCTCGGGTACGAGGTCGAGAAGCCGGCCGGCGGGCTGGAGACTGCCTTCGTCGCGGCGCTGCACGGTCGGGGCGAGGGTCCGATCGTCGCCGTCCTCGCCGAGTATGACGCGCTCGCAGGCGTCGGGCATGGCTGCGGCCATAACCTGATCGCCGGCAGCGGGCTGGCCTCGGCAATCGGGCTGCAGGCGGTGATGCCAGAGATCAACGGCATCTTCCAGATCGTCGGGACGCCGGCCGAGGAGACCACCGGCGGCAAGATCGACCTCGTCGACGCGGGCGTCTTCGATGATGTCGACGCCGCGCTGATGGTGCACTACGGCGACCGCACGGGCGTGCCACTGAGCTATCCCGACGGCACAAGCCTGGCGCTGGTGGGGACGAAGGTCGAGTACTTCGGCAAGCCGGCCCACGCCGCCGCCGATCCGTACAACGGCATCAACGCGCTCAACGCCGTGATCAAGCTCTTCACCGGGCTGGACGCGCTGCGCCAGCACGTCACGATGGACACGCGGATCCACGGCATCATCACCCATGGCGGCGACATGGCAAACGTCATTCCACACTACGCGTCGGCGTTCATCGAAGTGCGCTCGGAGTCGATCGAGGGTCTTGACGCGCTGATGGAGAAGTTCGACAAGGTGGCCGAGGGCGCCGCGTTGATGACCGGCTGCGAGATGACGCTCACCCGCGGCAACACGTTCTACGACATGCGGACAAACTATATCGTTGCCGCCCGCTATCTCGAGAACATGAAAGAGGTCGGGCTCGAGATCCAGCCGCCTCGCTCGCGACGCGGGATGGGTTCGACCGACTTCGGCAACGTCAGCTACAAAGCTCCATCGGTGACGGGCAACTTCATCATCAGCCATGAGCCAATGCCGGGTCACTCGCAGGAGGTAGTCGACGCGTCGTGCTCTGAATTTGGCTACGACCAGCTCATCAAGGTATCGAAGGCGATGGCGCTGACCGCCTTCGACCTGATGACCGACGCGGACCTGCTCGGCGCAGCCAAGGAGCAGTTGGCGAACTGGGACCAGATCGCACAACAGTAGGCGACGCGCTGGCCTGCAGCTATTCCGATGGTCTCGCGCTCAATTGCTGCTGCCTGTCGCGGCTGGTTCCTCGCGCCTGAACACGCGACGGAACCAGCCGCGGATCGATGCGATCCAGCGGCTCACTGCCGCGACAGAGCGTGGCAGCAGCTGCAGCCGCCAGACGAAGCGCAGAAGTGACGCCCAACCGATGACAACGAACCCGATCAATACGTAGATCGACAGCGGCAGGTGAATCAGCTCGTAGAAATCGCGCAATGGCCCGACAAACATCCCGGCGACGAACAACACCAGGATCGCGCCGGCCAGCAGCGCCGGCCGCCGGTCGCCAGTCAGCTCGTCGCCACCAACCCAGGCCGGTGACGGCGGCGAGAGGAACGGCAACAACAGCAGCCCACAGGCGATCGACGTCACCGTAATCGCCGTCCGCGCCTCCTCGGGCTTGCCGCCCAACGACAGAATCGCCGCATAGATGGTCAGGCCAGCGATGGCAATGCTGACACCGGCCGGCACCACGAAGTAACCCGAGGAGGGGATCAGCCGCCGAGGGGTGACGCCGGGCTTCGCCCAGAGCGCCAGGAACAGCACGGGGATGCCAACCGTCAACATTGCGATGAGGCCACTCTGCTTCGGCGTCGTCGGGAACTCGACACGCAGCTGGGTCGCGCCGAAGATCAGCAACGACGTGTAGAGCGCGCGGATGAGGAACAGACGGATGATGTCCTGCATCCCCTTGAGAATGCGCTGCCCTTCGCGAAAGGCTGCGGGCAACGCCGCGAATGAGTCGTCGAGCAGGACGATATCGGCCACACTCCGCGCGACCTGACTGCCGCTGCGAACCGAGATCGCCAGATTCGCCTGCTTCAGCGCCAGCACATCGTTTACGCCATCGCCGATCATCGCGACGTGATCGCCGCCACGGCGGAGCGCTCGAATGATGCGCTCTTTCTGCTGCGGAGAGACGCGTCCGAAGACGGTCGTGCGCTGGGCCAGCTCGTCAAGGTCGCTATCACTGATCCCGTCGAGGTCGAGGCCCGAGCAGGCAGCGAGATCGCCCGGCATGCCTGCCTGCTTCGCCAGCGCCGCGACGGTAGTCGGGTTATCGCCGGAGATGATCTTTAGCGCGATGCCCTCAGCGGCAAATTCGGCAATCGTGCTTCGCGCCTCAGGGCGCAGCTCGTCGCTGATACTGATCAGTCCCACTGGCTCGAGGCCTGCCGGCAATTCGGGCGACCCAGCCGGATCCGGCAATGTTGCGCCGGTGGCGGCATGGGCAAACAACAGTACCCGGTATCCCTGATCGGCCCACGCGCTGACGCGCGACGCGATCTCCGCCCCATCGACGAGCGCTGGCAGCAGCATCTCCGGCGCGCCCAGGACCCAGACGCCATCGTCGAAGGCAACGCTGCTCCACTTACGGTCGGAGGAAAACGGGGTCTCGGCAAGAACCGGGCGGCCCTCGCTCGGGCAGGCAGTGCGGATCGCGTTGCTCGTGCGGTTACCAGAGCTAGCGCTGGCGGCGAAGTCGCCCAGCGCGCGCCGCAGCGCCGGCTCATCCAGCCCGATCGGCGCAAATTCGCGGACCTGCAGCTCATTGGTCGTCAGCGTGCCGGTCTTATCCAGACAGAGGATATTGACCTGGCTGGTAGATTCGACCGCGTTCATGCGCTGGATCAGCGCCCCCTTGCCCGACATCCGCACCGCTGCCATTGCGTAGGACACGGTAACCATGAAAATCAGCCCCTGCGGGATGAGCGCAACGATGACCGCCGCGGCACGGACCGATTCGGTCATCGGCACATGGGTGTAGATCTGCCGGAACGTGTCGGCGACCTGGACGCCCAGTAACAGCATCAGAAACAACATGATCCGGATCGCCAGCGTCACCTCACGCTGGAGAGGTGTCTTGGCTGCGCGGTGGGCGCGGGCCTGCTCGGTGATGCGTTGCGCCATGCTGGCTGCGCCGACCTTCTCGGCCCGATAGATCCCACCACCCGTCATGCAGAAGCTGCCGGAATAGACCTGATCACCGACGTTCTTCGGGACGAGGTCGGACTCGCCGGTCAGCAGCGACTCGTCCATCGTCACCGACGTCGAGAGAACGATCGATCCGTCGACCAGCACCTGATCCCCCGGCCCGACGAGAAGCAGATCATCGACGACGATCTCGCCCGGCTCGATCTGGCGCTCGACACCGTCGCGCAGCACCGTCGCGACCGGCCGGGTCAGCAACGCGATCTTGTCCAGCTTTCGCTTCGCCCGCGCCTCCTGGAACGAGCCGATAACGACATTAGCCACGACGAGGATCGCTGTCATAAAGGCATCGCCGTAGAGGCCGAGGGCGAGCAGGAAGCCGACGATGACGTAGAGGAGAACATTGACGAAGGTGATCGCGTTCTCGAAGAGGATGCGGCGGTAGGAGCGGCTGCTCTGAGGCTTGACTGTGTTGACCGCGCCGCGCGCCCGCCGGTCCTCGACGTCTGCGCCGGTCAGCCCCACAAGGTGCTTGCGCGTATCAAGGTCGGGCGCGGCCGCCAGGATCGTCTGCGATGCCAAGTACTGTCCTCTCGCGCCACCGAATCCGCGCCCCCAGTGTACTCCGCGTGTGTCGGCGACCCGTCGCTGGCTAGCACATTCGACATGCTTTCAGGTTCATTTCATGTCGGCTTCATGTCAGCCCAATATCGTCGGAATGCCTCCACCGGGAGACGGGGCTCGATAGACCTGGGGGCCGAACCGGGACGTTGCCACCATCGCGATGCGGATTGCGCGACCTCAACGCCCGGCCGGCCGCCATGACACCTGGACACGGAGAACCATCGCGATGCGCAGGAAGCACAACACCGTCCATCACCATAGGCGCTGGCTCCGGCGGGCGGCAGTCCTCCTGAGTGTCGTCTCGGTCGCTGGGTTGCTACTCGGCATCTGGGGTTACACCCAGGGGTGGGATCGCTACATCCATTATCGCCGTCTTCCAGACTGGGGCCGCTCCCACGAGCAGGCGTTGTTGCAGTCGCTGTCGACTCCCCCGGCAAACACCCCGCCGTCGGCCGGTGGGCTGGCTAACGCCGCGCCGGCCGCAACCGCCCAGACGACAAGCCATATCGACATGATGACACTGGGGAACGGCGCGGTTCAGGATGGACACTTTGACAGCGCAACACTCGGCAAGAGCGTTGCATTCCGCATCTACCTGCCTCCTGGTTATGACGACCCACGCTTCGCCCAGACTCGCTATCCTGTGGTCTTCCTGCTGCACGGCTCGCCCGGTGGATGTGGAGACTGGGTCGATGGCGCGTCGGCCGATCAGACGGCCGACGCGCTGATCCGCAGCGGCACCATCCGTCCGGTCATCATCGTCATGCCAGACGGCTCGCTCGGAGATCCCCACCACGACACGCAATGGGGTAATTCGCCAGTGACTGGCGAGCGCGTCGAGGCCGCCATTATCGACGACCTGATTCCCGTGATCGACCAGCAATACCGCACAATCGCGCGGCGCGACGCACGCGCCATTGGCGGGCTCTCGTCCGGCGGGTATGGGTCGATCAACATCGCCCTCCACCACCCCGAAACGTTCGGGGTGGCCTTCTCGCTCTCGGGCTACTTCAAGCCGACAAACACGTACGACGGCCATGATATCTGGGGAAGCGACGCTGCCCGAAGCGCCAACAGCCCGATCTCCCAGGTTCATTCCCTGGCACAGCCTATGCATATCCTCCTCATGGAAGGGCTCGACGAGGGGCAAGGGGTCGCCGACACCAACGCATTCGATGCGAAGTTGACCCAGAGCAAGATCGACCATCGGACTCTCTTCGCAGCGGGAGGCCACAGCTGGGAGTTCTGGAAGACGCACCTTCTCGACGCGCTCGAATACGCCAATCAACACTTCCCCGCAACCGCGAATAACGCCGCATCGGTAACCGGACAGCCGATCACTACGGGGGGTGGCACGACATGATCGAACAGGCCTGGCGTGAAGCAAGCGCCGGAGCCACGCGGTTCATCGAGTTGGGTCGTGCGCGCCGATGGCTGTTGCCGTTCACCACCAGCCTGTTGGCGACGATGTTCGTCGCCAACGCGATCAGTGGCTCGCTGACGCACAGCATTGCTGGCCATTCCCTTCTGAATGACGTCGGCTACGGTCTCGACCCGCTTCGGGCGGGCCGCTTCGACACGCTGATCACCAACATCCCGTTTGCGCTCTATCCCTGGATGCTGGTAACGATCACGTTCCTCGTTCTGATCGGCGTCGCGCCCTTCGAGGTGGTGGCCGGCTGGCGCCGGACGGCGGTCGTGTTCTTCGCGTCGCAAGTCGGCGGCTATCTGTTCGCGTCGTTGCTCGTCGCCTGGCCGCTCTCCGCGACCGGGAGCGCCTGGGGCCAGTCACTCGCGACGGCGCGGGATGTCGGACCGTCGGCAGGCGCCTTCGGCTGCCTCGCGGCTCTAGTCTGGTACCTGCCTCGACGCTGGCAATGGCGAGGCATCGCCGCGTTGTTTCTGTACTTCATGGGGTTCCTGATCCTGACACATCAGATATGGGATATCGAGCATCTGATCGCGGGCATGATCGGTCTCGGGACCGGCTGGCTGCTGGTGGAACGCAACCACGGGGCCGGCATCGCGCGCACGCTCAACCGATTTCCGTGGCCTCATTCGCGCGACGTCGCAGTCATACTGGTCGTCCTGGCCGGGCTGCTCAACGTCTACTCAGCGTTCGTCACATCGACGCACTTCCACACCAGAACATGGGATAACGATATTCCATTCGCAGCGCTGCATGGGTCGCGCACCTTCGTCGCGCTTTCCGGACTGGGGCTCATTCTGCTCGGCAACGGGCTGAGGCACGGTCGCAGGGTGGCATGGCTGACGACGCTGGCTCTGCTGGCCGGCGGCGCCATCTCCCAGGTGATCAAGGGACTTGAGATCGAGGTCGCAACGATCGAGGTGCTATTGCTGCTCTGGCTGCTCTGGCATCACGATGATTATGTCGCGAGACCGGATCTGCCAACCGTTCGCCGCAGCCTCAGGTTTTCAGCCGTCGCTCTGGCGATGCTGCCGCTCTATGCGGCGCTGGGCTTCTGGCTGCTCCGCGACAGATTCAATCAGCCGATCACCCCTGGCATTGCCGTGCGAGAGACGTTCGCGCGCGTGCTGCTGACAACGACGCATCAGATCAACGGCGAACACTTCAGAGCGCGCTGGTTCCTCGACTCGATCACCTGGATCTGGGTCGCCGTCTTGCTCGTCAGCGTTATCGCGCTCCTCCGGCCGATCCTGCGACTGACCAAGGAGACTGATGCCGACCGGCGAGATGCCTTCGAGCTGCTCCACCGCTATGGCAATTCGTCGGTTGCCCACATGACGACCTGGCCCGGCAACACGCTGCTCCTCAACCATCACCGCGATGCCTATATCGCCTACCGTCTGATCGGCGACGTCGCGCTCGTCCTGGGTGATCCGATCGGATCGCCGGATGGCTGCGCCGCCGCGATCCGCGAGTTTACTCATCTCACCCGTCATCGGGGCTGGACTCCCTGTTTCTATGGCGTCGGCGAGGCGCTGCGCGCGGAATATGCTCGCAATGGATTGGCAATGATGCACGTCGGGGAGGACGCCTATATCGACCTGCCGGCACTCGATCTTCGCGGCCGGCGTTGGCAGGATGCCCGCACCGCTATCAACCGGGCCCGTCGGTCGGGAATCGAGCTCGAGCTCGTCGACGCGAGCCAGATCGACCCCGACATCCTTCGTCAGCTTCGTGAGATCTCGGACGCGTGGTTGCGCGCCAAGCGGATGTCGGAGATGGGCTTTACCCTCGGGAGCCTGTCTGGCGAGCCAGACCCGGAGGTGCGCTTTGCAGTCGCGATCGATGACCAGAGGCAGGTCCACGGGTTCGTCACCTGGCTACCGATCCATGGCACGGGTGGCTGGGTCATCGACATCATGCGCCGCCGGCCAGACGCGTTCAACGGCATCATGGAATTCCTCATCATCAGCTCCGCGCTCGCATTCCGCGACGAGGGCGCGCCGTTCGTCAGTCTCGCAACCGCGCCTCTGGCGCGGGTCGAGCGCGAGGGTGAGGAGATCGGCACGGTCGAGCAGGCGGTTATCGGGCTGGCCGGCCTGGTCGAGCCGGTCTACGGCGCCCACTCGCTGTTCGAGTTCAAGAACAAGTTCTCCCCACGCTGGGAACCGGTCTACATCGCCTATCCCGGCGCTAGCGTGCTTCCGAAGATCGGCTACGCGATTGTGCGCGCATATATGCCGGACCTGGGGTTGAACACCCTGCGTGATCTCGTCGGCGGCGCGCAGAACACGCCCGACGCCCACGCCAAGCTCGCGCCACCCACGCCGGCCAGTTGATCGACCCCGCTCCACGCGACATTTCACACCCACGCGCTCGACGACCTGCTATCGTCCATTCGATGTAGGACGGTGGCTTCAGAGAGGGGCGAGGTGGCATGGCACGGTTGGCAGGCAGAGTCGCGATGATCACCGGGGGCGCGTCGGGCATTGGCGCAGCGAGCGGGAGGTTGTTCGCGGCCGAGGGCGCGAGTGTCGGGATCGTCGATGTCGACTCCGTCGCAGTGGCCGCGGTCGTCGCGGAGATCAATGCGGCCGGCGGGGCGGCGTTCGGGCAGGTCGCGGATGTCTCACGTTCGGACGAGGTGCGCGCCGCCACCGACGCCATTGCCGATCATTTCGGCCGGCTGGACGTGCTCTTCTCCAACGCGGGTGTTTCCGGCAACGGTACGGTGGTCGAGATCGCCGAGGAGGAGTTCCGGCGCACCATTGAGGTGAACCTGTTCGGCGCGTTCCACGCCGCCCGCCATGCCATCCCACACATGGCTGCCAGTGGCGGCGGCTCGATCATCTTCACCGCGTCCGAGCTCGCCCTGGTCGGCTCGCGTCGTAACGCCGCCTACACCGCCTCGAAAGCGGCGCTGATCGGCATGGCTCGGTCGATGGCGCTCGACCACGCGCCGGACGGTATCCGTGTCAACGTTCTCTGCCCCGGACCGATCGAGACTCCGATGCTGCGTCGCTCGATCGATCGTCACGCGAATAGCGCCGATTACGAACAGATGATTCTCGACGAGACTCCACTCCACCGCATCGGCAGCGCCGAGGAGATCGCGCGCGTCGCCCTGTTTCTCGCCTCGGACGACTCGTCGTACATGACGGGCAGCACCGTCGTTGCCGATGGCGGCGCAACAGCGCAGTGACGGATGAATTGGTGATTCGTCTGACGTCGACGATCGACCAGGAATGGCCATAACTCTCGCACGCAAACAGCAGACGCAGGTTATGACACGTCGGACGATCTGCGCATCGCCGGCCCCACGCTAAGATACGGTTGTTTGATTCACTGACAGGGAGGGTTCATCGTGAAGATCGCACGGTATCGACAGGATGGCAGCGCTGCGCACGGGATCGTCGAGGGCGGCGATGTCTACATGGCCAGCGGAGATCTGTTTGGCGGGCTGACAAAGGGCGCGCGCGTCGGGTCGCTCGATGATGTGGCGCTCGACGTGCCGGTCGTGCCAGGCAAGATCGTGGCGATCGGGCTCAACTACGCCGCCCATGTGACGGAGACTGACCCCACCCGCGAAGCGCCGACCGAGCCGGTCATCTTCATGAAGCCGCCCAGCGCGTTGCTGCCGCAAGGTGGCGTGATCGCGCTGCCGCCGGCCAACCGGATCGATTACGAGGCCGAGCTGTGCATCGTCATCGGCAAGCGCGCCTCGCGCGTTCGCGAGGCCGAGGCGTTCGACTACGTCCTTGGCTACACCTGCGGCAATGATGTCTCGCATCGAGACCAGCAGGCGAAGGACGGCCAGTGGGTGCGAGCCAAGGGGTACGACACATTCTGCCCACTCGGCCCGTGGATCGAGACCGAGCTCGACCCCGGCAACGTCGCGATTCAATCGCGGCTCAACGGCGATGTGCGCCAGAGTAGCCATACGTCCGACATGATCTTCAACCCGGCGTTCCTGGTCAGCTTCGTCTCCAACGTGATGACGCTGGAGCCGGGCGACGTGATCATGACCGGCACGCCGGAGGGTGTTGGCCCGATGCAGGCCGGCGACACGATCGAGGTCGAGATCGAGGGCATCGGCACGCTACGCAACACCTGCAAGGCGCGAGACTAGGCGGGGTCGACGCTCGGTTATACTTGCCGCGCAGATGGCTTTGGCCCTCTGCGCGGCAACCGTCATGACGGCGGTAGCGGGCGAATCACCATCACGAACATGAGCGCAGACGGTGGCCGCACCCCATCTCGATCGAGTACGACACCTCAACTACCTGAAGTGGGTCGGCGCGATCATCCCCGCGTTGGCTATCTATCTCAGCGAGACGATTCGCCACGACTGGATCGAGCCATACCTGCCGGCAAACATCGTCGGAAACATCGCCGTCGGTGTCATCGCGTTCTGTTGCTCGTTCGCCTTCAGCGCGTTCATCTTTCGGATTATCGACAGCATGCAGGCCGAGCTCTTGCGCCGCAATGCCGAGCTCGCGGCTGTCAACGAGTATGCGACCGGGGCAGTCTCGATGCTGGATGTCTCCGGTATCGTGCAGCGCACACGCGCGCTGCTCGCCTCTCTGTTTCCATCAGCCATCGTAACGATATCCCTCCATGGGCAACACCCGGCCGGCGGGGCGCCCGCGCCGGCACCCCGGCCCGACAGCCATCAGATCCAGGCAGCGCTCCAGTCCCACCGCGGGACAATCGGCTCGATCACAATCGTCCAGCCAGAGCGCGAGCTCGACGTCTCCGAGCAGCGTCTCCTGCATCTCGTCGCCGATACCTCGACGATGGCGATCGAAAACGCGCTGTTACTCAAGGAGCTCCGCTCAGCCGCTATTGCTGACGAGCGGCACTGGCTCGCGCGCGAGATGCATGACGGTCTCGGCCAGCTGCTCGCCTCGATCCTGGTCCAGATCGACATCGTCGAAGCCCTGACAAACGACGATGAGCGCAACCATTCCCTCATCGCGCTTGGCGCACTGCGCGACACTGCCGAACGCGCGAATGCCGAGATTCGCGCCGAGATTGCGTCGTTGCGGCTGCTCTCCGATCTGGATCGCGACTTCTTCGAGCGATTGCGCACCTTCGTCGGGGACTTCGAGGACCAGACGGGCATCGCGACCGACCTCGTTGTTGAACACGACCCGGATACGCCACTGAGCCCCGAGGCCGGCCTCCAGCTGATCCGTATCATCCAGGAGAGCCTTTCGAACATCCGCAAGCACTCCGAGGCAACACTCGTCGTCATCCGACTCTCAGCTGGCGAGGACGACGTATCACTGGAAGTCGAGGACAACGGACGAGGATTCGATACGGCTTCCGTCGCCAACGATGTCGTCTCACGTCATTTCGGGCTCATGACCATGCGCGAGCGTGCCGCGAGCCTCGGTGGCGAGCTTCATATCGAAAGCGTAATTGACGGGGGGACGCGCCTTTCGGCGCTGATCCCACTGCACCAGAACGGAGCACTGACGAATGTCGGCCCCGCGGCTAATGATCGTGGACGACCACGCGCTATTCCGTGAAAGCCTCGGGAATCTGCTGTCCTATCGCGGCAGGTTCAATGTCGTCGGCGACGCCGGGACCGGCGAAGAGGCGATCCAGATGGCCATCGAGCTCAACCCCGATGTCGTGCTGATGGATATCAATATGCCCGGCATCGATGGAATCGAGGCGACGCGCCACATCAAGGCGCTACTGCCCGACATTCGTATCGTGATGCTCACCGTCTTCGACGATGAGGACCGGCTCTTCGAGGCTATCCGCGCTGGCGCGCAGGGATATCTACTGAAGAGTATTCGCTCACAGGAGCTGGTGGATCAGCTCGACGGGTTGTCGCGTGGCGAGGCGGCCATCAGCCGCCGAATGGCGGCGCGGATCCTCGACGAGTTCCGCTCCCTCGACCGGCAGGCAGCGATCATCGAGCCGGAGGGCGGGCTATCCGCGCGGGAAACCCAGGTCCTGGAGCTCGTCGTCGATCGATTGTCGAACAAGGAGATCGCCGAACGACTCTCGATCAGCGAACACACCGTCAAGAACCATCTCAAGAATATCCTGGCCAAGCTCCAGCTCAGCAACCGGCGTCAGGCAGCGGCGTACGCCGTCGCACGCGGCTGGATCCAACCACGACGACAGTCATGATCCACGGCTGGTAGCTCCGAAATGACTCCCGGTGTTCACTATCGGGCTATGGGGAACGGGTCGCTCGATCGGTATGGTTCGATCGAATGGCCATCGGGCGTTATCAGTCGGGAGTATCGAATGTTTACAGAGATTCGGGCATGGAAGATCGTGCCGCTAACCATTGTCATACTCGCGGTGCTGCTGGCCGCCTGCGGCAACGACGACGGCAACGCCACAGCCACATCGCCGGCCGCAGGGGCGGCCACAGCCGCGACGTCAGCGGATGGTATCTCGGTGAGCAGCGCCTGGGCTCGGGCCGCTGTTGGCCCGATGGCATCCGGCAGCCCGATGGCCACGGACGCCAGCCCGATGCCCGGCCACAATATGGGGACTCCGATGGCAGGAATGGGTAACGGCGGAGGCACGAATAGCGCCGCCTTCATGGTGATCCAGAACGACTCCGACACCGAGCAGCGACTGATCTCCGCAGCATCGAGCGTCGCCGAGGTCGTTGAGATTCACGAGACCACGATGACCGACGGCACGATGCGGATGCGGCCCGTCGAAGGAGGCGTTGTCGTTCCGGCCCACGGTTCGGTCGAGCTGAAGCCACGCGGACTCCACGTCATGCTGATCGGTCTGAAGCAACCGCTAAACGCGGGCGACACGATCGCGCTGACGCTCACATTCGAATCGGGAGCGACAATCGAGCTCAACGCAGTCGAGGTTCGCCAGCCATGACCCTCCCGGCCGCGTGCCGCCCGGCATCGGCCACCGAGGACGGCCGGACGACAAGCCGCAAACGAATCGCAATTGTCGGGGCGATTATCCTGCTGGTTCTCGCGGGATGTGGACGAAGTGAAAGCGCGGGCGAGGCTGGCGATATTACGGTCCGTGTCACGACCGACCCAGCCCCGGCCATCGTCGGCCCGGCGCGGATCGTCATGCTTCTGACCGATCGGTCGAACACGCCGATTAGCGGCGCAACAATCCGCATCGAGAGTACGATGAGCCATGCCGGTATGCTTCCGGTCATCCGGGATGCTGTCGAGACCACCCGGGGTCAGTATGAGGTCGACGACTTCGAGTTCACGATGGCTGGGAACTGGGTACTGGTCGTTAGCGGCACGACAAGCGCGGGCGACCCACTCAGGAAGCAGGTTGATATCGGAGCGGTCAGAATAGGGTCACCGTCGGTAGACCAGCCTCTGATACCGTCCGAACGCTGCTATTCGACACCGACACCAACTGTTCAGGATTGACCGCTCGACCCGCATGCGCGGCGAGTAGGGACCGAGCGCAACGAAGGGTAGAGCGAACGATGAGCGAGCAGACCGGGGACACCGCTACGGACACGAACAAGCGGCCCGGGTGGCTTGCGCGGGCGGGGCTGATGATTCTGGTCAGCAGCATCATCGCCGTCTCAGCGTTCGCCACCTGGACATTCCTCACGCGCAACGATGCGCCTCTCCCAGGGGTCGGCACGAAAC
>Ga0209477_1001360_pt1 | contig 14979 bp, 10 predicted proteins | sample KloWWTupernatant_FD_187180 | JGI IMG/M metagenome (GOLD analysis project Ga0209477, IMG submission 187180) | Active sludge microbial communities from Klosterneuburg, Austria, studying microevolution and ecology of nitrifiers - Klosterneuburg... | ecosystem: Engineered > WWTP > Aerobic digester >... | reverse complement strand
TTCTACCTATCCTTATTTTATTCCCGGAAGTTATATTACTGAAAGAGGAGTTACTATTGAGCATTACCTGAGCGGAATGAATAATATTACGCCGGATGACATGATGAAGTTGCAGAACAACTATTTTAATACATTGGCAGAAGATGCTAAAAGTATTTTATTAGGTTTTGTAAGAGAAGCAGACTTGAACGCTACAGAGAAAAATTATCTGGAAATTTTTAAGAACTGGGATTTGATGGCTTCGCCAGATTCAAAAGGACAAACTGTATATCAAAGCTGGTATAATAATCTGGAAGCAGGAATCTGGAAAGATGATTTGGCGAAAGTGAAACCCATGTTGCCATGGCCAAATGAAGAAACTACAATGGAATGGCTGAAAAGAGATACTGCTTTTAAATTTATTGATGATATAAATACTCCTAAAGTAGAAACATTACATGATGTTGTAACTGCAGCTTTAAAAAATGCTTCCATTGAATTAGCAAAAGCAGAAGCAGAAGGAAAATTGGAGTGGACAAAATTCAAAAACCCTACAGTTTATCATTTGTTGAAAGATGCATTGCCCGCCTTTGCTAGAAAGGGGTTGAATATTGGAGGTAATAATAATATTATTAATGCTGTTACACATAGTCATGGCCCAAGCTGGCGAATGGTTGTGCAAATGAGCACACCAACAGAAGCTTATGGAGTTTATCCCGGCGGGCAAAGTGGTAATCCCGGCAGTAAATTTTATGATGACTATATCGATAATTGGGTAGCAGGAAAATATAATAAGCTCTGGTTTATGAGAGATGGAGACAGGATGGACAAGAATATTAAATGGACAATGAAATTTAAAAAAGGGTAGTTTGATTTTTTGAGGAAAGCGATTTTCTTAAAATGGCCTTCTTAACTAATTAACCTTTTAACTAATTAACTAATAGATATGAAATTTTTAGTAGCAACAATTCTTACCGCTGTGTTGGCTTTTATTGCAGGGTTATTATCTTTTTCTCCGTGGTGGGGATTTGCAGTTACTTCATTACTGGTTGCCGTATTAGTTCATCAAAAAGCTGGAAAAGCATTTTTAGCTGGCTTTCTTGGGTTACAATTATTATGGGCAGGACTAGCCTGGTGGGTAGATATGAAGAATAACGGAGTGTTATCTGAAAAAATTGCAAATGTGTTACCACTAGGTGGCAATACCATTTATTTAATAATGGCAACAGGCTTCGTAGGTGGATTAGTAGCAGGACTTGCCGCTATGAGCGGCAGTTTTCTTCGTTCAGCTAAATCGATTCGTTAAAACTTTTCCAAACGTATTTCCGTTTATCTTTTAGGAAACTTAATGATGCTATCTTTCCGTATCTGTTTCGTATGATAAAATACTTGATTCCTTTTTTATTGGTCTTCACTGTTGTAACGGCCTATTCACAAAAAGTGAAAGGAAAAATTACAGATATTGAAGGTAATCCGTTGCCATTTGCTTCAGTTTTTATTAAAAATACAGGCAAAGGAACCAATGCAAATAGCGAAGGCGTATATTCTCTCAAATTAGCACCTGGTAAATACACATTGGCTTGTCAATATGTAGGATATAAAAAAGAAGAAATATCCATTTCAATTAATAATGATGATCTAGAGGTCAATTTCATATTGAAAGTACAGGAAACTGTTTTGGGCGAAGTTGTTTTAAAAAATGGAGAAGATCCTGCTTACCAGATTATCAGGAATGCAATTAAGAAGCGAACTTATTATTTAAATCAGCCTGAAGCTTATGAATGTATGGTTTACACAAAAGGCCAGCTTCGGGTTAGAAATTATCCCAACAAAATATTAGGAAGAACTGTTGATTTTGAAGATGGCGATACAAGTAAAAGAAAAATGCTTTACCTGTCTGAAACGATTTCTAAATATTCATCCCGTCCACCAGATAAAGTAAAAGTAGAAGTTGTGTCTTCTAAAGTAAGCGGTCAAAGCGATGGTTATGGATTAAGTGCTCCTCAGTTTTTTTCTTTTTATGAGAATAATATTTCCATTGGCAATAACTTGAACCCAAGAGGATTTATTTCTCCCATCTCTGATAATGCATTGAATTTTTATCGTTATAAATTTGAAGGAAGTTTTTTTGAAGACAATATTCATATTAGTCGTATAAAAGTAATTCCTAAGCGGAAGTATGAACCTTTGTTTAGCGGTTATATAAATATTGTAGAAGATGACTGGAGAATACATTCGGTTCAATTGGAGTTAACCAAACAATCGCAGATGGAGATATTAGATACATTGCGTATCGAACAACTGTACATACCAATCGACAAAGACACATGGTTTATCAGCAGTCAGGTAATTTATCCTTCCATTAAGATTTTTGGGTTTGATGCCTACGGAAGTTTTGTAAATATCTACTCTGATATAAATGTTGATCCAACATTTACTAAAAAGACTTTTAATAACACAATTCTAAAATACACCGACAGCTCTAATAAAAGAACCAAAGAATATTGGGATAAAAACAGACCAATACCATTGTTGACAGATGAGCTAAGTGATTATAAGAAAAAAGATAGTCTTGAACTGTTAAAGAAAGATCCGGCTTATCTTGATTCACTGGATAAAAGGAGAAATAAATTTACTATTGCCGGTGTGTTGTTGGTTGGACAAACTCTTACTAAGGAAAGAAAAAGAATTTCCGTTAGCATTCCTCCATTGATTGATGAAGTTAACTTTAATCCAGCAGAGGGATTAGTTTTTAGTGGAGGATTCAAATGGACAAAAAAATTGGATAGTACTTCATTTGGCAGGAAGCAAATCTCAATTCAACCTAATCTTCGATATGGTTTTTTGAATAAGCATTTTAATCCAAATCTTACGTTGAACTATGTGTATGGTAAAAAGTATGCTTCCACAATAAGTTTATCAGGAGGCAAAAGAGTTTTTCAATTCAACAATAACAGCCCGATTGGAGAAAGAGGAAATACTATTAGTAGTTTACTTAGTGAAGAGAATCGAATTAAAAGTTATGAAGCCGCTTACTTCAGAGGAAGTTATAGAAAGAATGTAGGCGATGGTTTTTCCATTGTAGCAGGGTTTCAATACCAAGACAGATCCCCTTTGAATAACCTGACCGATTACACTTGGAGTAAGAAAGACAACAAGGAGTACACTCCAAATTACCCATTTGAAATAGTGTCAGAGAATATAAAGCGACATCAATCTCTTACAGCATTATTTGGATTAAGCTGGCAACCCGGAGCAAAGTATATTGAGCTACCTGACAGGAAAATAAGTATCGGTTCAAAATATCCTGTTTTTTCAGTTGAGTATACTTATGGGTTCCCAAAACTGTTTGATAGTGATGTTGATTTCAGCAAATGGAAGTTTAATATAAAAGATGATATTAATTTAAAGTTACAGGGAGTTTTGAATTATAGGATAGGCGTTGGCGGTTTTTTGAGTAACAAGAAAGTTGAACTGCCAGACTACAATCACTTTAATGGAAATATTTCAACATTGGCAACAGAATACCTGAACAGTTTCCAATTATTACCTATATATCAGTTTAGCAATACAGCTAAATTTTACTCATTGGCACATATTGAATATAATTTAAAAGGATTTATTACCAATAAGATTCCCGGATTCAGAAAACTTAATCTTTACCTTGTTACTGGCGGTAATGGATTCTATATAGATAATTCAAGAAACTATTATGAATTGTTTGTGGGACTTGATAATATCTTTAAACAGATTCGTGTAGATTTTGTGCAATCATATCTGGATGGCCGACGCTGGCAAAATGGTTTCCGGATAGGGCTTACCAGACTAGGTGGAAGAAGAGGAGACGATTGGCCATAGTTTTTTTAATTCTTCACTTATCTTTGCCATGCTTTACAAATTTTGCCCAACCTGAAATTGGGTTTCGCCAAAGGCGGAATAAAATTTAAACATCATGGCCCAACTACACAATCGCATTTCCCGCAAGGAGTTGAAGGAGAAAATCCTTAACGACCCAACTCCAAGAATTACCATTTCATTTTATTGCTATTTCAGTATTGAAGAACCTGAGACTTTCCGTAATCAGCTGTACAAGGAGCTAAAGGCATTGGATGTGCTTGGCAGAATCTATCTGGCAAATGAAGGCATCAATGCACAAATAAGTGTTCCGGAAGAAAAATTTGAAATGCTTCGTTCCTATCTCTACTCACATGAACCACTCGATGGTCTCCGGCTTAATGTGGCGGTTGATGATGATGCTTGCCCGGCCACTACTGAAATAAAACCTATAGGACGGGGTAAAAGCTTTTATGTGCTGGATGTAAAAGTTAGAAATAAAATAGTGGCAGATGGAATCTCAGATCCTGATTTTGATATGGCAAACCGAGGCAGATATGTAAATGCTGAAGAATTTAATAAACTTACTAATGACCCGGATACTGTTGTCATAGACATGCGTAATCATTATGAATATGAAGTTGGTCATTTTGAAAAAGCAATTGAAGTGCCGAGTGATACTTTCCGGGAGCAGTTGCCCATGGCTGTTGAAATGATGAAGACTGATAAGGAGAAGAATATTATCATGTACTGCACTGGTGGTATTCGTTGCGAGAAGGCTTCTGCTTATATGAAGCACCAGGGATTCAAAAATGTTTTTCATCTGGAAGGAGGCATTATCAACTATGTAAATCAGGCAAAAGAAAATGGATTACCGAATAAATTTCATGGAAAGAATTTTGTTTTTGATCAACGGCTGGGAGAGAGGGTAACGGAGGAGGTCATTTCAAAATGCCATCAATGCGGGAAACCGGCCGATTCTCATGTGAACTGTGTAAACGATGCCTGTCATTTGCTATTTATTCAATGCGAGGAATGTAAAACCAAAATGGAAGCAACCTGTAGTAAGGAATGTTTGGCATTTATCCATCTCCCGGAGGAAGAACAGAAAAAGCTTCGTTCCGGAATAGACAAAGGCCGAAATGTATTTAACAAATCCAAAAAAAGGCTGGAGGATATTAATTAGCTATCCACTTCAGGCAAACCGGTTTGCCAACTGTAATTCTATTACCGGAATCTATAAGCAATCCTGTTATTGAATCTTTTTTAAAGATTACTATCTCATCGCTATTTTGATTGCCCACCAATAAAAATTTGCCAGTAAGATCAAAGTTGAAATTTCTTGGAGCTTTGCCTAAAGTTGATTGATGCCCTATTAATGTTAGCTGCCCGTTTTTTTTATTGATACTGAATATGGCTATCGTATTCACTTCACCCCGATTGCTGGCATACAAGAATTTTCCATCAGGTGACACATGAATATCTGCACTTCCCGGAAACCGTTTGTCATCTGCAGGCATTGTGCTGATTCGTTGTTTTTCTTTCAGACTTCCTTTTTTTTGATGATATAATACAACTCTACCGGAAAGTTCCTCAATTGTGTAAGCAAACTTATTATTGTTGTGAAAAGTAAAACTCCTTGGCCCCGAGCCAGATTCAGATTGAATGAACGGTCTTTTTGATGGAGATAATTTACCGGTTGTAGCATCGAAATCGTAAAGCATTACCTTGTCAATTCCCAAATCGGTTACAAACAGCGTTTTATTGTCGGGTGAAATAATAGCTCCATGAACATGTGGACTTTTTTGCCGCTGAACATTTGGGCCGCTTCCATAATGTTGAAAGGAAACAGCCTTGCCAAGACCGCCATCTTCGTTTACAGGTAATACAGATAAACTTCCACTGGTATAGTTTGAGGCAAATATCCATCCTCCGGTTTTATCAACTTCTACATGGCAAGGATGATCTCCACCCGAATGTTGCTTATTAATAAATGTAAGAGTACCTTTTTCTTTGTTAAAAGAAAATGCTGCTATGTCTCCGCCCTTTCCATCTTGTGGTGCTGTTTCTGCAACAGCATACACAAATTTCCCATCGGGAGAAATTGACAGAAAGGAAGGGTTTGGCGTTTTGATATGACTTACTTCCTTTGCTGTCCCTGTTTCAGTATTGAACTTGTAAACATAGATGCCTTCACTCTTTGGAGAGTCGTATGTACCCACAAGCAAGTAGTGCTCTTGTGCATTCGAAGTAGTCAATTCTAGTGTTAAAAAAAATAAAATAAGATATCTCATATTAAACTTTCAGAAAGTGAATATCGGCAATCAAATCATTTTAACAAAACTGAAATCAACTTTTAGGAGTTCTGGCACAATCTTATCATTAGTTAACTGACAAAACATTTTTTACAATTTAAATCGAACCGTTATGAAAAAAATATTTACACTTTCCTCAGTCTTTGTTCTGGCTATCGTTTTATTAAGCAGTTGCTACAGAGATAACACAATTGTTACCGGTAATCAAAACCACTGGTTAAACAAGGAGCAAGGCGAAGTAGTTTACAGTGATAGTTACTGTAACTATTATATTGTAGAAACCTATTATGGCTACAACGTTATTCGTTCTTATGGAGGTTACAAACCTTCTGAAGGAACAATTGTGTATGGCAACTTCAGCAGCAGAGGTACAAGAGATATGTACAATTACTCCGGCGACTTTGTATTCACTGGTACTGTTACTGACTATTGGTTAACATATACAGAAGCTCAGGATGCACTGGATTATTATTGCCCTATTTATGGAAAAGGTGATGGTGCAAAAAGAGTTTTCAAAGTGTCATCCATCAAAAAGAAATAACCCTGATAACTAAGAGTAAGGCCGCTGCCATTAATTTGGTGGCGGCTTTTATTTATGCTGTATTTTTTTAAGTGCAGATGTGATTAGCTCAAATGTTTCATCGTCGTTTAGTTCTACCGGCAAAAATTTTTCACCAATTATTTTTTCATATAATTCTATATATCTCTTTGAAATAGTGTCAATCCACTCATCACTCATTTCAGGAACTGATTGCCCTTCCTTTCCCATAAAATTATTTTCAATAAGCCATTCTCTTACAAACTCTTTACTCAGCTGTTTTTGCTTTTCATCATTTGCCTGTCTTTGTTCAAACCCTTCCGCATAAAAATACCTTGAAGAATCTGGGGTGTGTATTTCATCCATTAAATAAATAGCATCGCCAATTTTCCCAAATTCATATTTTGTATCTACCAATATCAATCCTTGTTTTGCCGCAATTTCTTTACCTCTTGCAAATAACTTGAGTGTATAATCTTTTAAAATATTCCAGTCTGTTTCAGAAGCTAAGCCTGTCTTTATTATTTCTTCAGCAGATATATCTTCATCATGTCCTTCAGAAGCTTTGGTGCTTGGTGTTATTATTGGGGTAGGGAAGTAGTCATTTTCTATTAATCCTTCCGGCATTTCGACGCCGCATAAAACCCTCTTTCCCGATGAATAAGTTCGCCAGGCATGGCCTGTAAGGTTTCCTCTTACCACCATTTCAATCTTGAAAGGTTCACATCTTTTGCCAAATGAAGCATTCGGTGCTGGCACATCGATTAGCCAATTTGGGCAAATATCTTTAGTTGCTCTTAGCATATATGCAGCAATCTGGTTCAAAACTTGTCCTTTATAAGGAATAGTTCGAGGCAGAATGACATCAAAGGCAGAAATTCGGTTGGAGGCGAGCATTACCAATAAATCATTCTCTATGGTGTAAACGTCTCTTACTTTTCCGCTATAAAAGGCTGTTTGACCGGGGAAAGAAAATGTACTCATACCAGAAAATGTGAAATGATTAGAAAAGCGAATCTACGGAGTTCTGAGGTTTCAACAATTGACCCTGGCTTGAAAAAAGTTTTGGCCATATACCCTTAAAAATTAAATTTTTAGATAAACACTACAATGCTTATTTTTCCGCCTAATTCCAAAACTTAAATCCCTAATTATGAGAAAACGTTATAACGTTTTAGCTGCCATTATCATTAGTTGTATGTCTTTTATTACTGCTAATGCTCAAACTTTTACCATATCTGGTAAAGTAACAAACAATACTTCTAAGGAAATAGTTCCAGCAGTATCTGTTGTTGTAAAAGGAACTACGCAAGGAACTTATACCAATTCAAACGGTGAGTTCAGTCTTAAAGTCAACAAACTTCCAGTAGTTCTTACATTTAGTTCTATCGGGTTCGAGAGTCAGGATATTACTGTTTCTGATGCTTCGAAATCAATCGATGTAGATTTTAAAGTAAATAATGCTTTAGGACAGGAAGTTGTTATCGCAGCGACAAGAGCTCCTCAAAAGATTTTGGAATCGCCGGTAACGGTTGAGCGGATGAGTCAATCACTTATTAAAAACGTTGCCGCTCCTTCAGTTTATGAAGCAATCAGCAACCTTAAAGGAGTGGATGTACACACTGCGAGTTTAACTTTCCGTACAGTAACAACCCGTGGATTTGTTAGCAGTGGTAACACAAGGTTGAACCAGTTAGTTGATGGCATGGATAATCAGGCACCCGGTCTTAACTTTTCTGTAAGCAGTATTGCTGGCCTTACAGACCTTGATATTGATAATATTGAAGTTCTGTCTGGAGCATCATCAGCATTGTATGGATCTGGTGGAATGAACGGAACTATATTAATTACCGGTAAAAACCCTTTTAAATATGACGGTTTTAGTTTCAATGTAAAACAAGGTATTTCTCATACCGATGGTAAGCAAAGAAAGCCGGCACCTTACAATAATATTGCGATGCGTTGGGCAAAGCAGTTTAATAATAAATTCGCATTCCGAATTTCAGCAGAGCTTATCAGAGGTAGCGATTGGCAAGCAGAAGATTATGATAATAAACAACAAGTAGGTATTATTAGTAATGTTGCAGCGGGTAACCGCGGCAATACGCCAAGTTATAATGGAATAAATACTTATGGTGATGAAAGAAGTATCAATATTGGACAACTTGCAGGTGTTTTAAATCAAACAATTGTTGGAGGGGTATTAGCAGCATCTTTTAATACAGTAAACATTCAAACTTCAGCCAACAATTATTTTGGCACATTTCTAGGGAATCCCCAATATCCGACAAATGCTCAAGTAGCAGGTTTTGTTGGTCTGTTCCCTGCCCAACTTCAGCCAGCAGCACAATTATACGCACCAATTTATTTGGGCCTTACCAGAAATTATTTTGGAACAAGTACCAATGTTACAAGAACAGGTTATCAAGAGAAAAGCCTTGTTGATTACAATACTTTAAATGCAAAAATTAATGCTGGATTTCATTGGAATATAACTGATAAGATTGAAGCATCTATCAACACATATTTTGGATCTGGTACAACTGTTTATACTGGTGCTAACAGGTATTCTCTCCGCAATTTTAAATTGGCACAGCATAAATTAGAGATTAAAGCCAAAAACTGGTTTGTAAGAGGTTATACTACACAGGAAAACTCCGGCGACTCTTATATTGGAGATGCGGTTGGTTCTTTTGTTAATGAGGCATGGAAGCCAAGTGTCAATCAAACTGGAGGTTTGCCAGGATTGGCAGCATCATGGTTCCCACAATATATTCTTGCTTTCTCTGAAGGAACCCGTCAATCAAATGGCACTTTTTCTGCTTTAAGACTAGATACAATTAGTAGAGCTAATGCGGAAATTGGTAGACTGCAACCAGGCACAGCTGGCTTCAATTCGGCCGCCAATTCTATTAAAAATACACCAATAAATAAAGCAGGTGGCTCTAAATTTGAAGACAGGTCTGAATTATGGGCAACAGAATTGCAATTGAATATTTCTGACATTGGAAATTTTTCAAATTTTGTTGAAGTAATTGGCGGTGCTGCTTGGAAACAATGGATACTAAACTCTAACGGAACAATATTTGCAGATACCGTACAACCAATAAGGGTTAATGAATATGGAACCTATCTTCAATTAAAAAAGAAATTATTTAATGATATTCTTACTTTAACAGCTTCTGGTCGTTTTGATAAGCAAACAAATTATAAAGGTAAATTTACTCCAAGATTGGCAGCAGTAATAAAGATTGCAAAGGATAATAATATCCGTCTTTCTTATCAGACTTCTTATCGTTTCCCATCAAACCAGAATCAATACATCAGCTTACCTTTAGGTGGAGATAGAAGCAATTATTTGATTGGATGTTTACCTCAGTTTCAACCTTATTTTAACTTGACTACACCAGGATTTAAAGGTTATACCGCTGCTAGCATTTTCAATACAAATGGCACTGGCTATCGTAATGGTTCTCCTGCAGACTCAAGCAGATTGGTAGAAGCTGTTTATAAGGATGTAAAGCCTGAAACTGTAAAATCGTATGAATTGGGTTACAAAGGCATTCTATCAAACAAAATATTGATTGATGCTTATTTCTATTATAGCAAATACGATAATTTCTTATTAAGCACGGCTGTAGTTCAATCAAGAACAGGCAATAAACTTGGTGCATATTCTGAATTTACATCAAACAACTATTCTTACGTACAGAACTCTGAGACTACGGTGAAATCGACTGGTTGGGGTATTGGAATTGATTACCGTGTTTACAAAGGGTATTCTGTTTATGGTAATATATTTTCAGATCTTTTAAGAGATGTAGCTCCTGGAGAGGTTACTTTTTTCAATGCTCCTAAGTATCGTTTTAATCTTGGAGTAAGAAATGATAATGTTTGTCACAATATTGGCTTCAATGTAGTTTACAAATGGCAGGACGATAACTTTTATGAAGGAACTTTTGTTAGCGGAACTCTTCCTTCTTTTGGCTGGTTAGATGCTCAGGTAACTTACCGTCCTAAAGGAACAAAAAGCACTTTCAGGGTTGGAGGAACAAACGTAGCTAATAATTATCAGCGTACAGGTTACGGTAGCCCGGCTGTTGGTGGTTTATATTACATGAGCTATGGTTATAATCTATAATTAGAAAATAGGGTTTTAAGTATAAAGGTTCCGCTTCGGCGGAACCTTCTTTTTTGTATTGGTTATTTATTCCTCTACTTGTTTATTCCCTTAAGAAAGTTAATAATTGAAGTAGTTGATTTAATGCAAAGGAAGAGTAAGCTGTTATTATTGAAATTTAACGTTAGAGAACAAGCAATCAATTTAGAACCTTATTTGTTTGTCCTATCATATACCCGTTATGATAAACCTGAAGTTTATAATTGCCTTTCATATAGTCATCAGCATTGAGGGAAAAAAGTAGTTTTTTGTTTTCACCTCTTTCGTAGTCAAACCTCACTTTTCTGGTGTAGCTTTTTTTACCTTCTTTACGGGTATCAATTGAGAACGCATCCCAAACATCGGTTTTTAAAACTTTACCATCTGGTTGCGTTATTACTACATATATTTCTGAAACAGGTTCATCACTAATATTATTTTGAACAGCGAATGATACAACTAGCTTACTTACTTTATCTGCAGCACTTGTTTCCTTTTCTTTATCGTTTCTAACTGCTACTGGTGTAAGAGAAATTTCAGAAGCATTGAATGTGGATGCTATTGTAACCTTTTCAGCCAGCACTTTATTTTCATTTGTAAGCTGTTGCACATTGCCTTCCATGTTTTTCATCTGAATATTTACATTATCCAAGGCTACACTTATCTGTTGCTTTTCCTCTTCAACAGTATTGTTCCTACTTGTTAATTGCTGTACTAATAACTGTAGTTCTGTAGTTTTTTTTCTGGCTAATTCAATGTCTTCTTTTTTTACATTATTCTTTTTTAGAATAGCTGCTATTTCTGCTTTCAATCGATTAATTTCAGATAGTTTGTTGCCGAGTTCACCCTTTAATTGTCCGGCGTTACTCTTTGTCGAATCTAACTCAGCATCCAGATTAGTAATTGTAGAAGAATATAGTTTGTGTAAAGAATCCTGAATTCCTTCTGCTACGGCGATTGAGTCTTTAATATAAATTTCAGTTCTTTGTTTACTGTATTTTGTTTTATCGTAGAGATGATATACCCATGTGCCTACTAAACCGAATGAAAGTAATATCAGTAAAAGACTTTTTGTATCTCTCATATTATTGACTAATCGTTTGATCTACGTATGCAGATACCCAGCCAACCTGTCCGTTTTTTACAAGATAGAAATATTTGGTGGCAAAAGAAGATTCAAACTGACGCATTATTTTTAATAACAAACCCGATCCTGCCATCAATGCTTTTTGATCAAATACTTTGTGTACTTGATTTACAGCTTTTATTATTACATCTTTTTCTGCTTTTCTATTTACGTTACCAGAAAGGAATGAAGCACTTAAAGCATCGTAGTTGTTATGTGCTTTTTCAGCAAACTTTTTTACTTCGTCATAACTAACCGATACAATTGGGTTCTCTATTAGTTCTGGATGAGTAAGAGTAGCGATGGCCCAAGCTATACCGCCACTTACGGCAATATTATCGCTTAATGGGTATGCTCCACTTGCATTTACTGCATAAGTAATATCTGTTTCTTCAGCCCCGCCTAATACTCTTTGTAAGTGTTTATTGTAGTTAGGTACTCCATGGTCATCTTCACATCTTTTTTCCGTAGCATTCGCAACGCTTTTAGTTCCCCAGTTCAATTCAAAAAGCTTAAAAGTTTTAGTATCACCATAAGGGAAAAAACCACCTTTGGTATTACCACTACCAATATCTATAAGAAATGTAGAATAGCGTCTTGATTCGGGAACTATTCCCAGATGTGAAAGTTTTGCCTCTTTCATTACATCAACAACTTCTATTTCTCGAGTTGGTTCGTTTATTTTTAGTCGAAATGAATCTATCAGTTTCTGAATCCATTCTGTTTTTTTATCTTTTTCAGCCTGCATTTTTACACCACTACTGATGACAGTAAATATATTTTCTGATGGTATCTGGTAATTATTTGTTGCTGATGTGAATAATGCATAAAGTCCATTAAGCGTTGCAGAAAAAGTAGCATCCGAAAAACTGATAAAATCAGTATTGATTGAAGTGTCTTTTATAATATTTATTGCACCACTTTTTTGAGCATTCTTTCCCATTTCAATCATGCTCATTTTCACACCTTTTGAACCAACCTCTATGCCGGTATAAACAGAAGCATTGTTATATTTTGTTTTTACACTGTTCTGAGAAATACTCAATAAACAGATAAGAGAAAAACAGAAAAAAAGAATTGACTTGCGGAATATTTTATTAGGCATGGGGCACTGTTTAAAGTAGACATAAAATTAAGGTTTATAGTGGCAGTATAAAGATAGATTCGCCCCGGTAAAGTAATATGTGAAGAATATGTGTTTAACTCTGACGACTTAGCCATTATGAATTATTCCCTAAAACTAAAATATGACAATAAAAAACCGCCCATAAACAAAATCTATGAGCGGTTCTTAATTAAAAAAATAGTCCTTTTTTATTAGCCAAATAAACCACCTTTTTTCAGGCTTCTTATACCTTCACCAATTTTGAAGCCGTTATGATAAATTTCAATTTTATAGTTTCCTGTTTCAAAACCTTGCTGTGAAATTGGAAACTGCACTGGCTTACGAGTTCCTTGCTCATAATTTACAGGAATTTTAGCTGTAAAGTTTTTATCTCCGTCCGCTCTGGTATTTAAAACACTGCCGCTGGAAATAACTTTGCCGTCAGGAGCGGTTACAATTAGATACATATCCGCAGGGCCTGATTTTGCAATTCTATTTTCAACATCGAAAGACACAACTAATTTGTCTACTTTCTTAGCTGTAGTTGTTGATTTTTCTTTTCCACTTTTTTTCTCATTTACCGGAACAATTTGAATATTTGAAGCAGAGAATGTAGAAGCTACATCCACCGTTTTTGCAAGAGTTTCAGTTTCTGTTTTAGAAGTAGCCAGGTTTGTTTCCAAATCTGTTTTTTCCTGAGTTAATGTAGCATTAGATGCTGTCAAAACCTGATTTTCCCCGGTAAGCTTTGTTATCTCTTCTTCCATACCACTGATTCTTGCATTTAATTCAGCAATCATGTTTTTTGCTTTTGTCAACTGTGCTTGCGTTGCATTTTTATCGTTCAATATTTTACGGATTTCAGCTTTTTTAGCGTCAATATCTTTCTGACTGTCGTTAAGCTGACCTTCAAGATTGTTATTTGCTCCAGTAACAGAATCAAGACGAGCCAATGCATTATCAAACTCACGGTGAATATCTGTCTTAGCAGAGTCTAACGAAGAAATCTGTACTTGTTGTTGCTCTATCTTTTCTGTTGATTTGTTTTTGTCCCACAACAAATAACCCCAAGAGCCTAGTAAACAGGCTGCTAATAATCCAATAACGATGTTTTTGGTGTTATTGTTTTTTGGTGGTTTAGATGGTGTTGTAGTTGAGGCTGATGGATAATTTGTGTTTGTCATAAAAAAGGAATTTGAATTTAGTTTCTATTAGCGTTGATATATGGTTTCAAAACAACTGCAAGGTAAGTTGCATACTGCAACTATCGATACTAAATCCTGTTAAAAAATCTTATTTCGGGTCTGCAAAATTCGAAAACCGTGCCAGAAATATTGCTATGTGTTTGATATGGTGGATTTCTTTGCTAATCAGCCTTACTGAAAGCCTGTATCTTAGCGGCTTATGAGTGTTGATAAGATAATAAATGACTGGAAGAAAAAGTCTTTTAAACCAATATACTGGTTTGAGGGAGAAGAGGAGTTTTTTATCGATAAAGCAATTGAATATGCAGAACACCATATTCTGTCCGAAAGCGAAGCATCATTTAACCTGAGTGTGTTTTATGGAAAAGATGCAAACTGGCCCGATATAATTAATGCTTGCAAACGATATCCAATGTTTGCAGAACGGCAGGTTGTACTTTTAAAAGAAGCTCAGCAAATGCGGGATGTTGAAAAATTAGAGTCATATATCGATAATCCCCTGTCTTCAACCATTTTTGTTGTATCATATAAAGATAAAAAGCTAGATGCCAGAAAGAAGTTTGCTAAACTGGTGAAAGAAAAAGGAGTGTTGGTTAGTACCAAAAAAATGTATGATAAAGATGTACCGGCCTGGACCCAGGAATTGGTGCATTCCAAAGGATTGACCATCTCACCCAGGGGATTGGCTTTACTGGTAGATCATATTGGGAATGACCTG
>Ga0209477_1001359_pt1 | contig 14983 bp, 11 predicted proteins | sample KloWWTupernatant_FD_187180 | JGI IMG/M metagenome (GOLD analysis project Ga0209477, IMG submission 187180) | Active sludge microbial communities from Klosterneuburg, Austria, studying microevolution and ecology of nitrifiers - Klosterneuburg... | ecosystem: Engineered > WWTP > Aerobic digester >... | reverse complement strand
TACACGAGCGAGATGTACCGCTTCCTCAACATGCTCGAGCGCCTGCCGCTCCACGAGCGCTCGCGCTTCCTCGACGTGGGCTGCGGGCCGGGGTGGGTCACGCACTACCTCGCGAAGCTCGGCTTCACGGTAACCGGCATCGACATCAGCGACGAGCTGCTCGACATCGCGCGCCGGCGTCTCGCGGGCGACGCGTACCCGCCCTACGACGGGCCGTGGACGGCGACCTTCCTGCACCACGACATCGAGGCCGCGCCGCTCGCGGGCGAGCCGCCCTTCGACGTGGCCGTGTTCGAGTCGGTGCTGCACCACTTCTACGACCCGGTGTCGGCCCTGGAGAACGTGGCCGCGAGCCTCGCGCCCGACGGGCTGCTGGTGGTGATCGAGGTGCAGGCCCCCGCGCCGGGCACGCCGTTCGACAACGAGAACCAGCGCCTCATGCGCGACTACGGCACGATCGAGCGCCCGTACACGCGGGGCGAGCTCGACGAGATGCTCGATCTCGCCGGCTTCCCCTGCCGCAAGTACTACTTCCCCGTGAACGGGTGGTTCGAGCAGACCAACGCCGAGGCCGTGGAGATCTTCCACCAGGTGCGCGGCGGCCCGGGCTACAACTTCTGCATCGCGGCGAGGAACCGCGAGCGCTACGAGGCGGTCTTCGGGCGCGAGCGCGCGGAAACGGGCATGCGCGGGATCGCGCGCAAGTTGAGCTACGCGATCGGCCGGCGCTTCCTCAACCTCTACCGCCGCCTCGCGGCGCCGTAGGCCGCGGCGGTATAATCGCCGCACTCCCACCGCTTCCCCGCAAGGCTCCCCCGTGCACGAATCGCCACCGAACGCGACGGCCTACGTCGACGAGAAGGAATTCCCCGTCCAGGGCCCCGACGAGGCGTGGCTGCGCGACACCTTCGCCCTGCGCCACGACCTGCTCGACCGCCAGCGCCGCGCCTACCTCGAGCACCGCCAGGAGATCGACCCGGCCGACGAGATGTGGGTGGGGATGGTCACGAACATGCCCGCGGACCAGAAGCCCTGGGCGCGGCTGCACTACATGTACGGCGGGCGCAGCGCGCTGCGCGGCATGATGGGCGCGCTGGTGAGCGCGCAGGCGGCGCTGCCGCGGCGCATCCTCGACTTCCCCTGCGGCCACGGGCGCGTCACGCGCTTCCTGCGCGCGGCCTTCCCGGAGGCGGAGATCTGGGCCGGCGACGTGAACCGCCCCGGGGTGGATTTCTGCGTGCGCCACTTCGGCGCGCAGCCCCTCTACTCCGACGTCGACCTCGCCAAGGTGCGCATCGGCGCGAAGTTCGACCTCGTCTGGTGCGGGAGCCTCGCCACGCACCTGCCGGAGGCGGCCTGCCGCCAGCTCCTCGGCCTTCTGCTCGACGCCCTCGAGCCCGACGGCATCCTCGGCATCACCACCTGCGGCCGCGGCATGGGCTGGGCGCAGGAGCACGTGTTCAAGACCATCCGCGAGGAGGAGTACGCGGGCATCCGCCGGCAGTGGCAGGAGACGGGGTTCGGCTACGCCGACTATCCCGGCTGGCCCGGCTACGGCATGACCTTCATGGATCCCTCCTGGCTCTTCCGCGAGGTCTTCTCGCGCGAGGGCTACTGCGTCCTCGGCTTCGACGAGAAGGGCTGGCACGGCACGCAGGACGTGCTGTGGGTCATCCGCCGCCCCGTGAGCCACTGGTACCACTGGAGCAAGGACAACTGAGGCCCGGCCGCCGCGGCGCGCGGCGGTGCGCGCTCAGGCCCGCTCGAGCAGCACCTTGAGCGAGCCCCCGTCGGCGCGCGCCCGCACCGGCGCGAGCCCCGCGCGGCGGAAGATCTCCCAGTACTCCTCCACCGTCCAGATCTGCTCGTTCACGCCCTCGCGCAGGTCGCGCAGGTACTCGGCGGCGCCCGGGTCGGGCACGCAGGGCTCGCAGAGCACGCCGACGAGGCCGCCGGGCCTCACCGCGCGCGCGAGCTCGGCGAGCATGAGCGACGGCCGCGCGAAATGGTGCAGCGCGGAGAAGACGAGCGCGCCGTCGAAGCTGCCGTGCCGCACGGGAAGGCGGTGCGCGTCGCAGGCGGCGAAGGCCATGCGCGCGCCCCAGTCGGCCGCGACGTGGGCGAAGTAGAGCGCGCCCAGCTGCGACATCGGGAAGCTCACGTCGACGGCGAGGAGCTCCGAGCCCTGGCCCGCGAGCACGCCCCCCTGCGGGTGGATGCCGCCGCCGACCTCCAGCAGCCGCCCGCCGCACAGGCCGCGCGCGGCATACGCCTTCGCGTACCAGTCCAGCGCGACGCCGTGGTCGGTGCCGTAGTCGAATGCGAGCCCCGTCCACTCGACGGGCGGCGGCGGCGGCGCGGCGCGCGCCAGGCGCACGGGCATCGCGCCTCCTTCCACGTCGATCCAGCGCTCGCCCTCGACCACGAGCGCGAGCCGGAGCTGCCACGCGCCCTCGCGGCCCTCGGGCGTGGCGAGGTTCGCGATGACGGTGAGGGCGTGGCCGGGCGCGAGGTCCACCGGCAGCGGCGAGCGAAGGCCCTCCCAGACGACGGCGTGGCCCTCGGGGTCGAACCAGTGGTACGAGAGGTTCACGGGCCGCGGGCCCGACGATGAGATCGCCGTGGTGCCCGTGTTCACCAGCCGGAAGCTGCGCAGGAGCTTCATTCCCATGCCGAGCGCGGGCTCGAGGTGCGTGACCTCGAGCCGCGCCCGCACGTCGGCGTTCGCCTCGGCGACGGCGCCGGAGGCCGCGGGAGGCGCGACCGGCGCCGGGGAGACGGGAACGCCCAGCCGCTCGGCGATCATGCGGATCTCGGCGGCGTGGTTGGGGTCCTCGGCCACGGCGCGCGAGTCGGCCACCGCCTCGGCGACCGCCACGCGCACGGCGGCGTCCTTCGGGAAATGCAGCGCGTCGGCGATGGCCTCGACGAGCGGCGCGTCCGGCGGCGGCGCGGGTTCGCCCTCGCGGTAGCGGCCGTAGAGGTCGAGGGCGCCGTTGGCGAAGCGGAAGCGCGCGCCGCAGTGGCCGCAGGCCGCCGCGGCCTCGCCCAGCACGGGCACGCCGCCGCAGCGCGGGCAGCGCAGGATGCCCTCGGCGAGGAGCTTCCCGAGCAGCGGCGCGCTCACGCGACCCCCATCGCGCGCCATGCGTCGTCGACGCGGGCCGCGATCGCGCGCCAGTCGAAGCGCTCCTCCACGTGGGTCCGCGCGGCGAGGGCGAGGCCTTCGCGCTCGTCCGCGCCCAGGGCGAGCAGGCGCTCGAGCGCGGGCGCGAACTCGTCCGGCTCGGCGAGCACCGCGTGGCGGCCCGGCTCGAGGCCGAGGCCGCGCGCGCCGACCGGCGAGGTGATGACGGGAAGCCCCGCGGCGAGCCAGTCGAGCATCTTCACGTTGGTGCCCGAGCCCGACGACATCGGGTTCAGCGCCACGTCGGCGCACTCGAACAGGAGCTGCTTGGTCGGCTCGTCCACGAGCCCCAGCAGGCGCAGGTTGGGTGGCGCGGCGGCGGCGGGCGGGGCCTGGCACACGCTGCCGATGGCGATGAAGTGCACGGCCGGCAACGCCCGCGCGACCGCGGCCACGCGCGCCAGCGCCTCCACGTTGGGCTGGTGCCAGCTGCCCATGAAGAGCGCGAGACGCGTGCCGCCGAAGCCCAGCCGCTCGCGCAGCGCGCGCCGCCGTGCCGCCCCGGCGAAGGGCGTGGCGCGCACGTCCGCGCCGTTGGGCGCGAGGATGAAGCGCGCGGGATCGGCGCCGTAGAGCGCCGCGAGCCGGTCGCGGTCTTCCGGCGAGCAGGCGAGCACGAAGCGGCCCTCGCGGCAGCACGCGCCCTCGGCCTGCTCCAGCCGCGCGAGGAGCCTGCGCGTGGCGGGGTTGTCGGGAAGCATCGCGCGCTTCATGTCGAGCTCGACGTTCTGCGACTCGTGGCCGAAGGGCAGGGGGGAGGCCGCGCGCAGCGCCGGCAGCAGGTAGGGGTGGCTCGCGACGAGGAGGTCGGCGCCGCGCGAGGCCTCGCGCAGCGCCTCGCCAAACGCCGGCGTGAGCGCCGCGATCTCCAGCATGGCGAGGTCGCCCACCTGCAGGAACCCCGTCTCCTCGCGCAGGCGCTTCTCGGCCTCGAGGTGGGCCGGCGCCATGGGCACCACGGTCTGGGTGAGCCCGGGCGCCGCCTGCGTGCGCGAGGGTTCCGCCCCGGCCTCGCCGAAGCACACGAGCTCGATGTCGTGCCGGGCCGCGAGCTCCCCGTACAGGTGGAAGATGCGCGCCTGGCCGCCCGAGCGCGGCGGCACCACGGGGTAGGTGTTGGCCACCACGATGCGGTGGCGGCGGCGCGCGCGCGGCGAGGCGGCGTCGAACCCGCCGACGAGCGCCTCCAGCGTCGCCTCCCACGAGATCGCGGCCACCGACGCCTTCGCCCTCGCGCCCATCTCGCGGGCGCGGCCGCGGTCGCGCGCGAGCTCGTCCAGCCGCCGTCCCAGCGCGGCGGGGTCGGGCGGCACGACGAAGCCCGTGACGCCGTCCTCGACGAACTCGAGCGGGCCGCCGGCGTCGGTCGTGGTGACCACGGGCTTGGCGCAGGCCATGGCCTCGATCGTGATGAGGCCGTAGTCCTCGTCCAGCGGGACGAAGGGCACGGCGAGCGCGCCGGCGTAGAGGCGCGCGAGGGCCTCGTCGCGCACGAAGCCGAGGAACTCGATCCGCGGGTCGCCGCGCGCGATCTCGCGAAGCCGCGCCTCGTCGGGGCCGGTGCCGGCGACCTTGAGGCGCACGTCCGTCTTGACGTGCGCCATGGCGCGCACGATGAGCTCGACCCGCTTCGGGCCGTCGAGGCGGCTGGCCGTGAGGAGGTAGTCGTAGGGGCCCTCGGCGAGCCCCCTCAGGTTCGAGGGGTGGTGCGAGACGACCGGCGCCACGCCGGGCGGGAAGTAGCCGGCGCGGCCGGCGACGTTGCGCGAGATGGCGGCGTAGCGCGAGATGGCCGATCGCGCGAGGCCGACGCCGTCGAGGAAGTGCACCACCTCGCGGGCGAGCGGGCCGGGGAAGGCGAGCGAGCCGGGCGGCAGGTCGCCGCGCGCGGCCAGGGCGAGGAACTCGTCGAGGAAGCGGTCGAGCCCGTCGCGGCGCCCCGCCTCCTCGCGCATCGTGGCGCGCAGCCGCTCGACCGCGGGGTGGAACGGCGCCTCGGCGCCGTGGGCCGCCGGGTTCCAGGTGTCGTAGAGCCCGCGCAGCCGGTGCTGCAGGTAGCAGACGTGCCGCGGGTGGGCGGCCATCCAGGCCGGGTACTTCGACGAGATCACGACGTCGAAGCCGCCGAGGTCGAGGGCCGCGAACGCGGCGTAGCTCCTCACGAGGGAGACGAGGTCGCCCTCCGGGCTCGGCAGCTTCACGAGGTCGGCCACGTGCGGCGTGGCCTGGTTCACGTGCTCGAGAAGCCCCCACCAGAGCTTCTCGGCGCCGCCCACCGCGAAGGGGTAGGCGCTGGGGGCGACGATGCCGATCCTCAGCACGCGAGCGCCTCCACGACGCGGTCCCAGGAGATGCCGCGCGCCCGGTAGGCCTCGAGGCCCGCCGCGCCCATCCGCGCGGCGCGCGCCCGGTCGGCCCACAGTCCGTCGATGGCCTCGGCGAGCGCGCGCGGGTCGGGCTCGCGCACGAGCCCCGTCACGCCGTCCTCGACGAACTCGAGCGGCCCGCCGGAATCCGTGCAGGTGACGACGGGCTTCGCGGCGAGCATGGCCTCGAGCGTCACGTAGCCGTAGTCCTCGTCGAAGGGCGCGAACCAGACGGCCAGCGCGTGCGCGTACCAGGCGAGCATCTCGTCGCGGGGGACGTTGCCCAGCAGCCGCACGCGGCCGCCGAGCCCCAGCTCGGCGATGCGCCGCTCGCAGGCTTCCCGCATCGTCCCCTCGCCCGTGAGCACCGCCGTCACCGGCGAGCGCACGTGCGCGAACGCCTCGATGAGGAGCAGCTGGCGCTTGAGCTCCTCGATGCGGCTGGGCGCGAAGATGACGGGCTGCGCCTCGGCGCTCCAGATCCCCTCGGCCGAGGGCGGCGGGTGGTAGAGCGGCGGCGCGTCGATGCCGCAGTCGCGCGCGAGCCGCCGCGAGACGTTGCCGGAATTGGTGACGAGGCGGCCCTCGCGCGCCGCGCGCCCCAGCACCTCGCGGTCGAGCGCGCGCACGCGGTCGGTCGCGGCGCGGAAATCCGCGTCGCGCTCGTAACGCGGGCGGTCGAGCTGGTCCCAGGCCTCGCGGTACTGGTGCAGCATCCAGATGCGCAGGTCGGCGTGGTCGCAGAGCCACGCGGGGAACTTGAGCGCGATGACGCGATCCGGGGCGACCCACCAGTGGCGCGGGCGCAGGCGCGCCCACGAGTCGATCATGTGCCCGAGCTCCCCGGGCGGCTCGCGCCAGAACGGCAGCGTCACCACGTCGGCCTCGTGGCCGTGCGCCTGCAGCGCGCGGCGCAGGCCCTCGGCGTGGGATTCCGCCCCGCCGCGCACGAACGGCACCTGCACGCTCGCCACCATCACGCGCATCGCGGGCCCTCCGCGGCGAGGAGCGCCTCGAGCACGCGCGACCAGGTGATCCCGAGGGCGCGGTGGCGCTCGCGGCCGGCCGCGCCGAGGCGGGCGGCGCGCGCGCGGTCGCCCCACAGGCGGTCGATGGCCGCGGCCACGGCCCGCGGCTCGGGCTCGGCCACGAAGCCGGTCTCGCCGTCCACCACGAACTCCGTGGGCCCGCCCGAGTCGCGGCAGGTGACGACGGGCTTGCCGGCGATCATCGCCTCGAGCGTCACGTAGCCGTAGTCCTCGTCGAACGGCCCGAAGAAGACGGCGAAGGCGCGCGCGTACAGGGCGACGAGCTGGGCGTCGTCCACGGGGCCCAGGAGGCGCACGCGGTTCTCCACGCCCAGGCGCGCGACCAGCTCGCGGCAGGCGTGCCACTGCCCGCCGGTGCCGGCCAGCAGCGCGCCCACGGGCGAGCGCACGTGGCGCATGGCCTCGATGAGGAGCGACTGGCGCTTGAGCGTCTCGAAACGGCTGGGGAAGAAGACGTAGGGCTCCGGCTCCTCGCCGTGCAGCAGCGGCTCGAGCGCGGGCGGCGGGTACACCGGGCGGGAGGCGAGGCCCGTGTCGCGCGCGAGCCGCGCCGACACGTTGGCCGAGATCGTGCAGCGGTTGGCGATGGCGCCGAGCGCCTCGCGGTCGAAGCGGTGGATCTCGTCGCGCAGCGCGAGCTCGGCGGCGGAGGCGGGCGCTTGCGCGTGCAGGCGGTCCCACAGGTCGTAGGCCGCGCGGTGCTGGTGCAGCAGCCACAGCGCCTTGCGCGGCGCGCGCACGCCCCAGGCGGGGAAGCGCAGCGCGATCGTGAGGTCGGGCGTGTAGCCGGAGAGCTCGCCGAAGTCCTCCTCCCGCCAGCGCGCCATGGCCTGCCGGATCGCCGCCGGCGGCGCGAAGCGGAAGGGGTGCGTCACCACCTCGCATTCGTGGCCCGCGGCACGGCAGGCCGCGCGCAGGCCCTCGGAGAGCGCCTCCGCGCCGCCCCGCAGGAAGGGCACCTGCACGTCGGCCAGCGCGATCCTCACGCGAGGCCCGCCACTTTCTTCTCCCACGCCCAGGCGTGGGCCACGATGGTGTCGAGGGCGTCGAAGCGCGGCTTCCAGCCCAGCACGGTCCGCGCGGCCGTGGCGTCGGCCACGAGCACGGCGGCGTCCCCGGGGCGGCGCGCGGCGAAGGCGCAAGCCGGCTCGCGCCCCGACACGCGGCGCGCGGCGTCGATCACCTGGCGCACGCTGAAGCCGCCGCCGTTGCCGAGGTTGAAGGCGCGGCTCTCGCCCCCGGCCTCGAGGTGGCGCAGCGCGAGCAGGTGGGCATCGCACAGGTCCGAGACGTGCACGTAGTCGCGGATGCAGGTGCCGTCCGGCGTGGGCCAGTCCTCGCCGAACACGGTGAGCTTCGCGAGGCGCCCCGAGCAGGCGCGCAGCGCGAGCGGGATGAGGTGCGTCTCGGGCTCGTGGCGCTCGCCGAGGCGGCCCGCCGGGTCGGCGCCGGCGGCGTTGAAGTAGCGCAGCGCCGCCCACTGCAGGCCGTAGGCGCGCGCGTAGTCGGGGAGCATCTCCTCCACGATGAGCTTGGTCCGCCCGTAGGGGTTCACCGGGCGCGTGGGGTGGTCCTCGGGGATGGGCACGCGCTCCGGCTCGCCGTAGACGGCCGCCGAGGAGGAGAAGATGAAGCGGCGCACGCCGTGGCGCGCCATCGCGTTCAGCAGCGCGATCGTGTTGGCGACGTTGTTCGCGTAGTACTTCGCCGGCTGGCCCACGCTCTCGCCCACCTGGATGAAGGACGCGAAGTGCATCACGCAGCCGAAGCGCCCCGAGCCCAGCGCGCGGTCGAGGGTGGCGGCGTCCCCGAGGTCGCCCTCGAGGAGCTCCGCGCCGAGGAGCGCATCGCGGTAGCCGGTGGAGAAGTCGTCCAGCACGGCGGCCGGGAGGGAGCGCTCCGCGAGGTGGCGCACCATGTGGGAGCCGATGTAGCCGCCGCCGCCGACGACGAGGATGGAGTTCGACATGGATCTGCGAGGGTCAGGTGAAGGGTACGTGGTCGGGAGGGAAGGACGCGCCCACCATCAGGTCGGCGCGCGCCTCGGGTTGCTCGCCCGCGCCGAACCAGGCCACGCCTTCCTGCACGAGATCGAATTGCACCACGAAGCGGCCGAAGGCGGGCGGGGCGGGCATCGCCACTTCCACGAGCGCCTCGCCGCCGGGCGGGATGTCGTGCGGCAGGCGCGCGCGCGGCTCGTCGATCGCGAGTGGCCGGCCGGCGTGGTCGAGCACGTGCCAGGAAAGGGACACGGCGTGGCGCGCGTCGGCGTCGCCGAGGGCGTGCCAGGGGAAGGCGGAGCGGTTCTGCACCTGCACCGTGAACAGGAGCTCCTCGCCGGGTTCGAGCGCCGCGGGCGCGGGCGAGGCGCGCAGGTGCGCGAGGCGGCCTTCGGGGGGCAGGGGGCCGGTCGCGGCGGTGGAGGGCCCCTTCGGCGGCGCGGGCGGCGGCGGGGCCGGAAGCGCGCGCCAGCGCATCCCGCTCCCCGCGGCGCCGCGCACGCGCGCGGCGTAATCGCGCAGCATCGCCGCGAGCACGGGCTGCGCGGCGAGCGAGACGCGGTCCTGGTAGCGCGAGAGCGCCTCGGGGCGCGCCGGGTCGAAGCCCGAGAGGTGCGCGAAGCGAAGCGGCAACCCGGCCACCGTCGGGGCGGCGGCGTCGCCCGCGACGGGGCGGCCGTGCGCGTTCCAGTAGCCGAGGTTGTAGCCCGGGTGGCGCAGCACCGCGACGCCCTCGAAGATCGTGGGCGCGAGCGACATCCAGTTCTGGTCGCCCTGGTAGCCCAGCAGCGGGCGCACGAAGCCGAAGCGGCGCGCGCGCGCGCCCCACCAGCCGAGGAGCCGGCGCGTCTCCGGTGAATCGCGCAGCGCGACGAAGCCCATGTTGTAGACGCCGGCGCGCAGCACGGTCGCCTCGGTGGGCAGGCGCCCGTCGTCGGGGATGGCGTGGTCGAGGTGCGGCGTGAGGACGGCGTTGGCGGTCTCCAGCTCGGCGAGCGCCTCGGCGAGCGGCCCGGCGAGGAGGATGTCGCCGTCGAGGTAGACGGCGCGGCCGCAGCCCTCCTCGAGCAGCCGCGCCAGCAGCGGCGCCTTCAGCGCGAAGCACGCCTCGGCGGGGGTGAAGCGGCGACGCAGCAGCGCGAGCGTGGCGGCGTCGACGAGCTCCTCCGCGGCGATCACGCGTACGCCGTCGATTTCCGGCGCCGCGAGCTCCCCCGGCGCCGGCAGGTAGAGGAGCACGCGCGAGGCGGCCGGGTGGTGGCGCGCGAGGTCCGCGAGCAGCACGAGGGCCGGCGCGAGGTAGTCGCGGGTGGCGATGGTGCAGGCGCAGAACGGCGCGCGGGCGGCGCGCGCGAGGCGCCGGCGGCGGGAGAGGCGCGCGAGGATTCCCATGGGCAGCCCCCGCGCCCGCGCTAGTCCCGGCGCAGGACGACGTTCACTTCCCAGGCGCCGTCGGCCGGGATGTCGACGATCGTCCCGAGGCCCCGGGCGAGCTCGCGAAGGCTGTGGCGCTCCGCGCGGTTCCAGATCGCCATGTCGCCGCCCTGGACCGAGAAGTTCCACTGGTGCAGGCCGGCGTAGGCCTCGCGCTCGGCCTCGTCGGCGAAGTGCCACAGGCCCACGTGCCCGCCGGGGCGCGCCACGCGCAGCATCTGCCGGATGCACTCGAGCGGGTCGTAGCTGTGGTCGAGCGTGTTGCGCGCGTTCACGAAGTCGAAGGAGCCCTCGGCGAAGCGCTCCGCGAGCCGTTCGGTCTCGCACTGGAGCGTGCGCACGGGAAGCGCGTCCCGGAAGCGCAGCGCGGCGTCGTAGCGCTCCGCGAGCGCGTCGACCGCCACCAGCTCGACCTCGTGGCCGTCCCAGCGCCGGCCGACGTAGGTGGCGGGGCCGGCGCCCACGTCGAGGATGCGCACGCGCGCGGCCGACGGGTCCAGCCAGCGCGCGATCTGCGGCTGCAGCGGGAAACCCGGGTCGATGCGGTTCGCGTAGTCCTGCGGCCACTGGCCGCCGCGCGTGTCCGCCCAGTGCTGCCAGAAGGCGATCTCGTCGTCGATGCCGGTGAGCCACTTCTCCTTCGGGGCGGCGGCCGTCATGGCGCGGCCCTCCGGGCCGACTCCAGCGGCCGCAGCAGCAGGCTGTAGGCGCGCGATTCCCACGTCCAGCACTCGCCCTCCACCGCGAAGCCCGCGACCTCGGCCATGCCGCGGAAGAAGGCCGGCGAGTAGAGCCACCACCACGGGCCGTAGTTCTCCTGGCCGTCGGGGTAGATCCACGGCTCGGCCTCGCCGTTGATGGCGGCGATGCGGATGCCCAGCGCGTCGAAGTACGCCGCGACGATGGCGCGGCTGGCGGGGGTGAGGCTGGGGACGAAGCGCGCCTCGTCGGGGCCGAACGGGAGCGTGCCGGCCGGGGTCCGCATCTCCTCGGCGACCACCATGCTCGTGACGATGAGGTGCCGCCTCGTCACGCGGTGCAGGTTCCTCAGCATGCGGAACGGGTCGGGGAGGTGGTAGATGATGCCCGAGCAGTGCACGACGTCGTGGACGCCGAGCGCGAGCTCCGGCTGCGGGGCGACGATGTCGACGGTGAGCTTGCGGTAGCCCGCGACGCCCAGGCCCGCGCAGTGCCGGTCGAACGCGGACCAGAGCTCGTGGCCCTGCGGCGTGATGTCGGCCATCGTGCACTCGCGGGCGCCGGCGCGCATCGCGACGGAGACCTTCTCGTTCACGGTGCCCCAGAGGCCGCCCACGTCGGCGAAGCTCGCGCCGGGCGAGAGGCGCGCAATCCAGTCGTTCTTGAGGTCGCTCATGCGGGTTCCTGTGCGTTCATCGGATGGGGAAGCGGGCGTGGATGTCGAACCAGCCGTCCTCGCCCACGCGCTCGTCGCGGCTGTTGCGGACGTTCGCCATGTACCACTCGAGCGCCTGCGCGAGGCTCATCCAATCGCCTCTCGTCTCCTCGCCGAAGGGGCCGGTGGCCCCCAGCTCGAAGCGCTGGTCCACCCAGCGCCCCTCGCGGGGCGGGTTGGGGAGGGCGTGCTCGTGGTGGCGCGCCTGGTTCACGAGCTTGAACTCGCGCGCCCCGGCGGCGTAGAGCTCGCCGAAGTAGTCGCAGCGGTTCTCCTCCACGGAGAGGTAGCGCGGGCGGGCCGCGAAGCCCGCCAGCGAGCGCACGACGTTGATGTCGGCGCCCTCGACGTCGATCTTGAGGTAGTAGGGGATGCCGTGCTCGCGAAGCACGTCGGCGAAGTCGACGGTGCGCACCTTGATGACCTCGGCGCGCGTGCCCTCCTTCGTCCCCCACGCCTTGTCGAAGGACGACCAGTCGTCCTTGTCGAGGTTGCGGTAGAAGTCCATCACGCCGGGCTCCACGCCCACGCCCACGTTGAGGATCACGAGGCGGCCGCGGTCGACCCAGTCCTTCAGCCGCTCGCCGACGCGGACGCAGAAGTCGGGGTTCGCCTCGACGGCGACGACGCGGAAGCCCTTCCTCAGGTAGAACTCGGTGTCCTGGCCGTGGTGCATGCCGACGTCGATCACGAGGTCGGTCGCGAGCGCGGGCTCGCGCCGCGCGGGCGCGGCCGCCGGCACGGCGGGCGCCGGCGCCTCGGGAGCGAGGTAGCCGGGGAGCGCGGCGAGCGCGTCGCGGAAGGCCTCGCGCGAGTGGCGGGCGGCGACGCGGCCGGCGGCGGCCCGCCAGCGCGCCTCGGCACGGGCCGGGTCCGCGCCCACCTCGGCGAGCGCGCCCACGTAGGCGTCGGCGTCGTCGAAGCGCGGCACCAGCCAGCCGGTGCCGGCGTCGATGAACTCGCCCACGCCGCCCACGTCGGGGGCCACCACGGGGAGGCCCGCCGCCGTGGCCTCGAGCAGCACGTTGGGCAGGCCGTCCCACGCCGAGGTGTAGAGGAAGCAGGCCCAGCCCTCGTCGGGAATCGAGGCGAATCCGGAGAACGGGCCGCGCACGCGCACGTTGGGCAGGCGCTCGAGCGCGGGGAGCCAGCGCCCGTCGCCCATCACCGCCGAGCCGAACACGTGGAACTCCCAGTCCGGCATGCGCGCGGCGATGGCGGCCAGCACGTCGGGGCGCTTCTGGGTGTCGATGCGCCCGGCCCACAGCACGCGGCGCGAGGCCGCGTCGGCGCGGAATGCCGGCGCGGCGGGGAGGTCCGCGGGCACGCGCACGGTGCGGAAGAGCGAGGGCGGGAGCCCGCAGTCGGCGGCGAGCGTGCGCGGGTAGGCCTCGGTGTCGGCGATGACGGCCGAGAGGTGCGGGTAGGTGTCGCCGAGGAACAGGCGCGCGTAGCTCATCAGCGTGCCGTACTCGGTGCGGTCGTCGCACACGCACGAGGCGTAGAGGCGGGCGTGGGAGCGCACGGCCTTGCCGAAGAGGCGCACCATCTCCCAGCCCGAGGTGGAGTTGATGACGTGCACGACGCGCGGGCCGAGCTGCAGGGCCAGGCGCACGAGGATGCGGGCGCGCTCGTGGTGCTCCATGCCCGCCGTCATCCGCCCCAGCTCGGCGAGCTCCACGCCCGGCGCGAGACGCGAGGCCCAGGGCGACTCGGCGTCCTCGGTGGTGACCACGAGCACGCGGTGCGCCGGGTCGCCCGCCGCGGCCTCGATGAAGCGCAGCGCCGCGAGGTCCAGGCCGCCCGTCTTCAGCCACGGCAGCAGGAACAGGTGCGTGTAGGCCCCGTGGCGCAGCGCGGCGCGGGTCCGCGCGTAGGCGAGCCCCGGGCCCTCGTAGTGCACGGGGATCGTCCAGAGCTGCATCGCCGCGAGCTTGTCCGGGTACGGATAGAGCGCCGGGTCGATCTCGAGGGCGATCTTCTTCATCTCCTCGATCGCCCAGTCGGGCGCGGCCGGCGGCGTGGCGGCCGCCGCGGGCGGCGGCGTCGCGGTCGACGGCGGCGCGGGCGCGGGTGCCGGAACCGGCGCGGGAGCCGGGCCCCCGTCGTGGTCGCCGGGGAAGGCCGCGCGCTTGAGCGCGTGGGCCGCGCGCTCGAAGCGCTGCGGCCAGGGCGGCGGGAGCTTGCCGATGGCGCGGAAGGCGAGGTGGTAGCCGCGGTACGCGGCCGAGTAGAGGGGCGAGGTCACGGCGCGGCCCTCCCCGCTTCGCCGGGCAGGAGCAGGTCCAGCCGGTCGAAGAACGCGCTGGGGCGGATCACCGCGGAGACCGACTGGTGCGCCGCGTTGAGCGACCCGGAGGCCTTGCGCCGCTCGAAGCGCACGGTGCCGAGCGCGAGGCGGTGCACGTAGCCGGCTGCGATGGTCTCGCAGTTCCAGTGCCAGTCCTCGAACCCGAAACCCGCCTCGCCGACGCGCGCGACCACGTACGGAAAGTCGCGGAACGCCTCGCGCCGGGCGAACGCGCAGGCGTTCCAGAAGTTGAGCATGAGCTGCGCGCACGGCCGGTAGTGCGGGCCCGACTGGTCGACCTGCCACCAGTAGGCGTTCAGCGCGCCGAAGGCGATCATCATCTCGGGGTGCACGATGGTCTTCGGGCCGCATTCCTGCACGTACCACCACGCCGTCGTGACCCAGTTCTCGGAGAAGTAGTCGTCGCCGTCGAAGGTGCCGATGCACTCCCCGCGCGCGAGGGCGATGCCGTGGTTGCGGGAAAGCGAGAGGTCGCCGTGCCCGACCTCGGTGATCGTGTCCGTGGGGCGCACCGCGGGGTGCGCGCGCGCGATGCGCCGCGTTTCCTCGTCGGCGCGGTCGAGGACGATCACGAGCTCCATCGGGATGGCGCTCGCCTCGGCGTGACGGCGCACGCGCTCGATCGAGTGCAGGGTGGTGTGCGCGAGCACCCCCTCGCGGTGCAGGGTGATGATCGCGCTGACCTTGGGTTCGGGCGTCTTGGACATGGCGTGTCGTGGGTGGTGGTCCTGCGGGTGCGTCAGGTTTCCGGCGGCGGCTTCGCGAGGCGAAGCGCCGTCGCGAGCCGGATGGCGCCCTGCCGGGCGAAGTCGTCGAGGCCGCCACGCGCGCGCGAGAGCAGGCGGTCGAGCTCGGCGACCCGGGCCTCGAGCTCCCCCACGCGTTGCGAGAGGCGCATCGCCTCGGTGCGGTGGTCGATGGCGGCGCGCTCGTGGGCGCGGGCGGTCTCCGACCAGGCGTCGCGCTGGGATTCGAGCCACTTCGCGCCCTCGCGGGTGGCCGCGAGGTCCTCGGCGAGGCGCGCCTTGTCCAGGGAAAGGGCGGCGATCTCGTCCTCGCGTTCCGTGGCCGCCTTCTGCCAGGCGTCGCGCTGGGACTCGAGCCACTTCGCGCCCTCGCGGGCGCCGTCGAGCTCCTTCGCGAGGGCCGCGAGCCGGGCGTCGAGCGCGGCGATGGCGGACTCGCGCTCGGCGGCCGTCTTCTGCCAGGCGTCGCGCTGGGA
>Ga0209477_1001358_pt1 | contig 14984 bp, 12 predicted proteins | sample KloWWTupernatant_FD_187180 | JGI IMG/M metagenome (GOLD analysis project Ga0209477, IMG submission 187180) | Active sludge microbial communities from Klosterneuburg, Austria, studying microevolution and ecology of nitrifiers - Klosterneuburg... | ecosystem: Engineered > WWTP > Aerobic digester >... | reverse complement strand
GGCGTCGTCCGGACGCTGGAAGAGCAGCTCCTCGCAGTTCTCCACCAGCTTGTAGGAGCGCGAATCGTCCAAGCCGAGCAGGTGGCCCCCGACCACGACGGACGCGGTGATGTCGTCCTCGGTCTGCACCTTCACGGCCGGGTTGAAATCGTGCCTGAGGCCGAACAGGCGCCACGAACCGTCCGTCGCGAACCCGACGCGGAGCATGTTGACCATGATCTTCTCGCCGTCCAGGCGCAGGTTGTTGCCCCGGCGGCCGTTGATGATGCCGACACTGAAATGGCTGCGCCAGTCGTCGCCCCAGGCCGGGGAGTAGAACCGCTTCACCACGAAGACGAGTTCTTTGACGTGCTGCGGAATCGCGTCCAGCCAGGCGTTGTACTGCGGCGTGTACTCGCGCGCCGACGGGGTGAGCAGCTTGATCACGCTGCCGATGGACCGGTCGTCGGCCAGGATCGGACGCTGGTCGAAGCCCGCCTGCAACGGGTCGGCGAAGCGGTGGGAGAAGTCGTGTTCGAGGATGGCGGCGACGGCGTCCATGTCGGCGTCGAAGTCGGGGGTGTAGGCGTTGCCGAAGATGAAGGCGTCCGTGATCGCCTTTGAGATCTCCGACTTGCCACCGCCCGAAACCGTGGACGGCTTGTGGCAGCTCGTCGCGGTCGGCACCGTGCCGACCAAGCTCCACTGCGTGCGGTCGGCGGCCTGCTGGGTCATCTTCACCTGGTAGCCGTCGGGGCTGAGATACACCTTGTCAGCACGCAGTTTGATGGAACCGGGGGTGCCGTTGGGGTTGCTCCAGTCGACTGTCATCGAGCGCAGCGAGAAATGGGCGTTCGGCGGCACGAGGACGATGTGGTCCTGCTCGCGGTCGAGGGCATGGCCCTCGGGCTGCAGCTGGAAGCGTGCGGAGTCGCGCTCCAGGACTTCGGCCAGGGTGTACTCGACCTCGCCAGGCTGACTGACCGTGTACTCCTGGCCGAGGTTGTAGCTGGGGAAGACCAGGGCGCCGCCGGCGTGCTCCTCTTCGGCGTTGCCGAACAGGTTCGCCGAGTAGGAGATCTGGGTCTTCACCTCCTTCTTGCAGTAGCCGAAGTAGTTGTCGGCGATCACGGTGACGATCACGCCCCGGGCGTCGCGGGCGCAGATCTTGAACGCCTGGCCGCCGTTGTACAGCTCGTCCTCGCTCTCCCAGGCGAGGCCGTCGCGGCGCTGCCGGTCGGTGGCCTCGCTGACGTGCGGCAGGCCGAGGCTCTTCTTCGTGACCTTGGTCAGGTGGGGCGCGAGGATGACCGCACCGGTGTGTCCCGTCCAGGTCTCCGGAGCAAGGGACGCGTCGTTCTCGGGCAGGTAAGGATCGCCGCCATTGCCGAAGATGCCTTCGACGAAGTCGAGGTTGGCAACCAGGCCGCCGGGCACGATGAACCGGGTCTCCATGCGCTTCTCGCGCACCGCGCCCGGCACCGCTGGGGCGACCAGCGGACGCAGCTGCAGCGACACGAAGCAGGCCGCCGGGTTCTCCAGATTTGCCGTGAACGGCAGGATCAAGTCGTGCTCAGGAGGCTGAAAAGCCAGCCCGAGCAGCTTGGCGAAGACCGCTTTCGGGACGGCGATCTTGTCATCCGGAATGGGCAGTCCGCCCTCGGCGATGTGGAAGACACCGGCGGTGGTGCGGCGGTCATTGGCCGGGTTGTGCAGCACACCGTTGGCGAGCCGGTAGCTGTTCAGCAGGGGTGAGCTGAACTCGTCCGCGTCGTAGGGCAGGGAGAGTGCGCGGGCCAGGCCCGGCTCGTCGAGGACGAAGGTGCGCTTGGGCAGCTTCGGGGTGACCCCGGTCTCGGCCAGGTAGTCGTCCAACCAGTTCTGGATTCGCGCGTCCGCGGCGCACAGCCGGTCGGCGAGCCGGCGGCTCAGTTCCCGCTGCCGGGCCAGGATGGGCGCCACCAGCTTCGCCTGGGCGTCCTGCACGTCAGCTGGAAGGGGCAGCCCCAGCTGGGCTAGTCGGAGATTGATGGCTGCGGTCTCGATTGGGGCCATGGGTCCATTGTCCCAAACGATTTAGCGCGGCCATAGTCGGTCTCGCCACCCCGGACCGTTTGGGTGTGAATTGCTGCACCCCAGACGGTGGACTTCAGTCACCCTCAAGCCCGCGGACTGCCGGGTAGCCTCAGCGCATGGAAACGCTGTGGCCGGCGATCGCAGAGATCGCCATCGGACTGGCCTTCTGCTTCTTCGGCTACCCGGCCGCCCGGTTCGTGTTGGCGCTGTGGGGCGCGGTGCTCGGCTTCATTCTTGGCGTCGCGGGCTATGCGATCGTGGTCGGCTGGCTGGGGTCGAACCTCGGCACTGTCGCGCCCTGGATCGCCGGCGCGGTCGGCGCCGTGGTCGTGGCCGGACTGTCCTTCGCCTTCTACTGGGTGAGCGTGCTGGTAGCGATGGGGTCCCTCGGCTGGGGGCTGGGCCAGGTGCTGGCCTCGTCCCTGCACGTGGCGCCATGGCTGGCGGTGACGATCGCCGTGGTCGTGGCTGTGGGGCTGGTGATCGTCGGTTGGACGCTGGACCTGCCGCGCCTGCTGCTCATCATCGCCACGGCGTTCATCGGCGCAGGCGTGATCGTGGACGGCATTCAGTTGCTGCTCGGGCACTCGACCCGGTGGTACGAGAACATCGGCCCCAACTTCAACGTCGGCACCGACCTCGTGTGGCCGATCAGCTTCGCAGCTCTGGGCATCATCGGTGCTCTGGTGCAGTCCCGCCAGCACGGCAAGAAGACCCTGCGCGCCGCCTACCAGTGACCCCCTCGAAGTAGCCCCTCCTCCGAGTTGTCAGAACTTCACGGCGCTATGGCGCCGTGAAGTTCTGACAACTCGGAGGAGGGGAGGAGGAGGGAGGTGGGGCTACTCGGTGCCGTTGCGAAGGGCCCAGAACTCGCGGACGCCCTGGATCACGCCGACCACACCCATACCCAGGATGAACCAGTCGAAGACGCTCGCCTCGACGCTCATGAAGTAGAGCGCGGCGCCGATGGCCACCACACCGACGATTACGTACAGCCAGGCCTGGGCCTTCGGGGACAGCGACTTCGCAGGCTTCATGCTCGGCAGCCTAAGGGGTGTCGCCCAACCCCGCACTGGCTCGCGGTTGGGCGACACATCTTGCGCTTGTGCTCGTCCGACTCGACAGCGGCCCTGATCCACCGGCGGAGCGGGTCTCGACAGGCCCGACCAGCCGAACCGGTGGATCAGCGCTCAGCGGACGCCGGCGCAGGGTGCGATCAGCGGACGCCGGCGCGCAGGGTGTCGATCAGCGGGGCCGTCGGATGCCCGATCAGGCGAGAAAGATCACCGGTGAGGTCGCCGAGTTCGCCGGCCGCGATCGCCTGGTCGACACCGGCGGCGAACCCGGCCATCCCCTCGTCCAGCCCGGCGGCTGTCAACGCCTGGACCTTCTCCTCGGCAGACACCTGCTGCACCTGCACCTCCCGGCCCAGGACAGCGGCGAGGTCTGCGGCCAGGTCGGCCTGCGTCCAGGCGACGTCACCGGTGAGTGTGATGGTGCCGCCGGCCTGCTCACCGGCGAGGACCACCGCCGCGGCTTCGGCGTAGTCGCTGCGGGCGGCGCTGGCCACGCGTCCGTCACCGGCCGCGGTCAGCAGCGTCCCGGTCTGGGCGGCGGCCTGGAGTTCGGCCAGGTAGTTCTCGTGGTACCAGCCGTTCCGCAGGATCACGTGCGGCACACCGGACGCGGCCAGATACTCCTCCGTGGCCTTGTGCTCGGGCGCCACCGGGTTGATGGACGCGTCCGCATGCGGCGCGCTGGTGTAGACGACCTTGCCCACGCCCGCCGCGATCGCGGCATCGATCACCGCGCGGTGCTGGGGGAAGCGACGCCCGAACGCTGTGCCTGAGATGAGCAGGAGCCCGTCCACCCCGGCCAGAGCCGGCGCGAGCGCGTCCGCTCGGTCGTAGTCGAACGTGCGAACCTGCACGCCCTGGGCGGCGAGGTCGGCGGCCTTGGTCTCATCGCGAACGAGCGCGACGATCTCGGCGGCTGGGGTGCCGCGGCGAAGCAGGTGGGCGATGACGAGTCCGCCGAGGTGTCCGGTGGCTCCGGTGATGGCGATGGTCATTGGGTTCCTCTCGATTGCGATGCTTACGATTCGTAAGTAGACAAGAGCACTATACTCCAGTTAGTAACTGATGCAAGGGGAGCGCATGGATCGTCCGTTCGACGCCTTCAGCGCGCAGTGCCCGTCCCGCGACCTGGTGGAACACGTGACCAGCAGGTGGTCGTCGCTGGTGCTGGTCGCGCTGCTCGACAACCCTCGCCGCTTCGCCGAGACCGCGCGAACGGTCGACGGCATCAGCGACCGCATGCTGTCGCGCACCCTTGCCACCCTCGCCGAGGACGGCTTGGTGACCCGCACCGAATGTGGTGGCCAGCACGTCGAGTACGCGCTGACCCCAGCCGGTCGCACCATCGCCGCCGCCATGCGCGGAGTCGTCGACGCGGTCTACGCGGCCATGCCCTCGGTGCTCGAGGCGCGCGAAGCCGCCAACTGAGGGCTTCCGAACCCAGACTCCGCACGGGTGGCCATAGTCCGGTCGCGATGGCAAGACTGATCAACGATGGGGAGGATTGTCCACCGTGTTTGGTGCACAATCCTCCGCGCTGATGGCGTCAACGAAGCTCGACCCGATGATCTGGGTCATCGGCCGCCGCAGAAGAGCTCACCAACGGTTGTGGACGTCCTCCGCCCAGCCGAAGATGCCGTCGAAGCCCACCTCGCCGAAGGTGCCGGACCAGTGGCCGAAACACTGGTCGGTTCGGGACGAGATCACGCCGAGGTTGGACTCCGACCGCTTGTTGAAGACCGGCTCGAAGGTCGCGTCCAAGCCGCCGCCCGTGATGCGCCACGGACGGCGCCAATCAGACAGGTCGTAGCGCCACAGCAGTTCGTCCGAGATCTTGTGCAGCACGCCGTCCACCAGTAGGCCGTTCTCGGTTGAGCCGGTGCCGGCGGTCCAGCGTCCGCCAACCTGGATGCCGATCGTGTGCCCGTTGGAGACGCCTGAGCCGGCACCCCAGTTCCAGTGCACGTCGTACGGCCACCGCCCCCGGCCGTGGTCGAGCACTGCCCAGGACTCACCCGTCGGAAGCTCGTGAGTCTCGCCGTCCAGCGCCACGAAGCCGGACGCGGGCAGCGCGACGTCCTTCACCGTGTACTGGAAGCGCTGCGTCGACCAGGGCACCACGACCGCCAGGCACTCATGGTCTTCGGGTCGGGTGACCGCGACATCGAAGGAGGCTCCGGGGATCTCCGCGCTCAGGCGCACCTCGCGCCCGACAGCCACGATGTCGATCGACAGGTTCTTCGCGCGAGCGCGCGCCGGCCCTTGGTCGAGCGAAGGCGACAGTTCGACGCCACGCGATGGCAGAACGGTGGCAGCCCTCCCCCACGTGCGCTCGGTGGCCCGGTCAAGCACCCAAACTTCGTGCACCGCGGCGTAGTCGATGCTGGAGACCGTCAGCGCAAGGACGTGGGTCGGCGTCGCGACGTTCCAGTACTCCCAGCGCTTGTTGCGCCCCCACGAGTGCCGACCGCCGATGCCCGAGGTGTCCACCAGCGGACGCCGGGACCAGCCGATCGCGTCCGGGTTCAGCCGCCCGTCCGCAAGCGTGAGCCGGACGGGCCGAGTGAGTTCGCGTTCAGCCATGAGCACATTGTGCTGCGATTCGGGCTCCAGAACGGCCCTGAGCAGGCGCTGAGCCGAGATGCCTTTGCGATGGTGACGCGATTTGGACCCGCAAGTCCTCACCATCCTCGACTTGAGGCACACCGGCGCTTCCCGGGTCCGAATCGCGGCACGGGCAGCAGCGCGTTTCGTTCGTCACGGGGCTCAGGGAGCGGTTTCGCAGTCCCAGGACAGGCGGTGGTCGGCGACGAACTGGGCGAGCGTGGTCGCCGGGTGGCCGGTCAGGCGGCGGACGGCGCGGTTCGGGAGGGCCGACACGTTCAACCGGACGATTCGGTAGATCATCTTCTGCACGGCCAGGTAGTCCTCGGGCAGGCCCCGGCCGGCGAGGGTGGCCAGGTAGTCGGCCTCGCTCGGACGGGCGTAGTGGACCGGGCGACCCAGCACCTCGGTCATTACGCGGGCGACGTCGATGTAGCTGAGCGACCGCTCACCCGAGAGCGTGTACGAGCGCCGCAGATGGCCGGAACCGGTGAACACCGCTGCGGCCACCCGTCCGATGTCGCGGGCGTCGATGAAGGCGGTGCGCGAGCGGCCGGCGGGGACGTAGATCTCCCCGCGCTCGCGAATCTCCGCGGCATGCGTGCCGGCGAGGTTCTGCATGAAGAAGTTGGGACGCAGGTTCGTGAACGGCGACCCGGTCTCACGCAGGTAGGCCTCCACCGCGTGGTGCGGCGTCCGCCGGTTCGCCTGCACTCCCTGCAGAGAAAGGAACACGATCTGCTCCAGCCCGAGCAGCGCGGCCGCGTCGATCACGGGGAACAGCTGGTTCTGCACGTCCGCGATCGCCGGAGGACGCATCAGGAACAGCTTGTCGGCACCCGCCATCGCGTCGGCCAGCGCTCTCGCCGAACCACCGAACTCGAACGGACGCACCTCCACCGCGTCCGGCAGCCGGGCACCGGACGGCTCGCGCACCCCCGCGATCACCCGGACGCCGCGAGCGAGCAGGTGCTCGACCACTGCCGAGCCGACGATCCCGGTGGCGCCGGTCACGAACACCGTGGTCACGGTCGGATCGCGATGCTCACGAGGGTCGACGGATCAGGTCCATGAACGCCGCCAGATGCGCGCCCATGTCCACCGAGCGGTCGGTGAGCCATGCGATCTGGATGCCCTCCACCAGGGAGGTCACCAGGCGCGCGACCACCGGCAGGTCCAGCCCGTCGCGCAGGTGGCCCGCCGCATCTTCGGACGTCAGCTCAGCCAGTACCGACTCGTAGAACTCCTGCTGCTGGCGCATCACGAAATCGTGCGCTGCGTGGTCGGGGTTGAGTCCCTCGATGCGCAGCACCGTGTCCAGTTGGATAACGCCCGGCTCAGTCGCGTTGATCTTCATGATCGCCGGCACCGCGTCCAGGAACCCCTCCGCCTGCAGCAGCCGAGCACGCTCGGGGCCTTCGCGCTCCTCCCTGCGGGCCAGGACGGCGCCCAGCAGCGCGTCCTTGGAGCCGAAGTGGTGCAACAGAGCGGTGTGTGAAGTGCCGATGGCTTCCGCGATCTGCCGGATCGACATGCGCTGGAATCCCTGCTCGGCGAAGACCTCGAAGGCGGCGTCCACCAGCGCGGCGCGGGTCCGCTCGCCGTTGGCGTACGCGCCTCTTCGACGCGGCTTCGCTTCACCCGACAATGCCGCTCACCCCTTCGCCACCCCGGCAGGCACCAGGGGCAAGCCCAAGGCTATCCCGCCAACTCGTACCAAGTTGGAAAAGAAAACACCGCCAACCTATTCCAGTTTGGTACAAGTTGGTCTACGCTGGGTTCACCCGCACCGGACGGAGCGGGCCCGAACCGGAGCATCGTCGCTAACGGTGACTCCCCTCAACGAAGAGGAATGACCCTCAATGACTGAACACTTCTCGACCTCTCCCCAGGTGGGCGAGCCGGGTGGCGGCCTGATCGAGGCGGCCGAGGACATCGCGGCTGCGGAAGCCAGCGGCGGCGTGCCGCCGGAGTTCCCACAGTCGATCAAGAAGACGATCGCGCTGGTACTGGTCGCCGCGGCCGGCATGTACATCATGATGCTGACCCTGAGCACCGCCCTCTCACTGCGCATCGCGTCCGTCGCCCCCGAGGGCAAGGAGGCCGCGCTCGGCATGGCGGTCTCGATCAGCGCCCTGCTGCTGCTGGTGGCGATCCCGCTGGGTGGCGCCCTCTCCGACCGCACCACCAGCCGCTTCGGACGCCGCCGCCCGTGGATCGTGGCCATGCTCGTGCCTGCGCTTCTGGCCATGGCCGTGATCGGCCTGACCGACTCAGTGCCGCTGATCGTGGCGGCCTACATCATCGGCATCACGTGCGCACAGGTAGGCTTCAACGCTTACGCCGTGATCCCGGTCGAAGGCGTCCCCGACAACAAGCGTGGCCTGGTCATGGGCTTCATGGGCATGTTCGGCGCCCTGGCCATGTCCGCCGGCTCCTACCTCGCCGCCAGCCTCGTGGGCATGCCGCTGATCATGATGACCGCACCGGTCGCGCTCGCGCTGCTGCTCAGCCTGCCGCTGCTCGTCCTCTACAAGGACCCGGCCAAGGCCAAGTCGGACGTTCCCCCGATCAACATCGCCGACCTGTTCAAAGGCCTGCTCGTCAACCCGCGAAAGCACCCCGACTTCGGCTGGGTGTGGCTGGCCCGCTTCCTCGCCGGCGTCGCGATGACCGGCCTGTTCACCTACTTCATCTACTTCATGATCGACGGCCTCGGCCTGCCGCTGCCCCAGGCCGGCGCCAACGCCGGCTTCCTGAGCCTGCTCTCCGCCCCGGTCAGCGTCTTGTTCTTCACCGTCTCGGGTTACCTCTCCGACAAGCTCGGACGCCGCAAGCCGTTCGTCATCGGCTCCGCCCTGACCATGGCGCTGGCCCTGTTCATCGGCGCCACCGCCACCACCTTCACCCAGTTCATCGTGGCCTGGATCGTGTTCGCCATGGGTCAGGCGATGTACCTCACCGTCGACCTCGCGCTCTGCGCGTCCGTCCTGCCCAACGCCAAGGACACCGGCAAGGACATGGCCGTGTTCGGCCTCGCACTGTCGATCCCGAACATCCTCGTGCCCGCGATCGCCCCGGCGGTGCTGGCCAGCGGCAGCGGCCACAACTACCTGCTGCTGTGGAGCATCTGCGGCGTGCTGTGCGCCCTCGGTGCGGTGGCCGTCTTCAAGGTGAAGGGCGTCAAGTGACCGGCCGAACCTTTCCCGAAGACTTCATCTGGGGCGTGGCCACGGCCGCGCACCAGGTGGAGGGCGGCAACACCAACAACGACATCTGGCTGCTCGAACACGTGCCCGGCACGATCTTCCCCGAGAAGTCCGGGGACGCGGTGGACCACTACCACCGCTACGCCGAGGACATCGCGCTGATCGCAGCCCTGGGGTTCAACAGCTACCGCTTCTCGCTGGAGTGGTCGCGCATCGAGCCCGAGCCGGGCGAGTTCTCGGTGGCCGAGCTCAACCACTACCGGCGAGTTCTCGAGGCCTGCAAAGCACACGGGCTGAAGACGATCGTCACCTTCCTGCACTTCTCGTCCCCGCGGTGGCTGCTGGCCGCCGGGGGCTGGGAGGACGCGGCCACGCCGGAGCGGTTCGCCCGCTTCTGCGACGTGGCGATCCGCCACCTCGGCGACCTGATCGACGTGGCGTGCACGCTCAACGAGCCGAACCTGCCCTACCTGCTGAAGGCGATGGGGCTCACCGGCGAACCGCCGGAGGCGCGGGTGCATGTGCCGGTATGGGTGGGTGCGGCGGAGGCGCTCGGCATCGAGCCGGCGAAGGTGGCGCCGTTCCAGTTCAACGCCACCGAGATCGGCTTCGCGACCAAGCTCGCCGCGCACCGGGCCGGACGGGACGCGATCAAGGCCGTCTGTCCCGACCTTCCGGTGGGCTGGACGCTCGCGAACACCGACGTGCAGGCCGGGCCGGGCGGCCAGGCTGTCGCCGAGGCGGTTCGGCAGGAGGCGAACGTGCGCTTCCTGGAAGCGTCCCGCGGCGACGACTTCGTCGGCATCCAGAACTACGGACGCCACGTGTTCGGCCCAGAGGGACTGCTCGACCCCGAACCGGGCGCGACGGTCAACCAGCAGGGCGAGGAGATCTACCCCGAGGGTTTGGCCAATGTCGTTCGCGAAGCGTGGCAGGTGGCCCGCGTCCCGGTGATGGTCACCGAGAACGGGCTGTCCACGACGGACGACTCCGAGCGCCTCGGCTACCTCGAAGGTGCCCTGGCCGGACTCGTCGATTGCCTGGCCGAGGGGGTCGACCTTCGCGGCTACGTGGCCTGGACCGCGTTCGACAACTTCGAGTGGATCTTCGGCTACGTGCCCAAGTTCGGGCTGATCGCTGTCGATCGGACCACCCAGGAGCGCACCCCCAAGCCGAGCGCCTACTGGCTCGGCGAGGTGGCCCGGTCGAACGGGGCGGACCTTGCCGGGACGCCGGAACCCGCTCTGACACACTGAACCCGCAGCCACCGCTTGTCCTCCTACCGAGGACGGGCGGTGGCTCGGGGACGAAACCCGAACCGGACAAGGAAGACCGAAACCGATGACCGACCAGACCCTCGCCGACCTGCTGAGAGCCACCTTCATCACGGCGGACGCCGAACGTGGCGAAGTGCTCGCCCTCAGCGCCGAACTTGTGCTCGACCAGCCCGTCGAGCAGGTCGCCGCGGCCTTCGTGCACGCCACAGCGCACGGCGTCTACGAACTCGCGATCGCCGGTTCGCCGGTGACCGACTCGGTCTTCAACCCGGGCTGGACCGCGTACGAATGGCGGCTGCAGTACCAGAGCTTCGACGTGACCGACCGGTTGCGAGCCAGCAGCGGGACGGTCCCCGCCGAGGCCCGGGTCGGCAACGGCTGGTACCGCGGGGACTTCGGCTTCGAGAACTTGAAAGCCAACTACGGCGAGGAGATCGGCCTGCTCGCAGTGGTCGTCGTCGAGTACTTGGACGGCTCGCGCCAGCTGTTCGGCACCTCGCCCGATTGGGCGGCGTCCACCTGTGAGATCACCGCCAACTCCCTCTACCAGGGCCAGAGCGTCGACGCCCGGTTGCGCGTTCCGACCGACCCTTCGTCAAGCTCAGGGAGCGTAGCTGGGGGCCCAGGGAGCGTAGCTGACTCCCCCCTTACGCCCCCTGAGCCTGACGAAGGGCCCGAGACCCACACGCTCCCTGAGCCTGCCGAAGGGCCCGAGACCCACACGCTCCCTGAGCCTGCCGAAGGGCCCGAATCCCATACGCTCCCTGAGCCTGCCGAAGGGCGCCTGCTGACCACTCGCGAAGGCGAGTTCGACGCGTCCCGCCTGATCCCCCAGGTGGGCCCGCTCGTACGCCGCCAGGAGGTTCTGACCCCGCAGCGAATCTGGAAGTCGCCCTCAGGCAGGACACTGGTCGACTTCGGGCAGAACCTGGTCGGCTGGGTACGCGTCCGGGTAACCGGCGAAGAAGGCCAAGTCGTCACGCTGCGGCACGCCGAAGTGCTCGAGGACGGCGAACTGGGCACCCGGCCGCTGCGCGCCGCCGCGGCCACCGACCGCTACACCCTCTCGGGCGGCCAGGACGCGTTCGAGCCCACCTTCACCTTCCACGGTTTCCGCTATGCCGAGGTGGACGGCTGGCCGGGCGAACTGGAGGCGTCCGCTCTCGAAGCGGTCGTGGTGCATTCCGACCTGAAGTCGACGATGACCTTCGAATGCTCCGAACCACTGGTGAACCAGCTGGTCAGCAACTCCGTCTGGGGACAGAAAGGCAACTTCCTCTCGGTGCCCACCGACTGCCCGCAGCGCGACGAGCGCCTCGGCTGGACGGGCGACATCGCGGTCTACGCTGCCACTGCAGCGTCCCAGTTCGATGTGGCCGACTTCCTGCACTCGTGGCTGCTCGACCTGGCCGCCGAGACGATCCACCACGAGCCGCCGGCGGTGCCGGTGGTGATTCCCGACGTCCTCAAACACGGCAACTACGCTGCGGACGCGCCCTTCCGCGACGTCCACTCCCAGGCGATCTGGGCGGACGCGGCCGCTTGGGTGCCGCAGGAGCTGTGGCGCCGCTACGGCGACCTCGACCGCCTCGCGGCCCACTACCCCGCGATGGTGACCCACCTGGAATCGATCGAACCACTGCTCTCCGACACCGGCCTGTGGGACCAGGGCATGCAGTTGGCCGACTGGCTCGATCCGGACGCGCCGCCGGACCAGCCCTGGGCAGCGAAGGCGCACCCCGGCGTGGTGGCCACCGCGTCCTTCTACCGTTCGGTGGCGTTCGCGGCCGAAGCCGCGGGCCTGCTGGGCCGGGACGCGGACGCCGCGCGCTGGGCGGCCCTGGCGACCAGGCTGCGGACGGCGTTCCGCACCCACTACATCGCTGACGAGCGGATCACGTCCGATTGCGCGACCGTCTATGCGCTGGCGATCTGCTTCGGACTGCTCGATGAGGCCGAACTGTCCTGGGCAGCCAAGCGATTGGCCGAAGTCGTGCGCGAGCGCGACTACGTGGTGACCACCGGCTTCGCGGGCACCCCCTATGTCACCTGGGCGCTGTCGGAGAACGGCTACGCGCCCGACGCCTACCGGCTGCTCCTGCAGACGCACTGCCCGTCGTGGCTCTACTCGGTGACGATGGGCGCCACCACGATCTGGGAGCGCTGGGATTCGATGCTCCCCGACGGCTCGATCAACCCCGGCGACATGACGTCGTTCAACCACTACGCCCTTGGCGCGGTGGCCGACTGGATCTATCAGGTCGTGGCGGGCATCCGTCCCGGTTCGCCCGGTTTCGGACGCGTGCTCATCCAGCCCGTGCCCGGCCCCGGGATCGACTGGGCGAAAGCGACCTACACGTCCGCGCACGGGCCGATCAGCACCTCCTGGGAACTGGCCGAGGACGAGTTCACGCTCGCGGTCGAGCTACCCGAATCGCTGGCCGCCGACATCGTGCTGCCGGACGGCACGCGCTGCGAAGTCGTCGGGGGGAGCCATGCCCTGGGCTGCACGCTGCCGCTTGGGGCCCTGGTCGCTGGAGGGGAATCCAATGAGTGACCCCACGACGACCCTGACCGGCGTCTGGGCGCCGATCTACGCCGAGCGCCTGCATCTGATCGGTGAGCTGGTCGCCTTCGACTGGAACAATCCCGAGCCCGGCGAGGCAGCCGCCATGGGGGCCTGGATGGCGCCCTTCGGGGAGCCGGAACCGGCGCCCGCCGTCGTCGAGCGACGTGACCTCCCCGGGTTGCACGGGTCGATTCCGGTGCGTATCTACCGTCCCGAGTCGGGCGAGCCGTCCGGCGTGGGCCTGGTCTGGTATCACGGCGGCGCCTTCGTGGGCGGTGACCTGGACATGCCCGAGGCCGATCTGGTCGCTCGCGGCCTGGTCGCGAGAACGGGCGGGATTGTGGTGTCGGTGGACTATCGGCTGTGCGTGGACGGCGTCCATCACCCCCAACCCCACGACGACGCGTACGCCGCCTACCGCTGGACCCTCGCCGGTGCCGCTGAGCTCGGCATCGACCCGACGCGGCTCGCGGTGGGCGGTGCCTCGGCCGGCGGCTGCCTGGCAGCCACGGTGGCGCTGCACGGCCGTGACGACGAAGTACCGCCGGCTCAGGCCCTGCTCGCCTATCCGGTCGCGCACCCCGCGATCCCCGAGCCGTCGGACGAGTTGCGGGCGGCCCTGGCGCAGCTGCCGGCCGTCCTGGGCTTCCCGCCGGAGGCGGTCAGCGGGCTCAACTGGAACTACGTCGGGGCCGACCCCGAGAGCGCGGACGCCTACGCGTTCCCCGGCCAAGCCAATGACCTGGCCGGATACCCCTCCACCTACATCGAGAACTGCGAGTTTGACGACCTCCGCGCTTCGGGCGAACGTTTCGGGCAGCAGCTGGCCGAAGCGGGAGTGCACGTTGAGGTGGTCACCGCTGCCGGCGTCCCCCACGGACACCTGAACGCCATCGGCTCGCCGCTCACGTCCGCGACCCTCGACCGGTTCGCGGCCCGGCTGAACCGGGTGCACCCCAACGGCCTCAGCCGCGGGTGACCGTCCCCAGCTCGACCACTTCGAACGCACTGCCCGGAACCTGTTTGAGCGTGTTCAGGGCGTCGTCGTTCCACCGCTTGTCCGGCGCGCCGGAGACGAACCAGTTCGAGCCGTTGTCGGCCACGAGCATGCCGTAGGTCTTCATCGCCTGCAGCACCACCCGCGCCTGTTTGGGGTAGCCCGAGATGTCGAAGCCGGCCTTGAGCCGCACCCGCATGCCCATCGGCGGCAGGTTCGGGTCGGTCGAGTCGCTCGCGTAGTGCCGGGCCGGCGAGACGTAGGCCTTCTGCGTCCGAGCGACCGTGAACCGCAGCGCGTGGGTGATCCTGCCCGCTTTCACCTCGTCGTAGCGCACGAGTCCGGGCAGGATCGGCAGGCCGGCCGCGTCCGCACTCGTCCAGCCGGCCGGACGGAGCTTGTTCGACTTGAGGTTGTAGATCGCCCCCGAGCCGGCCGTCCAGGACTTTCCGTCGTTCACCGGATGGGCGTCGTAGAGCTCATAGAGCCTCCACTTGGTGCGGTCGAGGACGATCACGTGCCGGTCGCCGGTGGACTTCGAGCCGCCCTCGATCGGCGCGTTCTTCGGAATCGGGTACTTGCCCGGATCGCTCTCGTCGGCGTAGTCGAAGGTCACCTTCACCTTCTTCTGAGTGCCCTTCACCACCACGTAGGGAATCCCGAACGGCTTGCCGTCCAGGTTGGCGCCGAAGTCAGCGTGCAGGTAGCCGCCGATGGACGCGATCAGGGCGTCCGAGTTCGGGTCGACCGGGGCGGCGTCAACTCGGGTGTTCCAGGCGTTGGTGGACGGGAAGAGCCTTCTGCCGTCGAGCGCGGCGCCCGCGCCGAGGCCGACCTTGTACTTCTTGGCGAACAACTCCTGCCTTGCGACCCGTGACCCTGAACTCACCACTTGAGAAGCGGACGGGGGCGTGAGCGACACGTTGGGAGTGCACGCGGCGAGCGCTGCTGTGATGAACAATCCGGTGACCACGACGAGCGCCTGCCTGGGGTTTGGCTTCCGCATCTGGTCAGCCTAACCGCGAATTCGGCATTGTTGGAAACCCGAGACGAACGAGTGGCGCGTCGGGCCGGGAGCGCCTCTCGGCGAGTGGCCGCTCGAAGCGGCGAATGTTGGAGCCCGGGGCTACCGCGACCCGACGCGTGTTCGAGGATAGGTGGCCGAGGCCGTTGCCCCAAATCCTGATCCATCCCCGC
>Ga0209477_1001356_pt1 | contig 14988 bp, 11 predicted proteins | sample KloWWTupernatant_FD_187180 | JGI IMG/M metagenome (GOLD analysis project Ga0209477, IMG submission 187180) | Active sludge microbial communities from Klosterneuburg, Austria, studying microevolution and ecology of nitrifiers - Klosterneuburg... | ecosystem: Engineered > WWTP > Aerobic digester >... | reverse complement strand
TCGCCGCGATCTCGTCCTCGCTGTGGGCCGTGCGCCTCAAGCAGCGCGAGGCGCGGCGCGTCGGCCCGTACACGCTCGAGCGCGAGATCGGCGAGGGCGGCATCAGCCACGTCTTCCTCGCGCGCCACTCGCACCTGAAGCGCCCCGTGGCGGTGAAGGTGCTCAAGGCCGCGCTCGCCACCGACGAGATGACGACCCGCTTCGAGCGCGAGGTGCAGCTCTGCAGCCGGCTCTCGCACCCCAACACGATCGAGATCTACGACTACGGGCGCACGCGCGAGGGGACCTTCTACTACGCGATGGAGTACCTCGACGGCCTGTCGCTCGAGGACCTCGTCGCCCGCGAGGGGCGGCTGCCGGTCTCGCGGGCCGTGTACGCGCTGCGGCAGGTGTGCGGCTCGCTCAAGGAGGCCCACGAGCGCGGCCTCGTGCACCGCGACGTGAAGCCGCACAACCTGATGCTCTGCCGCCACGGCGGCGAGCTCGACGTCGTGAAGGTCCTGGACTTCGGGCTCGTGAAGGAGCTCGAGAACGCGCACACGCGCGACATCACGCAGTTCGCGCGCGTGCTGGGCACGCCGCTCTACATGGCGCCGGAGCGGCTGAGGAACCCCGCCGACGCCGACGCGCGCGCCGACATCTACGCGCTGGGCGCGGTGGCGTTCTTCCTCCTCACGGGCCGGCGGCTCTTCGAGGCGCAGAGCGACCACGACCTCGTCTACCAGGTGCTGAACGCCCCGGCGCCCTCGATCACGGAGGCCGGCGCGCAGGACGCGCCGCCGGTGCTCGCCTCGCTGGTAGCGCGCTGCGTGGCGAAGGAGCGCGATGCGCGGCCGGCGAGCGTCGCCGAGGTGGCGGCCATCCTCGCGCAGGTCGCGCGCGAGCGGCCGTGGCGCGAGGAGGACGCGGCTGCGTGGTGGGCCAGTTGGCCCGGGCCGGCCGGGGAGCCTGCGCCGGCCGCGCCCTAGCTCAGGGCCGCGCGCACCACGCGACGCCCTCGAGAGCCCAGCCGTGGCGCGCCATCTCGCGCCAGGTGGAGTCGCTGGTGGTGAAGCGGTGGTTGGAGTCGTTGCGCGGCCAGCCCCGGTTGTACGCGCGCCGCACCTGCAGGTATCCCTCGGGGCATCGCCCGTCGGCGAGCTGCGGCTCGGCGTGGAAGCCGATGCCCTCGTAGTACCAGCCTCCCGCGCGCTTCACGGCCTCGCACTCGTCCGGGCTCGCGGTGAAGAAATGCGAGTTGGGCCCGCCCGCGGCGGCCCCGTAGAAGCGGCAGACGGGCGCCACGCGCGTCACCGGGACGACCGGAATGCGCGTGAACGCGTTGAACGACTGCCCCGTGAGCCGCCAGCCGGGGCCCGCGGCGCCCGAGAGGATCTGGTCGACCTCGAAGCCGCTCGCGGCGATGAAGTAGTGGTCGAGGATCTCGTTGTGGAACTCGACGACGGTCGTCCCGTCCGGCCCGGCCGCGGCGGGCACGTGCGCGTCGACGCGCAACGCGTCGGCCGGCCCGCCGGCCACGCCCGCCATGCGGATGAGTCGCGCCATGGCGCCGGACGGCGGGTCGCCGCCGTCGCCCAGGTAGGCGCGCAGGAAGGTCACCGTCCAGGTGAACACGTCGCCGGACATCTCCGGCGTGAACTCGTGGCCCACGCCCTCCAGCTCCACGAGGTAGCGCGAGGAGCCGAAGCGGTGGATCGCCTGCTCCATCATCTTGATGGGCGCCGTGGTGTCCGCCGTGCCCGAGATCGCGAGGTAGGGGCGGCTCACCTCGTCCGCCCCGTTCTGGTCGTCGCAGAAGGCCGGCAGGAAAGTCTGCCCCGCGTAGGGCACGAGGCCCACGGCCGCCTTGACGCGCGGGTCGCGCACCGTCTCGCGGCAGGCGAGCCCCAGGCTCGCCGTGAGCCGCGCGCCCAGCAGGTTCGCCATCGCCTGCCCGCCCATGCTCGCGCCGAAGCCGCCGATGCGGTCCGGGTCGATGGCCGCGCCGAACTGCGGGTGGGCCAGCAGCGTGTCCACCAGGGCCTTAAGCGACACGGGGCGCATGAGCTCCATCTCCACGAACTTGTCGAAGTCGCGCAGCACGTAGACGAAGTCGGAGAGGTCCTCGATGCGGATGCGCGAGAAGCGCGGGTCGCCGTGGAAGACGGCGGCCACCATGAAGCCGTGGGAAGCGAGGCCCACCATCGCGTCGATGTAGCCCTCGCTGATGGGGCTGCCGCCGAGCCCGTGGGAGAACACGAGGAGCGGCAGGCGCGCGACGGGCAGCGCCGGCGGCAGGCCCACGGGCATGCCCAGTCCCGCATGGTATTCGCCGTAGTCGACGATCTTGGGCGCCGCGCCCGGCGGCTGCATGCGCGGCACGCGGTCGCCCGATCCCGGCAGGACGTAGTCCGGGTCGGTGTTGGCCTGCGGCGTGGGGTGGCACACGATCGCCACGTGCTCGACCGATTCGCCGGCGAACCGCGGGTAGATCTCGCGCAGGTCCGGCACCGGCGCGGCGTAACGCACCACGGCGTCCGGGAAGGCGAGCACCTCCGAGACATAACGCACCCGGCCGCCGGCCTCGCGGCCCTCCCAGAAGTCCGCCGGCATCGCGCCCGAGGCGGCGATGGCCGCCTCGTCCTGCGCGACGTTGGTGCAGGCCACCGCGAAGGGGCCCGCGCGAAGGGGCTGCACCACCAGCTCGTGGTTCTGGGCGGCGGCGGGCCGGGCGACCGTGATCGCCGCGGCGAAGATCATCGTGAGCGCGTGACGCATGGCAGGTAGAATCCTCCCTCGGACGGTCATTCTCCCACGGGGCCATGGACGACATCGCCAAGCTGCGGCGCATCCTGAAGGACAACCGCACCATCGCGGTGGTCGGGCTCTCCGCCAACTGGTACCGGCCCAGCTACTTCGCCGCCAAGTACCTGCAGGAGCACGGCTACCGCGTCATCCCCGTCAATCCGCAATACGACAGCGTCCTGGGCGAGAAGTGCTACAAGGCGCTGGCCGACATCCCTGAGAAGGTCGACGTGGTCGACTGCTTCCGCCGTGGCGAGGAGATCCCCGCGCTCGCCCGCGAGGCGATCGCCATCGGCGCGAAGGTGCTGTGGATGCAGCTCGGGGTGGCGAACGCGGAGGCGCGCCGCCTCGCGGAGGCCGCGGGCCTCGAGGTCGTGGAGGACCGCTGCATGAAGATCGAGCACGGCCGCCTCTTCGGCGGCCTGGGCTGGGCGGGCGTGAACACGAAGGTCATCTCGGCCCGGCGGCCGGCCTAGGAAAGGACAGCGATGGAACCGTTTCTCGCGTGGATCATCGCCGGCTTCGTGCTGGTGATCATCGAGCTGCTGACGGGCACCTTCTACCTGCTGGTGATCGGCGTGGGCGCCTTCGCCGGCGCGGCCATCGCGTGGGCCGGGGCGGGCTACTTCCTCCAGGCCGTCGCGGCGTGCGCCGTCGCGCTCGCCGGCACCGCCTGGGTGCACGCCTGGCACGCGCGGCACCGCAAGGGCGGCGTGGAGGACAACCTCCTCGACCGGGGCCAGCCGGTGGTCCTCGAGGCGTGGGTGGACGCGGCAGCGGGCCGCGCCCGCGTCCAGTATCGCGGCGCCTCGTGGGACGCGAGGCTCGTCGGGGCCGAGCGACCCGAGCCGGGCGCGACGCTCTACATCACCGGGCAGGACGGCAACGCGTTCCTCGTGGGCGCCGCCCCTTCGCCCAAGCAGGCCTAACCGGGAAACCAGGGAGGAAACGCCATGTTCTGGAAGGTGCTCGTCGCCGCAATCCTGTCCATCGCCGCCGCGTTCCTCACGCAGAGCGTCGGCATCACCATCGCGACGTTCCTCATCGCCATGATCGTGGTCGTGATCATCGAGGGCATCCGCGTGGTGCCGCAGCAGAACGCCTGGGTGGTCGAGCGCCTCGGCAAGTTCCACGAGACGCTGCTGCCGGGCCTGAACCTCATCGTGCCCTTCATCGACCGCGTGGCCTACCGCCACTCGCTCAAGGAGGTGCCGCTGGACGTCCCCGAGCAGGTCTGCATCACGAAGGACAACACCCAGCTCGCCGTGGACGGGATCATCTACTTCCAGGTGGTCGACCCCAAGCTCGCGAGCTACGGCACCAGCGACTACGTGCTCGCGATCACCCAGCTCGCGCAGACGACGCTGCGCAGCGAGGTGGGCAAGATGGAGCTCGACAAGACCTTCGAGAGCCGCGACGAGATCAACCGCCAGATCGTCGCGGTGCTGGACGACGCCGGCCGCACCTGGGGCATCAAGGTGCTGCGCTACGAGATCAAGAGCCTCACGCCGCCGGAGTCCATCCTGCGCGCCATGCAGGCGCAGATCACCGCCGAGCGCGAGAAGCGCGCCCTCATCGCCAAGAGCGAGGGCCAGCGGCAGGAGGAGATCAACCTCGCCGACGGCTCGCGGCAGGCGGCGATCCTCAGCTCCGAGGGCGAGAAGCAGGCCGCGGTGAACAGGGCGCAGGGCGAGGCGCAGGCGATCGAGTTGGTCGCCACGGCGACGGCCAACGCCGTGCGGTCGGTGGCCGCCGCCATCGGCACCGAGGGCGGGCTGCAGGCCGCCAACCTCAAGGTGGCCGAGCTCTACATCGGCGCCTTCGGCAACCTCGCCAAGACCGGCAACACGCTGATCGTCCCCTCGAACCTCACCGACGTCTCGACGCTCGTGTCCACGGCGATGACGGTGCTGGACCGCACGAAGGCGCCGGGGAAGTAGCCGCGTGGCGGACCGCGAGTTCGGCTTCGAGACGCTGGCGCTGCACGCGGGCCAGATCCCGGACCGCGAGACGGGCTCGCGCGCCGCCCCCCTCTACCAGACGACCTCGTTCGTCTTCGACAGCGCCGACCACGCGGCGAGCCTCTTCAACCTGCAGACCTTCGGCAACGTCTACACGCGGCTCTCCAACCCCACCACCGCCATGTTCGAGGAGCGCATGGCGGCCCTCGAGGGCGGGCGCGCGGCGGTGGCCACGGCGTCCGGCCAGGCGGCGGAGATGGTGGCCCTCCTCAACATCTGCCAGGCGGGCGACCACGTCGTCTCGTCCTCGAAGCTCTACGGCGGCACGCACACGATGCTCGCCGTGAACTTCCCGAAGCTGGGCATCGAGGCCACGCTCGTCGACCCCGACGACCCGGAGAACTTCCGCCGCGCCATCCGCCCGAACACGAAGGCGGTCTTCTCCGAGACGCTGGGCAACCCCGCCATCAACATGGTGGACATCGCCGCCGTGGGGGCGATCGCCCGGGATGCGGGCGTTCCCTTCATCGTCGACAACACCGCCGCCTCGCCGTACCTCTGCCAGCCGCTTCGCCACGGCGCCGACATCGTCGTGCACTCGGCCACCAAGTTCATCGGCGGGCACGGCACCTCGATGGGGGGCGTCGTGGTGGAGAGCGGGACCTTCCCCTGGGACAACGGCAGGTTCCCGTCGATGACGGAACCTTCGGCCGGCTACCACGGCGTGCGCTTCTTCGAGACCTTCGGCGACTTCGCCTTCACGATGAAGGCGCGCATGGAGGTGCTGCGCGTCTTCGGCCCGTCGATCTCGCCCTTCAATGCGTGGCTCCTGCTGCAGGGCCTGGAGACGCTGCCCGTGCGCATGGAGCGCCATTGCGCCAACACGCTGGGGGTCGCGCGCTTCCTGCAGGAGCATCCGAAGGTGGCGTGGGTGAACTACCCCGGGCTCGCGGGCAACCGCTACCACGCCCTCACGCAGCGTTACATGCCCAAGGGGGCGGGCGCGCTCCTGTCGTTCGGGATCCGCGGCGGCTACGCGGCGGGCGTCAGGTTCATCGAGGGGCTGCAGTTCGTGAGCCACCTCGCCAACATCGGCGACGCCAAGTCGCTCGTGATCCACCCGGCCTCCACCACGCACCGCCAACTTTCCGAGGCCGACCAGGTGAAGGCCGGCGTGCCGCCCGACATGGTGCGGCTTTCCATCGGCCTCGAGACCCTCGACGACATCCTCTGGGACCTCGACCAGGCCCTGTCCAGGGCCTAGGGACCCGCGCCGCCGCCTTCCGCGAAGCGCTCCCACAGCGCGGTCGCCTGCCGGCGCGCGGCGCCGATCTCCTCCTCGCGGCGCAGCCTCGCCGTGCGCGCATAGGCGCCGAAGACCGCTTCCTTGTCGCGGCGCCCCAGCCGCGCGGCGAGTTCCGCGTTGAGGCGGTGGCAGTCGGCCCGGGAAGGCACCGCGCGGTCGTCCCGGCAGATGGCCGAGGCGGTCTCCAGGTCCTCCGCGGCGCCGACCAGGTCGTCCAGGGCCAGGCGCACGCTCGCGCGCTTGAGGTGGGCCTCGGCGCCCAGCCACGGCAGGGACTCCGAGACGAGCAGGGCCACCGCCTCGTCGGCGAACGGCGCGGCGCGGGCGGCCTCGCCGAGCCGTTCGAGCACGGCGGCGAGGCTCCCGTTCACGATGACCCGGTCGCCGCCTGGCGCCGGTATCCGCGCGGCCATCGCGAAGAGCCGGGCCGCCTGGCGCCACGAGCGCCGCGCGCGCGCGGCCTGCCCCGCGGCCTGCAGGGCCTCGCCGCGGTCGCGGTACAGGCGGCCGAGGTTGCCCAGCGCCTTCATGGCGAGGCCGCGGTTGGCGTGCCCGCGAAGCAGGCGCGCCGCGGTGCGAAGGTGCGTGACCGCGAGATCGTGCCCGCCGGACTCGTTGGCCTCGAACCCGAGGGCGAAGTGCGCCCGGGCGAGCAGGGCCGCGTCAGCCGCGGCGAGCGCGTGCTCGTGCGATCGCCGCGCGCATTGCCTCGCGATGTCGCGCGCCTCGACGGCCAGGAAGGCGAGGCTCGCGGCGAACGCGGCCCGCGCGAGCTGCGTGTCGTCGCGCGCGCGGCGCAGGGCGTCGAGGGAGGCGACGACCGCGTCGACGAGGCCCACCTGGAAGTAGTGCGCGAGGCTCGCGGCGGCGAGCGCCGACGCCGACTCCTCGAGCCGGCCCAGGCGGCGCGCCATCGCGGAGGCGAGCTGCGCCTCGTCGAGCGTCTCGCGCGGCCGGTAGGCGCTGGCGTGGACCAGGGCCCGCCCTGCCGCGCGGCGGACCGCCTCGAGCGGCTCGTCCGGGAAGCCGAGGCGGTCGTCCGTCATGGCCGGCCTCCGGCGACCGCGGGCTTCGCGGTCTCGCGCGCGGCCTCTTCCACCGCCGCCTTGCCCATCGTGTCGTCGATCCAGCCCGCGAAGGCGGATACGCGCGCGAACACCTCCCAATCGCCGACGCTGCCGGCGATGCCGTCGCCGCTGGCGTCCTCGGTGCGCGTGGCGATGCCGCCCACGAAGATGCGCCCGCCCGCCTCGAGGAAGGCCGGCGCGCCGTCGTCGTCAGCGGCGAGCGCGCCCTGCAGGTCGGACGCGTCCTCCGGGCCCTTGATCCGCAGCCCCAGCGTGCGCGCCGTGACGCGGTCGACGGTGTTGATGGCGGCCCGCCGTTCGCCCGCCGGGCCGCGCAACGTGGCGCCGATGCGGCCGGAGGCGCCGATGCCCACGGTGCGCGCGGCCTGGCCGGCCTCGTCGCCGCCGCGGTAGATCGGGGCCGGCTCGACGCCCGCCACCGGCTCGCGCAGGAAGACGAGGGCGATGCCGGCCTCGCCGCCCGGCTTCCCGTCGGGATGCACGAAGACCTCCTGCACGGCGTAGGCGCGGCCGGCGATGGTCACCGGCGCCCGGGCGGCGCGCAGGGCCTCCGCGCGGCGCGCGCTCGCGAGGATCCAGCGCGGCGCGATGAGGGCGCCGATGCCGGCCGGCGGCCCGAGGGGCACGGCCGCGGCGTAGCGCGTGGCGAGCTCGCGGTACTCCTCGTCGTCGCGGTCGGCGCGCGTGAGGATCGCGGCCGCGGGGAGGGCGAGGCAGCCCGCGGCGAGGGCGGCGACCAGGGCGGGAATTCTCATGGAGCGGGGGAGTTTAGCCCGCCGGCGCGGCCGCCGGGCGATTGACAAGGGGCGGCGCGGGGCCCTACGATGGTTTCAAACGGGCGTTTGAATCGTGCGTTTGACACGATTCCGGCGCCCGTGCCCCATCCGGAGGATGCCCAATCGATGCGCGCCCAGCGCCCCGCCCGCCGATCGCCCGCCCCCGAGGCCCTGTCGCAGGACACGAAGTCGCGCATCCTCGACGCGGCCGAGTCGCTCTTCACCGAGCACGGCTTCGAGGCGACGAGCCTGCGGAGCCTCACCGCCGCCGCCGGGGTGAACCTCGCCGCGGTGAACTACCACTTCGGCACCAAGGAGGAGCTCTTCCAGGCGGTGCTCACGAGGCGGCTGGACCCCATGAACCAGGAGCGCATCGACCTGCTCGACCGCTACCGCCGCGACGCCGGCGGGCGGGCGCTGAGCTGCGAGAAGATCCTGTCGGCCATGCTGATCCCGGCGCTCAGGCTCGCGCGCGACGAGAAGCGCGGGGGCAAGGAGTTCCTGCGCGTGCTCGGGCGCGCCTACGCCGACCCGGCCCCGTTCATCCGCAACTTCCTCTCGGCGCAGTACGCCGAGATGATCTCGCGCTTCAAGGACGCGTTCCTCGAGGCGCTGCCGCACCTCACCAAGCAGGAGCTCACCTGGCGGCTGCACTTCGTCATGGGGGCCCTGTCCTACACGCTCGCCGGCACCGACGCGCTGAAGCTCATGGCGCAGGTGCTGCCGAACGACCGCGACAACGACGAGAAGCTGCTGCAGCGCCTGGCGCCGTTTCTCGCGGCCGGCCTCAAGGCGCCGCTGGGCGACGCGAAGAAGCTCGAACTGGTCGCGAACGACTAGAAGAAGCCCCCGCCGGGGCGAACGAGGAGCAACGCCCCCGCCCGCGGGGGACTTTCGGGAAGGAGTCAGAAGATGCTCACCATCATCCTGTCCATCGTGGTCGCCGTCGCCGTGGCCTGGGCGCTCGCCTACCACCGCGCGAACGGCGTGGCCTGGACGCTCGCGCTGGCCGCGGGCGCCGCCGCCCTGCCGGCCCTGGGAGCGGTGCCCGCGGGCGTCCTCGCGGCCGCCTGGGCCTTCGTGGCCGTATTCGGCGCGCTGGCGATCGTGAAGCCGCTGCGCCGGGCCGTGCTCTCCGGGCCGCTCTTCGGCGTCTTCAGGAAGGTGCTGCCGCCGATGTCGGACACCGAGCGCGAGGCGCTCGAGGCCGGCAGCGTCTGGTGGGACGCCGACCTCTTCACCGGGCGCCCCGACTGGAAGAAGCTCCTCGCCTACCCGGCGGCGAAGCTCACGGCCGAGGAGCAGGCCTACATGGACGGGCCGGTCGAGGAACTGTGCGGCATGCTCGACGAGTGGGACATCAACCACGAGCGCATGGATCTCCCGCCGGCGGCATGGAAGTTCATCCGCGACAAGGGCTTCCTCGGGATCATCATCCCCAAGTCGTACGGCGGGCTGGGCTTCTCCGCCTTCGCGCACTCCGAGATCGTCACCAAGATCTCCACGCGCAGCGGCGCGGCGGCGGTGACGGTGATGGTGCCCAACTCGCTGGGCCCGGCCGAGCTCCTCATGCACTACGGCACGGAAGCGCAGAAGGACCACTACCTGCCGCGGCTCGCCAAGGGGCAGGAGATCCCCTGCTTCGCGCTCACCAGCCCCGAGGCGGGGTCGGACGCCGCCTCCATCCCCGATTTCGGCATCGTCTGCAAGGGGATGCACGAGGGGAAGGAGACGCTGGGCATCCGCCTCACCTGGGAAAAGCGCTACATCACGCTCGCCCCGGTGGCGACGCTGCTGGGCCTCGCCTTCAAGCTGTTCGATCCGGAAAGGCTCCTGGGCGGCGAGGAGGAGCGCGGCATCACGCTGGCACTGATCCCCACATCCCACCCCGGCGTGGACACCGGCCGGCGCCACAACCCGCTGGGCTGCGCGTTCATGAACGGGCCCACCACCGGCAAGGACGTCTTCATCCCCATCGACTGGGTGATCGGCGGCGCCGCGCAGGCCGGCAACGGCTGGCGCATGCTGATGGAATGCCTCGCCGCTGGCCGCTCCATCTCGCTGCCCTCCATGTCGATGGCCGCGGGCAAGATCGGCACGCGCACGACCGGCGCCTACGCTCGCGTGCGCTCCCAGTTCAAGACGCCCATCGGCCGCTTCGAGGGCATCGAGGAGGCGCTCGCGCGGATCGGCGGCTCGACGTACCTGATGGACGGCATGCGCCGCATGACGATGGCCGCGCTGGACATGGGCGAGAAGCCCAGCGTCATCTCCGCCATCTGCAAGTACCACATGACCGAGCGCATGCGCGAGGTGCTCAACGACGCCATGGACGTGCACGGCGGCAAGGGCATCTGCATGGGGCCGAACAACTATCTCGGCCGCGCCTACCAGACGGTGCCCATCGCCATCACCGTCGAGGGCGCCAACATCCTCACGCGCTCGCTCATCATCTTCGGGCAGGGCGCCATCCGCTGCCACCCGTGGGTGCTGAAGGAGATGACGGCGGTGCGCGAGGACGACCTCGCCGCCTTCGACGGGGCGTTCTGGGGCCACGTCGCCTTCACCGTCTCCAACGGCGCGCGCGCGCTGTGGCTGGGCCTCACCGGCGGCAAGGGCGTGGCGGTGCCCGGGTCGCCTCGCACGCGCCGCTACCTGCAGATCCTCACGCGCTTCTCCTCGGCCTTCGCGATGCTCGCCGACATGTCGATGTTCGTGATCGGCGGGAACCTGAAGAGGAAGGAGATGCTCTCCGCGCGCCTGGGCGACATCCTGTCCCACCTCTACATGATGTCGGCCACCGTCAAGCGCTTCCACGACGAGGGCTGCCCGGAGGAGGACGTGCCGCTGCTCACCTGGGCCATGTACGACAGCTCCTTCAAGCTGCAGGTGGCGATGGACGGCGTGCTCGCGAACTTCCCCAACCGGCCCGTGGCCTGGCTCATGCGCCGGTTCATCTTCCCCAAGGGCCTCACGCTCACGGCGCCGCACGACAAGTGGGCCTCGCGCGTGGCTCGGCTGCTCATCGAGCCGGGCGCCGTGCGCGACCGCCTCACCGCGGGCATCTACCTGCCGCGCAAGGAGGACGACGTGATCGGGCGCCTGGAGTTCGCGATGGAGGCCGTGATCAAGGCCGACCCCATCGAGGCGAAGCTGCGCGCCGCGCAGAAGGAAGGCCGGCTGCCGCAGCGCACGCTGCCCGAGCGCCGCGAGGCCGCCGTGCAGGCGGGCATCATCACGCTCGCGGAGCACGAGCACCTCGCGCGCACCGACCGCCTGCGGCGCGCCGTCATCATGGTCGACGACTTCCCCAACGACCTTTCCCGCCATTCCGCCCAGGAGAACGCCCCATGGCCGCGCGCCGCGTCTATGTAGTCGACGGGGCCCGCACCCCGTTCCTCAAGGCGAAGAAGGGCCTGGGCCCGTTCTCGGGCTCCGACCTCGCCGTGGCCGCGGGGCGGCCCCTGCTCGCGCGCCAGCCCTTCGACGCGACCGCCTTCGACGAGGTGATCGTCGGCGCGGCCATGCCCTCGGCCGACGAGGCCAACATCGGGCGCGTCGTGTCGCTGCGACTGGGCTGCGGCGAGAAGGTGCCGGCGTGGACGGTGATGAGGAACTGCGCCTCCGGGATGCAGGCCCTCGACACCGCGTGCCTGAACATCCAGGCGGGCCGCTCGAGCCTGGTCCTCGCGGGCGGCACGGACGCCATGAGCCACGCGCCGCTCATGTTCGGCGCGGCGATGGTGAACTGGCTGGCGGAGTGGTACGCCGCCAAGTCGCCCGGCCAGCGCGCCGCGCTCGCGATGCGCTTCCGGCCCGGCTACCTTGCGCCCGTGATCGCGATCCTGCGCGGGCTCACGGACCCCGTGGTGAAGATCTCCATGGGGTCGACGGCCGAGATCGTCGCCAAGCGCTTCGGCGTCACGCGGCAGATGATGGACGAGTTCGCCGTGGAGTCGCACCGCCGCGTGGCCTTCGCGCAGGACAACGGGCACCTCGGCGAGGTCGAGCCCATCTACGGCCCGGACGGCCACGTGTACGCGGCCGACGACGGCGTGCGGCGCGATTCCAGCGTGGAGAAGCTCGCGAAGCTGAAGCCCGCCTTCGACCGCACCTACGGCAACGTCACGCCCGGCAACAGCTCGCAGATCACCGACGGGGCGGCCATGCTCATCCTCGCCGCCGAGGAGGTGGTGGACGAGTACAAGCTCGAGCCCCTCGGGCGCGTGGCCGACGCCCACTGGGGCGCGCTCGACCCCGCCGAGATGGGCCTGGGGCCGGTGCACGCCATCACGCCGATGCTGCAGAGGAATCGCCTCGGCTGGGACGACATCGACGCGGTCGAGGTGAACGAGGCCTTCGCCGCGCAGGTGCTCGGCTGCCTCGGCGCGTGGGAGAGCGACGAGTACTGCAAGGCGCACTTCGGCCTGCCGCGTGCCTTCGGGCGGCTGGACCGCGGCAAGCTCAACGTCGACGGCGGCGCCATCGCGATCGGCCACCCCATCGGCGCCTCGGGCGCGCGCGTCGTCCTGCACGCGCTCAAGGTGCTCCAGCGCACCGGCGGCAAGCGCGCCGTCGCCTCGCTGTGCATCGGCGGCGGGCAGGGCGGCGCCATGCTCCTCGAGCGGCCGTAGCGGGCGATGGGGCAGGGGTACCTCTCGCGGGTGGCGTTCAGCCCGGCGTGGATGCGGCGGCTGTTCAACCTGTACCCGCCGTTCCGCGGCGCCGGGATCCGGGTGGCGCACGTGGCACCCGACTTCCGGCAGGTGGTCGTGGAACTGCGCGCGAGGCTCCTCAACCGCAACTTCGTGGGCACGCACTTCGGCGGCTCGATGTTCGCGATGGCCGACCCGTTCTACATGATCATGATGATGCGAAACCTCGGGCCGGCCTACGTCGTGTGGGACAAGGCGGGGGCCATCCGCTTCCTCAAGCCCGGGCGCGGCACGCTCACGGCGCGCTTCGAGCTCACGCAGGCGATGGTGGACGAGGCCGTGGCGCGCACGGCCGACGGCTCGAAGCACGAGCCGACCTTCCGCGTCGAGATCACGGACGGCGCGGGCCTGCCGGTCGCCGCCGTCGAGAAGACGCTCCACATCCGGCGCGCCGATTCGTACCGGCCGCGCCTCGCGCACAACTGACAAGGCGAAGAACATGGACCTGAAACACTGGCGGCTCGAGACCGACGCGGAGAACATCGCCTGGCTGTGGTTCGACCGGGCCGGCACCGCGACCAACACCTTCTCGACGGAGGTGCTGGAGGAGCTGGGCCGCATCGCCGACCACCTCGCCGCGATGCCCCCGAAGGGCCTCGCCATCCTCTCGGCCAAGGAGAACGGCTTCGCCGCCGGCGCCGACATCGACGAGTTCACCACGATCTCGAGCGCCGAGCAGGCGATGGCCTTCACGACGCTCGGCAACGTGGTCTTCGACAAGATCGCGGCGCTGCCCTTCCCGACGCTCGCGATGATCCACGGCTTCTGCATGGGCGGCGGCACGGAGCTGGCGCTCGCCTGCCGCTACCGCATCGCCGACGACGGCCCGAAGACGCGCATGGCGCTGCCGGAGGTGATGATCGGCATCGTGCCGGGCTGGGGCGGCGCCAGGCGCATGCCGCGGCTCATCGGCGCGGCGAGCGCCCTCGACCTCATGCTCACCGGGCGCGGCGTCGACGGCCGGCGCGCGAAGAAGCTCGGGCTCGTGGACGCGGCCACGCCGCGGCGCCACTTCGCCAACGCGGTGCGGATGTTCCTCGCGAGCCCGCCGCCGCCCCACAAGCCCCGCTTCGCGGCGGCGGTGGCGGACTGGCCCGTGGTGCGCTCCTTCGTGGCCTCGATGTCGCGGAAGAAGGTGGCCGAGAAGGCGCGCGAGGACCACTACCCCGCCCCCTACGCGATCATCGACCTCTGGAAGGACTTCGGCGGGGACGTGCGCAACATCCCCGCCGGGCACCCGGCGTCGATGGCGAGCCTCTTCGCCCACCCGACCACGCGCAACCTCATCCGGCTGTTCAAGCTGCAGGACCGGATGAAGGCCCTGGGGAAATCCGGCCTCCCGCCCATCCGCCACCTGCACGTGATCGGCGCGGGCGCCATGGGCGGCGACATCGCCGCCTGGGCCGCGTTCAAGGGCATCACCGTGACGCTGCAGGACCTCGCTCCCGAGCGCATCTCGCCCGCCGTCCAGCGCGCGCACGCCCTCTACAAGAAGCGCCTGAAGCAGCCGCACCTCGTCCAGGCGGCTTTCGACCGGCTCATCCCCGACGTGAGGGGCGACGGGGTGGCCAAGGCCGACCTCGTGATCGAGGCCATCGTCGAGAACGCCGAGATCAAGAGGAAGCTCTTCGCGGGCATCGAGCCGCGGATGAAGGAAGGCGCCATCCTCGCCACGAACACCTCGAGCATCCCCCTGCAGGAGCTCTCGGGCGTGCTCGCGAGGCCCGAGCGCCTCGTGGGGCTGCACTTCTTCAACCCCGTGGCGCAGATGATGCTGGTGGAGATCGTCGAGGGCCCGCAGACCTCGGCCGAGGTGATGCAGGCGGGGCAGGCGTTCGCGAGGCAGATCGACAAGCTGCCGCTTCCCTGCAAGAGCGCGCCGGGCTTCCTCGTGAACCGCGTCCTCTCGCCCTACCTCATGGAGGCGATGCTCATGCTCGACGAGGGCGTGGCGGGCGAGACGATCGACGCGGCGGCGAAGGACTTCGGCATGCCCATGGGCCCGATCGAGCTCGCGGACATGGTGGGCCTGGACATCTGCTGGGCCGTCGGCCAGGAGCTCGCGAAGCCGGGCACGCCGATCCCGAAGCGATTGCAGGCCCTCGTCGAAGCACGGCACTTGGGCAAGAAGACCGGCAAGGGCTTCTACACCTGGGTGAAGGGCAAGCCGCAGAAGGCGAGCGGCAGCGGCTCCGTGGACTTGAAGCCCATCGCGGACCGGCTGGTGCTCCCGGCGCTCAACGAGGCGGTGGCCTGCCTGCGCGAGTCGATCGTGGCCGACGCGGACCTTTGCGACGCGGGCGTGATCTTCGGCACGGGCTTCGCGCCGCATCGCGGTGGTCCCGTTTCCGCCATCAG
>Ga0209477_1001355_pt1 | contig 14994 bp, 14 predicted proteins | sample KloWWTupernatant_FD_187180 | JGI IMG/M metagenome (GOLD analysis project Ga0209477, IMG submission 187180) | Active sludge microbial communities from Klosterneuburg, Austria, studying microevolution and ecology of nitrifiers - Klosterneuburg... | ecosystem: Engineered > WWTP > Aerobic digester >... | reverse complement strand
GTGTGACGAGCTGCGCGCCGTCAGCGAAGCAAGCCCGCATAAACGTCGCGCGTTCGTCGCGCGATGGAATTCCAGCTGTACTCGACGGCGTATTGGCGCATCACCGCTCTGTCGTCTGCTATTCGCGAAAGGTCGTTGACGGCGCGCGCAAGTGCATCTGCCAGCGCCTGGGCGTCGCCGGATGCGAACAGACGCAGCGCGGGGCAATAGCCGGCGATCTCGCGGTGGCCGGGGATGTCCGACGCGACGACGGGCGCATGCGCGAAGGCCAGCGCATCAGCGACCGACTGCGAGAAATCGGCATGTGTGTATGGGAAGGCCAGCGCATCGCATGCGCCGACATGCGCCGCGACATCGGATTCCTCCAGGAAGCCGGTGATGCGCACGCGGTTTTCCAGACCAAGCTTCCGAATGCGGGCGTTCAAGTCATCGAGGAAAGGTTGGTGCTCGGCGAGCCGAAGACCGCCCGCGATCAATAGCACGCGATCTTCGGGCAACCGAGCCAGGGCCTCAAGCGTTAGCGTATGTCCCTTTGGCGGGGCGATAAAGCCAAACTGGCCGATGATGCGTTTGTCCTGCCAGCCATACTTGGCCCGAATCTGGTCGCCACCCGTGATCGCAGGCGGTTTTCGAACACCGGCGGGGATCACGCTGATCTTGTCTGCGCCGATGCCCCGTCGCAAGAGCTGTTCCTTGAGCCGGGTGGTGAGCACGATCACATGCGCTGCTTGCTCAAAGATCGTCCTATTCAGAAATGTCGCATAGGGATTCAGCGCATGCTGATACAGCCGCCACTTGGCCCTTCGTATCCAACCTTTCGCGCTGCGGTCGGCGAGCAGCAATGGGCCATCAAAACTCACGTGCCGGGTGATGACCAGCGGCTTTTGGATCTCGCGGCGCATCGCAGTGAATTTCTCGCGCCAGGGCAGTAGATAGTCGAAGAAGCTGTAGTCGAATTGGATGTGGGCGACATCTCCCTCGTTGAGACATCGTCCCCAGGCGGCGTAGTCCGATCGCGGATGCGGCTTTCGATCAAACGGCACCATCTCCAGATGCGTGTCCGGCAGGGCGTTCAACTCCTTGAACATCTCTCTGGCGTGTGGGTCGGCAATGCCACAGCGCACTTGCCACGAGGAGAACATCCGGATGTTCATACGCGGTTCCTGCGCAGAATGACGGTGCCCCACATATCGGGCGATTCAATGAGCGCTTCAGGCTTGTCAGCCATAAACTCCTCAGTCGCCCTGGATACCGCGTGATCCGACTCCACATTTGTGTAGTCGTGGATGAAGAGGTAGCCTCCGGGCGAAAGTCGCGGATAGAAAAACGTGAGTCCGGCCAGCGTTGGCTTGTAGAGATCAACGTCCAGCATGACCAGCGAAAACACCTCCTCTTCCAGGCCCGCGGCCGAATCCGGGAAGTATCCCGGACGGAAGACAACCCCGTTCACATCGCCAACAGTCTGCTTAACAGTCTCGAGGGCGGTGTCCTGAAAACGCCCATCGGCCCGATCGAGATCCTGCTCGGGGAATCCGGAAAATGTGTCGAATAGGATGAGTTTCCGTTTCGGCGCGAATTGGCGAAAAAACCGGCTGGTCAACCCCCGGTAAACGCCGACCTCCGCGAAAGCGCCTTCCACTCGCTCGGACTCGATCCTGCGCAGCGCCAGCGCGAGGGTGCTGTAGCGCACGCAATCGCGCTCATAGGTCGCAGCGCTCATCCAATCTATATCGGTTGGCGGATGCTGCAGCGACAGTTTTCGAGCGTAGATGCGGGTAAGCGCGCGGGTCGCGAGGTCGGACAGGAAAGATCTTGGCATGATTTTTCGTTCAGCGCGACCAGGCCTAGTTTGGACAGTCCCGCCGTCGCAACAAAAATGCTTTGCGATAGTTGGCCCGGGCGCCAGCCGTCCGGCCAAAGAGCATCTTTGGGATCAGCGCCAGACCAAGCGCCATTCTAACCGCCGCATATTTGAGCGCCGGATAGTGCTTTGCGCAGAATTTCAGATAACCACAGTAGATGCGATCTGTCCGGGCCACCATCGGCGACTGGTTTTCCAGGTGCGATACCACGGCCCGCGGTTCAAACAGCACCTGCCAGCCGTGCTGCCGCGCCCGATACTGCCAGTCCGCATCCTCACCGTACATGGATTCGAACAGGACATCATCAAAAAAGCCGAACTGGGTTACTGCCTCACGTCTGGCGATGAGACACGCTCCGGTCAACCAATCCACCTCCGCGATCTCATCATGTCGAAGACAAATCTGCGAAAGGCGTCCTGCGATCTGATTGTTTGCCAGGATCCGCCAGGCCCCGGACATCTCAACCAAAGTGCTGAGAAATCCGGGGAAGCTGTGGCACGATCGTTGAAGACTGCCGTCGGCGTTGATCAGCCGCGGTCCGGCGATCCCGCAGCTTGGATTGCTGTCCATGAAATGGACGAGTGTCCGCAGCGCGCCGGTCTGGACCACTGTGTCCGAATTGAGCGGCAGGAGATAGCGACCGGCAGCCGCCTTCAGCATTTGGTTCTGGTTTGCGGCAAAGAACTTCGCCGCCGTATTCTGGATGACAATCGCGCCGGGAAACTCCGTCATCAGGCGGGCGAAATTCCCATCATCGTCGGGCGTGTTGTTGACGACCAATACTTCTAGGCTGAGGTTGTCCCGCGTGACAACAATCGAACGCAGGCAGTTGCGTGTCAGCTCCGGTGTTTCATGGTTGATGATACAGATGCTGAGGTCAACTGGGTTTGCCATAGGGTTCTTGGGCGGCGCGACGCGCGCTTGGCCCTATCAAGAAACGGGTTGTGGCCGCTCAAAACTGCTCGAGAAACCGCAGATCATTCGACCAGAAGTGGCGGATGTCGTTGATCCCGAAGAGCTTCATCGCGGTGCGCTCAGGGCCCATCCCGAAGGCGAAGCCGCTCCACTCGGCCGGATCGTAGCCGCCGTTGCGCAAAACGACCGGATGCACCATCCCAGCCCCGGCGATTTCGAGCCAGCCCGTGCCTTTGGTTATCATCTTGTCGCGCTCGGTGTCCAGCCCCCAGTACACGTCGATCTCGACGCTGGGCTCGGTGAACGGGAAATACGAACCGCGGAAGCGCATTTTGGCCTTGCCGCCATACATCCGGCGGGCGAACTCGGTCATCGTCCCCTTCAGGTCGGCCATCGTGATATTGCGCCCGATCGCGATGCCTTCGACCTGGTTGAACTGCATCTCGCTTCGGGCCGTGACCTGCTCGTAGCGATACACCATCCCGGGCAGAACCACCCGGATCGGCTTGGTGCCGTTCTCGCCAAAATCGCGCATGGACCGGATCTGGCCCGGCGAGGTGTGGGTGCGCAGGATCACCCCGGGTTTGGTGGTGTAGAACGTGTCCCACATATCCCGGGCGGGGTGCTCCTCGGGCATGTTGAGCAGCTCGAAGTTCATCTCGTCGGTCTCGACATCCGGTGAGCGATACACCTCGAAGCCCATCTGCCCGAAGATGCTGGCGATCCGGCGCAGGGTCTGGGTGCTGGGGTGCAACCGCCCGCGGATGACCGGCGCGCCGGGCAGGGTTACATCGATGCCGCCGGCTGTCAACGCTTGCTCGAGCTCCAGCGCGCGGATCTCGGCCTGGCGCGTCTCGTGGGCGGCGAGCAGAGCTTGCTTCACTTCGTTGGCCCGCCGCCCGAAAATCGGGCGCTCCTCGCGCGACAGACTGCCCATCACCGACAGGGCTTCGTCGAGGGCGCCCCGGCTGCGTTTGGTGCCGAAAATGCGGCCGTTCCAGGCCTGCAGGGCCTCGCTGGTGGTGATTGTGGGGAGCTCGGCCAGAGCCGTTCGCTCGAGCTGGTTAAGTTGTTCAGACATCCGACGGCGATTATACGGGCCGGCCCAACATCAGCTTGCGGAGGAGGCTCTGGCCCTGCGGCCAATCGCGCAGGTTCGAATCGGCGTTGATGTGGCCCAGCCCGCCCACGTCGACGAATTCGCTGCCCCAGGCCTGGGCCAGCTCGCGCGCGACGCCGATCGACCCGTACGGATCATTGGTGCTGGCCACCATCACGCTGCGGAAGGGCAGCCGCGCGCGCGGCACGGGCAGAAAACTCCCGACCATGGCCGGATCGGCCCCGGGCCGGGCGAGATCGGGCGGCGCGACCAGCAACGCGGCCACCACGTCGCCCGCGCCTGGACCCTTGCGCGCGCGCCCGACCGCCGCGGGTGGCGCGCCATGCTCAGCCGCCCAGTGCGCCACCGTGATACAGCCCAGGCTGTGCGCGATCAGGATGACCGGCCCGGGCTGTGCGGCGATGGTCTCGTGCAGGCCGGCCACCCACGCCTCGCGCCTCGGCGCGGCCCAATCACGCTGGGCAACCCGGACACACCCAAAAAACTTGCTCTCCCAGAGCGTCTGCCAGTGTTCAGGCCCGCTGTTATCGCGGCCTGGAATGATAATCAACGATGTGTCTGCCATGGCGTATAGTATCGCGGATACACATCCATGAGCATCGATATTCTTTCCCTTCTGTCGCAGTTGGTCGCCATTGATTCGGTCAATCCCGACCTCGTGCCGGGCGGCGCGGGCGAAGGCGCGATCGCGCGTTTCATCGCCGACTGGGCTGAAAAAGCCGGGCTCGAAACGCATCTTGAGGAGGCGGCCCCCGGACGGCCGAATGTCATCGCCATCGCCCGCGGCACAGGCGGCGGGCGCTCGCTCATGCTGAACGGGCACATGGACACCGTCGGCGTGGCCGGCATGGCCGCCCCGCATGCGCCGCGCATCGTGGACGGCCGCCTGTACGGCCGGGGCGCCTACGACATGAAGGCCAGCCTTGCGGCCTGCATGGCCGCCCTCGCCGAGGCCAAAACGCTCAATCTGCGCGGGGACGTCATCTTTACCGCGGTCGCGGATGAGGAATATGCCAGCCTCGGTACGCAGTCAGTTGTGCGCAATTGGCGCGCCGACGCCGCCATCGTTACCGAACCGACCGGGTTGCGCATCTGCGGCGCGCACAAGGGCTTTGTGTGGATCGATATCGAGACCGAGGGCGTGGCCGCCCATGGCTCGCGCCCGGATCTGGGGGTGGATGCCATCACCCGAATGGGCCACGTGCTGGTCTGGCTCGATCATCTCGACCAGAGCCTGCGGGCCTCCCCCACCCATCCCCTGCTCGGGAGCGGCTCGCTGCATGCCTCGCTCATCCAGGGCGGGCAGGAACTCTCGAGTTACCCCGCCCGCTGCCGGGTATCCGTAGAGCGCCGGACCGTGCCCGGCGAGACGCCCGAGCTGGCCCTCCAGCAGATCCAGGCCCTGCTCGAGCGGGTCGCGGTCGAGCTCCCGGACTTCCGGGCCAGCGCCCGAATCACCCTCGCCCGCGAGGCATTTGAGATCTCCCCCGAAGCCGAAATCACCCAGATCCTGGCGGGCGCGGCGACCGACGTGCTTGGCGCGACGCCCGAGTGGATCGGCGAGCCGTTCTGGATGGATTCGGCGATTCTGTCCGCCGCCGGCATTCCGACCGTGATCTTTGGGCCCAGCGGGACGGGCGCCCATGCCGTGGAGGAATGGGTCGATCTCGAGTCGGTCGGCCAATGCGCCGATGTGCTGCTCAACACCGCCGCTCGCTACTGCGCCTAGGCATCTATGCGTGATCGCGTGCCCCGCCCCGGCGTACGCCGGGGCGGGGCACGCGATCACGCGAACAAAGGACTATGAAGCAATCCATCGCCGACATCGAAAACCATTTGGCCGCCTTCATCGCGGCGGGCGAGCTGGACGGCGCGGCCCTGTCGGTCGCTCAGCGCGGCCGGCAGGTGATTGGCTGGCAGGGCGGGGCCGCCGCGCCTGGCCGGCCCGCCACCGCCCGCACCCTCTGGCCGCTCGCGTCGATCTCAAAGACCTACAGCGCCGCCGCAATCATGGCCCTCGTCGAGCAAGGTGTCTTGCTGCTCTCAACCCCGGTTCGCTCGGTCTTGCCCCAGTTCACTGGCGGGGGCAGGGAAAGCGCCACACTTCGGCATCTGCTCACCCACACCGCCGGGTTGATTTACGAGTCGCCCGAGATGGAGCAGCGCATGGCCGCCCTCACGCCGGCCGCGGAGTTGATCGACGAAGCCTATCGGCATGACCTGCTGTTCGCCCCGGGGGCCGGGCATGCCTATGCCGACTATGGCTATCTGCTGGCCGGCGAGATGGCGGCCCGCGCCACGGGCCGGCCGTTTGCCGGGTTGGTTCATGATCTGGTGCTCAAGCCGGCCGGGCTGGTGGATACCCACATGCCACCAACGCCTGGAGTCTACGACCAGCTCGCCGTCGTGCGCGGGGTGCAGGCCGAAGGCACCCCCGGCGCAATGTACAACACGCCGTATGCCCTCAACCTGGCCCATCCGGCCTTTGGGGTGGTCGCCAGCGCCGATGACCTGATGCGCTTCGGGCTGAACTTCGCCCCGACCGGGCCACGCTTCCTGTCCGAGGCCACGGTGCGGGCGATGACCATTGACCAGACCGGCGGACGCTGCCTGGGTTGGGCGCCTGCCCTGGGCCCGCAGTCCGCGCCGGCGTATCCCGTAGCCTGGGGTCTCGGGTTCTACTTCCAGCAGGTCGAATCGCCGGGCGTGTTTGGGGATCTGCTCTCGTTTGGCGCGTATGGCCACGGCGGCGCAAGCGGTTGTCAGCTTGTCATCGATCCGAAAGCCGACCTGGTCATCGCCCTTGTCAGCAACTGCCACGCCCGGACCGGCCGCGAGCGCTGGTCATACCGCCTGCGCTCGACGATCAACATGACGGTTGCCGCGCTTTCTTCGTAGCGCGTCATGCGTCAACCGTCATTGTTCGGTGGGCGCCGATCCTCTACAGGAGAACGGGAGAACGGGAGGGTATTACCCAATCATCCTCCCGTTCTCCCGTTCTCCTGCAAAGTGCCCGCTGAAAAAATGACGGATGACGCATCACGCATGACGAGATTACGCACTACCTGCCAAAAGCCCTGATTGCCGCGGCCAGCATCTCGTCGTTGTCTTCGGTGTAGTCCTCAAAGCGTTTGTCAATGAGCACCGTGGGCCGGATGCCCGGCGTCGGGCTTCCGGCATGCCAGACGCTGTCACGGATCCCGCGCACATCGCCCGACGGAAACGCAATCGCCATCGTGCCGCTTGGCAAACGCACGTTCGCCAGCACCTCAGTCCGGCCGGGTGTGCGCGCGCCGACGATGCGGGCCCGCCCCAGGTCCTGCAGAAGACCGGCCAGGCTCTCGGCCGGGCCGCGGGTCTGGTCGCCGACCAGGATCACCAGCGGTATTTCTTGCGACCCGCCCACGTTCTTGCCGGTGATCTCGATCTTCTGACGGCCATCGCGCTCGACGACGGCCCCGATGCCCCCGTGGGCGAACAGCTCGGCGACTTCATAGGTGTTGAAGGCCGGCGACTGCATGCTGCGCAGGTCAAGAATGAGTCCCTCGGCTGGCTGGCTCCCCGACCCGCGCAGGGTCGAGGCCAGGATCTCGGCTGCGTTCCCGGCGTCGGCCGGTGCCAGGGCCAGATAGGCCAGGTTCGTGCCGGGCAATGTGCGCGCCTGGGCCGGGGGCGAGGCGGCCAGCGCGCCCCGCGTGATGCTGACGTCGCGGGCGGCTTTTCCGGGCGACACCACCGTCACGGTGACCTTGGATCCGATCGCGCCGCGCAACCGACGGCGCAGCTCCGAAGTGCTGGCCAACCCAACCGGCTGGCCATCGATTTGGGTGATGGCGTCGTGGGCGCGCAGACCGGCCAGCTCGGCGGCCGATCCAGGCGCCACCGACAAGGCCAGGGCGCGTTCGGCGCCGCGCTCCGGCGGACCGATAAAGATCCCCAGGCCGCCTGGCGCGACATCGCTTTGCAGGTCGGCCGCGGTGATCAGCTCGATCCCTGGGTCGTTTAGCCCGCCCAGGACCTGGCGCAGCGACGCGGCGAAGGCCTCATCGGTCATCCCGCGGATCACGGCCGCCCGCGCTTCGCGCAGCGCGTTTGTCCTGCCTTCCAGCGCCTTTGGGTCCACGTAACGATCGGCGATCAGACGCAGCGCGGCGTCGAAATCAGCCAATTGGGTCTGGGTGATGACCGGCAGATCGAGCGGGACCGTCGGCGCGGTCGGGGCGGCGCCGGCGCTCGCCCGATTCAAGCGGTTGATGGGATTCAATTCGCCTGCGCAAGCGCTGAGGGCAAGCGCGGCGAGGAGGCCGATGGCAAGCCGCGGGCCAGGATGTTTTGTCATGGATGCGTCCGTCATTCGACCGCCTTCTCGACCGCGGTCAGAATCAGCCAGAGCGCGAGGAGCATGACGGCGCCCATCGCCAGACACAGGAAGCTCACCAATGCGATCGGGCCGCCGTAGCCGAGCGCAACCAGGACAGTGCCGCCAACCACAAGGGTGAGCAGGGTCATGATCAGCAGGCTGCGCGCGAATTGGCGCGCCTCCCTGCGTGTGTCCGTCGGCGGACGCGGTCGCTTCATGCGAGAATTATAGGTGTCATGTTTTGCCAGCGTTGCGGGACAGAATTGCGCGAGACGGATCTCGACAGCCGGCCCCGTTTGAAGTGCCCCGCCTGCGGCTACGTCCAGTATCAGAACCCGGTTCCCGGTGTCGGCGTGCTGATCGAGCATGAGGGCCGGCTGGTGTTGATCCGACGCGGCCATCCGCCCCATCAGGGGCAGTGGACGTTGCCCTCGGGCTTCATCGAGGCCGATGAAAGCGTTGAGCACGCCGCCGTGCGCGAGGCGCGCGAAGAGACCGGGCTCAACATCGCGCTCGATGAGTTGTTCGGGGTGTATTCATTTCCCGAGGGCCCGCCCCGGAGCGGGCTGATCATCTTCTACCGGGCCCATCCAACGAACCCGGCCGATCTGCGCGCTGGCGACGACGCGAGCGAGGCGGCGTTTTTCTCGGCGACTGAGCTGCCCGTCATCGCGTTTCGCACCCACCGCGAGGTCCTGGCCCGCTGGCTGCTTGAGCGGCGCGAGCCGGGGGCCGCGGCTGCCGGCGCCCACCACCAGCCGGATGTCACCGTCCGCCCGGCCGAGCCGCGCGATCACTACCGGATCGTCGAGCTCATGTCGCATATGCCCGCCCAGACTCGGATGAGCGACATTGCCCGCGCGCGCGCCACTGCCCGCCTGCGCGACAGCAGCGCGCTCGAGGTGTTTGTGGCCGAGTCGGCCGAATACCAGGCGGCCAGCCAATGGACGGCCATCATCGGGTTTGTCGCGGTATCGCTGCTCGAGGGGCTAAACGAGACCCGGGCCTGGCTCGACGCGATGGTGGTCGAGCCTGAGTACCGCCGGCGCGGGGTGGGTGGCGCGCTGTTTGATATTGGGACGCGCCGAGCCCGCGAGCGCGGGGCGAGCCAGTTGCTGCTCGACTTCACCCGGGCCAGCCCCAGCGCCCAGGAGTTCTATCGCTCGATTGGTTTTGACGGGAGTGAGGTCTCGCGCATTCGCTTGCGCTAAGCCTATCAACGCGAGAATCGCAGTCGCGTCTGGTATCAACATGGATAGACAGGATGTACAGGATGGTTCTATCCTGTACATCCTGTCTATCCATGTTCCGAATGTTCAGTTCACGTGTCGAATTGGTCTTCGCGCGGGAGGACCACATCCGGCAGCGCCCGCAACTTGGCAATCAGTTCGGGGTCCTGTAGTTCCTCAAAGTGCTGGCCGATCGGCGGGAGCGTCGCGCTGACGCTGATGTTCTCGACGCCCAGCCCGCGCGCGAGCGCGGCCACTGTCGCCGCGGCCTGCTGACCGGCCCGCTGAAACAGACCCTTGTCGATCGCGGCTGTCACCATCGCGTCCATCGCCTCGCGCCGGGCGGCGTCCATCAGCGAGATGTCGTGGCTGCTCAGCCAGCCCTTCTTGCGCTCCACCACCCGGGTCAGCGACTCGTCGACGTAGACCATCAGGACCTTGGTCGGGGGCAGGGTGATGCTGACGCTGTTTCCGTCGATCCGCACATCGTCCTCACCCAGGTGTTTGAGGTTTACCCCCGCCACGATCCGCACGCCCACGTCCATCACCAGTTCCTCGCCCAGCATGCGATTATGAAGTCCCGAGATCATCGACTCCGCCGCTGTGGTCTTGTCACGTTCCTTTTTGATCGTGACTGTCCCGATCTGGCCCAGGCTGACCAGCGCCGCGGCCCGGATCTCGCTGACCAGCACGGTCGGGGTCACGAGCGTGGTTGATATTCTGGGCGCCGGCGGTTTGCGGCTTTGGCGCGCGGCAATGAAGAGGGTGAGCAGACATCCGAAGACCACCCCGGCCGCCATTAGCGCCCCGATATTCGCCCCACTCAGGCTGTAAGCCAGATAGAACAGAGCGACCGCGGCCAGGACGAGGACGGCGAACGTCCAGCCCTGGCGGGCGAAGTTCTTTAGGATGCGCATGGGTCCGTTTACTCCTGAAACGATATGCCCCGCCCGGCGTACGCCGGGCGGGGCATATCGTTTCAGGAATATACACCTGAAAGGTCATCTGTCCCTATCCAACCAGGGTTGACTGCCCCTGCCCAGGCATCTCATCAGGTCACGGTTGGCGGAGAGGAATTCGGACAATGGCATGGATAAGCCCGGCGCGCTAGGGCACCTCGATTGTCTCCAGAATGACTTCAGTCTCCGCGCTGCCCGCCAGGGTTGGCCGCTCGAACGACGGGTAGCGATACCAGCCAACCACCAAGCGATATTTCCCGGGCGGGAGCGTCGCCGGCAAGGCCAGCGCCCGGGTGTCGGTAATGACCTCGCCCGGCGCCCACGTCGTGGTCGGGCGGGTGCCCGCCACGGGCGGCGCGTCGTCGCCCGCCATCCGCGCGTCGTCGGTCGCCCGGCGCAGGTGTAAGAAAAGCGTGTAGTCGGCCGATGGCCGGGCCTCGGCCCGCCAGATCATGTCGAGGGTCAATCCGCCGCCCGGCGCCGCGTTTCGCGCGCGCCAGCGCAGGCCTGCCAGGGTCATGCCGTCGGTCCAGCGCGCGTTGCGCGCCTCGACCGGCGCGTCGACCGCGCCAAGCAATTGATACAGCGACAGGGTGGCATCCTGGTAGCCCTCAATCCGCGCGCGCGCCGAGGTTTGGGCCAGGCGTTGCTCAATCCGCGGGCGCTGCGCGCTGACCGCATCGCTGCCGTAGTTCAGCAGCCATATCCTGCGTTTGCCCGCGGCGAATGCCTCGAAGGCCCGATCGATTTCCGCCGGCGACCAGGCGTTCTGGACGTGAAGCGTATCCATCGGCAGCGGGCCGTAGTACTCGTACTGGAAGATCTGGTCGCTGTTCTGCAGGATGGCCCCGTCGCCCGGCTGGGCGGTTGCCCGGATCGACGCGAGGGCCTGGTCGTAGCGGCTCTTCGTCCAGGTCGGATCAAAAATGGGTGCGTTGCCAATGACCGTTATCGGCGCCAATACCAGGGCCGCGATCGCGCCGGCCAGCCAGACCGGGCGGGCCGGGATGTGGCGGGTTGCGATCGCCGCGCACAGGGCGATCGGCAGCAGGGCAAACATGAAATAGCGCGGGTGGAATTCGGGCACCAGACCCGAGGTCGCGCAGGCGATGGCGACGGCTGCCGCCAGCCAGCCCAACGCCAGGGCCGGCATGCGCCGTGGCCGGCGCCGCAACCACGCCAGCGCGCCGATCGCAATCAGACCTGCCAGCGCCAACGCCACCGGCTGCCAGCTCAAGTCGGCCCGCACCCCGAATAGCAGGCCGTTCAGGCCACGCCCGGCATTGGCCAGAATGTCCGGCAGGGCGGGAAAGAGCGACGGCCTGTCCACGACGGACTTGCTGAGCTGCGCGGTCTGGCGCCCGAAAAACCAGGCCCCAAAGACAGCGGCGATGGCGGCATGCGCTAGCGCCCAGGAGGCCAGGCGGCGCCGGTCGCGCGCGCAGGCCACCAGCAATCCCAGCGCGCACACGCCGACCAGCGCGGCAGCATACAAATGGGTGTACATCGACCCGATGGCCAGGACCGCATAGGCCGTCCACACCAGGCCGACACGGCGGGTTGGGGCGCTCATGAGCCGCACGGTCATCCACATCGCCCCGGCCGACAGCGCGCAGGCCAGGGTGTACATCCGCGCTTCCTGGGCAAAGTACAGCGTCAGCGGCGCCAGGCCGACCCAGGCTGCCACCAGCGCGCTTTCGCCCTTAAGCCGCCCGGGCGGCGCCATTTCGCGTCCCAGCCGCGCCGCAAGCGCGGTGAAGACCAGCGCGAAGCACAGCGCTGGGAATCGCAACGCAAAAACACTTTCCCCAAACAGCCAGCGGGTCAGTTTGACCGTCAAAAAGTAGCCCGGCGGGTTGGTGTCAAGCCCAAGCGCCAGCGCGCCCGCGGGCGCCTTGCTCACCCAGACCGAAAACGCCTCGTCTCCCCACAGTGCCCGCGCGTCGAGCGCCCAGCTCCCAAGGCCAAACACCAGCAGGAGCAGCGCCAGCCGGATCCACAGGCCGGGGAATCGATGGCGGGTGGCGAATGACGCATGACGAACCAGGTTCATACGTGTGCGGGCCCGCGGGCTTAGCCCGTCAGCGCCTGTTGCATCAAGCGTAGCCAGTTTCCGTGCAGGACTTTGTCGACATCCGCGCGGGTGTAGCCGCGCCGGAGCAGTTCGGCCCCGATCTTGCCCAGGTCGCGCGAGGTGTCCAGTTCGGCCGGAATTGACTCCGCGCCCAGCCCGCCATCAAAGTCGCTGCCCAGCGCTGCGTGGTCTGAGCTGCCCGTGAGCTGGCACACATAGTCGATGCAACGGATGACGGCATCCAGTTTGACGTCCTGTTTCCGGTCGGCCTTGGTCCACTTCACATTGAGAAAGCGGTTGAAAAGGACGGTCCCGATCACGCCGCCGCGCTCGGCGATGCCCATGATGACGTCGTCGGGCAGATGCCGGTCGGTCGGGGTGATTTTCTGCGGGTTGCTGTGCGAGGCCATGATCAGCTTGCCCTGGAAACGCTCGAGCGACTCGCGCGACGATTTCTCGGCCATGTGGCTGAGGTCGAGGATCATGTTGAGCTGGGCGACAACCTCGAGCAGCTCGCGGCCAAGGTCGGTGAGGCCGCCCGGCACACGCGTGCCGCCGCAGTAGCGCGTCCCCGACCAGGCCGGCCCGATCGCCCGCACCCCGCGCTCGTGCCACCACTCGAGCTCGCGCGGCTCGCGGACCGGGTCGGCGCTCTCCATCAGCAGCATGACCCCGACGGGATGAATACTGCCTGGAACGCGCGGCTTGGGCGCCGCCGACAACGCGCCGCTCGGGCTGGCCTGCAGCCCCCACGCGGCCAGGTGGTTCTTGAGATCGGATTTGCTCTTGATCAGCCGAATGTGTTCTTCGCGATCCTGCCAGTGGTGATACCAGTCCAACTGGCGAACCCCGGATGCGTGCGCCTCGGGCACCGTCGTATACGACAGCGGCGCGGTGAGGGGCGAGGTGTGGCTGTCTTTTGGACCGACGAAGATCGTCCCAAAGGTCAGGCCGACCCGGCCGCGAATCATGTCGGGCAGCCCGACAATCGTTTGCCCATTCTCTTTCTGCTGGGCCGAGCCGGCCTCGAGCGCGCGCGTGCGCAACGCGCCGCGCCGATAGTCGCGGTTGAAACACAGGGCGTTGTAGGCGATGTCGAGATGCGCGTCGACGATGAAGTCCATGTTTTCCTTGCGGTGGCGCGAGGCGCCCTAAATGAGTCCAAGAATCGAGTGCGGTAGTCAAACGCCGCCCTCAAGGCCCGTCGAACGGCCGGCGCCAAACATCTATCCGCCGATTACGCCGATTTCCGCGGATTTGGATTTGCGCCGAGCGAACAAGGAAAAAGAATCGGCGGAAATCTGCGAAATCTGCGGATAGATCGCGTGTGTCATAGGTGCAGACATTCATTGGTTTCATTTAGAACAGAAGTTTGAGAACGGACAGCACGCCCTGGCTCCACGGCACCCGATGCGAGACGCCGGTCGCGCCAGCGAATTTCTTCACGTTGGCGACATACCAGTCGTAGTTGCGGAGCAGGGCGTCCTTGTTGGAGTATTTCGGCGCGTAGCCGAGCTGGCGTTCGGCCTTTTCGATCGAGACGAACGACTCCTTGTAGGCGGTCTCGTAGACCCACTTGTAGAGCGGCGAGAGCTTGAAGGCTTCGAGGATGCGCAACGTCCACACCATCAGGGTGGCGATCTGAAAGGGGAGCACCCGCTTGCCCTTGCCGGCGTGGTCGAGGACGGCCTGGAAATCGTCCTTCATCGTGCCGAAGATCTTCGCCCCGATGTTGAACGTGTCGTTCACCTGCTCGGCCGGCAGGGTGAGGCACAGGTAGATCGCCTCGCACAGGTCCTCGACATCCAGATACTGATACAGGTTGTCGCCCTTGCCGATCACGGGCCAGTTGTGGCCGGTCATCGCCCAGTCGTAGAGCATGGCGAAGACCCCCAGCCGCTCCGGGCCGATGAATGACTTGGGCCGGATGATCGGGACGATCATCCCCTTGTCCCGAAAGGCCTGGCAGGCCTGCTCGGCCTCGATCTTGGCGATGCCATACGGCCCGACCCCGTGCAGCGTGTCGGTCTCGAGCAGCGGATGATGATCCGGGATGCCATAGACGGCCGTGGACGAGATGTGGACCATCCGCCTGGCGCCGGCGGCGAAGGCCGCCTCGCACACGTTGCGCGAGCCCACCACGTCGGTAGTGTAGATGTCTTCCTTCGAATACAGCGGCAGCGCGGCGGCCGTGTGCACGATCATGTCGGCCCCTGCGAAGGACCTGGCCAGCGCGGCCGGATCGCGGATATCGCCCTTGAGGAAATCGATCCGGTCTCTCTCGGCGTAGTCGAAGTCGGCGATGTCGATCACGCCGACCTGGTGGCCCTTGTTCAGGAGATAGCGGGTGAGGTTGATCCCAAGGAATCCCGACCCACCGGTGATGACGATCTTCATTTCGAGGCAACTATAACTGAGCCGGTTTGATCAGGTGGGTAAGGTTTGGTCAGGTTTGATCAAGTGGGTCAAGTTTGG
>Ga0209477_1001353_pt1 | contig 15007 bp, 13 predicted proteins | sample KloWWTupernatant_FD_187180 | JGI IMG/M metagenome (GOLD analysis project Ga0209477, IMG submission 187180) | Active sludge microbial communities from Klosterneuburg, Austria, studying microevolution and ecology of nitrifiers - Klosterneuburg... | ecosystem: Engineered > WWTP > Aerobic digester >... | reverse complement strand
GACCTCCGACTCGTCCACCTTGCCCTTGAAGATCAGATCGTCGAGGTCGGCGATCGAGGCGATCGTCGTGCCGTCGTTGAAGTTGTTCGACTCGATCACCGAGTTGCCGACCTCGAGCGGCACCTCGAGCACCGTGCCGCCGATCGTCGCCTTGACCACCGTCGTCGAAGCCGAAGCCATGCGCACGCTCGTCCCCTTGCGCACGATGTCGAGATTGTCCTGCGCCCCCTTCAAGTCCTCCTTCGCCTGCTCCCAGGCGATCTCGGAACGCTGGAAGTCGGCGGCCGAGATCGTGCCGTCCTCGACCAGGTTCTTGTTGCGCTGATAGTCGCGCTCGGCGTCGCCGAGGGCGATCTTCGCCTTGTTGACCCGCGACTCGGCGGAGGAGAGCGAGACCATGTTCGGGATCACCCGCACTTTGGCGACCAGATCTCCCTGCTTCACGATCTGGCCGGGCTCGACGTAGAGCTCCTCGATGATGCCGGAGATGAGCGGCTTGATCTGCACCTCCTTGCGCGGCACCACCGCCCCGGTCGCCACCGTCTTGCGGACGATGTCGCTGGTGGAAGGCGAAGCCGTCTGGTAGACCACCGGCTTGGTCTGCGACTTGTTGAACAGGAAGACGCCGGTCGCGATGACGACCGCCGCGAACAACAGTGCCGCAAGGATTCCGAGGACCTTCTTCATCGCGTGTTCTCCACCTGACTGAAAAGTGACGGCAGCCGACCCTTCGCCGGCCGCGGATTCGAATCTCTAGTCGCTGCGCAGCGCCGCCATCGGCGTGATCGAAACCGCCCGGCGCGCCGGCGCGAAGCCGGCGAGGACGCCGGACACGACCAGCACGGCGAGCGCCTGCAGCGCTACTTCGAGCGTGACACCGGGATTCTGGAACATCTGCGGCTCGCCGCTCGCCCCCGCACCGGGGAGCAACCGGTTCACCAGCTCGAGGACGCCGACACCGGCGGAGAGCCCGAGGAGGCCCGAACCGAGGGTGAGGATCACCGCCTCGAGGACGATCTGGCCCTGGACCTTCCACGGCGTCGCGCCGATCGCCCGCCGCAACCCCAGCTCCTTGGTGCGCTCGCGGACGATGATGAGCATGATGTTCGAGACACCGATGGCGCCGGCGGCGAGGGTGCCGACGCCGACGATCCACATGAGGAACTTGATACCGACGAAGAGCCCCTGGATCTTGGCGTACTCCTCTTCGAGGTTGAAGTGGCCGATGCCGCGGTTGTCCTGCGGCGACACCTTGTGGCGCGCGCGCAGGATGTCGAGGACCTTCTTCTCGGCCACCGAGGCCGGCACGCCGTCCACCGAGGTCACCGCCAGCCACTGCACCTGGTTCATGGCGTTGAAGGCCTGCTGGTAAGTCGAGAACGGCACGAAGATGGTCTCGGCGTCCTGCTGCCCGTCGTTGCCGCTCTGGCGGGAACGGAAGAGGCCGATGACCTGGAACTCGACGCCGTTGATGCGGATCCCCTGGCCGATCGGATCCTCCTGCTTGTCGAACAGGACCTCGTGCACCCGGTGGCCGATGACCGCCACCTTGCGCTTTTCCTCGATGTCGAGCTTGTTGAGGAAGCGGCCGCGCGAGACGGCGAGCGACTGGATGGTCGCGATCTCCGGCATGTCGCCCATGATCGTGTAGGCGCCGGTGTGGATGCCGCGCGTCGCCGTGGCGCCGCCGCGGAAGCCGCCCAACTGCAGGCGCGGCGCGATCACCTTGGCCTCGGGCACCTGACGGCGGAGCTCTTCGACGTCGGCGTTGGTGAACTCGATCGAGCGGCCGGCAAGAAGACCGGCGAACGGCTTGCTGGTGCGCATGCCCCAGACGAAGAAGCTGTTGGTCGCCGCGCCCGAGAAGCCGGCGTCGATGCCGTTCTTCAGGCCATTGCCGGAGCCCAGGAGGAGCATGAGCAGGAAGATGCCCCAGAAGACGCCGAAGGCGGTGAGAAAGGTCCGCAGCCGGTTCTTCGACAAGGCCGTCCAGATCTCCTGCAGGTGGTCGAGATCGAACACTATTCGTCCCTCAGCGCTTCGATCGGGCGAATGGCGGCCGCCCTGCGCGCCGGAAAGAAACCCGCGACCGTCCCGGCGACGATGAGCAGGACGGTCGCCGAGAGCGCGACGCGGAGATCGACCTGGGGATTGCGGAAGAAGGCGGCGTCGGGGATGGCGCGCGACAGGCCCTCGAGCACCAGGACCCCGAGAACCAGGCCGGCATAGCCGGCGACGGTGGTGATCAACACCGACTCCTGCAGCACCAGTCCGACGATCGAGGCCGGGGTGGCGCCGAGCGCCTTGCGGATGCCGATCTCGCGCGTGCGCTCGCGCACCGCCACGAGCATGATGTTGGAGACGCCGACGACGCCGGCGAGGAGCGTCCCGATCCCGACCACCCAGACGAAGAGCCGGATCGCCCCGGTGAGGGCGACGATCTTCTGGTAGTTCTCGACGTTGTTGTTGACGTAGATCGCGCGCTCGTCGTCCGGATCGAAGGTGTGGTTGACCGACAGGATCCGGCGCGAGGCGCCGGCCATCTTCTCGCTCTCGGCGAGACTCGCGTCGCCGGTGGTGTAGAGGATCTGGCTCAGCCGGTTGCCGCCGTTGAACGTGCGCTGCGCGGTCGAGATCGGCAGGTAGATGAACTCGCGCTCGCGCTCGCTGCCCTCGTCGTCGAACACCCCGACGACCTTGAACGAGATGCCGCCGATGCGGATCTCCTTGCCGATCGGATCCTCGTCGCGGAAGAGCGCGGCGGCGACCAGCGTCCCCAGCAGGGCGCTCTTGCGGAACTGGCGCAGGTCGAGCTCGTTCAGGTAGCGGCCGCTCACCACCTTGGTGCGCTCGAGCACCTGGTGTCCGGGATGGACGGCGCGGATCGTGTAGCTGCCGTTCTCGTTCTTGTAGTTGACCTGCTGGCTGCCGAAGATCCAGAACCGGGCGCTCGCGTACTCGACTCCCGGCACGCGCGTCGTCACTTCGTCGTAGTCCTGATTGTCGAACTGCACCTCGCGGCCGGGCTGCATCCCCTTGTAGGCGACGCTCGTCTGGCCGGAGGAGATCCAGATGCTGTTCACCGCGTCGTCGCGGAATTGGTAGTCGACGCCGTGCTCGAGCCCCTTGCCCGAGCCGAGCAGCACGACGAGCATGAAGATCCCCCAGGCGACCGCGAAGCCGGTGAGCGCCGTGCGCAGCTTGTTGTGCCGGACGGTGTCGAAGATCTCTTGCCAGGCGTCGAAACGGATCATCCCGCCGCGGCCTCCGGAACGGCTCCGGCGGGCGCCGCCGGGGCGCCAGCGGCCGCCGGCACCGCATCCAGCGCCTCGATGTCGACCACGACGTCGTCAGGATTCAGCCGCCGCTGGCGGCTGTCGCCGGCAATGCGGCCGTCGACGAGGTGGATGAGCCGGTCCGTCATGTGGGCGATGTCGCGCTCATGGGTGATGATGACCACCGAGACGCCGTCGTCCTGGACCGCCTGCAGGACCTTCATCACGTCGCGCGAGGTCGCCGAGTCGAGCGCGCCGGTCGGTTCGTCGGCGAGCAGGAGCTTGGGTTGGGCCACCAGCGCCCGGGCGATGGCGACGCGCTGCTGCTGGCCGCCGGAGAGCTCCGACGGCAGGTGCTCGGCGCGGTCGGCGAGGCCGACCTTCTCGAGATAAACCGCGGCACGCTCGTTGCGCTCCTTGCGCGGCACGCCCTGGTAATAGAGCGGCAAGGCGACGTTCTCGGCCGCGTTCTTGAATGGAATCAGGTGGAAGGACTGGAAGACGAAACCGATGTACTGGCTGCGGTACTGCGCCGCCCGGGTCTCGGTGAGCGCCCCCATGGCGACGCCGTCGAGCGTGTACTCGCCTTCGTCATAGCGGTCGAGAAGCCCGAGGATGTTCATCAGGGTCGACTTGCCGGAGCCGGAGGCGCCCATGACGGCGACCAGCTCGCGGGCGCCGATCTCGAGGTCGATTCCCTTGAGGACGTGCAGCCGGTTGCGGCCGACGGTGTAGCTCTTGTGCAGATTTCGCAGACGGATCATAAGCGCTCGGGGAGCTCCTGCATGCTTTACGGAACTTTGGATGGAAAGGTTTGCCGACGAGGGCAGCTTCGGCGAGCCGGCCGGGCGATGGTAAGGTCCGGCTGCATGGAACGCTCCGAACCCGTCAGCCGCATCCTATCCGGACTCCCCCGTCGCCGCGCGCTTGGCGCAGCCCTCCTCGTCGCCGCTCTCGGCAGCTCCGCGTCCCTCTTCGGCCAGACTCCCCCGGGGGCAGCACAGCCGGCCGCGCCACCCAAGCCGTTGACCCCGCCGCCCGCAGCCCCCAGCACCCAGGAGCTCGCGGCGCCGCCGGCCAGCGCCGCCCGCCTGCCTTCGGGGATGTCGACCCTGCAGCTGCGGGCCGGCACCGGCAAGGTCTCGCCGCGCCCCCAGGACTGGATCGCCTTCTTCGCCATCGGCCGGCGGGCGGACGGCACGGTGGTGCAGAACACCTTTGCCTCGCCGGATCCGATCCGCATGCAGATGAGCCGGCTCATCCCGGCCTGGCAGTCGGCCTTCGCGGCCATGGTTGCCGGCGAGCAGCGGCGCTTCTGGTTCCCCGCCGAGCTGGCGCCGAAGAATCCGAAGACCGGCACCCAGGAGGCCCTCGTCTTCGACCTCGAGCTGGTCGCCGTGCTCAAGATGGCCGACGCGCCGAGCTCGCTCAGGGCGCCCGACCCCAAGGCGACGCAAGTCGGTCTCGCGACCTCGATCCTGACGATGAAGGCAGGCAAGGGGGGCGCGAAGGCGACCCGCCAGGACGCGGCGCTGCTCAACTTCACCGTCTGGAATGATGTCGGGCACACCCTCTCGACCTCGACCCTCGACGGCCGGCCGACCCTCTTCCCGCTCGATCGCGTCATGCCGGCTTTCGCCGCCTGCGTCGAAGGGATGACCGTCGGCGAGCTACGGCGCTGCTGGATCTCCGCCGCGGGCAACGAGGGCTTCCCCGGCGCCCCCACTGGCGCGCTGATCTTCGAGCTCGAGCTGTTGAATCTCGCCGACGCGGCGAAGATCTTCATCCCCGGCACCGCGGCGCCCACTCCGAAGCCCAACTGACCGGTCCGGCGGGCATCGCCAGCGCGGAAAGAACGAAAAAAGGGCCCGGCAGCGTCTCGCCGGGCCCTCGCCGTCGGTGTCGCCGTGGCGCGCTGCTCAGTAGCGGTAACGCTCCGGCTTGAACGGGCCGTCGACGTCGACGCCGATGTAGGCGGCCTGCTTCGGCGTGAGCTCGGTCAGCTTCACGCCGAGCTTCTCGAGGTGGAGGCGCGCCACCTTCTCGTCGAGCTTCTTGGGCAGCAGGAAGACCTTGTTCTCGTACTTGCCGGCGTTCTTCGCCAGGTCGACCTGCGCCATCACCTGGTTGGTGAAGCTGCACGACATGACGAACGACGGATGGCCGGTGGCGCAGCCCAGATTCAGCAGCCGCCCCTCGGCGAGGATCATCACCGCGTGGCCGTCGGGGAAGCGCCACTCGTCGTACTGCGGCTTGATGTTCTCGCGCTCGATGCCGGGGAAATTCTTCAGGCCCGCCATGTCGATCTCGTTGTCGAAGTGGCCGATGTTGCCGACGATCGCCTTGTCCTTCATCTTCGCCATGTGCTCGACGGTGATGATGTCGAAGTTGCCGGTGGCGGTGATGAAGATGTCGGCAGTGGCGAGCGTCGCCTCGAGCGTCGTCACTTCATAGCCCTCCATCGCCGCCTGCAGGGCGCAGATCGGGTCGATCTCGGTGACGATGACGCGCGCGCCCTGGCCCTTCAACGCCTGGGCGCAGCCCTTGCCGACCTCGCCGTAGCCGCAGACCACCGCCACCTTGCCGGCGAGCATCACGTCGGAAGCGCGCAGGATGCCATCGGTGAGCGAGTGGCGGCAGCCGTAGAGGTTGTCGAACTTCGACTTGGTGACCGAGTCGTTGACGTTGATCGCCGGGAAGAGGAGTGTTCCGGTCTTCTCCATCTCGTACAGGCGGTGGACGCCGGTGGTCGTCTCTTCCGAGACGCCGAGGATCGCCGGCGCGATCCGGTTCCAGCGCTTCGGATCCTCCTTCTGGATCTTCGCCAGCAGCGCCAGGACGAAGGCGTACTCTTCACTGTCGGCCGCGGTCGCGGCTGGAACCGCACCGGCCTTCTCGAACTCGACGCCCTTGTGGATGAGCAGCGTCGCGTCGCCGCCGTCGTCGACGATCAGCGTCGGACCGCGACCCTGCCCGAAGTCGAGCGCACGGGCGGTGAAGTCCCAATACTCTTCGAGCGACTCACCCTTGTAGGCGAAGACCGGGATGCCGCGCGGATTCTCCGGCGTCCCGTCCGTGCCGACGGCGAGCGCCGCCGCGGCGTGATCCTGGGTCGAGAAGATGTTGCACGACACCCAGCGCACCTCGGCGCCGAGCGCGTGCAGCGTCTCGGCGAGGACGGCGGTCTGGATCGTCATGTGGAGCGAGCCCATGATGCGCTGGCCGGCGAGCGGGCGGCTGGCGGCATACTCCTTGCGCACCGCCATGAGACCCGGCATCTCCTGCTCGGCGAGGCGGATCTCGTTGCGGCCCCAGTCGGCGAGTGTCAGATCCTTGACGAAGAAGTCCAGCTGGGAGGCGGTAGCGGTCGTCATATCGAAGTCCTTTCCGTGCGGTTGAAGGTCGAAGGAACGTCCATGGAAGGCAGGTGCGTCATCGGGACCCTGCGGCGAGGAGGAGCGCCGGGCCCTTGGCCTCGGCTTCGGGGGCGAGCGGCGCGCACTCGGCGGCGGCGAAGCCCGCCACCGTGAGCAGCTGCTTCAACTCCTCCGCGCCGAAGCCGTTGCGAAGCTGACCCATCCTGCGCCGGAAGTCGTCGCGATCGTGGCGCAGAAGGTCGACGATCACGGCGCGGCCGCCCGGCTTCAGGATGCGGGCCATTTCGGCGACCGCCGCCGCCGGCTGACCGACGTGGGTCAAGGCAAGGACGAGGAGCGCGGCGTCGCAGGTCCGGTCGGGGATCGGCAGCTGCGCGAGGTCGGCGCGATGGAGCTCGACGTTGGTGAGCGCCCGCGTGCGCCGCTTCGCCGCGGCCAGCATCTCGGGCGAGGCGTCGACCGCGACGACCCTGGCGACCCGCGGCGCGAGGCGCACCGTCAGATCGCCGGCCCCGCAGGCGAGATCGGCGACCACCCAGTCGCGCGGCAGGAGCGCCGCGATCGCCGCCTCGCTGAAGACCCGGCCGTAGAGCTCGGCGCGCAGCGTCTGCCACTCTGCCGCGACGCCGGCGAAGAAACCGCGCCCGCCTTCGGTGCGCTCAGCCAATCGGCGCTCCAGCCGCAGGCGATCGTGCGCCAGCGTCGGCCAGCCTGCGATCTCTCCCTGGGTCACGGCCCAGAGCGTGCGGGCCGGCGGCGGCAGCTCGCCATTCGCCATGGTGTAGATGTTCGCGGTGCGCTCGCTGCGGGAGACGACCCAACCCTGATCGAGGAGAACCTTCAGGTGGCGCGACACGCTCGACTGGGGCAGCTGGACGATCTCCGCCAGCTCACCGACCCCGAGCTCTTCGCCGTCGAGCAGTGCGAGCAGCCGCAGGCGCGCCGGATCGGCGAGCGCGGCGAAGCGGGCCAACTGGCGCTCGACCGCGGGCTCCGCGTTCGATTCGAGGGGCGGCCCGGAGGCGTGGGTGCGGGGCGTTTGCTTCATCCTTGAATCCGGATAAAAGCACAAATCAACGGCGCGGTCAAGCGCTCGAGCCACGAGCGCTGTCGTCTTTCGGGGGCCCTGCGCCGAAGCCGCTGGCCGGGCGGCAACGGAGCCGGCTCCGGTCAGCGACCCGGATCGCGGTGCGCTCCGCAGAGCGCCAGGGTGACCGCTCCCCAGGCCAGCGGAAGCGCCGGAACGGCGAATCTGGGCAGGAACTCGGTCAGCAGAGCGTGGAAGAGAAAGAGCGCCACCGGAACGGCAAGAAACGCCGCGAGCCGAAAGTTCCGGCCGCGCAGGGCGAGCGCGCCGGCGCGCACGATCGCCGCGGCAAGAAAGAAAGCGACGACGCAGGTCAGATCGAGCGGCAACAGACTCTCCGGCGAGCGTTCGGCGAACAGGCCGCGCCACGCGACGGCGGCGGTCGCGACCAGATGCCGCATCGGCGACGCGATGAACTCCCCCATCGCCTCCCGGCCGAGTCGGCGGTCGGCCGCGATCGGGTCCGCCGGCGGCCGGCGCTCGGCGTGCCAGCGCCGCAGCGAGCGGGTGAAGAAGTTCCCTTCGCCCCGCCATTCGTAGCGCGAGAATGTAGCCTCCGGCCAGCGGCTCGCCCCTGCCCGGCGCACGGCCTCGACCGGCGTCCAGGCCGCGACGGCGGGAAGCAGGCCTTCGCGCGCGATCTGCCGGTCGAGCTCGGCACGCGAATAGAGCACCGCTCCGCTGCGATCCGCGAGCACGAAACTGCCCGTTACCTCGAGATTGCGGGTCATCCAGGCCGCGCTCGGCGCGAGCGCGAGAAGGGAAAAGAGTGCCGCGCGCCGGAGGCGCCCGCCCAGCGGCAGTGCACGCGGCGCCAGGAGCATCAGGACCGCGCCGGTCGGGATCAGAACGAGCGTGGCGCCACGGGTGAGCGGGACCAGGCCGGCAGCGACGCCACTGAGCGCCACCCATCGCCAGGTCGGGTGGGTGACGCCGCGAATCCATGCGAACGCGACCAGGGTCACGAGCGCCGCCGTCAGGCCCTCGGAAGCTGGCGTCAGCGCCGCCTGTCTGAGCGCGGGACTGGCGGTGACGAGCGCGGCGGTTGCCACACTGGCGACGAAGCCTCCACCTGCCCCTTGGACCGCAGCGGCTCCGACTGCCGCCGTCAGCGCCAGCAGCAGGGCGCCCAGAAGCCGAACGCTCCGGGCAGCGGGACTCGACGGATCGTCGAGCCACTCGGCCTCCGTGCGCGGCAGATCGACTCCGCCGAGGCGCCAGGCCGTCGCCAGGAGAAAGGGATACCCGGGCTCGCGGTAGGCATCGGGCCTGGGCGCGGGCTCCGAGATCGGCGCCGACGAGTGCACGCCGCTCCTCGCCTGGTGGGTCGCCGCCCGCAGATAGTCGGCCTCGTCCCCGATCGGCACGATGCGGGGCGGCGCGAAAAGAAGCGTGAACGCGGCGCCGAGACCGACGATGGCGATTCCGACAGCGAAGTACACCGCTCTGGTGGAATGGGGCCGCAAGGAACTCAGCCTAGCCCAGAACGCCGCGCGTCCGCCCACCGGAACGGCGACGCCCGTTCGATCCCGCGTCGCACCGGCTCGGCGTGCGGGTTAAGCTCCGACGGTGAAGATCGACCTCCCTTTCCAGAACCAGGTCGTGGTCCTGACCGGCGCCTCCTCCGGCATCGGCCGCGAGCTCGCGCGACAACTCGCCGCCGAGCGCCCACGGCTCGTGCTCGCCGCGCGCGACGAGGCGGAGCTCGAGAACGTCGCCGCGAGCTGCCGCGCGCTCGGTGCCGACTGCGTGGTCGTACCGACCGACGTTGCCGACCCCGAGGCGTGCCGCGCTCTGGTGAAGCGGGCGGTCGCGGAGTTCGGCGGTGTCGACGCGCTGTTCCTCTGCGCCGGCCAGGACATGTGGTCGCGGCTCGACGAGCTCGCCGACCTGGACGTGCTCGAACGTATCCTGCGCGTCAACTACCTGGGCTGCGCCTGGACCACGGCACATGCCCTGCCGCATCTCAAGGAGCGTCGCGGGCGCATCGTCGTGGTCTCGAGCCTCGCCGGCCTGACAGGCGTCCCGACGCGCACCGGCTACGCCGCATCGAAGCATGCGCTGCACGGATTTTTCGATTCGCTGCGCATCGAGCTCGCGAGCAGCGGAGTCTCGATCACGCTCGCCTGTCCCGACTTCGTGCTCTCGGAGATCCACCGCCGGGCGCTCGGCCCGGACGGCAAGCCCCTCGGGACCAGCCCGATGAACGAGGCGCGGATCATGACCGCCGCCAAGTGCGCCGCCCTCATTCTCGACGCCGGCGCGCGGCGCCGCCGGCTGGCGATCCTGTCGTTGCGCGGGCGGGTCGGACGATTCGTCCGCCTGGTGGCGCCGGGTCTCATCGACTGGATCGCGGCGCGCGCGGTCGCCCGCGGGCACTGAGCCGCGACGCCCCCCTGTTCGCGGCTTCACACCAGCAGATCGTCGAGCGTCGCGCCGGTCGCGCGCTCTTCCGGCGCCGAGCCGCGCCGGAAGATGCAGGCGCCGCGCTCGCCGCCGAGCCAGCCGCGTGGACCTTCGACGCGGATCCAGGCGCGCTCGCGCAGGCCCACGACCGGCGTCGCGTTCTCTTCATGAAACTCCGCCAGGCGCTCGGCGCGGGTCTCGCCCATGTGCGTCGAGCCGGGATCGGCGTCGAGATAGTGCGGATTGATCTGGAACGGCACCAGGCCGAGGGCGTCGAAGCCCTGCGGCTCGACGATCGGCATGTCGTTGGTGGTGCGGATCGTCGGGCCGGCGAGGTTGATTCCGGCGGAAGCGCCGAGATAGGGCATCCCGGCGAGCGCCCGCGCGCGCAGCGGCTGCAGCAGCCCGGCCTCCTGCATCGTCTTCAGCAGGCGAAACGTGTTGCCGCCGCCGACGAAGACGGCCTCGGCGGTTTCGATCTGCCGCCTGCCGGTGGCATCCGCCGCGAGCTCGTCGACGCCGCATCCGAGCTCCTCGAGCCGCGTCCGGAACTTGGCGGTGTAAGCGGCACGATCGTAGAGCGCGAACGGCACGAACAGGATCCGCGCCGCCGAGCCCAGGAGCGCGAGCATCTCGTCGGCGGCGTGCGCCAGATAGCGCTCGCCGTGGTTGGTCGAATTCGACAGCAGCATGAGTCGGCGCATGAGCTTCCCCTTCTCCCTAACGTTTCGCGATCGCCTCGCCGAGGCGGTCGACATCGGCGAGGTCGTTGTAGATCTGGATCGCGACACGCGCCGCGAGCCGGTCGCCGCGCGCCGCGATGTGCAGCTCGATGCGGTCTTCGAAAAGCAGGCTGTCGCGCAGGCGCGCGGCGTCGGCGGAGGTTCCGCCGAAGCGCGCAGGCAGCGGCACCGAAACCATCGACGCGACCATCGAGCGCGGCGTGCGGAACTGCGTCCCCCACCGTTCCGCCAGCCGTTCGCCGGCGTGGAATGCGAGGTCGTGGTTGTAGCGCCGCACCTCTTCCGCCCCGAACTCGGCCAACAGCTCGAGCGCCGCCGGCGCGGCGAGCCAGGGCGAAGGATCGCGGGTTCCGACCAGGTCGAACTCGGTGGTGAAGCCCTGGTCGAGACCCCACGAGATGACCGCTGGGTGGAGTGTCGCCTGCAGCTCCGGCCGGACCCAGAGCAGGGCCGAGCTGCGTGGCGCCCAGGCCCACTTGTGCAGGTTCCCGACGTACCAGTCGGCGCCGATCGCCGGCAGGTCGAGAGCGACCGCGCCGGGGGCGTGGGCACCATCGACGAAGATCGGCACGCCTCGCGCCCGGCAGCAGGCGGCGATCTCGACGATCGGCAGCAGCAGGGCGCTGTCGGAGGCGATGTGATCGACGATCGCGAGCCGCGTCCGGTCGCCGAGCGCGGCGGCGATCGTCGCCACCAGCTCCGCCGGATCCTCGCAGGTGGGCGCGAGCGCCACTGTGCGGACGATGGCGCCCTGACGGCGCGCGACATACGTCGCCGCATGGGTGATCGCGCCGTAGCCCAGGGAGGTGACGAGAATCTCGTCGCCGGGGGCGAAGGAAAGCGAGCGCAGCACGGCATTTGCGCCGGTCGTCGCGTTGTCCACGAAAACCAGGTCCTCTCCGCGTGCGCCGAAGAAGGCCGCGACCTCGGCCGCCGCGATACGCAGGCGCGGCGGCTCGCTGCGCGGCGCGCCGACACGGATCTCGGAGAGCTCGCGCAGGAGATAGCGCGAGGGCTGCAACTCGATCTCGTCGCGGATCGCCTGCTGCGCTGCGAGCACCCGCCGCGGCGGCGCGCCGACGGTACCGTGATTGAGGTACGTGATCGCGGGATCGAGCGCGAAGTGCTGCAACATCGAGCGGCCGAAACGGGTCACTGCTTTCTCCTCTCCGGGCGCCTGCGTGAGACGCTCATTCTGTCGCCACCGGACGGGGGAATTCGACACCCAGAGCCGCCGCCACGAGGTGGGGGATCTCCGTATTGTCGTGCATGCCGGCGAATCGACCGGCCGCCGACGGCGGGCCGTAGGCGAAGAGCGGCACCGGCTCACCGCTGTGCTGGCTGCTCGCCCAGTGGAGCGCCATTTCGGTGCCGCTCGACTGTTCGTCGATGGAGAGACCGCCGGTCGCATGGTCGCCCAGCACCAGAACCAGCGTCGCCCGATCGCGCACGGCGAAGTCGACCGCGACCGCCACTGCGGCGTCGAAACGCAGCAGCGCGGCGTTCATCCTCGCGCCGTCGCGGGCATGGGCGGCGGTGTCGATCTCCTCTTCCTCGAGCACCAGAATGAACGGACGGCCCGCGGCGCCGAGAAGCCCGAGCGCCTTTCCCGCCATCGCCTCGAGGGAGGGCGAGCGCGGGTCGGCTTTCTGCGGCTCGACGGCAAAAAGCGCCGCGACCGGCAGGCGCGTGGCTGCCGCCAGCCCGGCGGCGTCGGCGACGACGTCCACTCCGCGCGCCCGCATCTCCGCGGTGAGATCGCGGCCATCGGCGCGATCGCCGCCGGCTGCCTGCCGCGGAAGAAAGAACTTCCGTCCCCCGCCAGCGAGCAGGTCGACTCCCGCGGCGCTCAGGCCGGCGGCGATTCCCGCTTCGTCGCGGCGCGCCGCGGCGTGGGCCGCGAACGCTGCCGGGGTGGCGTCGGTGATGCGCGACGTCGTCGCGAGCCCGGTCGCCCACCCGGCATCGCGCAGCGTTTCGAGCAGCGTCCGCAGCGGCCGCCCCAGCGCGTCGCTGGCGACGCGCCCGTTGCGCGTCTTGTAACCTGTCGCGAGAGCGGTCGCGGCGGCGTCCGACTTCGTGATCAGCCCGCCCTCCGAGTGGGTCGTCGCCAGCCCGATCGTCGGCAGGCGCTCGAGCAGCAGCCGGCCATCCGGTCCGTAGGCAGCGATCCGGGCGGCGGCGATCTGCGCCAGTCCCATGCCGTCTCCCAGCAGCAGCACGACGTTGCGCACCGGCCCGTCGGCGAGCGCCGGCAACGCCGTTCGCTCCCGTCCCTCCGTGCCGGAGCTGCCCACAGGAAGGCGTTCGAGCTCGCGCGCGAACGACGCCCGGCCGACCAGGTAGCCGGCCAGTCCACCGGCCAGGGCGACGACTGCGGCCGCCGCGGCGGCCATCGCGGCGCGACGGCTCAACCGGAGCTCGCCATCCGACCGTCGAGCTCGAGCGCCGGCGCTGCGCCCTGCATCGCGACGAGGACGTTGCCGACGTGCTGCCAGAGCTCGAGACCGCCGGCGAAACAGGCGGCGCTGAACTCGGCGGTAGCGCTCTCGACGTGCGGCCGGTCGACGCCCGCCGCGAACGAGCGCTCCTTCCAGCGTTTCTGGATCGACTTGAGCTCGACCTCACGCACATCCTTCGACGGGCGCACCAGCGCCGCCGCGATCACCAGGCCGGTGACCTCGTCGCAGGCGAGGAGCGCGAAGTCCATCGCGCTGCTTCGGGCTACGCCGGTCGCCTCTTCGTTGTGCGCCAGGATCGCCTGCAGGACGGTCTCGGGCACTCCGGCCGCCGCGAGCAAGGGGATGCCCTCCTTGGGATGAGCCTCGAGCGTCGGATGCACCTCCCAGTCGTAGTCGTGCAGGAGCCCCGCGAGACCCCAAAGGTCGGGATCTTCGCCGAGCTTGGCGGCGTAGTGGCGCATCGCCGCCTCGACGGCCAGCATGTGCCGCCGCAGGCCCGCCGCGGCGACATGTTCGGTGACGATTCCCCAGGCGGTCGATCGATCCATCGCGAGCTTTCCTCCCTGCTGGCGCGCCGAGCGCCGGCAGACCAGATCGTACCCGAGGTCCATGGTAACTTCGCTCCGGCATGTATCTCGCGCACTACGGATTCCGCGAAGCCCCTTTCAACATCACTCCCGACCCGCGTTTTCTCTACTTCTCGGCCCGCCACCGCGAGGCGCTCGAGCACCTGCTCTACGGCATCCGCGAGCGCAAGGGCTTCGTCCAGATCACCGGCGAAGTCGGCGCCGGCAAGACCACTCTCTGCCGCGCGGCCCTCGAACAGCTGGGTCCAACCTTCCGTACCGCGCTGATCCTCAATCCGGTGATGTCGTCGACCCAGCTCCTGCGCACCATCCTGGTCGAGCTCGGTCTCAAGGTGCCGGGTCGCACCGACCGGGTCGCTTATCTCGAGATGCTCAACGAGTTCCTGCTCGCCCAGGTGCCGCGCGGCGAGGACGTCGTGCTGATCATCGACGAAGCGCAAGACCTCTCGCCGGAGCTGCTGGAACAGGTGCGGCTGCTGTCGAATCTCGAGACCGATCGCCAGAAGTTGCTGCAGATCGTCCTCATCGGGCAACCCGAACTGAAGGCCATGCTCGATGACAACCGCCTGCGCCAGCTGCGGCAGCGGATCACGGTGCGCTACCACCTCGAGCCGCTGTCGCGCGAAGAGACCGAGCTCTACGTCTACTACCGCCTCCAGGTTGCCGGCGGCAACGGCCGGCCGACCTTCAGCCGCTGGGCGATGTCGCGCATCCACCGCTACTCCAAGGGCGTGCCGCGCCTGATCAACGCCGTCTGCGACACCTCGCTCCTCGCCGGCTATGTGGCCGGCGTCGACCACCTCTCCGGCCGCCTGATCGGCCGCGCCATCCGCGAGCTCGAAGGCCGACCCTCGTGAGCCTCGTCAGCGAAGCCCTCAAGAAGGCCGAGCGCGAGGCCGCGGCGCGCGAGACGCGCGCCAATGGGCAGCCAGCACCGTTCGAGGCCCCCCTGCAGCCCTACCGCTCCCGCCGCGGCGGCGGCCGCAACCGATGGCTCGCGCCGGCCCTCGCGCTCTTCGGTGGCGCTGCCGCGCTCACCATCGCGCTGCTGCTGCTCCGGCCGGCGGGAG
>Ga0209477_1001350_pt1 | contig 15025 bp, 14 predicted proteins | sample KloWWTupernatant_FD_187180 | JGI IMG/M metagenome (GOLD analysis project Ga0209477, IMG submission 187180) | Active sludge microbial communities from Klosterneuburg, Austria, studying microevolution and ecology of nitrifiers - Klosterneuburg... | ecosystem: Engineered > WWTP > Aerobic digester >... | reverse complement strand
GTTGAAAGCACATGAATTGTTCAGTTTAGGGTTATGTATATCCTGATAAAAGGAGTACATAACCATGGATATGCCCAAAGTGTTAAGAGAGGTACGACTCGATGTAACGAGTGGCGTAGAACTTACGCTCGTTTTTCTATATACTAGCGCTTTAGGAATCTAATAAAGTTGGAAACATCACGTGAATTATAGACACAGTTACCATGCAGGTGGTTTTTCCGATGTCTTAAAACATATCGTCGTCATTGCTTTAATTCGCGAAATGATCCAAAAAGATAAGCCTTTGTGTTATTTAGACACGCATGCGGGCAGAGGGAAGTATTATTTAGGTTCAGAATTTGCAAAAAAGACAGATGAATCGGTGATGGGTATTCAGAAGTTATTTTCTTATTATCAGGCATCAAAGGGTGTACGACCCATTCCCGAGTTAATAGAAACTTACATAAGCACGATTCAGCGCTTTGGGTATCCGGAATATTATCCGGGTTCTCCTTTAATTGCCGAAGCTTTTCTAAGAGAGAAAGATCGTCTTATTCTAATGGAATTGCAATCCGAAGAACATAGAATACTTCGAAAAAATGTTAAAGGCGATGACAGAATTGCAGTACACCATCAAGATGGTTACCTCGGTTTAAAAGCCTTTTTGCCACCGCCAGAGCGACGTGGTTTAACCTTAATCGATCCCGCTTTTGAAAAACCGGAAGAATGGAAGCAATTATTGGCATCGATCAAAGTGGGTCTTAGACAATTTCCAACCGGCGTTTTTGCGATTTGGTACCCGATAAAAGATCTTTGGCAAGTAAACCAATTTTTAAAATCTGTAAGCTCTCTTGGTTTAGAGAGTGCCATTGTTGCAGAGTTAGGCATTTATCCACAAGATGCCTCCTTAAGTTTAATGGGCTCTGGTATGTTGATTATTAATCCACCGTGGCAATGTGCTGAAGTTTTAGCAAGCACTTTACCGTGGGTCTGGAAAGCTTTAGCCGTGAATGAGGCAGGGGGCTGGCGTGTTCAAATGTTGGCTTCTTAAGTTGAGGTACTATTCACAAATAACATGAACACCAAGTCTTTTAGCAGCTTTACAAAGTTCAAGATCTTTGCTGGCCAAAGGAAGACCGTGCCGCATGGCCAGTTCAACATAAGTGGCATCGTATGTGGTTAATTTTTCAGAATAGGCTAAAGATAAAACTTCATGAAAAGCTTTAGAAGGGGTATCAGCATCAACTTCTATACGAAGTGCGCTGAGCAATTCTAAAAATTGTACCATTTCTGCGTAACTGATGCGCTTTCGGCGCTCAGCCATAATAAGTATATTTCCCACTTCTAATGACCAAATTGTGGGAACTAAAGCAATATCATTTTCTAATTGTACGAGCAATTTATGCGTAAAAGCGGTGCTTTCATCAGAAAAACACCATGCAAGCGCAATCGATGCGTCTAGTACAAAACTCATTTTATTTCCGTCCTTCATCTCTCAGTATTTTCCAATCTAACCCAAGCGTGAGCTTATGATCGTTTTGAAATTTTTCAATATCTTCAACAGCTTCTTTAAGATGCGATTTATTAAACCCAACAGGTGACAATTTTGCCACAACTCTACCATGCTTAGTGATAAGCATTTCTTGTCCTTTCTCAACTTGTTCTAGCAAAGCTGAAAAATGCGTCTTTGCTTCGAAGGCACCGATAGATTGCATATACATATCCTCTTATACTGGTCTTAAACTAGTCTAAAGTTTAGCTTAAAAGGACGGAAAGGTCAAACTTTTTGAAGTGTGGATTATCTTAAAGCTACAATCAAGACAATCATGGAGGAAGGCGGCTGGAAACGTAGTGAAGCTTAACTTTCTCTAGTTTTAAATAGGTCAAGCAGCCAAAAAAATTTACTTTCTTCTATACTTAAGAATGATTAATGCACATTTTGGTATGGAGGAAGGAAATATGAATCATTCAGAAAATAAGCATGCACACACACCTCTGCATGAACAGGGTAGCGCTGAGCATGGAAGTAAATGCGGCAGTGGTAAACAGCATAAAAGCTACACCAAGCTATGCCCTCTGTCCTTAGGTATTGCATCTGGTTTTGTTAATGGATTGAGCGTTTTAGTCCTCGCTTGGTTGGGCTCTAGCGCGCATATGCATGCTGAAGTCGTGCGTACGATGGGTGTTTCCGGTGTTTGGGGTGCAGTGCTCTTTGGATTTATCGCCGGATTTGTGGGTGCATTGGTATTTGCATGGATTTATAACGTATGCCTGTGTTGCTGGAAGTGTCGATCTAAATGCAGCAAATGTGACTCATCTTGTTGTAAATGTTCATCGCATTAAATAGTACTGTTTAAGTAACGCTAACAACAATGGGTTGCTCGGTGGGCTGTTTTCAGTTTGCCGAGCAATTCTATTGCCTATTGAAAAAAAATGTTATTATGTTCTACTGAATACCGCCTTAATTCTAACTAGGCCTGAGATTTTTAGAATAAAGTTAAATAACTTTTAAATATGAGTAGTGGCTTAACGAGAGAGGAATTTTACAGGACATGAGTATATTTAGAACAAAAATGCTGCATCAAACCGATACGGAAGGCGAGCTAAAACGCTGCTTAACCGCCTTTGATTTAACGTTATTGGGCATCGGCGCGATCATTGGCGCAGGCATTTTCGTGATAACCGGTATAGTAGCTGCGACGCAAGCGGGTCCTGGTATTGTTCTCTCTTACGGGCTCGCGGGTATCGCCTGCTCCTTTGCGGCATTGACATACGCTGAACTGGCAGCCAGTATTCGTGGATCGGGCAGTGCTTACAATTACGCATACGCGGGACTCGGCGAAATTGTTGCTTGGATTATCGGTTGGGATTTAATTTTAGAATACGGTGTCGGAACTTCTGTTGTTGCGATTGGGTGGTCTGGGTATCTCAATGATGCGCTCTTGTCCATAGGCATTTCAATCCCTGTACAATTACTTAAAAACTATGCAGAAGGAGGATTTATTAATCTTCCTGCTGTTTTGATTATCTTAACGCTGTGCGGGGTGTTAATGATCGGCGTAAAACAAAGCGCACGCTTTAATATGCTGATTGTCTTTATTAAATTGGCCGCTATTGCGTTATTTATTGCAGTAGCCTCAACAGAAGTTCAGCCCCATAATTGGACACCGTTTATGCCTTTTGGATGGAAAGGTGTTATGGAAGGAGCGGCTTTAGTCTTTTTCGCTTTTATTGGATTTGACGCCGTTTCAACCGCAGGCGAAGAAGCGAAAAACCCACAAAAAGACTTATCGTTAGGGATTATTGGTTCGCTGGGTATTTGTACGGCGCTTTACATTGCCGTGTCTGGATTGTTAACAGGCATTGTCTCATATACCACCTTGAATACCCAATCACCGGTTGCCGAAGCCATTTTGAATTTAGGACATAAAATAACGGCTGATATGATTGCACTGGGTGCTATCGCAGGACTAACATCAACCATGTTAATCTTTACTTTTGCAGGTACACGCGTGGTTTATTCGATGTCTAAAGATGGCTTAATTCCGCCGCTTTTTTCGCGCGTTCATCCAAAGACGCAAACCCCTATCCGAGTTATTGCCATTAGCGGTATTGTGATGTCGTTGATCGCTGGTTTTTTCCCGATGAAAGATGTGGCTGAATTAGTGAATATTGGTACACTCGCGGCTTTTGTCATCGTGTGCATTAGTGCCATTATTTTACGGATCACGAAACCCGATTTACCGAGACCCTTCAAAACGCCCTTTAATCCATTGATCCCAGTTTTGGGTGTGATCTCGTGCGGATATTTAATGATCAGTCTGCCTTGGACGACCTGGCTAAGATTTATTATTTGGATGGTAATTGGGATTATTATTTACGCATTTTATGGCTATCGTCATAGTAAATTATCGAAGAAATAACATTTTAGGTTGAGAGCTACAATAATAAAACTGTCATGGCGAGTGAAATTATACCGTTGCAACAAATAATGAATATCGTAAATTATCGCCGTATCTTTGTGCGGGAATAATACCGAGCTATACCATAGGCGCTAATAAGACACCAAGCGATTTCGATAATAACAGAGGCAAGGTTCCAGTTATACCAAAGCGAAATTAAAAGAAGAATTGCGCCTACAAAGTTTCCAACAGAAAAACCTAAATTATGGGCAGCGCATTTTCCCAGTTGCAGCAAAAAGTAGTACCACAAAATAATCAATACACCCAAAATACCTAATACATCTGGAATAAAGGGCGTAAAATCAAAAAGATTTTTTGAAGAATACATCATAAGCTATATATATACCACAAAATTCAATACCTTGTAAGTAGAAAACGACATTCCACAGTAAAAATTGCGCGACCCTCTTTAGAAAACATGAGGTTATTTAACTGATTTTTTTATTTCTAAGCCCGTGTGGCTTCGGTTGTGATGAGGGTTGTTTTTGTTTATATTGGCTTTAAATATTTTTATATAATATTAAGTTAATTAACTTAAGTGGGTCTTTAAGGTTATGATAAGCATTGGCTTGATGTCTGGCACTTCAATGGATGGCATTGAGGCCGCTTTGCTTGAAACAGATGGTTCTCCTACTGTTTTAAGAGCGTTGGCTCACATTTCTCTCACTTATGATCCACGATTTAAAATATTATTAAAATCTGCAGAATATGCGGTTAAAAAATGTGCGGGAAATTTGGAACAAGCTAAAATTTATTACCCACAAGCAATCCCTGATTATATAAAAGAAGCCTTTAGTATTAACACAAATCTCGATATTGAACAAAAAATCTCAGATTTATCGTTTTATCTTTATCAAGAAAATAGATCGAATTCGCAAATTACGCTAGATAAAATTATTGAACATTCTACAAAACTGCATGGTATTGCCGTTAAAAAGTTGCTGAACGCGCAAAAAATGAGTGCGCGTCAAGTTGATGTTGTTGGATATCATGGCCAAACTTTATTTCATAACCCAGAGCGCAAAATTTGTATTATCGTTGGGAATGGTCAGCAATTGGCAGATGAAATCGGCATTACTGTCGTTAATGATTTTAGAAGTCGTGATATTGAAGCGGGTGGCTGCGGTGCACCTTTTGCGCCTTTATATCATTATGCCTTAGCGGTTAGAGACAATAAATTACCCATTGCTGTTGTTAATTGTGGTGGTATATCAAACATTAGCTTGATTCTGAATAACAATGAAGAAAGCGTCGTTGGTTTTGATACAGGTCCCGGCAATGCTTTAATTGATCGTCTTGTTCGTCAACGTACGCAAGGCAAAGAAAACATGGATACTGATGGTCGATACGGAAAACAGGGACGGGTGGATAAGGACATATTGGCTCTGTTATTCGAAAAAGCCATTATTAAATTAGATCAAAATTATTTATTACAAATACCGCCTAAATCGCTGGATTATAACGATATGACACTCATCCCCGAGTTAGAGACTCTTTCTTTAGAAGATGCCTGCGCGACTTTAGAGGTATTTACGGCTAAGACGCTTGTTAATAGTTTAGATTTAAGTTCGGTAGAATTATTCCCAAAGCTTTGGGTTTTAGCCGGCGGTGGGTGGTATAACCCGGTTATTTTAAACGCGCTTAAAGATCTCTTACATCTAAAATTGGGTACGGATGTGGAAATATTAACCGCAGATGAAATAGGGTGGAGCAGTCAAGCGATGGAAGCGCAAATCTTTGCTTATTTCGCGGTACGTAGTTTACAAAATAAACCTCTCAGCGTACCCGGTACAACGGGAGTGCCTCGGCCTACTTCGGGTGGCTGCACTTATTATCCATATAATACGCTTGCGTGTTTTTAAGGGTGCAAGAGGGCTTCAGTTTATGATAAAAACATTGGTTTTAGGGCCAGCCTGGGTAGGAGATATGGTGATGGCACAGTCTTTATTTAAAGCTGTGTTAGAACGTTCTGGCTCAGAAATGCTGATTGATGTACTCGCCCCGAGCTATACCTTACCTTTGTTACAACGCATGCCTGAGGTCCATGACGCCCTCGCTATGCCCTTAATTCAGCATGGGGAATTGGCAATAGGGAAGCGTTACAAAGCAGGGAAGGCGCTTAGAACACGTCAATATGATCAAGTGATTGTACTGCCGAATTCTTGGAAGTCGGCTCTTATCCCATTTTGGGCAAAAATCCCAAAACGTACGGGTTGGATAGGGGAGTCTCGCTTTGGATTATTAAATGATATTCGTCGATTGGATAAAGCTGCTTTAACAAGTATGACCAGTCAATATGCGGCTTTAGCGTTTCCCAAAGGGCAAGAAGAAGCCGCTAAAACGATTCCTCAACGCTGGTGGCCAGCATTAAGTGTTAATCCAATTGAAGTACAAAAAACACTCGATAAATTTTCGATTACATTAGATAAAAACCGACCTGTTTTAGCGTTATGTCCAGGTGCCGCTTTTGGTTCTGCCAAACGTTGGCCTGAAGAATATTATGCAGAATTAGCGAATCAGGTGATCGATGAAGGTTGGGAGATCTGGTTATTTGGCTCGGCTGGCGAAAAAGCCGTTGGAAATAAAATACAATCCTTGTGTAACAATCGTTGCCGAGATTTTGTAGGCACAACTTCACTACCCGAGGCTATCGATTTATTAAGTGTTGTCACGAACGTGGTGAGCAACGATTCAGGGTTAATGCATATTGCTTCCGCCTTGAAACGATCTGTTGTTGCCATTTATGGTCCTACACCCGCTGAGTTTGCGCCACCCCTAACTGTTGGTGCAAAAATTCTACAACTCGATTTGTCTTGTAGACCCTGTAAACAGCGAGAATGTCCGTTGGGACATCACCATTGTATGAAGATGATAAGCCCTGAGGAAGTGAAAGCGGCTTTCTAGGGCTATGAATCCAAACGAGGACAAGCATCAGCTTGGGTAGAGACACTAGGTTAATCTATAATTTAACATAATATACATTATACGAATCTTAAACTATCTTGTTTTGCCAAAGTAAGTCTAGGAAGTTTTCCCAATGAATGATTTCTATGCCCTCGTGGATCCTATGGATTTTATCAAACGAAACCAAGAAATATTTTTTGCAAATACCTTCTTCTTGCAGCGCTTTAATGCCTTTAAGATGTTTAGCATTAACAGATTTCGTTGATTTTATTTCGATTGCAATATCATCACCAATAATAAAATCAACTTCTCGTTCATTTGGAGCTGCCCAAAAACTTAAAGTAAGATTTTTTCTGTTATAGCTTAAATAAGCGCTTAACTCCATTGCTATAAAATGTTCAAAAGCTTGACCATAGACATCGGTATTGGGTTCTACCGTATAAATTTCCGCTAACTGATGCATAACGCCGACATCAAAAAAGTAAAATTTAGCCGTGCTAATTGCTTTTCGTTTCTGTGTTTTAGTCCAGGCAGGTAGCAAAAACCCAATTAAAGTGTCTTCTAAAACCTGATAATATTCTCTAATCGTTGCGGCGGGAATACCGACGTCATTGGAAAGAGAGCTAAAATTTAGCAGCTTTCCGCTGGTTAACGCAGAAATTTGTAGAAATTTTGCAAAAGATTGAATTTTTCTAACAACCGCTTCGGCCTGAATTTCTTCTTTTAAATACGTGTCTACATAAGCGATTAGCTCTTCTCGTGGATTTTCGCTTAAATACACTGAAGGTAATCCACCAAAATTTAAATAACGTGGCAACGAAAAATCCGGGATTTCCGATCGTGTTAAAGGAAATAAGCGTGCTTCCCATGCTCGTCCTGCTAAAAGATTGACATCATTTTTTCGAAGCTTACGTGCGCTGCTACCGGTTAGTAAAAACCGGATTTTTTTTTCTTCTATTAACCGATGTACCTCGTTGAGCAATATGGGTACTTTCTGCACCTCATCAATCACGATTATTGTCTCAGCATTAGGTCTTGTTTCGATAATTTCTTCTAGCAAACTGGGATCAGCGCTTAGTCGCAAAAACATATCACTTCTTAGTAAATTGATGATAAGTACATTTGCTGACAGCTGTTCACGAATAAGGCTTGTTTTGCCAGTCGCGCGAGGACCAAATAGGAAAAATGATTTTTGTTTTAATAAGTCAGAAATCTTTAATAATCTTTGCAGATACACGGAATAAGCCCTCTAGACCCCGAAAATGTCGATTTTCGTTAATTGTAATCCTGAAAACAGATTAAATCAACATTAGCATTGTTGATTTTTTGATTTATAACGTTCAGCAATTTTTGTTTTTACCTCGTTACGTGCAGAGATGGGAGCAATTTTAATAAAAATATCGATAACTCCAGTGCCCGAGTAGCCGGTTACTTTAATCCCTCCCTCTACATCCATTTTGAATCGAATATGCCCTGGAGGATATTTATGCCGGCAGGCTTCAGAAATGCCCAAAACCACTTTTTGCACACTGGGAACTTCTTCTATCCAAAGTATATTCTTTTTTAGATGTTTATCCAGGCTAGTGTGTCGTCCTTTCATGCGGTAACGGTTGTTTTTTCCGTTTCTAGAGTATCCGCTAAAAACATATACATCGCTGGCACGACAAATAACGTAAATAAAGTACCAATAGAAATTCCAGAGGCTATCACTAAACCAATATTAAAACGGCTTACTGCACCCGCTCCGGTGGCCATAATTAAAGGAATCACACCTAGTACCATGGAAGCGGTTGTCATTAAGATAGGACGAAGACGAATGGCGGCTGCCATCTCTATCGCTTCGCGTTTATGCTTTCCTTCTCTTTGCAAATCATTGGCAAATTGTACGATTAAAATCCCATGTTTACTGATAAGTCCTATCAGTGTTACCAACCCCACTTCGCTATAAATATTTAGGCTAGCACCACCAATGCCTAAACTCACAAAAATCATCGCACCGCAAATAGACATAGGCACACTAATAAGAACAATCAGCGGATCTCTAAAACTTTCAAACAAAGCCGCTAAAGTTAGAAAAATAATAATCAGCGCAAAGAAAAAAGTAACCATTAGGCTATTACTTTCTTGCTGAAACTGTCGCGATTGTCCAGAGTAATCTACAGAATAACCCTCTGGCAACACTTCGTTTGCAATCGTCTTTAAAGTGCCTAACGCCTGCCCCATGCTGACGGAAGGAAATGCGACTCCTGTAATCGTTGCAGAATTAAGTTGTTGAAAGCGATTAAGTGATTCCGGAACAACCGTGGTTTTAAGCGAAGCAACCGTAGACAGTGGGATAGAAGAACCATTCGTCGTAATATAATAATTTAACAACTGATCTGCATTGAGTCGCTCTACCCTTTTAACTTGTGGGATCACTTGATAAGAACGTCCTGACATATTAAAATAGTTAATATAATTTCCACCTAAATTAGATCCCAAGACATTGCCAATATCCTTCATCGTCAAACCAAGTTCAGCTGCCATATCTCTATTCAATTCAATACTGGTTTGCTGCTTATCGACCTTAAGATCGGTATCTAAAAACATAAACTGACCACTGGCATACGCTTTCTGTAACAATTTATTAGAAACTTCATTTAACCTTTCGTATGAATCCGTTGTTACAATAACAAATTGAATAGGTAAACCACTCGTGCCCGGTAAAGATGCGGGTTGAAAAGCAACCACATTCGCACCTGAAATTTGAGAAAACAGCCCTTGCAGTTCTGGTTGAATTTGATTAGTTGTTCGCTGACGCTCATCCCAAGGTTTTAATACAATACCGCTAATTCCCGTATTAAGACCTGCAATGCCCGTTAATTGAAAAACATGGTCAAGCTCTGGAAACTTCAAAAATGTTTCGTAAACTTGCTGCATATAAAGTTCTGTTTGGCGCAAGGTTGCATTCGGCGATGTGGTTAATAGCGAAATCACAATTCCTTGATCTTCTTGCGGTGCAAGTTCTGTTTTTGATGTAGAGTAAAGAGCATAAATACTCAGTAAAATAATAGCAGAGAATGCAGCCGTCACTGAAAGATAATTTAATGAATAATGTAAACCACGTTCATAACTCTGACGACATTTCTCAAATTGATTATCAATGTAAAGGCTAAAACGATTTTGATTGCCGTTATGATTATTCGAAGAAACCAGTAATTTAGAACACATCATGGGTGATAAAGTAAGTGCAATAATAGCGGAGACCGCAACAGCACCTGCTAAAGTAAAAGCAAATTCAGTAAACAACGCACCTGTCAAACCGCCCATAAACCCAATCGGTAAATAAACGGCAATGAGGATCACTGAAATAGCAATAATGGGATTAGCCAGCTCTCGTGCACCTAGCAAGGAAGCTTCAAGACGCGTCATCCCGGCTTCCATATGACGATGCACGTTTTCAACCACGATAATTGCATCATCGACCACGAGTCCAATGGCTAATACTAACGAAAGTAGCGTCAACAAATTAATCGAAAAGCCCAACAATAACATGATAAAAACAGCCCCTATTAAGGATAGGGGTATTGCAATAACCGGGATAATAACGGATCGAATGGAACCCAAAAATAAGAAAATAACACCGGTGACGATGAGCAAGGCTTCTAGCAAGGAATGCTCTACTTCATGAATAGCACTATTTACATATTTAGTTGCATCATAAGCAATTTTCCCTTCAAGACCTGTGGGTAATTGTGCTTGAATGTCGGGAAATACCTTACGTACTGTATCAATAACGGTTAATATATTGGCTGTGGGTGCAACCTTTATCCCGATATAGACCGCATCTTTATTATCAAAACTAACGGATGTATCGTAATTTTCAGAGCCTAAAGTAACGTTTGCGACATCACTTAAGCGTACAATCGCTCCATTTTCAGATTTTAAAACAAGGTTGTTAAATTCATCGACGGTGTGGATATCTGTCGCTGCCGTTAAATTCACCGTTATCATCTGGCCTTCTGTGCGGCCTACAGGAGCAATAAAATTATTATTGCTAAGTGCCTCCGAAACATGTGCTGCGGTTAGATTATAAGCCGCCATCTTATTAGGATCCAACCACGCACGTAAAGCGAATTCTCGTTTGCCTAAAACCTGCGCTTCTTGTATACCTTCGATTGATTGAAGTTTAGGCTGAACATTGCGGATTAAATAATCGGTAATTTTATTACTCGCTAAGGCTTTACTTGAAAAGCCAATATACATGGAGTCAATACTTTCACCTACTTCAATGGTAATCGCAGGCACCTGTGCCCCAGGAGGTAATTGATTTACTATTGCGTTAACGTTTGTGCTGATTTCGCTGAGTGCTTTATTGGGATCATAGTTTAGTTTTAGAACAGCTTTTACCGTACTTACCCCTTGAAGGCTGGTAGACGTCATATATTCAATACCATTCGCTTGAGAAACCGCATCTTCTATCGGTGTTGTAATAAATCCTGCAACAAGAGCAGGATCTGCGCCAATATACGCTGTTATTATTGTGACAGTTGCATTTTCAGTAAAGGGATATTGACGCACAGGAAGTCCGAAGAGCGCACGTAATCCAAGCACAAGGATCAGTAAACTAATAACCGTTGCCAATACAGGTCGACGTATGAATATATCTGTTATTTGCATTATTCATCCACTGGAATGGGTGCCATCGCGTTACCTGGCACAACAGTATTATTAATAACAATAGGTATTCCATTTTTAATTTTTAATTGACCACTGGTAACCACCCAATCTCCCGCTTGTAGCCCTTCTAGCACGGCAATTTGATCACCACGCGTTTCTCCTGTTTTTACAAAAGTTTGCATTACTGTATAGGTGGCGTTTCCTTTTTTGTCTTTGCCTGTTTCTTTAGCAATATAAACAATTTCGCCATAAGGATTAAAAGTAATTGCGGTTTTGGGCAGCGTTATAAACCGTTGTGGCTCGCCAGCACCGACTTCTACGGTACCAAACATGCCTGGCAAGAGCTTTAACTCAGCATTACTCAGTAATGCTTCGATCTGTACATTGCGTGTTTTTAAATCGACAATGGGATTTACGGTTGTAATTTTTCCAGTAAATAGTTGATTAGGATAGGAATCCGTTACGAACGAAACAGTTAAGCCCCTTGAAATTTGGCTTAACATTTTTTGCGGTAGAAAAAAATCGACATAAACAGGATCGAGTGCTTGAAGGGTAACCAGATTTTCACCCGGATTAACATATTGTCCTGGGTTAACAAGTGAAACTCCAAGCCGACCTGTAAAAGGCGCACGAATTGTTTTTTTTGCAACAATTGCGGCTTGGCCTGCGACTTGCGCTTCTTTATTGTTAAGATCCGCTTCATCCGCATCTAAGGTAGATTGGCTAACCGCATTTCCTTTAAATTGAAGTTTATCTCGCGCATAAGTTATCCTAGCAAGCTCAGCGATGGCTTCTAAGGAATGCAATTGCCCGATTTCAGCCTCTGCATTCAGTTCGATCAGCAGATCATTTTCATTAACAGAAGCACCCGGTACAAAATGAATACGCCGAACGATACCTGCGATTTCAGAGGCAACGTTAATCCCTTGTACAGCACGCAAACTGCCAGAAGCTTTAATCAGAGGTTGCCAGGATTGGTATTCCGCCTTCATGGCCGATACATTCACAGAAGGTCGCGCTGGCATCATAAATTTATAATAAATAAAACCACTTAACAATTTGTACCCAAAAATAGCACCAAACAAGCCAACCATGCAAATAAGCATGACAGCCATTTGTTTGCTCATCCCGCTTTTCTCATAAAGTTTTATCGTATATGCTTTGGCGTGCGAATAGACTTTTTGACAGGATTTCTGAGTGAAACTGAATACGGCACAGAGTCTTGGAATAACAGCTTTTACGAGATTCATGAAAGGTCGAATCCTTTTTGAAACGAATTAAAATTTGGGTATAAGAGATCAATCTTAATATACAGTAAGACATTTTACCATGTATCTGTTTCTTCAAAATAATTCTCTAAAAAGCAATAGCACTATTTTGCTTTTGATCCCAACACTTGATCGGGATATATCTCAGAGAGTAGCATAGAAGTTCCTCTTTCCGTTACAATACGTGCGTGTTTTCGCGTTAACTCTCGTGGCTCACGAACACCGCAAGAATGGCTGATAACCCCTGTTTCGTACAAAATGCTTTTTAGATAATTGGCAACTCTCACCGCTTTTGTGGCGGGATCTAATCCCTGTACTAAATGCGGTTGATGCGTTGTAATACCGGTTGGACACGTATTGGTATGGCATTTCAATGCTTGAATACAACCTAAAGCAAAAGCAAAGCCACGTGCAGAAGCGACAAAATCAGCACCCATGCACAATGCCCAGGCAACTTCGGCAGGCGTAATCAATTTTCCGCCAGCAATCACTTTAATGCGATCGCGCAATCCATATTCAACCAATTTATCAATCAAAACCGGTAAACTTTCAGCAATGGGTAGTCCCATGTAATCAATTAAACTTGCCGGTGCAGCGCCTGTTCCACCTTCTGCGCCATCTAATGTAATAAAATCGGGTGCGTTTTCGATACCTCTTTTTAAAATTTCAATACAGAGATCATCTAACCACTCGTAGCTACCAATCACAATTTTAAATCCAACGGGTTTTCCTGTCAGTGTTCGAATATGTTCTATAAAATCCATCAACTCTTGAACATTACTAATTTCGGGGTGTCGATTGGGGCTGATAGAATCTTGGTGCGCTTTAATAAAACGAATCTCGGCAATTTCAGGTGTTACTTTAACAGCTGGTAAAATACCTCCTTTACCGGGTTTTGCACCTTGACTCAACTTTAATTCAAACATTTTTATTTGAGGATAAAGAGCAACACCTCTTAGGGCTTCATCACTCAGTTTTCCATTTGCATCACAAAAGCCGTATTTCGCTGTTCCAATTTGTGCGACAAGATCGCAGCCCGATTCAAGATGGTAACGCGAAACCCCGCCCTCCCCCGTGTTTAACCAACATCCACCTATTTTGGCGCCTTCGGCTAAGGCGAGCACCGCATTTTTAGAAATCGAACCATAACTCATAGCAGAAATATTAAACAACGATTTGGCAACATAAGGGATTCTGCAGTATGGGCCTATGGTAACGGGCTGTATTTCACTGGCGTCTTCTCCTAAGACAGGAAATGGCGCATCCACAAACAACACGGTGCCTACCGGGCGTAAATCGCGCGTGGAACCAAATCCCACGGTCATATCTTCATTTTTAGCAGCTCTATAGACCCAGGAGCGTGTTGCACGGTTGAAGGGAAGCTCTTCTCTATCTTGCGCAAACCAAAATTGACGTAAATAGACTCCTAGACCTTCTAAAATGTATCTGAAATGCCCAATAATGGGAAAATTACGTAAAATGGCATGCTCTTTTTGTCGAGAATCCTGAATATAGATAAAGACTAATATTAAGCCCAACACAAGCAATAATAGTGCGTAAGGTCCAAATAGCGTCGATGTCATCCGTTATACCTCCCTGTACAGGTATTTTTATATCAAATACCTTAAATATAGGATAGTCTATATTTTTAGATGTTGGAATAAACGAGAGGCTCTGTTTAATGCCCAAAATTTTTAGGTTTTTTAACTCAAATTAACGAGACTGTGTGCTAGGTCTGTCCTTAATTTCTTCAGTATCATCTCTTCTGGCTTTGAGACCTTGGAAGAATAATAGTTCGGCACCATAGTTGTTGCGTTTAGTTTTTTCTGCTGTTGAGCTTTGCCCATGTCTTGCCGTTCTCCCTCTAAGCAGAAGTTCCTCAAGATGGATAAGGTATGCTTTTACATCGCGTTGTGATAAAAATTGTGATGCAGTGTGATCTTTAGCGCTGGCAGCGTTTTTCAAAGTCTTGGATGCTGAGCTCGAGATTGCTGAACAAAATTTATTTGCTTGCTCACCAATAATATCTTCTCCCAAAGAAGCACAGCCGTTTTGCAATCTAACGCTTGCGTATACTTGGCCATAGAATTCTTCGTGATTTATAGTAGATTTACTAAGAATTTTGTCATTAAAATTTAAAACTTTTCCTTGTACTAGAGTCGAAATATCGGTTTGTAGATTCTCATTACACTTAAAGCTAGCCATTTTACAAGTGCTTTTATCTTTAAAATAAATTACAGTGGCATCTTGTTC
>Ga0209477_1001348_pt1 | contig 15037 bp, 12 predicted proteins | sample KloWWTupernatant_FD_187180 | JGI IMG/M metagenome (GOLD analysis project Ga0209477, IMG submission 187180) | Active sludge microbial communities from Klosterneuburg, Austria, studying microevolution and ecology of nitrifiers - Klosterneuburg... | ecosystem: Engineered > WWTP > Aerobic digester >... | reverse complement strand
TGCCGACGATGCCGTTGGCGCCTTCAAAAGTCAGTCCCGGCAGCACGGCGACGAGACGCGCGTTGCCGTAGGCATCGGTCTCCAGCATCGGCATGTCGCCGGCGTGGTGCGGCCCCTGCTGCGGGTGGCCGTGCGGCTGGCCGCCGGGGTTGAAGTGGCCGCCGGCGCTGGTGCCGTCGGGGGCGCTGCAGTCGCCCTTCTCGTGGATGTGGAAGCCGTGCGCGCCGGGGGTGAGGCCGGCGACGTGGGCCGTGACCTCGACGTCATGGCCCTTCTGCCGGAAGACGACGGTGCCGGTGGTGGTGTGGCCCTTGGTCGGCGCCAGCTTGGCCTCGGCGGAGGGGCCGTGGTGGTGGCCGGCGCAGGCGGACAGCAGGATGGCGGCGGAAGCGGCGGCAATCAGGGTCGGGGTGGTTTTCATTTTGGTCTCTCCATTGTTGGGGTTGGGGTGCGACTGGGGACTCTAGAAGATCATGGTGCGCCATTCCGGGTCGAGGGTGCGCGCGACGAAGGCCGCGGCGCCCGCCGCTCCTGAATACTCCGGGATCAGGGGCCGGTCAACCAGGCCGTTGGCGCGCAGCGCCATCTGGCAGCCGAAGAAGGCGGCGCCCTGCTCCGCCGCATCCCGCATGAAATCGTGGATCGAGCGCTCGCGGCCGGCGGTCGGGTGCATGTTCTGCGCCACGCCGGGCTCGAGCAGCTTCACCGCGGTGCCGGCGAAATGCACCTCCACCTCGCAGTCCATGGCGCAGGCGGTGGCGGCGTACACGAAGGGTGCGGCGGCGAGTTCGGGCCGCTCGGGCGAGAGCGACCAGACGAGGATGGCGAGCTTTGTTTTCATGGTTCGATCACCGCCTCGGGCTCGATGGCGCGGATGTGCGCGACATAGGCCGCGGCATCGACGAGGTGCGCGGCATCGTTCTCCCAGTCGAGCGGCGCGCCGCGCGCCATCCAGCCGGCGCCGTAGGGATCGCGGTTGATGAGGTCGGGCCGCTCCTCGGCGGCCTCGTTCGGCGTGTCGAGGCGGAAGGCCACGGGGGAATGCACGGCGAGCACGGTCTTGGCCGACTCGACCGTGCCGAGGCCGCGCCCCGCCGCCACCTCGGCGCCGGTCGGCTTCGCCGTGAAGGCGATCACCTCGCCGGCGAGATGCAGGCCGAAGCTGGTGGCGCCAATGACGACCTCGCCGCCCTCGCGCCGCACCCACATGTCGTGCTGGGTGTCGTAGAGGAGGTGGGCGGGGACGCTGCCCTTGTAGGTTTCAGTCGCCATGTTTTACCGACCCTTCGATAAGCCCGCTGCGCGGGCTACTCAGGGCGAACGGGGAATTTCCGTTCGTGGTGAGTAGGCGCGCAACCCATGAATGGGGAAAAACCGTTCGTCCTGAGCAGCCCGCAAAGCGGGTAATAGCCGTTCGTCCTGAGTAGCCCGCAACGCGGGTAAATGCCGTTCGTCCTGAGTAGCCCGCAACGCGGGCGTATCGAAGGACCATCCAATCGTGGCGGAAGAGAGTGGGAGTCGAACCCACCAGGGACCGCTTGGCCGCCCCTCCCGGTTTTGAAGACCGAGCGCCCCACCGGGGTGCGATCTCTTCCGTTGTTCATAGGACCCATTGTCTTTCGCTTTCGCCGCCGCGCAGGGCGTGTTCGTCGCGCACGCGGCGAGTGTACCCGACGCGGTCGAAGAATTCGAGGATGTGGATGGCGACCTTGCGGCCGCCGCCGATCTCGTCGCGCAGCGCAGCGGCGCGGGCGGTGCCGTCGCGCGCGCACAGGCGGGCGACGCGGCCGGCGAGGTCGGCCACCGCCGTTGCCGCGAAGTAGTGGTCATGCGCCACGGGGTAGGTCTGGCCGACGCGGGCGACGCGCTTCATGAGGCCGCGCACGGTTTCCTCGGCAATGCCGGTGGCCCTGGCAATGTCGCGCACGCGCGGCGGGCCGTAGGGTTCGGCTTCCAGCAGCGGTTTCAGGGTGCGCCAGAGATCGGCATCCGTGGCGGCGAGCGCGGCACGGTGCTCGGGCAGGTGCAGCCAGCTGCCGCTCTGCGCCAGTTCGTCCGCGGCCAGCAGCTCGAAAGTCAGTCTGTCGAAGGCGGCGCGGGAGAGCGTCGGCAGCGCCAGCCGCCGCAGGCGGTCGCGCTCGACGCCGATCATGTCGGGGGCGCGCGCGTGCTCGGTGCGTGCCGCGTCGAGCAGCCGCTGCCGCAGGGCCTGCCAGTTCTCCGGCGAGAAGCCGCTGCGGCCGCCCGCCTCCTCGATGACGACGAGGCCCATGTCGCGCCACAGCGCCTGCGCCTCATCGGTTGCGAGGTTGCGGTTGAGCGCGTAGCGGTCGAGGTTGACGCCCGAGAGCTGGCGCGCAAGGGCGTGCGCCAGCGCCGGCTGCGGATCGGCCTGTTCGAGCAGGCGCAGGTACTCGAGGCGTTCCGCCGCGCGCTTGTGGCGCGTGGGCGGGAAGATGTCGAGCACGCGGCCGCCGCCGAGGGTGCGCGTCGCAGACTGGTCGCGCAGGATGAAATGGTCGCCCCACAAGGCGCCAGCCGGTTTCTCGAGGATGATCTCCGCCAGCATCGCTTCGCCCGGCGCCAACACCTCGCCTTCGAGCAGGGCGACGCGGCCGAGGATGTCCGAGGCGCCGAGGTGCACGTGCACCGGCATCCAGTGCTTGATCGGCGCGTCCGCCGAGCCTGGCACGCGCAGGCGGACGTGGAAGCGGGTAATCGGCGCATGCAGGACCGGGTCGACGACCCACATGCCGCGCGCGAGGTCCTCCTTGCCGAAGTCGCCGGCGAGGTTCAGCGCCAGGCGCTCGCCCGCCCCGCCCGATTGCGCGTTGCGGTCCTGGGCGTGGATGCCGCGCACGCGGGCGGTGAGGCCGGGCGGCGTGATCGTCACCGCATCGCCGACGGAGATCTTGCCGGAGAAGGCGGTGCCGGTCACCACCAGGCCGACGCCCTGCAGGGTGAAGCAGCGGTCGATGGCGTGGCGAAAGCCGCCCGCCGTGGCGCGCGCGGCAAGCTGGCTGGCTTCTGACAGCAGATGCTGCTGGAGCGCAGCGACACCCTCGCCCTGGGTGGCCGACAACTCGAAGACCGGCGCGCCTTCCAGCGCGGAGCCGGCCAGCAGCGCGGCGATCTCCGCCCGCGCGGCCGCGCGCCGCTCGGGGGCGACGGCGTCGACCTTGGTCAGCGCCACAGCGCCATGCTTCAGGTCGAGCAGGTCGACGATGGCAAGGTGCTCGCGCGTCTGCGGCATCGGGCCGTCGTCGGCCGCCACCACCAGCAGCACGAAGTCGATGCCGGTGGCGCCGGCCAGCATGTTGTGCACCAGCCGCTCGTGGCCGGGCACGTCGACGAAGCCGAGGCGCCCCGCGTCGGCATAGGCGTAGCCGAGGTCGAGCGTGATGCCGCGCGCCTTCTCCTCCTTCAGGCGGTCGCAATCCACGCCGGTCAACGCCTTCACCAGCGTGGTCTTGCCGTGGTCGATGTGTCCGGCGGTGCCGATGATCATGGTCTTACTGGCCTGCGATATAGCCAGTCCCGTTCGTGCTGAGTAGGCGGCATCGCCGCCGTATCGAAGCATGAACGGGCCGACCCTTCGATACGCGCTTCGCGCTACTCAGGGCGAACGGGTGTAGGAAACCGTTCGTGGTGAGTAGGTGCGCAGCACCGTATCGAACCACACTCATTTCGCTTCCCTCTTCGAAAAATCCTTCCTCGCCAATCTGGACACCTCCTGCCATTCCCCGCGAATCATCGCCTCCTTCTTTCTTCTTCCGGCTCCAGCCCTTGACCTGCTGCTCCGCCGCCAGCGCCTCCTCGCGAGTCACGAACTCCTGCGACCAAGCCAGTTCCACCGGAAGCCGCTTTGCCGTATACCCGTCGATGCCGCCCTGTTGGTGCTGTCCGATCCGATGTTCGAGGTTGTCCGTATGGCCTGCATAGTAGGAACCATCGGCACAACGCAGCAGGTAGCACCAGAAGCTCATCGGGCCAGCGAGGCAAGCTGTGCCGCAAACGCCCCCTCCTCCTTTACATCCAGGCAGCGCAGGTCGAGGCGCAGGGTGTCGTCCGCGATGTGGCCGATGACGGGCGTGGTCAGGCGCCGCAGCGCCTCCTCCAGCTTGTGCAGCACCCCTGCGCGCCTGCCGCGCGGCCGCGCGACGAGGGCAGCGCTGGGCAGGCGGTCGACCGGGAGTGAACCGGAGCCGATCTGCGAGAGCGTCGGCGCGATCGAGGCGTCGAGCGGCCAGCCCGCCAGCGCCGCCTGCCATGCCGGCAGCAGGCGTTCGGCCTGGGCGCGGATCTCGGCTTCGGGGCGCGTCAGCAGGCGCAGCGCCTCCAGACGCTGCGGCAGGCGCCCGGGATCGCGGTAGAGGGCCAGCGTGGCTTCCAGCGCGGCCAGCGTGAGCTTGCCGGCGCGCAAGGCACGCTTGAGCGGGTTCTTCTTGATCTTCGCGATCAGCTCGCGGCGGCCGACCAGCAGGCCGGCCTGCGGCCCGCCGAGCAGCTTGTCGCCGGAGAAGGTGACGAGGTCGGCGCCGGCCTCGATGGAGTCGCTCGGCGTCGGCTCGTGCGGCAGGCCCCACTGCTCGAGGTTCACCAGCGTGCCGCTGCCGAGGTCGACGACGAAGGGCACGCCGCGCGCGTGGGCGAGCTGCGCCAGCTCGGCCTCGGGCACGGCGGCGGTGAAGCCCTGCACGGCGTAGTTGCTGGTGTGCACTTTCATTACCAGCGCCGACCTGGCGCCGACCGTCTCGTCGAAGTCGCGCAGGTGGGTGCGGTTGGTGGTGCCGACCTCGACCAGCTTCGCACCGGCGCGGCGCATGATGTCGGGCACGCGGAAGGCGCCGCCGATCTCGACCAGCTCGCCGCGCGAGACGACGACTTCCTTCCGCTGCGCCAGGGTGTTGAGCAGCAGGAACACCGCCGCGGCGTTGTTGTTCACGACGGTGGCGGCCTCGGCGCCGGTCAGCTCGCGCAGCAGGCCCTCGACGAGGTCGTCGCGATCGCCGCGGCCGCCGGTCTCGAGGTCGTATTCGAGGGCGCAGGGCGCGCGCGCCGCCCGCGCGATGGCGTCGACGACGGACTCGGGCAGCACGGCGCGGCCGAGGTTGGTGTGCAGCACGGTGCCGGTGAGGTTGAACACCGGCTGAAGGTGCGGGCGCATGTGGCGCTCGACGCGACGTTCGACCGCAGCGATGAGCGCGCCGGTCGCCGGCAGCGCGGCGCCGGCCTTCACTGATTCGCGCACGTCGGCGAGCTCGGCGCGCACGGCATCGCTGACGACGCGGTGGCCGTGCCCGGAAACGAGGGAATGCAGGGACGCCTCGGACAGCAGGCGGTCGACGGACGGGAGTTTCGAGAGTTCGTTCATGCTTTCACCCGGACCGGGCAGAAAGGGGATGGCGGCATTCTACCCCCCGCCGGGCGCCAGCAGGAGGTTGGGGCCGCTGCGGGAATAGCCGTATTCGTCGACGAGGATGTCGAGGGCCAGCGTGGCGAGGTCGTCGGCGACCGGATCGGCGGCGGCATCCTTGTCGCGGCGGATCAGCTTCAGGTAGGACTTGCAGACATCGCAGGTCTCGGCCTGCACCAGGCCCTTGTCGCCCTCGATGTGCTGGTAGGCGACGGCGCTTTCGCCGGCATCGCAGGCGGTGCACTGGGCGCGGGTCACGTTCCATTCCGTATTGCAGAGCGAGCAGTGCAGGTAGCGCAGGCCCGGCACCTCGGGGCTGGCCCCGATGACGCTCAACGAGGGCAGCGCGCCGCAGCAGGGGCAGACGCCGGGAACGTCGAGCGGATGCAGCGCGGCAGTGCCGAGCTGCACCGCCAGTCGCGTCCAGTAGGCCTGCAGGGCGGCGGCGACGAAGAGCAGCTTGTCGGCCTGCTCGCCGTAGAGTTCGGTGCGCAGGACGCGGTCGGCGAGGGCTTCCAGCGCCGCATCGTCGAGACCGGCCATCGCCTCCAGGGTGGCGGCGGCGGTTGCGCTCGCCGCGGGGGCGACCTCGTCGAGGATGGCGCGCAGCGCCTTGCGCCAGGCCGGATCGCGCGGCCACGACTGCGCCGGAACGGGCGGCATGGCGTGCTGGCGGGACTGACTTTGCGCCGCGTCGTCGGGCACGGGCACGGCGGGCATGGCGTCGAGGGCGCGCTGCTGGGCCTGCGCGAGGCGGCCCATGAAGCGCAGGTAGTCGCCGAGGGGATGGCCTTCGGCCAGCTGCGCGAAGCGCCGCGCGCGATGGGCGAAGACGTCTTTCGCATCGGCCGTCAGGACGCGCGGCGGCTCGCCGCTGGCGTGGGGAATCTGTCCGGGTTCTAGGAGTGTGGTCATGTTGTATTGCCCTTCGATACGCCCGCTGCGCGGGCTACTCAGGGCGAACGGCCGGAACCGTTCGCGGTGAGTAGGCGCGCAGCGCCGTATCGAACCGCAGGAAGATTACTTGCCGGTCACCTCGCGGTACCAGGCGCGGTGGTGCTGCTTGGCCCAAGCGCGGGTGACCGTGCCGTACCACATGGCGCGGATGGTGCCCTTCACCCAGATGGCGGCATAGGCGTGGATGAGGATCAGCGCGATCATCGCCACGGCCGCCACCGCGTGCACCACGGCGCCGAGGCGCACCAGGCCGATCGGCGGCGAGAACTGCGCCTGCCAGATCAGCACGCCCGAGACGAGGAGCAGCACCATGCAGACCACCGACGCCCAGAACATCGCCTTCTGGCCGCCGTTGTACTTGCCCTGCTCGGGCATGTTGTGGTCGTCGCCGTCCACCATCTCGCCGACGCGGGAGAGCCACTCCTTGTCGGTCTTCGTCATGACGTTGAGCATCCTGAAGCGCAGGAACATCAGCACGAAGAAGAACGCCATGAAGACGCCGATGTAGGGATGCAGGATGCGCGCCCAGGTGCCGCCGCCGAACAGGTAGGACAGCGGATAGAACGCCGGATGGAAGAAGGCCAGTCCCGAGAGGGCGAGGAGGATGAAGCTGATCCCCACCACCCAGTGGTTGGCCCGCTCCTGCGGGGTGTAGCGTTGCAGGTCTTTCGGATCTCGGATCATTGCTCGGTCTCCTTCTCCACTTCCTTCTCCATGTCTTTCGACACTTCGTTGGGGCCCTTCATGACGTAGTGGAACAGGCTGCCCAGCGCCACCGCGCCGATGGCCAGCGAGGCCAGCGGCTTGGCGAAGCCCTTCCACAGCGACACCAGCGGGCTGATGCCCGGGTCCGCCGGCAGGCCGTTGTACAGCTGCGGCCGGTCGGCGTGGTGCAGGACGTACATGACGTGGGTGCCGCCCACCCCGGCCGGATCGTACAACCCGGCCTTGGCGAAGCCGCGCTCATTCAGGTCGGCGATGCGCTTGGCCGCGTAGTCCTTCATGTCCGACTTGGAGCCGTACTGGATGGCGCCGGTCGGGCAGGCCTTGGCGCAGGCCGGGGCCTGTCCCACCGCCACCCGGTCGGAGCACAGCGAGCACTTGTAGGCCTTGCCGTCGTCCTTCGAGATGCGCGGGACGTTGAAGGGGCAGCCGGTGACGCAGTAGCCGCAGCCGATGCAGTTCTCCTGGTGGAAATCCACCACCCCGTTGGCGTACTGGACGATGGCGCCCGGCGCCGGGCAGGCCTTGAGGCAGCCCGGATCGGCGCAGTGCATGCAGCCGTCCTTGCGGATCAGCCACTGCAGCCTGCCGCCCTCCTCCACCTCGGCGAAGCGCATCACGGTCCACGACTTGGCCGTCAGGTCGACGGGGTTGTCGTACACCCCGGTGTTGATGCCGACCTCGTCGCGGATGTCGTTCCACTCCATGCAGGCCGCCTGGCAGGCCTTGCAGCCGATGCAGGCGGATACGTCGATCAGCTTCGCCACCTCCGTGGTCTGGCGCACCGAGGGCGCCGGGGTGGTGGTGGCCGAGCGCTGCTTGATGTCTAGCGATTGCAGTGCCATGGTTCCTCCCTCAGGCTTTCTCGATGTTGACCAGGAACGCCTTGTATTCCGGCGTCTGCGAATTGGCGTCGCCGACGAACGGCGTCAGGGTGTTGGTGATGTAGCCGGGCTTGGTCACCCCCTTGAAGCCGAAGTGCAGCGGGATGCCGATGGTGTGCACCTTCTTGCCGTCGACGTCCAGGGTGCGGATGCGCTTGGTCACCACCGCCACCGCCTTGATGTGGCCGCGGTTGCTGCGCACCTTCACCTTGTCGCCGGCCTTGATGCCCTTCTCCTTCGCCAGTTCCTCGCCGATCTCGACGAAGTGCTCGGGCTGCAGCACGGCGTTGATGTGGGCGTGCTTGGTCCAGAAGTGGAAGTGCTCGACCAGGCGGTAGGTGGTCGCGACGAAGGGGAAGTCCTTGGCCGTGCCGAAGCTGTCCATGTCGCTCTTGAAGACCCGCGCCGCCGGGTTGCTCTTCGCCTTCGCGTTGCCCGGGTGGAAGGGGTTGTTGTCGAGCGGCGACTCGAACGGCTCGTAGTGCTCGGGGAACGGGCCGTCGGCCATGATCGGCGAGAACAGCCGCGCCACCCCTTCCGGCGCCATGATGAACGGCATGACGTGCTCCTCCGGCGCGGCGTTCGGCCGCATGTCGGGGATGTCGTTGCCGCCCCAGGCCGTGCCGGTCCACTTCATCACCGTGCGTTTCGGATCCCACGGCTTGCCGGCGAGGTCGGCCGAGGCGCGGTTGTAGAGGATGCGCCGGTTGGCCGGCCAGGCGAAGCCCCAGTTGAGCGTCTGGCCGAGGCCGGACGGATCGGAGGCGTCGCGCCGTGCGGTGAGGTTGCCGGCCTGCGACCAGGAACCGCCGTAGATCCAGTTGCCGCAGGAGGTGGAGCCGTCGTCGCGCAGCATGGCGAAGCCGGGCACCTGGTCGCCGGCCTTGACCAGCACCTTGGTCGGGTCCTTCGGATCGGTGACGTCGGCGAGGGCCTTGCCGGAGATCTCCATGAGGAGTTCCTCCGGCGCCGGCTTGGCCGGGATGCGGTAGGGCCAGGCGAGGTTGAGGATGGCATCGGGGAACTTGCCGCCGTCCTTGGCGTACATCTCCTTCAGCCTGAGGAACAGCGCCGCCATGATCTCGGAGTCGCCCTTGGATTCGCCCGGACCGTCGGCCGCCTTCCAGTGCCACTGCACGACGCGGCCGGAGTTGGTGAAGCTGCCCGCGTCCTCGGCGAAGAGGTTGGCCGGCAGGCGGTACACCTCGGTCGGGATCTTCGACGCATCGACGTCGTTGAACTCGCCGTGGTTCTTCCAGAACTCCGAAGTGTCGGTGGCCAGCGGATCGATGATGACCAGGTACTTCAGCTTGGCCAGCGCGTCGCCCACCTTGCGCTTGTTGGCAAGCGAGGCCAGCGGGTTGAAGCCCTGGCAGACGAAGCCGGTCATCTTGCCCTGGTGCATGCGCTCGAAGATCGCCATGGCGTCGTAGGCGCCATCCTTCTTCGGCACCCAGTCGTAGCAGAAGCCGTTTTCCTTGGTGGCGGCGCTGCCGTAGAAGGCCTTCATCAGGCTGGTGAACCACTTCGGGAAGTTCTGCGGGAAGTTCATCTGGTTCGGCCGCAGGGCCTTCGGCGTGCGCTTGGCGAGGTACTCGTCGCGCGTCTTGTCGGCATCGGTCGGCGCCGACAGGTAGCCCGGCAGCACCTCGGAGTAAAGGCACATGTCGGTGATGCCCTGCACGTTGGCGTGGCCGCGCAGCGCGTTGATGCCGCCGCCCGCCATGCCCATGTTGCCGAGCAGGAGCTGGATCATGGCCATGGTGCGGATGTTCTGCGAACCCACGGTATGTTCCGTCCAGCCGAGCGCGTAGAGCACCGTCATGGTCTTGTTGGGCGCCGCCGTCTCCGCCATCATGCCGCAGATCTTGAGGAAATCCTCCTTCGGCGTGCCGGTGACCCTGCTCACCAGTTCCGGCGTGTAGCGGGAGTAGTGCTTCTTCATCAGCTGGAAAACGCAGTTCGGGCTCTGCAGGGTCTCGTCGACCATGGCATAGCCTTCCTTGTCCTTCTGGTACTGCCAGGTGGCCTTGTCATAGCTGCGCTTCTCGGCGTTGTAGCCGGAGAACAGACCATCCTCCAGCTTGAAGCCCTCGTCGATGAGGAACGCGGCGTTGGTATAGTTTCTGACGTAGTCGTGGTGGATCTTGTCGTTGCTCAGCAGGTAATTGATGACGCCGCCGAGGAAGGCGATGTCGGTGCCGGCGCGGATCGGCGCGTAGAAATCCGAAACCGCGGCCGAGCGCGTGAAGCGCGGATCGACGACGACCAGCCTGGCCTTGCGCTCCTTCTTGGCTTCCACCACCCACTTGAAGCCGCAGGGGTGGGCCTCGGCGGCATTGCCGCCCATGATGACTACGAGATCGGCGTTCTTGATGTCAACCCAATGGTTGGTCATCGCACCACGCCCAAATGTCGGACCCAGACTGGATACCGTGGGGGCGTGTCAGATGCGTGCTTGGGTGTCGAGCGCTACGACTCCTAATCCGCGCAGAACCTTCGATGTCAGATAACCGGGCTCGTTGGCCGCCGCAGAACTCGCCAGGAAACCGAAGGTGTTCCAGCGGTTGACCGTGGTGCCTTCGGCGTTCTTCTCGATGAAGTTCGCGTCGCGGTCCGCCTTCATGTGCTTCGTGATGCGCGTGATGGCCTCGTCCCAGGAAATGCGCTTCCATTCGTTCGAGCCGGCCTCGCGCACTTCCGGATACTTCAGGCGGTTCGGGCTGTGCACCATGTCGAGCAGGCCGGCGCCCTTCGGGCACAACGTGCCGCGATTGACGGGGTTGTCCGGGTCGCCTTCCATGTGGATGATCTCGGCCTTGGCATTCTTCGACTTGTCGCCGATCGAATAGGCCAGGACGCCGCAGCTCACCGAGCAGTACGGACACATGTTCCGCGTCTCGGTGGCGCGGGCGAGCTTGTAGTCTCTGACTTCCGCCAGGGCAGCCGTGGGGGAGTAGCCCAGCATGGCGATGCTGGATCCCCCTAGCCCGGCGGAGCAGATCTTGAAGAACTGCCGCCTGTTGACTTGCACGTTGAACCCTCCTCTTGTGGTGGCCTTGCGACCTGATTGATTGCAACTGCCTGCTGCAACATCAATGTTTGTTATACGCGCATTATGGCACTTTTGAATATGCATACAAGTGTCCGATGCCCCCCTGCAATCAATCGACCGGGATCGGATCCAGGAAACGCCACCGCGGTCGCCCTGTCCTGCAGGCAACCGATTTATCCCCATGTAAATGAAAGGGTTTCGTTTTTGACCTGAGGGCTTGCACAAGCTGCCGATTTGGCGGAAAGTTGAATCCTCAGATTTGAGTCAGCCATGCGCAACGAATCCCTGAATCCCGAATCGGTTCCGTCCGGCCTCGAGCAGTTCGTGCCGCCGACGACGCCGGCCACCTCCAGCCATGCCCCCGGCACGCTGGTGGACAAGTACGGCCGCCACATTACCTACATCCGCCTGTCGATCACCGACCGCTGCGACTTCCGCTGCTTCTACTGCATGGCGGAGGAGATGGAGTTCCTGCCGCGCGACCACCTGCTGAGCCTGGAGGAATGCCTGCGCGTCATCCGCACGTTCGTCGCCATGGGGGTGACCAAGGTGCGTATCACCGGCGGCGAACCGCTGGTGCGCCGCAACGCCCTGTGGCTGATGCGCGAGGCCGCCCGCCTGGAGGGCCTGAAGGAACTGGTGGTCACCAGCAACGGCTCGCAGCTCGAGCGCTACGCCGCCGAAATGCGCGAGGCGGGCGTGAAGCGCGTGAACATCAGCCTCGACACCTTGCGCGCCGACCGCTTCAAGTCGATCACCCGCGTCGGCGAGCTCGGCAAGGTGCTGCGCGGCATCGACGCGGCGATTGCCGCCGGCTTCGCCGGCATCAAGCTCAACACGGTGATGATGCGCGGCGTGAACGACGACGAGTTCGTCGGGCTGGTGCGCTTCGCCGTGGACAAGGGCATCGACCTCTCCTTCATCGAGGAGATGCCGCTCGGCACGGTGGACCATCCGCGCGCCGACACCTATTTCAGCTCCGACGACGCCCTGGCGCTGCTGCGCCCGCACTTCGATCTGGTCGGCTCGGCCGAGACCACCGGCGGGCCGGCGCGCTACTGGCGCATTCCCGGCACGCGCAGCAAGGTCGGTTTCATCTCGCCCCACTCGCACAACTTCTGCGACAGCTGCAACCGCGTGCGCATCACCTGCAAGGGCGAGCTGTATCCCTGCCTCGGCCAGAACGACGCCCTGCCCCTGATGCCGGTGCTGCGCGCCCACCCCGGCGACGACGCGCCGCTGCGCCAGGCCATCATCGACTCGATGGGCATCAAGCCGAAGGGCCACGACTTCAACGAACAGATGCAGGACCCGAAGGTCGTCCGCTTCATGTCGATGACGGGGGGCTGAACCCTCGTGTCGTACCGCCCGCTCCTCACCGACGCCGCCCGCCCGGCCACCCTCACCATCGTCGCCATCAACGAGCGCGGCGAGACGGTGCCGACGCAGATCGCCGGCGAACATCCGCTGACGCTGTACCTCGACAAACGCGAGATCGTGACGCTGATGACGCTCGGCGGCGCGCCGGAAGCACTGGCCATCGGCTACCTGCGCAACCAGCGCCTGGTCGAACGGCTGGAGGACATCGCCGCCGTGCAGGTCGACTGGGAGACGGATTCGGTGGCCGTCACCACCACTCGCTCCGCCGACGACCTCGACGAACGCATGGGCCGGCGCACCGTCACCACCGGCTGCGGCCAGGGCACGATGTTCGGCGACCTGCTGGAAGAGATCGACAGGGTCTCGCTGCCCGCCGAGGGCCGCCTCGACGAGGCCACCCTCCACGGCCTGCTCGACGCGGTGCGCCACCACGAGTCGATCTACAAGCAGGCCGGCGCCGTGCATGGCTGCGCCCTGGCGCGCGGCGCCGAGGTGCTGATGTTCGTCGAGGACATCGGCCGCCACAACGCGGTGGATGCCATCGCCGGACGGATGTGGCTGGAAGGCCTCGACGGCGGCGACAAGATCTTCTACACCACCGGCCGGCTCACCTCGGAAATGGTCATCAAGACGGCACAGATGGGCATTCCCTTCCTCGTCTCGCGCTCGGGGCTGACGCAGATGGGCTACGACCTGGCGCGCCGCGTCGGCATGACCATGATCGGCCGCGCCCAGGGCAGGCATTACCTGCTGTTCACCGGCGCGGAGCGGTTTGCCGGAAGCGCCACCCCTGTCGCATGACGATCACCGGCCTGATCCTCGCCGGCGGCCTCGGCCGCCGCATGGGCGGACGCGACAAGGGCCTGCAGCCCTTCCGCGGCAAGCCGATGGCGGCCTGGGCCATCGAGCGCCTGGCACCGCAGGTGGACGCCCTGCTGATCAACGCCAACCAGAACCAGGAGGCCTACGCCGCCTTCGGCTACCCGGTGGTGCCCGACCGCATCGCCGGCTTCGCCGGACCGCTGGCCGGCCTGCACACCGGGCTGCTCGCCTGCGAGACGCCGCTGCTGGTCACTGCCCCTTGCGATTCGCCCTTCCTGCCGGAGGACCTGGTCGCGCGCCTGCGCGCGGCGCTGGAGGCCGCCGGCGCCGATCTCGCCGTGGCGCAGACCGGAACGCAGCCGCATCCGGTATTCTGCCTGGTGCGGCGCGAAGTGCTGGACGGCCTGACAGCCTTCCTCGAGGCGGGCGGCCGCAAGGTCGACGCCTGGTACGCGGCGCTGAAGGTGGCCGAAGTGCCCTTCGCGGATGAAGCCGCCTTCGCCAACATCAACACGCTCGACGAACTGAACCAACTCGAAACATGAATTCCCTGCTGAACAGGATCTCCTGCGCCGACGACTACGATCCCGAGTCGCTCGGCGTCGAGGCTGCGCGGCGCATCATCCTCGACCTGATCGCGCCGGTGGATGGCAGCGCGCACGTCGCCGTGCGCGAGGCGCTCGGCCGCGTCCTCGCCGAGGACGTCATTTCGCCGATGAACGTGCCCGGCCACGACAATTCCGCCATGGACGGCTATGCCGTGCGCTTCGCCGACCTCGCGGCAGAGGGCGAAACCGTGCTGCGGCTCGCCGGCACCACCTTCGCCGGGCGCGCCTTCGACGGCGGCATCGGGCCGGGCGAATGCGTGCGCATCATGACCGGCGGCGTGATTCCCGCAGGCGCCGACACCGTGGTGATCCAGGAGACGGTGCGGGCCGAGAACGATCGCGTGGCCGTTCCGCCAAGGCAGCGCCTGGGCCAGAACATCCGCCGCGCCGGCGAGGACCTGCGCGCCGGCACGCCGGCGATCCGCGCCGGCAAACTGCTGCGCCCGGCCGAGCTCGGCCTGATTGCCTCGCTCGGGCTGGGCGAGGTGATGGTGCGGCGCCGGCTGCGCGTCGCCTTCTTCTCCACCGGCGACGAGCTGTGCTCGATCGGCACGCCGCTGAAGGATGGCGAGGTGTACGACAGCAACCGCTACACCCTCCACGGCATGCTGGCGCGCCTCGGCTGCGAGATCGTCGACCTCGGTGTGGTGCGCGACGATCCGGCGGCGATCGAGGCCGCCTTCCGCGAGGCGTCGGCCCGGGCCGACGCCATCCTCACCAGCGGCGGCGTCTCGGTCGGCGAGGCGGATTTCATCCGGGGCCTGATGGCCAAACTGGGCGAAGTGGCGTTCTGGAAGATCGCCATGCGTCCGGGCCGGCCGATGGCCTTCGGCCGGATCGGCAACTCGTGGCTGTTCGGCCTGCCGGGCAACCCGGTGGCGGTGATGGTGACCTTCTACGCCTTCGTGCGCGACGCCCTGCTCAAGCTCTCCGGCGTCGCGCCGGTCTCGCCGCTGCCGCGCTTCCGCGTGCCCTGCGTCACGCCGCTGAAGAAGCGTCCCGGCCGCAGCGAGTTCCAGCGCGGCGTTCTCTTCCATGAAAACGGCGAGTGGAAAGTGCGCGCCACCGCTTCCCAGGGATCGGGCGTGCTGCGCTCGATGTCGGAGGCCAACTGCCTCATCGTCGTCGAGCCGGAGCGCGGCAACGTCGAGCCGGGCGAAGCGGTGGATGTACAGCCCTTCGAGGGATTGGT
>Ga0209477_1001346_pt1 | contig 15043 bp, 8 predicted proteins | sample KloWWTupernatant_FD_187180 | JGI IMG/M metagenome (GOLD analysis project Ga0209477, IMG submission 187180) | Active sludge microbial communities from Klosterneuburg, Austria, studying microevolution and ecology of nitrifiers - Klosterneuburg... | ecosystem: Engineered > WWTP > Aerobic digester >... | reverse complement strand
GGTTCTATAAAGTTTATTTTTTCTACTGTAATATTTTTTCTTTTTGCATTACTCTCAAAATTCTGAATTAATTCCAGCACATCATGTGCAATAGATTTTGATTGTGTACAATCAATAATCACTTTTGCGTTTTCTGGTATGCTGTCTAATGCTTTTAATACACTGGCTTTATTAAAGAAAGAAACCTCTTCTGCTAGTACAAGATGATGCACTTGCATTCCATCTTCAGTTGATATTCTGTCTTTCATGTGATACGCATTACGATAGCTGTGACGTAGCGTATAGAATATGCCAAACAACATCCCAATTGTAATTCCCTTTAGCAAGTCGGTTGCTAATATTCCTACAACAGTAGCCACAAATGGAATAAACTGTTCCCATCCTAGTTTATACATGTTGATAAACAATGAAGGTTTTGCAAGCTTATAGCCTACCATTAAAAGAATAGCTGCTAAACTTGCTAGTGGAATCATATTTAAAAGGCTTGCAATAGTTAATGCACTTACCAATAAAAATATACCATGCATGATAGCTGATAACTTGGTTTTACCTCCGAAATTTATATTAGCAGAACTACGTACAATAACCTGAGTAATCGGAAGTCCGCCAATAAACCCAGAAATAACATTTCCTAAACCTTGTGCCTTTAACTCTCTGTTTGTCGGTGTTATTCTTTTGTCAGGATCTAATTTATCTGTTGCTTCAACACATAGCAATGTTTCTAAGCTGGCAACAATTGCAAGAACTATTGCCACCTCCCATACTTTTATATTTGTAATGGCAGAAAAGTCTGGGGTAGTAAACTGACTGAAAAAGCCAGATAAGTCAGCTGGAACTGGAATATTAACCACCTGATCAGGAGCAAGGCTATAATCTAATGTACCATTCTGGTATAAGTTGTACATAACGATACCTAAAATAACTACAACGATTGGCCCTTGTATTAATTGGAAGATTTTATGCTTTTTTGTAAGTACCGTATCCCAAAGTATCAAAATTGCTAATGAAATTGCTGCAATAAGAATTGCACCTGGTGTAATAAACTTCAACGCATTTTCTATTCCGGAAAATGTATTGCCTCCATCAGTTTGAAAATAGGAAAGGTCTCCTTCAGCATCTTTATCATAGCCAAATGCATGAGGTATTTGTTTCAGAATAATTAGAAGGCCGATGCCGGTTAGCATTCCTTTAATGACGGCGGAAGGAAAAAAGTAAGCTACAAATCCTGCCTTAGCAAAGCCTAAAGCCAGTTGTATAAATCCGGCAATAACAACTGCCAGTAAGAATACCTGAAACGAACCTAAGGCTCCAATTGCTGTTAATACAATTACAGCAAGGCCTGCAGCAGGGCCGCTTACTCCAAGGGAGGATCCACTGGCAACTCCTACAACAATACCGCCTACAATACCGGCAATAATACCTGAAAATAGAGGAGCACCAGAGGCAAGTGCTATGCCTAAGCAAAGCGGAACAGCAACAAAGAAAACGACAATACTGGCTGGTAAGTCGCTTTTAAATTCTTTAAAGAGATTTTTTGATTCCATATAGATTTTAGTTTCGGATGCGAATATAGTAGTATTATTTTAAATAATAGTAATACTATTATAAAATATTGTAAAACTATTTCGTACTTTTGACCCGTAAATGACAAAGCCAGCTATTTCTAAATTTTACTTATAACGATGGAACTACAGTTACAGATAAAGATGAATGAGAAGCTATTTCTTCGTAACCCGGAGTATACTGAACTGGGAAAGAAGCTAATCCAACATTCTATCAACCTTATTCATAAAAAGGGATTTGAGGATTTTACCTTCAAAAAACTCGCAGAAGATGTCGGTACTACTGAAGCCAGTGTTTACCGGTATTTTGAAAATAAACATAAGCTCTTAATTTATATAACATCATGGTATTGGGGTTGGTTAGAATATAGGGTAAGTTTTACAACCAATAATATAACAGACCCGACCGTTCGATTAAAAAAGGTAATTGAGTTACTGGCAACTACTGTAGAAGATGATATGAGTACCGCCTATGTAAACGAAAGTATTTTACACCAGATCATTATAGCCGAAGGAAGTAAAACCTATTTAACCAAGCATGTGACGGAGGATAATAAAGATCAGTTCTTTAAACCCTACAAGGACCTATGCGCTAAGATTAGTGGTTTTATTTTGGACTTTAATTCAAAGTATAAATATCCGCATTCACTTGCCAGTACAATTATTGAAATGGCGCATTTACAAAACTTCTTTATGCACCACCTTCCAGCATTAACAGATTTTGGGAAGGATAAAGATGAATCGAAGGTGCTTGCTTTTTTAGAAGAATTGGTATTTAATAATATTAAAAAATAAGTAAAAAGACACCCTTTGAGAATTCAAAGGGTTTCTTTTTTTAGAATGCTTTTTTCTTCCACTTGTTATTATCTCTATTCCAATCGGGAAGCATTTTATCAGGATCAAGGGTTACATCTTTTATTTCACTAGTAGTAGGCACACCGAATGTCCATTTAGCTCCACGTTGCCACACTTCCACTGGTAAGTCAATTTTGTGCTCTTTACCATTAGCTTCTTTTACAAGAACAGTTACTGGCATTGCCATTTGTTCAAGATTTTCGATAGAAATGTTGGCGCCATTTTCAGGATTGTCTTCAGTATATTTTACACCTGTTACAGCCTGATCTAATTTCCATGTATTTAAAACCCAAGCTCTCCAGAACCAACTCAGGTCTTCACCAGCTACATTTTCCATGGTATGAAAAAAGTCCCACGGTGTTGGATGTTTGAAAGCCCAGCGATTAATATATTCTTTAAAAGCAGCATCAAATCTTTCTTTACCCAATACAACGTTGCGTAAAATATCCAGCATTTGCGCCGGTTTCATATAAGCTACTATTCCAAGATTTTCCTGTTGAATAACATCCGGCGCATTGTATAAGCCATCCATTTTTTCTCCAAAAGTATAATTCACCATGAAAGAAGAATTTGGATCGCCAAAAAATCCACCTTCTTTAAATTCTCCTTTGTTAAACGCTTCTGTAGAAAAACCATTTATGAATGTGTTAAAGCCTTCATCCATCCATGCATATTTTCTTTCATTGCTTCCTACAATCATCGGGAACCAGGTGTGACCAAATTCATGATCGGTAACACCCCATAAACCACTACCTGAATCACTATGACTGCAAAACACAATACCTGGATATTCCATACCACCAACTATGCCGGCAACATTGGTAGCTGCAGGATAAGGATACTCAAACCATTTCGTGGAATAGTGTTCAATACTTGCTTTGGTAAATTCAGTAGAACGTTGCCATCCATCTTTTTTAATGCTTTCAACAGGATACACACTTATTGCCAAACATTTTTTACCACTTGGTAGATTAATTTTTGCTGCATCTTGTACAAATGCTTTACTTGCTGCCCAAGCAACATCTCTTGTGTTCTGTATTTTAAATTTCCAGGTGGTGGTTGCTTGTTTTGGTCTGGAGTTGGGATCAGTAACTTCTTTATCGCTACGAATCATTACAGTTTTATCACTGTTTTTAGCAGCGTCCCATCTTTTTATTTGTTCTGGGGTGTAGCATTCTTGCGGATTTTGCAATTCACCTGAACCAACAATTATTAATTCAGATGGTGCGGTGATTGTGAAATCTACATCTCCATATTCAAGATAAAACTCTCCCGCACCGATGTATGGTAAAGTATTCCATCCTTGAATGTCATCATACACAGCCATGCGGGGAAACCATTGCGCTACTTCATATACAATTCCGTTTTTAGTTTTCAATCTTCCCATTCGGTCAGTTCCATACTCAGGAACGGTAAATTCAAACTGTACAGAAACTTTTACTTTACCCCCAGCACCTTTTAACGCATCCTGCATCCACACCTGCATTCTTGTATCTGTAACAGTATATTTTGGAGTGTAAGACTTACCATTGAATTCTACTGATATAGATTTTATAACATTGCCATCTGTAAAACCTCCGTTGGCCCAACGGCCTCCTGTTTGTGTGGTGGTAGAAGATCCTCTGGAATCTTTTTTATAAATATTCTGATCCAGTTGCAGCCAAAGAAATTTTAAATTATCAGGGCTATTATTAATGTATGCTATTTCTACATTTCCACTTACAGTATGTGTTTCCGTATTCAGGCTTGAATTGATTTTGTAGTCTGCATGATTTTGCCAATATTTTGGCCCCGGTTCTCCGCTGGCACTTCTAAATTCATTACCTGGATAAGGATAAAACTGCGGATTAAATGCTTCTTTATGATTGTAATTGGATTGTGCAAATACGCCAAGGAATAGCACAAGACTAAGAAAACTTAAAATTAATTTTTTCATAGTAAAACTTTGTTTAAAGTCTGAAAGATAAAGGAAAAGGATGCAAGTAAGACTACCGTTAAACGGGTATTTGCATTTTTTTAGATAAAAACTGACTCAGCAATGGCAACACTTTCAGGTTTACCAACATCTACCAGCGAGTCACCCGAATGGTCATAACCCATAATACGATGATCGGCAGCTAACTTCAGATATACATCTATAAGTGAAAATTTTCCTGAGAAATTATTTTCTTCCATCAATCTAAAAATATCATATTCAAATACAACAACACAACTGTATGCTTTTTCTATAAGTGATGTTGTTCCTCTTCCTTCAGGGGAGGTGAGGTGGGGGCCTTTTTCTTCACCTGTTTTTGTATTTCTCCAACCACAAAGCCTGTTGCTTTCATCAAACAAAAGATAACGGGAAGTTTTTCTATTCGTGACAGCAAAAGAAATCAATGCTTTGTTTGCTGAATGAAAATTTATCAGTTTGCTGATGTCGAGATTAGTAAGAATGTCAACATTACAGGTAATGAATTTTTCTCCCGGTGTAAATAAGTCTTTTGCTTTTAGCAAACCGCCACCTGTTTCCAATACTTCATTTCTTTCATCACTAATGATAATATTACTTCCCCACCCGTTATTTTTTTCAATGGCTTTTTCTATTTGGTTGGGAAAATGATGAACGTTGACAACGATGTCTTTAATTTCAAAAGACTGTAGGTATTCGATATTTCTTTGTAACAAAGATTTGCCATTTACAATAGCCAATGCTTTTGGATGCTTATCTGTCCAGGGTTTAAACCTTGTGCCGAGTCCGGCACTGAAAATCATAGCTTTCATTATGTATTCTGCGGCAGTGGATTTTGCCAGTTTTTTTCTTCTTGAACAATATGTTTCAGTTCAATTTTTACTTTGAACTTATTTTTTAAATGCCTTGCCATTGCATCGGCAGCATATACACTTCTGTGCTGGCCTCCGGTGCATCCAAAACCAACCAGCAAACTTTCAAAACCTCTTTTTATATATTCTTCCACTGTAATATCCACCACATCCATCGTACTGTTTAAGAATTCCGGCATCTTAGTTTGCTGTTCCAGAAAATCTTTTACTTCTTTATCTCTTCCGGTTTGTGTTTTCATACTATCTACACGGCCCGGATTTAAAATACCTCGGCAATCAAATAGAAAACCGCCGCCATTTCCACTATTATCTTCTGGTAATTGCTTGCGATAAGAGAAACTGCAAATTTTTACAACCAATGGTGTTTCATCTGTTGCTTGTGTTGGTGTAAACTGTTGAATAACCTCATCGGCCAAACACATGTCAAGCACTTTTCTGAATTCCGGAACCGAAATTCCAAGGCTTTGATTTTTTAAGAAATCTTTGAGATTGTTTAAGGCTAAAGGGATACTTGTAAGAAACTGAGCTTTTCTCTCAAACAAACCTCTGAAACCATAAGCTCCTAAAACCTGTAATAAACGAATCAATACATAACCATAATACTGGCTTCGGAAAATATTCTTATCAATCGATTGATCAATGATTTTTTCAAAACTTGCCATGTAATCTTCCAGTAAATTATTTTTCCACTCATCAGGAAGATTTGCTCTGGCCTGCCATAGCATTGAAGCTACATCGTATTGTGGCGCACCTTTCATGCCGCCTTGATAATCGATAAAATGCACAGCATTATCATCAGTTACCATAATATTCCTGCTCTGAAAATCTCGGAACATAAAATATTTATATTCTGTATGCGTCAAATAATTACTCAATGCCTCAAAATCAGCAATCAGTTTTTGTTTGTCGTATGGTTTACGTAAAGCGTCTAAAAAATAATATTTGAAATACAGCAGATCAGCCATGATTGCTTGCTTTCCAAATTCTTGATTGGTGAGGCAATAATCAGCATAGTTCAGTCCTTCATCACCCTTTATTTGTAAAAAGGCCAAGGCTTCTAAACTTTTTTTGAAAAGAGCATAAACCTCATCCGAGAATCCTTTTGATTCAAGATGATTTAATAACGAAACAGTGCCAAAATCCTCCTGTAAATAGAACTGTTCATCATCACTTATTGCTAGTATTTCTGGAACAGCAAGTTGTTTAGGTTTAAAATGTTTTGAAAAATAGATGAAGGTTTTATTCTCCTGAATATTGGCACCATAAGTGCCGATTACAGATTCTGTAGAACCATTAATCCTGAAATAACGTCTCTCACTTCCACTTTGTGGCAGCAACTCAATGCTGGAAGCTTCTTTACCTTTCCATTCTTTATATAATGTAGCAATTGATGCTGTAATATCCTGCATCCCGCAAATGTACCAAATTGAACGGCCGTCAGCAAGACTAACGGGCATTAGGTTTTTAGGTTTAAATTTGCACATATAGAAAAATATGAGCTACACACCTTCCAATAAAGTAAGAATCGTTACAGCTGCCAGTCTTTTTGACGGACATGATGCTGCCATTAATGTAATGCGCCGGATTATGCAAAGCAAAGGAGCCGAAATTATTCATTTGGGCCATAATCGTTCGGTAAAAGAAATTGTAGAGACAGCTATTGAAGAAGATGTACAGGGAATTGCCATTACCAGTTACCAAGGTGGTCATGTAGAGTTCTTTAAATACATGAAAGATTTATTGGAAGAGAATGAATGTGGGCATATAAAAATATTTGGCGGTGGTGGAGGAACGATTCTTCCTGACGAAATAGAGGAGTTACATAATTATGGTATTAGCAGAATTTATAGTCCGGATGATGGAAGGCATATGGGATTAGAAGGGATGATTGAAGATGTGATAAAAAATGCAGCCCCCCAACCCCCGCAAGGGGGGCTTTCAATACCCGAATGTTGGAACAAAACGAAAGTATTGGATGAGGTTAAAGACGTAAGAGTTATTGCAAGATTGATTTCTCTTGCCGAAAGGGGAATTGATTATTCCGACTTACTTAAAAAAATATTTGTAGTATCAGACTCTAAAGCCCCCCTTGCGGGGGTTGGGGGGCATCCTGTTTTGGGAATTACCGGAACTGGCGGAGCGGGAAAATCATCTGTAACTGATGAGATAGTCCGCAGATTTTTGACAAACTTCACTGATAAAACGATCGCTGTTATCTCTGTTGATCCTTCCAAGAAAAAAACTGGAGGAGCTTTGCTGGGTGATAGAATAAGAATGAATGCAATCTCTCATCCGAGAGCTTATATGCGTAGCCTAGCAACAAGAGAGGATAACACCGCATTGAGTGGCGCTATGCAGGAAGCAATTGATATTTGTAAGGCTGCTGATTTTGATTTAATCATTCTTGAATCTGCTGGTGTAGGACAAAGTGATGCTTCCATTTTAGATTATTGTGATGTAAGCATGTATGTGATGACGCCGGAATATGGAGCGGCTTCTCAATTGGAGAAAATCAATATGCTTGACTATGCTGACCTTATTTGCATCAACAAATTTGATAAAGCCGGAGCATTAGATGCATTGGCAGATGTAAAAAAACAGTACAAAAGAAATCACCAGTTATTTACTGCGAAGGATGAAGATATCCCTGTAATAGGAACAATGGCCAGCAAGTTTAATGATGATGGAGTAAATCATTTATTTGAGCTGTTGCTAAAAAAGATTGAAACAAAAACAAGTGCAAAGTTTGGCGAATATCATTTTGCAGAAACGGCCAAAGTTTCACAAGCGGTTATACCATCAAGCCGGGTTCGTTACCTGTCTGAAATTGCAGAAGCTAACAGGGGATACGATCAGTTGGTAAAAGAGCAAGCTGAGTTTGCTTCTAAACTTTATCGACTACAAGGATCTTTAGAAATTATTTCCCAATCGGAGACCAAGAACCCCCTTTCGGGGGGTAAGGGGGCTTCTGATGTTCTTCAAAAGCAAATTGATTTTTATACTGAACAATTAACACCTGTTGCAAAAAAGCTAATAACCAATTGGCCAAATAAAATAGCAGAATACCAGAAAGATTTTTATGAATACACTGTCAGGGATAAAGTGATAAAACTTCCAATGACCACTATCAGTTTGAGTGGTACAAAAATTCCCAAAGTTGTTTTACCGAAGTATAAAGACTGGGGTGATATTTTAAAATGGCAGGCACAGGAAAATGTACCCGGTCATTTTCCATTTGCGGCTGGAGTGTTCCCATTAAAAAGAGAAGGTGAAGACCCAACAAGAATGTTTGCAGGTGAAGGCGGACCGGAAAGAACGAACAGAAGATTTCACTATGTAAGTGTAGAGCAGCCTGCAAAACGTTTATCAACTGCATTTGACAGTGTAACACTTTATGGGGAAGATCCTGATCAGCGACCTGATATTTATGGAAAGGTTGGTAATAGTGGTGTAAGTATAGCAACAGTTGATGATGCAAAGAAATTGTACAGCGGTTTTGATCTTTGCGATCCGAAGACATCAGTTTCCATGACGATTAATGGCCCTGCTCCGATGTTGCTTGCATTTTTTATGAATGCGGCCATTGACCAGCAATGCGAGAAATATATAATCGAGAATAATCTTCGAGATGAAGTAAATAAAATCATTGAATCAAAATTCAAAAAAGGAGAGCTACCTTTTTATACAGGAACTGATGGCAAACCTGTACTTCCGGAAAAAGGAGAATTAACTGGTGATTTGCCAAAAGGAAATGATGGTCTTGGTTTACGTTTGCTTGGTTTGTCAGGTGCTGATGTATTGCCTGCTGATGTGTATGAAAAAATTAAAGCGAATGCATTGATGCAGGTGCGGGGAACGGTGCAGGCAGATATTTTAAAAGAAGATCAGGCACAAAACACCTGTATATTTTCTACAGAATTTGCGTTAAAGCTGATGGGTGATGTACAGGAATATTTCATTGATAAAAAAGTTAGAAATTTTTACTCGGTTTCTATCAGCGGTTATCATATTGCAGAAGCTGGCGCCAATCCGATTACGCAGTTAGCATTCACATTATCTAATGGGTTTACATATGTAGAGTATTATCTCAGTCGTGGAATGAACATAGATGACTTTGCAGCTAATTTATCGTTCTTCTTCAGTAATGGAATGGATGCAGAGTATAGTGTAATAGGAAGAGTGGCAAGAAAGATATGGGCCAAAGCAATGAAGTATAAGTACAAGGCCAATAAACGCAGCCAGATGTTGAAGTACCATATTCAGACATCAGGAAGAAGTTTGCATGCACAGGAAATCGACTTCAATGATATAAGAACAACGTTGCAAGCATTGTATGCCATTTATGATAATTGCAATTCGCTACATACTAATGCATATGACGAAGCAATAACAACACCAACAGAAGAAAGTGTTCGCCGGGCAATGGCAATTCAGTTAATTATAAACAGAGAATTAGGTACAGCTAAAAATGAAAATCCAAACCAGGGTTCGTTCTTAATAGAAGAATTAACGGAGTTGGTAGAAGAAGCAGTGTTGGCAGAGTTTGACCGCATCACCGAAAGAGGTGGAGTTTTGGGTTCTATGGAAAGAATGTATCAGCGAAATAAGATACAGGAAGAGAGCTTGTACTACGAACATCAAAAACATTCTGGTGAATTACCATTGGTTGGTGTCAATACATTTTTAAATAAAAAAGGTAGCCCCACAATTTTGCCAACAGAAGTAATAAGAAGCACTACCGAAGAAAAAGAATTACAGATCAATAACCTAAAAGCATTTTGGAAACGAAATGAAGATAAGTCGGCTGAAATGCTGAATCGTTTAAGGGCTGTTGCTATTAATAACGGAAATCTTTTTGAAGAACTGATGGAAACGGTTAAGTATTGCTCGTTAGGTCAAATTACTAATGCTCTTTATGAAGTAGGTGGACAATATAGAAGGAATATGTAATTTGTTTTAGGAAACTGATTGTTGCAAATCTGTTAATAGCCTTGTTTCATTTCTATTAAAGCTTAAATTGCACACTCCATTTGCAAATAGAAATGACATCGTGATGAAAAAAAATATTCTTCTAAGTTTTCTTTGCTCATTATTTGTTACTCAGGTAGTAGCACAAAATATCGATTCCACCATTGATAAATATGCAAATGAATATGCTCAAGAAAGGGCTTATCTGCATTATGATAAAGCCAGTTATGTAGCAGGTGAAACGATCTGGTTCAAAGCTTATCTTTTGGAGGGAATAACTCCTGCCTTCAGCAGCAAAACTTTTTATATCGACTGGACAGATGATAAAGGCAATCTTCTTTCACAAACGGTAAGTCCGTTGCAAGCAGCAAATACAAATGGACAATTTGATATTCCGACAAGTTACAAAGGCAGTTTTATTCATGTAAAAGCATATACCAAATGGATGCTCAATTTTGATACAGCATTTATTTATGAAAAAGATATTCGTATAATTTCTGATAAGCCTTCTCCAGTATCGGCAGTTAGCATCGTTCCAACACTTGGTTTTTATCCGGAAGGAGGAGATATAGTTTTAGGTGCAAATAATAAAGTGGCTTTTAAAGTCATTGATCAGTTTGGACGGCCTGTTAAAGTAAATGGCGTTATAAAAAATCAAAAAGGAGAACTAATTGATAGTTTGAAAACATTACATGATGGTATGGGCTATCTTTTTGTGCTTCCCGAGAAGGGCGAAAGTTTTACAGCCACTTGGAAAGATGAAAAAGGCAAAGAATATAAAACCACTTTACCTGCAACTAAGGAAACTGGTATTTCATTACAACTAACTATTTCAGGGAACAAAAGGAATTTTTTTATTCAAACAAATGAAGCAACTGCATCAAAGGTTGAAACTGTGTATTTGGTCGGCACTATGAATCAATACCGAGTATTTAAAGTAGCAAGAAAATTAGCTGCCGGTAAAGCACAGGGAGTTATTCCGGTTCAGGATCTTCCTTCTGGAATTTTAACCCTTACACTATTTGATGGTAACTGGAATCCATTGGCAGAGCGAATCACTTTTGTAAATAATGAAGAATATTCATTTGCTGCGGAAATGAATGTAACACATTGGGGATTAAACAAGAGAGCCAGAAATGAAATTGAAATAACTGTTCCTGATAGTTTGTCTGCTGATTTTTCAGTCGCTATTACAGATGCAGCAATAGATACAGATAGTACCGATAATATTATTTCTCACCTATTGTTATCGTCTGATTTGAAAGGACAAATATTTAATCCTGCCTACTATTTTTCTTCAAATGATAATGTGGTAACGGAGCATCTCGATCTTGTAATGCTTACCAATGGATGGCGACGATTTAAATGGGATGATATAGTAAAAGGAATCTTACCAAAAATTAATTATTCTAAAGACACAGCTTATCTCAGTTTATCAGGAAAAGTATATGGTGTATTACCCAGCCAACTAAGAGATAATGCTCATATTATTCTTGTTATTAATCAGAAAAGTGAAGGTGGAAATAAAATGCTGTTTGTTCCGGTAGAAAAGGATGGCACTTTTAATGACCCAACTGTTTTTCTTTTTGACACGGCCAATATTTATTTTCAATTGTCAAAAGGAATAAAAGATGCAACCGTACGCTTCATGGAAAGTAAATTGCCGGCGCATAAGAACAGAATTTTTGCAAAAGGGCTTTATTACAACAAGATGGAAGATACTACTGGTTATGCAAGACACTTTCAATTATCGGACGAAGTAAGAAGATTGCTTTTGGCTGAAGAAGGAAAAGTATTGGAGAATGTTATAATAAAAGCAAAAACAAAAACTCCTGTTCAGTTGCTGGATGAAAAGTATGCTTCCGGAATGTTTGCCGGCGATGGTTATCAGTTCGATCTGATAAATGATCCGTTTGCAAATTCGGCTACAGACATCTTTGCTTACTTGCAAGGAAAAGTTGCGGGATTGCAAATTACAGGAAGCGGAGCTAATGCTCAGTTACAATGGCGGGGTGGAGCTCCGCTAGTTTTAGTTGATGAAATTCCTTCGGATATTAGTTTCTTATCATCTATTAATGTAAATAATGTGGCGTATATAAAAGTGATGCGGCCACCTTTCATGGGATCTACTGGCGGTGGTAACGGAGCAATTGTTGTATATACTCGTAAAGGAAATGATGTACAGAATGAGCCTGGAAAAGGACTTTCCAGTAGCAAGGTGAGTGGTTATTCTCCAATTAAGCAGTTTTATTCACCCAATCATAGCAGTTTTCTTGCGGCTAATGAACAAAAGGATTTGCGGACTACATTGTATTGGAATCCGCAGGTAGTAACAACTCCTGAAAAGAATAAAGTGAAACTTACCTTTTATAATAATGATCTTGCGAAAGCTTTCCGTGTTATTATAGAAGGTATGACAAAAGATGGGCGATTAACAAGGATTGAGCAGATAATGGAATAAAATCCAGCCTGCGGCCTATTTCAAGTATCTTCGTTTCTTTTAAATAAATCATTTTGCGTTTTACAGAATTTAATTTTCATCCAAACCTGCTGGAAGGTATTGAAGCTTCTAATTATGAAAATGCCACTCCCGTTCAGGAGCAGGTAATTCCTTCAATTCTTGCTGGTAAAGACATAATTGCTTCGGCACAAACTGGCACCGGAAAAACGGCAGCATTTTTATTGCCGGTAATGAACCAGATTTTAAAGAATCATATTGATGGACAGGTGGGAGCATTAATAGTGGTACCAACAAGAGAACTGGCTATCCAAATTGCACAACATATTGAAGGGCTGTCTTATTTTACACATCTTAGTTCTATTGCTATTTATGGAGGAAACGATGCTCAGAATTTTGTAGCCGAGAAAAAGGCATTACAGATGGGTGCAGATATAATTGTTTGTACACCCGGAAGAATGATTGCACACCTGAACATGGGTTATGTAAATATGAAGGGGTTGCAGTTTTTAATATTAGATGAAGCAGACAGAATGCTTGATATGGGTTTTCAGGATGACATCAATAAGATTATAAAAGGACTTCCAGTAAAACGACAGAATTTGTTATTCTCTGCCACCATGCCTGGTAAGATAAGAGAACTGGCAAGAAAAATTTTACATGAACCGGTGGAAATAAATATTGCAATTTCAAAACCGCCGGAAAAAATAGTTCAAAAAGCATTTGTGGTGTATGAGCCGCAAAAATTGCCATTGATAAAAAAGATTCTAAAAGAAACGCCATATAAAAATGCATTGATTTTTTGCAGCCGCAAACAAACAGTAAAACAGCTAGCAAGAGAGTTGAAACATGGCGGTGTTAACGTTGCAGAAATTCATAGCGATCTGGAACAATCAGAAAGGGAAAGTGTGCTGGGTGCGTTTACTGCCGGACGAATACCAGTAATGGTAGCTACAGATATTCTTAGTCGTGGAATTGATATTGATACAATTGACGTAGTTATAAATTATGATGTGCCAGGCGATGGTGAAGATTATGTACATCGCATAGGAAGAACTGCAAGAGCAGAAGCAGATGGCTCCGCATTTACATTGATTGGGGAAAAAGAACATAACAGGTTTGCTGCAATAGAGCAGTTGCTCGGTAAAGAAGTGGAAAAAGTAGAAGTGCCCAAAGAACTAGGCAAAGCACCGGTTTACAATCCGAGAATCCGTTCTGGCTCTGGTAACAGAAGTCCGCAAAGACAATTTCACAGAGGAGCACCTAAACGAAGGTGAGTTGTTTCTTTCTTTAGTAGCAATAATCTTAATTATATGAGACGAAATATTATAGTTGTTTATCTTGCTCTCTTTTTGATCTTCATTTATGGTTGTTCAGAAAGTAAATATGCTGCAACTAATAAAACCTATAAGCAACAGGTAAAAGCATATGCAAAAATGTTGATGGAGTATCCGGTAAAAGATTCTGCCGGCTTACCATATGCGGTTGATTGGGTAGGAACAACAAATCTTTCAATGCGCCGTGCAAATATTGTTATCATTCACCATACAGCACAAAACAGTTGCGAGCAAACATTGAAAACTTTCACTTTGCCTAGAACACAGGTAAGTGCCCATTATGTAATTTGTAAGGATGGTACGGTGCATCATATGTTGAATGATTTATTGCGAGCACATCATGCTGGTGTAAGTAAATGGGGAAATACAACAGACCTTAATTCATCAAGTATTGGAATTGAATTAGATAACAATGGTTTCGAATCATTCTCTGAAGCACAAATGCAAAGTCTGTTAACATTACTTGATCGGCTTAAAAAAACATATAGCATTCCAACATCGAATTTTATTGGACATGGTGACATTGCACCCACAAGAAAAAATGATCCTAACTGGCGGTTTCCCTGGAAGACATTGTCTGAAAAAGGATTTGGGTATTGGTATGATAACCCATCAAACGTTACATTGCCAAACAATTTTAATCACTTACAGGCATTGCGTATTGTTGGTTTTGATATGAAAGATACCACTGCTGCCATTGCAGGGTTTAAAAGACATTGGCTTCAGGATACAACGAGAGGCCTGAATACGGGTCAGTTAAAAGTCCTTTACCAGTTAAGTAAAAAATATCAATGAAGTTCTCCTGCCGGTTCATGATCATCATATTCGTTCCGTAGTTTTAATAATTCCTTTTTTAATGCAGCAATAGTTTTTGCATAAGCAGTGTTGTTGATAATGTTTTTCTGCTCATTCGGGTCCGCTTTCAAATCGTACAATTCCCATTCATTTACAGTGTAGAAGTAAATAAGTTTATAATATTCGCCTCTTACTGCAAGATGAGGAATTACGGTGTGATCTCTTACATACTCGTAATAATGATA
>Ga0209477_1001339_pt1 | contig 15072 bp, 7 predicted proteins | sample KloWWTupernatant_FD_187180 | JGI IMG/M metagenome (GOLD analysis project Ga0209477, IMG submission 187180) | Active sludge microbial communities from Klosterneuburg, Austria, studying microevolution and ecology of nitrifiers - Klosterneuburg... | ecosystem: Engineered > WWTP > Aerobic digester >... | reverse complement strand
CCTTTATCGAAGAGCGCATCGCCGGGACCGAAGACCTGCGCGGCAACGGCGGGCTGCCCTTCACCCTGGGCCAGATGCGGACGCTGACCACCGCTGACGGCAACGCTCGGCGCAAAGCGAACACCGTCGCCCGGGTGACCCAGGGCTCGTGGGAGTTGCTCCTGGCCGGCGGGCTCGCCCTCGCCTTCACCCTTGGCGCCCTCTTCATCACCGCCGGCACGATGACGCTCGGCGCGCTTTATCTGGTCTTCGCCTACACCAGCCTGATCTCGGCCAATCTCATGCAGATTACCGAGCAGCTCGACGATTTCCAGCGCGCCTCAGCCAACATAGAACGCACAGCCGAACTTCTCAACACCAAGAGCCGTATCGCCGGCGGTCCGCAGTCGCTTCCCGGCGGCGCGCTGGCGGTCGGCTTTGAATCGGTCGGCTTCGAGTACGCCGGCGACACGCCCGTGCTGCGCGAGGTGTCCTTTCGGCTCGAGGCCGGGCGCAAGCTCGGCCTACTCGGCCGGACCGGGAGCGGCAAGACCACCATCGCCCGCCTGCTGTCGCGCTTCTATGATCCCGTGGCCGGCCGAGTGACCCTGGGCGGGTTGGACCTGCGCGAAGTCCAGGTGCCCAGCGTGCGGGCGCGGGTGAGCGTCGTCACCCAGGAGGTCCAACTCTTCCATGGCACCGTCCGCGACAACCTGACCTTCTGGGACAACGCCGCCCAGGGCGGCCGCATCGGCGACGAGCAGATCCGCAAGGCGCTGGCCAGCCTTGGGCTCGGCACGTGGCTGGGGCGCCTGTCCCACGGCCTGGACACTCCCATCGCCGGATCCAGCAGTCTTTCGGCCGGCGAGGCCCAACTCCTTGCCCTGGGCCGGGCCTTCCTGCAAAACCCGGGCCTGGTGATCCTCGACGAGGCCTCGGCCCGGCTCGACCCAACCACTGAGCGGCTGATCGAGGTCGCGATCGAACGCCTGCTGGCCGGGCGGACGGCCATCATCATCGCCCACCGCCTCTCGACCGCGATGAAGGCCGACGACATCCTCGTCCTCGAGCGCGGGCGGGTGGTCGAGCACGGACCCCGTCTGACCCTGCAGCACGATCCAGCCTCGCGCTTCGCCGCCATGCTGCGGACGGGCCTGATCGAGGAGGACGAGGCATGACCTCCGCGCCAGCGCCGCGAATGCGCGACATCTTCCGCCTGTTGCTGAATCTGGTCCGTTATTCACCGTGGCATTACGCCGCCACGCTGATTCCCCAGGCGCTCCGGCTGACGCTCGTGCTGGCGCCGGGTCTGATCGCGCGGGCGGTGTTTGATCATCTGTCAGCCGGCCGGCCGCTCGGCCCGGACCTGTGGCTGCTGATCGGCTCGCTCGTGGCCGTCGCGCTGGGCCGGGTTGGCGCGCTGCTGGGCGCAATCTACCTGGAGAATACGGTCTTCTTCCGCAGCGCCAATGTCATCCGGATGAACCTGTTCGAGCGCTTCATGCGCCGGCCCATGGCCCACTTGATGCCCTTTCCGCCGGGTGAAGTGGTGAGCCGAATGGGCCTCGACGGCGGGCGACTGCCCAACTATCTCTCCCAACTTGAGAACGTCTTTGGCTCGGGCGTGGGCGCCGGCCTTGCTTTCGCGGCCATGGCCGCGGTTAGCGTGCCCCTGGCCACGGTGGCCCTCCTGCCGCTCCTGGTCAGCCCGATCGCCGTTGCGCTGATCAACCTGCGCCGCCTGCGCGTGCTGCGCAACCTGCGCAACATGGAGGGCCGGATCGGGGCGCTGCTGGGCGACGCCTTCGGCTCGGTGCAAGCGCTTCAAATTGCCGGCGCCGAGGCCCGGGCCGTTGAGCAGCTCGACCGGCTCAACACGCAGCGCAAGCGCTATGCTGTGCTCGATCAGTTCCTCCACAAGCTGGTGCTCGAAAGCTTCGTGACCGATCTGGCCCTGGTGACGACGGCGGCGATTCTGCTCCTGGCAGCGCAGTCGCTCCGGGCGGGGACCTTCAGCGTGGGCGATTTTGTGCTGTTCTCCTACGCCGCGAACCGCGTAACGGATTTTGGCTTCTACCTCGGCAACTCGATGTCGCAGCTCCAGGAATCGCGGGTGGCCGTCGAGCGCATGACACCCTTGCTGAGCGGCGCGCCCGCCCATACCCTGGGCTGGCCGTCCCGCTGGCTGGCCGGGCTGCGCAAGGCGCCGGCGGGCACGCTCCGCGCGCTCGAGGTCGACGCGCTCACCTTCACCCACCCGTCGAGTGGGCGCGGGATTCGCCAGGCCAGCTTTCGCGTCGACGCGGGCAACTTCGTCGTGATCACAGGCCGGATCGGGTCTGGCAAGACAACCCTGCTGAGGACGCTCCTCGGGCTGCTGCCCGCTCAAACAGGTGGCGCGCGTTGGAACGGGGAAGCAATCAAAGATCCAGCCGAGTTTTTCGTCCCGCCGCGGAGCGCCTACACGCCTCAAGTGCCGCGCCTGTTCAGCGAGACGCTCAAGACGAACATCCTGCTGGGCGGCGACGACGCCGTGCTTGCCGAGGCCCTGCGCCTGGCGGTGCTGGAGGACGATGTGCCCCAGCTCGAGAAGGGCATTGATACGCGGGTGGGTCCGCGCGGGGTGAAGCTCTCGGGCGGGCAACTTCAGCGCGCGGCGGCGGCGCGCATGTTCGCCCGCGCGCCCGACCTGCTGGTCTTTGATGACCTCTCCAGCGCCCTCGATGTCGAGACCGAAGAGAAGCTCTGGCTGCGCCTGCGCGAGGCGCGGGGCGGACAGCGCACGGTGCTGGCAGTGTCCAATCGTCGCGGCGCGCTCCGAATGGCCGACCAGGTGGTCGTGCTCAAGGACGGCCTCATCCTCGACCACGGGCCGCTCGACGCGTTGCTCGAGCGCTGTCCCGAGATGCGGTCGATTTGGGAGGCGACGGCGGGGGATGTATCATCCCATCCATGACGCAGGGTGAATTCCGTAACTGGTTGGAGAAGGTGCTGGGCGAGACGCCTATGGAAGAGCTGATCGCGCCGGAGATTCTGGAGCACATCAACCGGATCCAGATTGAGACCGAGCAGCGCGGCTGGCAGTTTGCCCAGCAGAACCTGCAGGAGTCCTTTCAGGTCACGATGCGGGCGATGATGAAAACCATGTTCGTCGTCGGCTACGACGCCGGCCGCGACCAGGGCATGGTCGACCGCCTGTTTGGCGATGGCAGCGGCCTGGACGACAGCGCTGGCGACGATTCACCCGCCGCCCCGAATGAAGACGGGCGTTTGCCGTTTTAGTCGAGTCTGTTTCTGAAACGACAGTCCCCGCCCCGGCGTACGCCGGGGCGGGGACTGTCGTTTCAGAAGAACTTACGGTTTGACCGTTGGCGCAATCGTCGGGGCCGCGGTTGGAGCGGCGGTCGGCGCGGCAGGTGCGGCCGTCGGCGGCGCTGCCCCAGTGGCGACCGGGACTAGCGCTGCATCGCCCTTGAACTGAACCAGCTCGCCAAACACCCAGCCTAAGCCGGCCTCGCCCTGGGCAAAGGCGATCTGCCACCACAGGCTATCCGCGCTCTTGCCTTTCACTTCGGCAGTCTGATTGACGGTCAACTGCCCCATTTCTTTGTTGGCCGTGCTCGGCCCATTCCTGACGCGCGCAAAGTCGTTGGTCACGGTGATCTGATTGACCGGCGCTTTGGTCGGGGTCGGCGCCGTGGTTGGCCCTGCTCCGGGCACGGGTGTGCCGGCCGCGGTGGGCACAGCGCTGGCTTGCGCCCCGGACGGTGTGGGCGCGACGACCGTGATCACGGTCGTCACCACGATCACCGCCGTCGGCGCCGCTGTGGCGGGTTTGACGGTGACGATGACATTTTCGGATTGAGCAACGACACTGCCCTTCTCGTCGAGTCCGCGCAGTTGGACGAGATGGCTGCCAGCCAGATCGGCCGTCCATTGCACGTTGACGATGAACTGATTGAGCGATTCGTTCTTGTTCGCCACAGTGGCGAACTTGCGATCGTCGACGTAGATGTCGACGGTGCGAATCGCAGCGCCGCTGACGGTGCCGGCCACGGCGACCGGCTGTCCAACGGTAATGACGCTGTCGCGGCTGGGCGAGATGAGCAGCGCGGCGGGAGCGCCGGGCGCGGCGGCCCCGCCGCAGCCCGCCAGCAACAGGCCGAGCGCCAGCCAGGACGCGGCGGTCGAGATCATCTTGTGTGGGGTGCGCATGGTGTCCTCCGTTGCGTCATTGTACGCCGCGATGCGGGGACGCGTGTATCGCACGGAACACATGACCGCCGATGGCCGGCCGCAGTCAACGCGTAACCACTGCGGTCGGCGGTCCACCGCCTGCGGTCGGCGCCTATTTCGCCGCCAATATCACCCTTGCCAAGAGCAGCCCGATGTCGCGGGCGCGGTACGGCTGGTTGGCCCAATCGGTCAGGTTGTTCATGACGATGACAGCGAGCTTGCTGTCCGGGTAGTAGGCCCAGTAGGCGCCAAAGCCCTGGCGCACATCCACCTGCGAGACGACTTTGTTCCCGGCGGGATCCATGCCAACATACGCGCCGAGCGCCGCGTACATGTCACCCGGCATCGTGTCGACCTTGACCGTTGGTTTGAGCATCTCAGCAAGCTGATCCGGCTTGAGCAGCCGGCCGTCAAACAGCGCCTGCACGAACGTGTTCAGATCCGCGGCAGACATCAGCGCGGCGCCGACGTGGGTTGATCGACTGTACGGAGCCGGCTTCGCGCCGTCATAGAGCGCGACCAACTTTCCGTCATTTTCGTAACCCAACAGGCCATAAGATTCAAGGCCAAGCGGATTCTTGATCTTGTCCTTGTAGTGTCCCGTGAGGTTCGCATTCAGGGCCGCGGACCCAGCCAGATATGTCCAGGCCCAGTTTCCAAAGTCCGCCTTCAGCGTGACGCCGTTGGCAATCGTGCCCGTCGTGAATTTGTCTCCCGGCTTGCCGAACTTCGCGTCCGGTACGACGTCGTAGTTTGACAGTGAGAACCAGACGCCATTCAAGGCGGCGTCCACGTCTTTGTCGTATCTGAGGTCAGGCAGGCCGGCCGTATTGGCAAGAAGATGGCGCAGGGTAATTGGCTTATAGCGTTCGAGGCAGGAGGCAATGAACTTGCACACACTGTCGTCGAGGCTGAACTTGCCCTCTGACTGCGCCTGCAGAAGCATGACCGCTGCAGCCGGCCATGGCTGGACGAGCGGGATGAGGAACTGAGCGTCCGGCGCAAATGCCGTCTTCTTGTCCCGATCCGAATAGCCATAGCCCTTGTTCAGCAGCACCTTGCCATCGTGGGCGATCAGCACGACGCCGCCAAACTTGTCCTGGTCGGCGAGCGGGCCCACATAGCTGTCGGCGATCTTGAGGACAGCGGCGGCGCGCTCGTTCACCTTCTGCGCGCGGGCGGCGTCAACGAGCTTCAGGATCCAACCCACATATGCGGCCTCGTCTTCGAACATCAGGAACTGGAGCCTCCCTTCGCGGCTTTCGTATCGCGACGACAAGCTGGCGAAGAAGCTCGACCGCTCGATGTAAATCTGCTCCATCTGCCGCGAGATGGCGGGATCAGGCGCCGAAAATGACAGCTGCGGACGGAGCACGTAGATCGGGATATCCCCGAGAGTCTTGATATCGAGAACCTGCTGGTCGCTGGCCAGGACATCCAACATCGAATCTACGGTCAGATCGGCGTCAGACTGCCCCACCGGCAGGCCGATGCCGCGCGAGAACTTCTCCCAGGAATCGCGGAACTTCTGGGCCGGGATGGAGACCGCGGCGGCGGCCGCAGGGACAAGATCCAAAAAGGCCTTGGTCGTGCCCGGGGCCTGCGGCCCAAAGAAGACAAGACCGACGACATCCTTTGGATATCGAGACGCAAACAGGGTGAGGTTCAACGCGCCAAAGCCAGTGCCCGCCAGAACATAGGGGGGCTTCAGCCCGGCCTTGTCCAGCAGCGCGCGAAGATCCGCGACGAGATCCTTGCTGGTGCGCATTTCCTTCACAGGATCGCTCTGTCCCGCGAATGTGTTGGGCCGGGCGTAGAAGCAGGCCCGGGTTGTCTTCATGAGAGCGGGCATAAGCGTGAGGAATTCCGCGCCATTGTTGAGCAGCCAGCCATCCATGATCACGGTCGGCTCTCCCTTTCCGTAACAGGTGAGATAGAGCGAGCGCCCGCCGATGTCGACCTTGCCCTCGAACTTCATCTGGTCGGGGGCGATCAGCAACTGGGGTTCGGCCGGCTTGGGCGTCGCCGCTGGCGCGGCGGTAGGCGGAATCGGCGTGGCCGGCACCACGGCCGGCACGAGGGTCGGCTGGGGACCGGCGGTCGGGACCAGGGTCCTGAGTGCTTCCACGACCGGCGGCGAAGTCGGCGCGGCCGCCGGCGGCGGCAGCGTCACGGGCACGGCGCAAGCCGACATCAGGGCCAGCGTTGCGGCGAGCAGAACGGACAGCGGTCTACACTGCGTCTTCATGGCGTGTTCTCCTTTGGGAAGTCGGGCGCGGCGGTCGCGCTCAGGACACCCGGCGCCGGCCAAAGTCGGCGCCGGATGGAGCCTGAAGACGCTTGGGGAAGCCGCCGTGCGCGGTTCCCACGTTGTTCGTACGCCTTTTCGCGGCCCGAGTCCAGAGGCCGGGCAGTACGAAAAGCGGTATGTTTTCGCCGCGTTGCACCTTTGACCGTTTGGGTCCATAATTGAAGCCGAAAGCCACACCAATCGCTCCTGTCGTCGCAGCGGGTATGGTTTTCGGCAGAAGACGCGTTTGGGGGCGTTGTGGATTTTGCACCGCCGTTTGGCGCATGGCTAAAGGTCCGCCGCAGGCAGCTCGACCTGACTCAGGTCGAACTTGCGAAGCGCGCCCATTACTCAACTGAGAGCATCCGCAAGGTCGAGGAGCGCGCCCATCCCGCGTCGCGGGCTTTAGCCACTGCGCTGCTTGTCCCCCTGGACATACCCGATTGCGATCAGGCCGCTTTTATCGCCTTTGCCCGCGGAGTCGATGTGCGCCAGCGGCTGAATCACCTGCCGGTGCCCCTCACCCCCATGATCGGGCGCGAAACGGAACTGGCCGCGCTTAAGGCGTTGCTTGCGCCCGGAGGAACCGCGCGCCTGATTACGCTGACCGGGCCGCCGGGCGTGGGCAAGTCGCGCCTGGCGATGCAGCTCGCCCATGATCTGCAACCGATTTACGCCGACGGCGCGTCTTTCGTTGCGCTCGCATCGATCTCGGACGGCGCCCACATCCCAACGGCCATCGCCAACACCTTGCGCCAGCGCGCGCTGGGCGGAAGGCCATCCATCGAGGCGATCTCAGCCTATCTCGGGCCGCGCGAGCTGCTGCTGACCCTCGACAATTTTGAGCATCTGCTCGACGGCGCCACGTTGATCAGCGATCTGGTATCGCGCTGCCCGCGCCTGCGTGTGCTGATCACGAGCCGGGCCCTCCTCGGCATTCTGGGTGAACACGTGGTCGAGGTCAAACCGCTCGAGCGGGCGCCCGCCATCGCGCTGTTCGTCCGGCAGGCGTCCGCGGTCAAGCCCGCTTTCGCCCTGACGCCCGAAAATGGCGTTGTCGTCGGCGAGATCTGCGGCAAGCTGGACGGCCTGCCGCTTGCCATCGAGCTGGCGGCCGCCCGCTCGCGCATGCTGACCCCGGCCCGTTTGCTCGAGCGGCTGACCCATCACACCGGGGCGCGTTTCGATCTGTTGACTAGCGGGCCGCGCGATGCGGACGCCCGCCAACGCACCCTGAGCGCGACCATCGACTGGAGTTACGCCCTGCTCAACGACACGGACAAACGGTTCTTCCGGCGCCTGGGTGTTTTCGTTGGCGGTTGCGCGCTGGATGGCGCGGCGGCGGTCTGTTGCGACGACGGCGATACGGCAATCGCCGAAGCGCTGATCCAATCCCTGCTCGACAAAAGCCTGATCTACGAAAGCGAAGGCTTGGACGGTTCGCCCCGTTTTGCGATGCTCGAAATGGTCCGCGAGTACGCCCGCCTCCGGCTCGAGGACACCGGAGAAACCGACCGCATGCTTCGTCGACTCACGGAGTATCTCAATATCTTGGGCGATGCCGCGCGGCCCTATGTGCCGAAAGCCGACCAGACCGCCTGGCTCAAGCGGCTCGCCTCGGAGCGCGACAACATCTTCGCCGCCCTGGCCTGGTGCCGCTCGCCCAATGGCGACTACAGCCTTGGCCTGCGGCTTGCCGGCCGGATTGGATGGGTGGTGAGCTGGGGATCGCTGTGGAACGCCTACATGCCAATCGACGACGCGCGCGGCTGGATGGATGACATCGAGGAAAGGGTCACCGCTCTGCCGCCCGAAATCCAGGCGGCCACCGTGTACGGCGTCTTCGATCTCGTGCAGTGTATGGGCGACTGGGAGAGCGCGCGCCGGTTGTTTGAACCGATTCGCGAGATTGCCCGGCGCACCGGCGACACGCGCACGGCCTGGCACATGCTGTGGGTGGAGTGCGCCCAGCGCGACTTGCTTGATCGCGACTTTGCATCAGCCGTACCCTTCTATGAACAAATGATCGCCGACAGCGAAGAGGGTTCCGTCTGGCGGGCGCTCGCGCAGGGCATGTACGGCCGGGCTTTGGCCGCCAACGGCCAGCCAGGCCGTGCGATCACGCTCCTGGAAGCCGGATTGGAGATCTGGCGAAAAAACGGCATCGTTTGGACGATGCTCGGCGGCACGTCAACCCTCCATTTTTCGCTCGCCCAGGCCCATGCCTGGCAGGGTGATTTTGAAGCGGCTCGCAGTCACGCGGAGCGCGCGACCGCCGAGTTCCTGCAGGTCGGCTGGACGGCCTTCGAGGCAAGTCGCCTCGGGGCCATGGCAGCTCTGGCGAATGGGAGCGTCGACGGCTTCATCGCCAATGCAAGGCGGCATTTCGGGCTGCCGCCGGTGATCACCCTGGGCCGGGGACCAACCCACCCCGTCTCCACCGGTTTCGCCATCGATGCCGCGCGATGTGTCCTCACGACCGCCAGGGCCGCGCTGGCCGCCTGGCACGGCGCCTTCCCCGACCAGATCTGGCCCGCGCTGTTGATCCTCATCGCCCGGGAGTATGTTGCGCTCGGCCAAAACCAGGTCGCGTTTCGGCTATTTGGCGCCGCATCCGCGCACGAGATCGCGCACGCGGATACAGATCTGGGCCGGTCGATCTCCGCCCGACTTGCCGAGCGCCGGGCGCAGGCTTTGACCGACGCTTCTCTGTTCGAGCAGTGGCGCGTGGGGGAGCGGATGTCGCAGGAGGATGTGGCAGGCCTGCTCGGGAAAGCGCTTGACCCTACCAGACCGCGGACGACACACGGCGGAGCGCAGACAAACCCCGGTGGGCGGCAAAACGCAGCTGGCGCTGTGCCGCCGGCCGTCGAGGCGTAGCCTCATCATGGACTTCGCCCCTCCCTTCGGCACCTGGCTCAAGGCCCGCCGCAAGCAGCTCGACCTGACCCAGGCCGCCCTCGCCCAACGCGCCCACTACTCCACTATCGCCATCCACAAAGTCGAGGCCGGCGCCCAACCCACCTCGCACGCCCTCGCCGCCGCCCTCGCCGCCGCCCTCGACATCCCGCAGGCCGATCGGGCCGCCTTCATCGCCTTTGCCCGCGGTCTGCAGGTGCGCCAGCCGCTCAACCATCTGCCCCTCCCGCCCACAGCGATGCTCGGGCGCGAGGCCGACCTCGCCACGCTCTCGTCACTACTCGCCCCCGCCGGATCAGAGCGCCTGGTCACCCTGCTCGGCCCGCCGGGTGTCGGCAAGACCCGCCTCGCTCTCCAGATCGCCCGCGAGATGCAGCCTGCCTTCACCGATGGGGCCGCCTTTGTCCCCCTCGCCCCGCTATCCGACCCCGCCCACCTGCCCGGCGCCATCCTTAATGCCTTGCGCCAGCGCACCCCGGGTGGCGCGCCAGGCGCAGGCACGATGTCGCTGATCGAAGCCATCTCTGAGTTCCTCGAATCGCGCGAGCTCCTCCTTACCCTCGACAACTTCGAGCATCTGCTGCACGGCGCCCCGCTCATCACCGGACTCCTCGCCCGCTGCCCGCGCCTGCGCATGCTCGTCACCAGCCGCGAGCGCCTCAACCTCTCGGGCGAGCGGGTGGTCGAACTGCGGTCCTTGGCCCGCCCGGATGCGATCGCCCTGTTTGTCCGCCAGGCCGCCGCGGTCAAGCCCGGTTTCGCCAGCACCCCCCAGAACGAAGCCATCCTGGATGAGATCTGCGCCCATCTGGATGATCTGCCCCTGGCCATCGAACTCGCCGCCGCCCGCGCCCGCATGCTGACCCCGGCCCGCCTGCTAGCGCGCCTCACCGATCACGCCGGGGCGCGCTTCGAGCTGCTCAACACCGGCCCGCGCGACGCCGACCTCCGCCAACGCGCCCTGTCGTCCACCATCGACTGGAGCTATCGTCTGCTCAACGAGCCCGAGCAGCGCATCTTTCGGCGGATGAGCGTCTTCGCCGGCGGCTGCGACCTCGACGGCGCGGCGGCAGTCTGTCTTGACCCGGCCGACAAAGAGTCACCTGACATCGCGGCGGCGGAGACGGCGCTGCAGTCGCTGCTGGACAAGAGCCTGATTTACGAGGCCGAGGGGCTCGATGGCTCGGCCCGCTTCAACCAGCTCGAGATGATTCGAGAGTACGCCTTGCTGCAACTTACCCAGAGCGGCGAAGTGGATGAGACGTTCCGCCGGCTTGCCATCCACCTCAACGCCCTCGGAGCGGCGTCTCAGCCCTATGTGCCCAAACCCAACAATATCGAATGGATCAAGCGCCTCAGCTCGGAGCGGGACAACATCGCGGCCGCGCTGGCGTGGTGCCGGACCTCGGCTGGCGACTACAGCATGGGCCTGCTCATTGCCGGCCGGATCGGCTGCGCGATCAGTTGGGGCGCCTCCTTTGGATTCGCGACGCCGTTGCCAGGGATGGATGTGTGGTACGAGAGGATCGAGGAACGGATTGCGGCGCTCCCGGATGACGTGCAGGCCGCAACGCTCTTCGGCCTGGAGGATCTCGTCCATGCCACAGGTGAATGGGAACGCGCGCGGGTCGTCAATGAATTGACCCGAAGCGTTGCCCGAAGAACCGGCGATTGGCGGGTCGAGGCGGATGTCCTGTTCGCCGACTGCGTCCAGCATGACTACGTCGAGGGCGACTTCGCGCGAGCCGAGCCCGTCTACCTGCGGATGCTGGAGCTCACCCGGCGCGACACGTTGCGGCATGCCGTGTCGCTCGGGATGCTGGGGCGGGCGCTGGTCGCCTACCGCCAGGCTGAGCGCGCCATCCCGATGCTCGAGGCAGCGCTCGCCGTGTGGGACGAGCACAACATCACCTGGAGCATGTTTGGCGGACAGGCTTCGATACACGAGTATTTGGCCTGCGCCCACATGTGGCGCGATGACTTCGGCGCGGCCGAAGCCCATGCGCGGATGGCGCTGGACGCCTTTGCGGCTGCCGGGCTTGAGCCGAACGTCACCCCGGTACGGCAGGCTTTCAGCGCCCTGGCCGGAGGGCGGGCGGAGACCTTCGGCGCGTGCGCGCTTCAGGGGCTGGCCTCCGGGATCGTCGCGCAGGTGCGCCACCTGCGACCGGAGACGGGAGCGATTACGGGCCTGCGAGAGATAGCGTGCATGCCGCATGCCGCCGTCCACGCCCTTCGCCACACGCGTGGCGGACTCCCGGACTGGGTATGGCGGCCGGCCCTCACCTGGCTTGGCAGCCTGCTGGCGGGGGTGAGATGCGTTCCGCTGGCGCTACAGATGTATGGCGCAGCCTGGGCTTCTCAGGCCGCGACGACTGGCGATCCGCGTCTGGCCGCCCTGACCACGCGCCGGCTCGAACCGATCCGGACGGCGGCACTCGCCGATGAGGCATTGTTCGAGCACTGGCGCGCAGGTGAGCGCATGTCGCTCGACGACGTGGCAGCCGCGCTCGAAGCGTTTCTGGAATGGCCGCGCACCCACACCAATGACGGGCGCCTGATCAAAGCCGATGCGCCTGCGGTCCGCGGTCCGCGGTCGGCGGTCAAGGAATAGTCGCCCATGGACTTCACCCCGCCCTTCGCTGCCTGGCTCAAGGCCCGCCGCAGGCAGCGCGACCTGCTCGCGCCGAAGCTCGACAAGATCCGAAACGCCGCGCTGGCGCGCGAGGAGTACTTTGCGCAGTGGCGGGCCGGCGAGGGCATGTCGCTCGATGACGCGGCGGCGCTGATGGCGGGAGTACTCGAGCGGGTGGGACGGCAGACGGCGGACCCCTGACCACTGACGGCGGTCAGCGGTCCTGCCCCCTCACCACGCCGCCAGCTTCCAGATCTCGGGCTGCCATTGCCCCGCGTCGACCCCGATCTCGGCGAAGATCGTCACGGCCTGCTTGAGCTGGGCGAGCGCCTCCGGCCGGCGGCCCGAGGCCCTGAAGAGATCAGCCAGATTATTGCGCAGGGCCGCCTCATGATGCCGGTCGCCGATCGCGGCGCACAACGCAAGCGCCTGTTCCACATGGGCAATGGCCTGGTCATGCTCGCCCGCCTCGCCCTCGCTCAGGGCGAGATTATTGAGCGCGGCAATCCGGGCAAAGGGATCGCGCAACACCTCGGCCAGCCCGAGGCTCCGGATCAGATGGCTGCGGGCCGCCCGAGCCTGGCCGGCATGGGTGGCCAGCATGCCCAGGATGTTGTGGGCCTGGCCCGAGGCGGAGGCGTCGCCGGCCGCTTCGGCCAGCTTCAGAGCCCGCCGGGCCTGCCGCGCCGCCCGGGCATCGTCGCCGCGCCGGTGATCGTTCAAGCTCCAATCGGCCAGGATGCGCGACTGCGCGGCGGCGTCCGCGCGGGCTTGGGCCAGTTCGAGGGCCGCCCGCAGATGGGCTTCGGCCGCCGCCCAGTCGCCCCGGCGCTGGCAGACGTCGCCGAGCTTGCGCTCGAGGGCCGCCTTCGCGCCGGAGTCCGGCGCTTGCCCCGCCGCGATCTCAAAGGCGGCGATCGCGCCCGAATAATCCCCCAGCAAGGTGCGTAGATCGCCGATGCGCTCGTGCAGGCGGCCCGCCTCGGGATGGCCCAGGGCCAGCGCGCGCTGGTAGTGCGAGAGCGCCTCGGCATTGGCGTACAGCCGGCGGGCATAATCGCCGGCCTGGGCATAACGGCCGGCGGCCTCCGTCTCGCGCCCGGCCTCGAACAGGTGCTGGGCGATCTGGCCGGCCAGGGCGTCGCTCTGGCCGCGAGCGCGGCCGCGCTTGATCAGGGCTGCGGCGGAGCGTATATGGAGCAGGCGCCGGCGGGCAAAGCCAAGCTCCGCCCGTGCCAGGTCACGCAGCTTCTCGTGGGAGAAGTCAAAGCGCGATCCTTCCTCAGCTCGGGCTTCCACAAGCGCGCCCGCAGCCAGCAGGGCCTCCATCCCGGCCGCCGTCTCCGCGTCGGAGCGGCCGCTCACCCAACGTAACAGCTCGAGATCAAACGAGCGCCCGATGACGGCGGCGGCCTCAAGGACCTGGCGATGCCCGTCGGCGATGCGATTGAGCCGGGCCCGCAGCAGTTCGCGCACGCGTTGCTGCAGCGGCGCCGGCGCCTCAGCCGGCGCGGCATCGACAGCCATCAGCGCCAGCGCCTCGGCGATGAACAGCGGCACACCTTCGCTCTCGCGATGAAGCTGGCGGGCCAGCCCGGCGGCGCCGGCCGCCTGCGCGGGCAAAGCCTTACGCACCCAGTCCTCGACATCCTGGGCGCTCAGCCGGCGCAGCGCGATCTGGGTAGCCATGCCCTCGCGGACTGCTTCGGCGAGCATGCGTCGCAGTGCGCGCTCGGCGTGGGCATCCTCGGTGCGCCAGGCCAGCATCAACGTCATGGGCCGGCCGCGCAGACGCCGCGCGATGTAGGAGAGCAGCTCGAGGGTGGCCTCGTCGGCAAAGTGCGCATCGTCGAGAAAGAAGACGCCGCCTGCGCCGAGCAGGGTGGACAACGTGGCAAGAACACCCTCAAAAAAGCGGCCCTGCGCGGCGGGGGTGACCGGCGATTCATCCAGGCGGGGGTCGGCGCGGCGGGCCAGCTCGGGCAGCAGGCGGGCGGCCTCGGCAAGCCAGTGCGGGGCAACCGCGTCCAGGCGGGCGGCCAGACCAGGCTGGTCGAGACCCCGGCGCAGGGCTTCGGCCAGGGGCGCGTAGGCCAGGCTGGCTTCGCCCTCGAAGCAGCGTGCCTCGAGGACGACTGTCCCAGCCTCCCGCGCGGACGCCAGATAGGCCCTGGCGAGGTGGGTCTTGCCGATGCCGGCCTCTCCCTCCAGCGAGATCAGCCCGGATTTTTCACGCGCGCGCTGGAGCGTCTGCCATTGCCCTTTCCGGCCCACCAGCACGATGGCGCGCGCCGCGCCGAGTTCCAGCGGGGTGACCTCGCCAGGCAGCGGTCCTGACGGCGCCGCGGGCGCGGCCGCGCGCGGCTCGAATTTGTCCGCCCGGATCCGCTCGTGAAGCAGAACCGTCTCCTCGAGCGGCTGCACGCCCAACTCATGTTCAAGCACCCGGGCGCACTCGCGATACTGCTGAAGCGCGCCATTGCGATCGCCGGACTGGGCCAGAAGCAGCATCACCGCCCGATGGGCCGGCTCGTGCAACCCATCCAGAGCCAGCCAGCGTCGGGCGTGGGGCAGCGCTTTGGCGGGCGATCCCTGCGCGGCCAGAACGCCCACCAGGCGCTCAAGCGCATCGCCCAGCTCGCGCCGAAGCTGTTCGGCCTGGGCGAACTGCCAGTCGTCAAAGGGCGGGCTGTCGCGCAGGCTGAAGCCGCGCAGGAAATCATCGCGGTGAAGATGGACGGCCCGCGCAAGGGCCTGGGCATCGGCGCCGGGGACGGCGAGGCGGCGAAACTCGGCGATGTCCGACCAGACGCCCTCCCCCAGGGCGATGACCTCCCGATCGATGCGCAGATCATCCTCGGCAAAGACCCGCCTCAGCGCGCTCAGCGTGCGGCGGAGCGAGCCGCGGGCGTGTTCGTCATCGGTCTCCGCCCATAGCAGGGTGGCCAGCGTCTCGCGCGGCTGGGGCTCCCCGGTGACGGCCAGATAGGCCAGCAGGGCCGGGGCCTTGCGG
>Ga0209477_1001338_pt1 | contig 15074 bp, 14 predicted proteins | sample KloWWTupernatant_FD_187180 | JGI IMG/M metagenome (GOLD analysis project Ga0209477, IMG submission 187180) | Active sludge microbial communities from Klosterneuburg, Austria, studying microevolution and ecology of nitrifiers - Klosterneuburg... | ecosystem: Engineered > WWTP > Aerobic digester >... | reverse complement strand
TGCTCGAAGCCGATGCCGCCGATCAGGCTATGCAGGAGGCTTTCCGCGAGGCCCTGCGGTGATCCCCGCCGCCTGCTCCGCCGCCACCCCATCCGGCCGCGCCTGCCACCACCTCGCCGGCCGCTGCCCGTTCCATCCCGTTCCCGAGTCCACACCGGCGCCGGGGCCCGAACCCACCGCGAAACCAGCCCGCCCTGACCCCCACCGCTTCATCTACGATGCCCTCCAGTCCGTCGTCGAAGGTCGCGCCAACCCGACCGTCATCAACCGGCTCGTCCGCACCCTCGCCATTGCCAGCCGCCTCGGCCCGCCACCCCTCGACCGCGACCAGGAGGCCGAAGAAGCCATCCTCCTTGGCATCGTCATGCACGGCATCCCGCCCCGCACCGAACGCGAATGGGAACTCGCGCGCGATACCTTTACCGCCGAAGGTCTGCATACCCTTGCCACCTGGCTCCACTCCGCCCATGCGCCTCCCCCCGCATGGCTCGCCGATATCCCCGACCCCCTCGCACGCTCCCGCTACCGCAACATCGATTTCGACCCCTCGGACGATTACCAGGTCGCCCTCCCGTCCCACCGCGTCACCACCTTCGACTGGCTAGCAGCATATGAGACACAGGCCCACCGGCACGAGCCATTAAGTCCCGAATCATGAATCGCCAATCGAAAATACCGCCGGGGGCCATGGGTGCTGAGCTGCAGCGTTCCGGGTGTGCCGGAGTGCCGCTTCCTGCCGGTCGCGGTTCGGGGTCAGGTGGCGGCGCCGCGTTCGGGGGTAGGTGGCGGCGCCGCGTTCGGGCGAACCACACCCCGGCGCGCCATCCCTCGCGCGCCTCGGAACCGCGACCGTCAGGGAGCGGCACTCGGGAACACCACCAAGGCCCCGCGGCAGCCCGAACCTCCCCTTCACCCCGCGAGCGCCGTTCGGGCGAACCGCACCCCGGCGCGCCATCCCTCGCGCGCCTCGGATTCGGGCGAGAGGCCCTACCGCCCTGCCGCACCTCGCACCTCGCACCTCAACATTCCTCCGCCCCTCCCCGGGGCCAGCGGGGGCGGAGCCCCGCGACTTCCCCTTTCCTCTTTCCTCTTTCCTCTTTCCCCTCCGTACAATCCCCCCATGCCTCCCACCCCGCCTTCTCGCCACCACATCGCCCGCCGCACGTCGGTCTTCAATGAGTCGGTCATCCGCGAAATGACGCGCCTGGCGATGATGCACGGGGCGATGAACCTGGCCCAGGGCTTCCCCGATTTCCCCGCGCCCGAGTTCATCAAACAGGCCGCCATCGATGCCATCCGCGCCGATATCAACCAGTACGCGATCACCTGGGGGTCGCCGCGTCTGCGCAAGGCCATCGCGGCGAAGACGAAGCGCTTCTACGGGCTCGACCTCGACCCCGACCGCGAGGTGACCGTCACCTGCGGCGCAACCGAGGCCATGATGTGCGCCATGCTCGCCGTCGTCGAAGAGGGCGACGAGGTCATCGTCTTCGAACCGTTCTACGAAAACTACGTGCCCGATGCGGCGATGAGCGGCGCCCGCCTCGTCTTCGTCACCCTCCACGGCGAAGGCTTCACCATCGACCCGGACGAGTTGCGGGCGGCGTTTTCGCCCCGCACCCGGGCGATCATCGTGAACACGCCGAACAACCCGGGCGGCAAGGTCTTCACCCGGGCCGAACTCGAACTCATCGCCGGGCTCTGCCAGGAATTCGACACGCTCTGCATCACGGACGAGATCTACGAGCACATCGTCTATGACCAGAACGTCCACGTGCCCATCGCCACGCTTCCGGGGATGTACGAGCGGACGATCACCATTTCCGGGCTTTCGAAGACGTTCAGCGTCACCGGCTGGCGGCTCGGCTACATGATCGCGCCGCACGAACTGACCGATGCCCTGAGGAAGGTGCATGACTTCCTGACGGTCGGGGCGCCGGCCCCGCTCCAGGAAGCGGCCGCGGTCGCAATGGAACAGGCGGAGTCGTACTACCCGGAGCTTGGCGAGATGTACGCGCGCAAGCGGGGCATCCTCCTGCGGGCACTGCGCGAGGCCGGCTTCCGCTGCCACCAGCCGCAAGGGGCGTACTACATCATGGCCGACTTCTCGGACCTCGGGTTCGAAGGCGATGACACCGCGTTCGCGCACCACCTGATAGAGAAGGTCGGCGTGGCGCCCGTGCCGGGATCGAGTTTCTACCACGGCGATGCCGGCAACCGCCTCGTGCGCTTCACGTTCTCGAAGTCGGAGGCCACGCTCGAAGAAGCAGCGGTCCGCCTGGCGAAACGCTGACGGGCAATCCCGGCGGCCTTCCGCATTTGCACGATGGCGTGCAGAATGACGTTCGGGAACGAGGACATTCTGGTTATGTTCGAACCAGAATGTGCGGCGTCCCCGAGGGGGATACCAGGATGGCACAGGCGGCGCAGGCCCCGGGCAGGCTCGAGCGGCGGAAGGCACGGACACGCGCGGCGATCGTCGCCGCCGCCGCGGAGCTTTTCCAGACGAGGGGCTACGACGCCACCTCGATCCAGCAGATCGCCGAACGCGCCGATACAGGCGTTGGCACGCTCTACGGCTACTTCGCATCGAAGGACGACATCCTGCGCGAAGTGCTTTTCGAAGCGCGCGGTCAGGTCCTCGCCCGCTACCTCGCAACGATTGATTCGCGCACCACGTCAATCGACCGGCTGTGCCTCGCGCTCGAAACGCTCGGGGTCTACCTGCGCAACAACCGGCGGCTCCTGATGGCCGTGTTCCAGGCTGCCGTCCGCGACCGCCCGGTGGACGAAGAACAGGCGCAATGGCTCTACGACCAGTACGCCGAGATTATCTCGGAGGGGATTGCCCGCCGGGAGCTGCGCGCGGTGCCGCTCGACGCGGCGGTGCGGATGCTCGTCACCACGTACATGACCGCGTGGCTGGGCGTTGGCGCGTGGAAGGGCCGCGAGGATGACCCGGCGCTCCCGGGCGAACTTGAGCAACTCGTGCGGGCGATGCTCGTACCCGCATAGGGAGGGGCGGCGGGGGGCACGGCACCGGAATGGGGACCGGAGCCGTCTCACCTGCCCGCCCGCCGCGAGGTGGTTGTCAGCACCACAGAGACTGACGACCACCTTGCCACCGAGAGCATACGAGGCAGGCGGCGGCTGCCCGACGGCAGTCTGGTCCCGAAAATTGCGTCCGAATGGCCGTCTGGCGGCTGCGGGATGGGTTAATCGGCCAGGCCAGTGCTTATCCGCCGCAAGGGCTGGGGTGGGGTCGCGCGGGCTGCTAGGATCAGGCGACCACGTGGGAGACCGAACGACTTGAGCAACGGGAATGGGCCGGACCAGGGACGCATCCGCGCGGCAGTGGGCGAACTGCTTGCGGCGGTCGGCGAAGACCCGGCGCGCCAGGGCCTGCGCGAAACGCCGCGGAGGATCGCCGAGATGTACGCGGAAATCTTCGCGGGGCTGGAGGAAGACCCGCGCGAGCACCTGCGCGTAGGCTTCGATGTGACCCACGACGAGATGGTCATCCTGCGCGAGATTCCGTTTTACAGCATGTGCGAACACCACTTCCTGCCGTTCCACGGCCAGGCGCACGTGGGCTACATCCCCGATGGGCGCGTTGTGGGCATCAGCAAGCTCGCCCGGGTGGTCGATGGGTACGCCCGGCGTCCGCAGATCCAGGAGCAGCTGACCAGCCAGATTGCCGAGGCGATCATGGAAGTTCTGCGGCCGGATGGTGTGGGCGTGGTGATCGAGGCCGAGCACCTGTGCATGACGATGCGCGGGGTGAAGAAGCCGGGTTCGCGGATGGTCACCAGCGCGATGCGAGGCGACTTCCGGAGGTCTCACGTGACCCGTGCGGAGTTCCTGAGCCTGCTGCGGGGGGGCTGAACGGCAGGTCCAGCGCAAACGGGCGAGTGCGCCACAGGCCCCATGCCCCATCGGTCATCCCTCGTTACACTTGAACAACGATGTTCGACTCACTGACTGACAAGCTGCAGGGCGCGTTCCGGAAGTTCGGGGCGCGGGGAATCGTGACTGAGGAAGACCTCGACCAGGCGCTGCGTGAAGTGCGCATGGCGATGCTCGAGGCGGACGTGAACTTCAAGGTCGTGCGGGAGTTCACCACTCGGGTGAAGGAGCGGGCGCTCGGCGCGCAGGTGCTGCGCAGCCTGACGCCGGCGCAGCAGGTCATCGACATCGTCCACGGTGAGCTGGTGGAGATCCTCGGGGGTGATGCGCCGAAGCTGGAGACCGCCTCGCGGCCACCGACGGTGATCATGCTCGTCGGGCTCCAGGGCTCTGGCAAGACGACAAGCATTGCGAAGCTGGCAAACCTGTTGAAGAAACAGGGTCAGCGGCCGCTTGTGGTTGCCTGCGACGTGTACCGGCCTGCCGCAGTGAACCAGCTGGTGACGCTCGCGAAGGGTCTCGACATCCCGTATCACGAAGAGGGGACGGCGGAAAAGCCGGCGGTGATCGCCGCGAACGGCCTGGAGAAGGGCCGGCGGATGAACGCCACCCACGTGCTCGTGGACACAGCTGGCCGGCTGCACATCGATGAGGAAATGATGCAGGAGGTGGCCGACCTGCGGACGCAGCTTCAACCGCAGGAAGTGCTCTTCGTAGCAGACGCGATGGCAGGCCAGGATGCGGTGACTGCGGCGAAGGAATTCCATGACAAGGTCGGTACGACAGGCCTGATCCTCACAAAAATGGACGGTGACGCACGCGGTGGCGCCGCGCTGAGCATCCGCGCGGTGACGGGCGTGCCGGTGAAGTTCATCGGCATGGGCGAGAAGGCGGATGCACTCGAAGTCTTCCACCCGGATCGCCTGGCCGGGCGCATCCTCGGCATGGGCGACATGCTTTCACTGATCGAAAAGGCGAAGGAGACGATGGGCGAGGACGACGCAGACCGCTTCGGCGACAAGCTGAAGAAGGGGACGTTCGACCTCCAGGACTTCGTTGAGCAGCTGCGGAAGGTGCGGAGCATGGGCCCACTGGGCCAGCTGGTGGGAATGCTACCGGGGTTCAACAAGATCAAGATGCAACTCGATGTGGATAACATCGACGACTCGTTCTTCAACCACGCCGAAGCGATCGTGATGTCAATGACCAAGTGGGAGCGGCGCCACCCGGACAAGATCGACGGCAAGCGGCGGAAGCGCATCGCGCGCGGGAGCGGGACCGATGCGAGCCAGGTGAACCAGCTGCTCAAGCAGTTCTTCGAAGCCAAGAAGATCGCGAAGACGCTGAGCACGGGGAAGATGCCGCTGTTCCGCTAGGCCCCCGGCGCGCGCACGGGGGCGGCGAGCCACTGCATATAGCGGGCGGATGTTGTACGGTACTGAGAATTGCGTAATCCGTCCGCAGAGCGCGGGCGTTTGCTGGGAGTAGACATGATCCGGATTCGGCTGAAGCGCATCGGCAAGAAGCGCCACCCTTTCTACCGCGTTGTTGTCGCGGACAAGCCCGATCGGCGCGATGGGCGCTTCATCGAGACGCTCGGTTCGTATGACCCGCACAGCAACCCGCCGGTGGTGAAGCTGGACGGGGAAAAGGTCAAGGAGTGGCTCGGCAAGGGCGCCCAGCCATCCGAGGCGGCGGAGAAGATCCTCGTGCGGGCGGGCGTGATCGAGAAGAAGGTTGTCCGCGCCACCTCGGCGAAGCCGGCGGCGGCAGGCAAGAGCGCGGAGGACTGATCCATGGCCAGCATGATGGCCGAGATCGTGGAGTACCTCGCGAAGGCACTCGTGGACAACCCGGATGAGGTCCAGGTAACAGAGACGGGGGACCGCGACCATGTGAAGGTCCGGCTGGACGTGGGCGAGGAAGACTGGGGCAAGGTGATCGGCAAGGGCGGGCGGATCGCAAGTTCCATGCGTGCGCTGGTGAAGGTTGCCGCGGTCCGGGAAGACGTGCGGGTGAACCTGGAGATCGGCGACTGACAGGGGAGACAGCACAACCGGGGAGCGGGAGCCCCGCGCGGCCCCGGCGGCCCCGGCCGATGAACCTGACATCCACTGCGAAAGAGCCGCGCGCCGGATATACGGCCGTTGGGCGGGTACTGCGTCCGCACGCGTTGCGCGGGGAGCTGCGGGTCGCGGCGTTTTCCGCCACTGGCCGGAACCTGCAACGCGGACGCCAGGTCTACCTGGGTGAAGTTCAGCGCGTAATCGAACGGGCGCGCCCGGATCAGGACCACTGGATCATCAAGTTGAGCGGGCTCGGCAGCCGGACGGACGTGGAAGCGTTCCGGGGCGAACTCCTGGAAGCTGCAGACAGCGACGTCCTGCGTGACGATGACGAGTCCTATTTCGTCCACGAACTGATCGGCCTGAGGGTCGTAACCGAAGACGGGCGGGACCTCGGACGAGTGACCGAGGTGCTCCAGACGGGGGCGAATGACGTGTACGTGGCGGCCGGCGAGAGCGGTGAGGTCCTTGTCCCCGCGATCGCGGAGGTCGTCCAGCGAATCGATCTATCAGCGGGGACGATAGCTATTACACCTTTGCCGGGCATGCTGGACGAATCGCGATAAACGATTGAAACGGTCTATAGCTGGGACTACACTGCCGGAGGCTGGTGGCGGGGTGAAAAGCCTCTGGCCAATGAGAGACAACTGAACAGACAAGGGGGAAGTTGCACCATGTCCAAGGCTGAAGCGCTCCAGATGGTTTCCGACTGTATCCACCACTGGGTACTCGAACCTCCGAGAGGGGAGCTCACGCCGGGACGGTGCAAGAAGTGCGGCAAGGAACGGGAATTCACGGGAGAGACGAGCTATCGCATCGGGCGGGGTTCGTCCCACCGCTCCTAAGGGCAGACCACTGTTGACCCTGTCGCGGACCGCTCCCTACGATGGAGCGGTTCGTTGTTTGTGGGGACGTAGCTCATCTGGGAGAGCGCAGCGTTCGCATCGCTGAGGTAAGGGGTTCGAGTCCCCTCGTCTCCACCACCCACACCAACAAACCCCCTCCTTTTGGCGGGGGTTTTTCGTTGGGCCGGCTCCCGGCAGCGGGGACCGAAGCGGTGGGGCGCGCGAAGGGCAGAGCCAACAGCGGGGGTTGCGCAGTGGGAACCACCTGCCGATACCCAACCAGAGCCGTGACGGCCGGCCCATTCCCGTAAGATGACCGCCGGGAGGATTTCAGATGGTGCGTTTTCGGCTTTGGCCACAGCGCTGGTGGGGCGCCGCGGCACTCATGACTGCGCTCCTTGTCGCCCTTGGAACCACTCCGGGGGCTCGGGCGCAGGAAGTCCCCCGCCTGACCGAGCGAGTGACCGATGAGGCCGGTGTCATTGAAGACCGGTCGCGCATCGAACGCGCCATCGACGACCTTGAGCGCAACCACGACGTCCAACTCTGGGTGTTGTTCGTCGAAACGACGGGGACGGAGACCGTGACCGACTACGCTGACGCCGTGGCCGAGGCGAACTCGTTCGGTGGCAACGATGCCCTGCTCATCGTCGCCATCGCTGACCGCTCAGACGCCCTCTGGGTCGGTGGGTTGCTGGATGAAGTTAGCGATGACGCGATCGACCGCATGCTGACGACGGTACTCGAACCGCGGCTCGCCGACGGAGACTTCGAAGCCGGAGTGGCTGAACTTGCTGCCGCACTTGGCCGGGAAGCCGCCAGCGAGCCACCTGGCGCCGCGAACGAAAGTGAGGACGCCGGCGGAGGCGGCGGGATCAGGGGGCTGCTGACCTTCTTCGGCGTCATCATCCTGATCCCGCTCAGCATCGTGGGATTGGTGAAGGCGACCGCCCGTTTCCGCGGGAAAAATCCAGCGGTGAGTCAGGGACCAGCGGCCGGCCTCGATCGGCGTGCCAACGGGCTCCTTCTGGAGACGGATGACGCCCTCCGGGAGGCCGAGCAAGAGCTTGGCTTCGCGGAGGCACAATTCAGCGAGAGCGATGTCGCCCCGTTCAGGCAGGCGCTCGATGTGGCCCGGGCAGAGATGCGTGCCGCCTTCGAAATCCGGCAGCAGCTCGATGACAGCGAGCCCGAGTCAGCGAACCGCCGGCAGGAGATGCTGTCGGACCTCGTTGCCCGCGCCGAGAAAGCCCGGGCACTGCTCGAAGCGGAACAGGTGCGCATTGAAGAGCTCCGCGACCTCGAGAGGAACGCGCCGGCGTTGCTGCCGACGCTTCCCGGCCGGATCGATGAGGCGGCCGCCCGGCTGCCAGAAGCGGAACGCCAGCATGGCTGGCTCCAGAGGTTCGCGGAAGCCCTGTCCGAACCGATCGACGGCAGCCTGGTGGAGGCACAGAAGCGGCTGGATTTCGCGCGCGAGACCGTCCAGGATGCCCTGTCGCCAACGGAAGGCGAACCGGCCAACGTGGCCCTGGCGGTGCGCATTGCCCAGGCGGCACTCGCCGAGGCGACCGTCTTGATCGACGGCATCGGCCAACTCGAGGCCTCGGTCCGCGCGGCGGACGGCGCCCTTCAAGCCGAGATCACGGCTGCCGCCGCGGACCTGGAAGCGGCCCGGAAGGTGGCGGCGGAAGGGCGCGGGGGCGCCGCCGTGGAGCAGCTCGCACGGTCGGAGGCGCTGCTGGAGTCCGCTCGCCGGGAGGCCTCTCAGCCGCGGCCCAACGTCTTGACCGCGCTGCAGCAGGCCCAGGAGGCGAACTGTCTCGCTGACGCCGCGCTTGTGGCCGAGCGAGAGGCGGGTGAGCAGCGCCAGCGCGAGGCGGCCGCATTTGGCGCTACGGCACAGCGGGCAGCTTCCGCCTATGAACGGGCGGACAACTATGTCGCCGGGCGGCGGGGGGCGGTGGGGGAAGAGCCCCGCACTCGTCTGCGGGAAGCCCAGCGCCACATCGAGCTATCCAACTCCCTGGCCGGCATCGACCTGGCGAAGGCGACCGCCGAGGCGGAAGCGGCCGAGAGGCTGGCTCAGGAAGCACTCCGGCTTGCCCGGGAAGAGTTCGAGGAGCACCGGCAACGCATGGGTGAGGACATCAGCCGAGAACGCCAGGTCCCCCGCCCGGTCCCGACGCGATCGCGAGGGCGTGACGCGGATGTCCTGGGGAGCGCGCAGGGGCGGGCGATCGGAGGCATCCTGGGCGAGGCCATGCGAGGAGGAGGTGTGGGGTTCGGCGGGACGGCCTGGGGTAAGCCCGAGAGGATTGGCCGGGACGCTCTGCGCATCCCGCAAGGCGGTCCTGGACGCTCCCGGGGCGGGCGCTGGTAACCCGCTCGGCGGGACAAACCGTTATCATCCGAACGAAACTCGGCCTGCGATCGGGCCAGGGGAGAAACAGTGGCGAATTCAATCCTCGGACGCATTTCCACGCTGACGCGGGCCAACATCCATGCTCTGCTCGACCGGGCAGAGGACCCCGAAAAGATGCTCGACCAGATGATCCGCGACTTCACCGAAAACATCGCGGAGGCGGAAAGGGCGGTTGCGCAGACGGTGGGCAACCTCCGGCTGCTTGAAGACGACCTGAAAGAAGCGCGGGAGACTTCGCAGGAGTGGATCGCCAAGGCGCTCGCGGCATCACAGAAGGCCGATGGCCTGCGCGCCGAGGGGAAGACGGCCGAGGCCGACCGGTTCGATGATCTGGCGAAGACGGCCCTGCGCCGCCAGATCTCGTTCGAAGAACAGGCGAAAACGTACGCCGCGCAGGTCGAACAGCAGACCGTCCTGACCGAAAAGCTGAAGGCCGGGCTCAACACGATGCGGGAGCGGCGCGAAGAACTCGTGCAGAAGCGCGACGAACTTATCGCCCGCGCGAAGATGGCGCAGGCCTCGCTGAAGGTCCAGGAATCGGTGAAGAGCATCTCCGTAGCTGACCCGACCAGCGACCTTACGCGGTTCGAAGAACGCATCCGCCGCCAGGAGGCGCTTGCGCGCGGCATGGAAGAAGTGTCGGTCAGCTCCCTCGAAGCGCAGTTCGATGAGCTGGACGACGAGATCGATGACATGGCAGTCGAGGCGCGCCTCGAGGCATTGAAGTCAGGTGGTAAGCCCCAGCTCCCGCCGGGCAGCTAATCCCTGAGGCCCCGGAAGGGTGGCGCGGAAGCCGGCCGGTGGCCGCGCATTCGTGGCGCCATGGGGGGGCCGATGCTACATTTCGGACAGCGCAGGCGCAGGTACCCGGCCGTGGGCGCCGGGATTGATGCGCCGTCCAAACCCCTACATCCGCGCGTGACCGCGGGTTCCTGAGAGGCTCCCGAATGACCGAGCAGCTGACCGCCGAGCAGAAGCTGGCGCAACTCGTCGAACTGAAAGAGAAGGTTGCCCAGGGTGGCGGCCCCAAGCGGATCGAGGCGCAACACGCGCGTGGCAAGCTGACAGCACGGGAGCGCATCGACCTGCTACTCGACCCCGGATCGTTCGATGAGCTGGACATGCTGGTGCGGGCCCGGGGCGGAGACAACGCGCCGGGCGAGGCGGTCGTCACCGGCTGGGGCAAAGTCGATGGTCGGCCTGTCTACGTGTTTTCGTACGACTTCACCCTCGTGGGAGGCTCGCTGAGCGAGGCGGTCGCGGAGAAAATCCTGAAAGTAATGGACCTCTCGATGACGACCGGAGCGCCGATCATCGGGATTATCGACTCGGGCGGGGCGCGCATCCAGGACGGTCCCGAGAGCCTGCGCGGTTTCGGCGAGATCTTCGCGATGAATACGCTGGCAAGCGGCGTGGTGCCGCAGCTGAGCGTGATCATGGGCCCGTCGGCGGGGGGCGGCGCGTACAGCCCGGCCCTGACGGACTTCATCTTCATGACTGAAGGCAGCGGCCAGATGTACATCACGGGGCCGGACGTGATCCGCGCGGTGACCGGGGAAGAAGTCACTCACGACGAGCTCGGGGGTGCGCACGCGCACGCATCGCGTTCGGGCGTGGCGCATTTTGCCATCGCAGGGGAAGAAGCAACGATGGCGGAGGTTCGCCGGCTGCTCTCGTTCCTGCCGTCGAACAACACCGAGGATGCGCCGCTGATGGCCTCGGGGGATGACCCGGACCGGGCCGATGAGGACCTGCTTTCAATCGTCCCGGCAGAGCCAAACCGTCCATATGACGTCCGCGAAGTGATCGACCGGCTGGTCGATGATGGCGACTTCATGGAAGTCCATGAGCTTTTCGCCCCCAACATGGTGGTCGGGTTCGGGCGGATGGCTGGCCGGGCCGTGGGGTTCGTGGCGAACCAGCCGGCCCAGCTCGCCGGGTCGCTGGACATCAACGCGAGCCGGAAGGCATCGCGGTTTGTACGGTTCTGCGATGCCTTCAACATCCCGCTGGTAACGCTGGTGGACACTCCGGGCTTCCTTCCGGGTCTGGGTCAGGAATACGGCGGCATCATCACGCACGGGGCAAAGCTGCTCTACGCCTACAGCGAGGCGACCGTCCCGAAGATCGCGGTCATCCTGCGAAAGAGCTACGGCGGCGCCTACCTCGTGATGTCGAGCAAGCACCTGCGCGGCGACATGAACTACGCGTGGCCGACCGCGGAGATCGCGGTGGCCGGGCCGGATGCGGCGGCCAACGTGGTGTTCCGCGAGGAGATCGCGAAGGCCGAAGACCCGGAGGCGCGGCGCAAAGAACTCATCGACGAGTACCGGGCGAAGTTCGCGAACCCGTACATCCCGGCCGGACGCGGGTTCATCGACGACGTTATCGACCCGCGGCAGACGCGCTCGAAGATCATCCGGGCGCTCGAAATGCTGCAGAACAAGGCCGACCGAAACCCTCCGAAGAAGCACGGCAACATCCCGCTCTGACCGGGGCCTGATTTCGGTCTTCTGTGTGAAGCAGGCCGAGCACGCGGCGTGCTCGATGGCGGTACCATGCCCGGACGGAGGGCCTACGTGGAATACGAGATCCGGAGCATCGTCGACGCCGAACTTGAAGGATTCCGGCGCTGCCAGGGGCTGGCGTTCGGAAACGACTTCAACCCCGAGCACCTTGAGCTCGCGCGGCAGATCTTCGAGATGGAGCGGAGCCTGGCGACATTCGACCGTGGCCAGATCGTGGGGACGAGCGGGATCTTCAGCTACGAGATGACCGTGCCCGGGGGTGCATCGCTCCCGGTGGCAGGCGTGTCGATGGTCTCGGTGAAGCCGACGCACCGGCGGCGCGGGGTGTTGACGGGCATGATGCACCGGCAGCTTTCGGAAGTGCGGGCCAGGGGCGAGGCGCTGGCGATCCTGTGGGCCTCGGAGAGCGCGATCTACGGGCGGTTCGGGTACGGGATCGCCACACAGATGGAGATCCTGCGGGTTCCGCACGAGTACCGGGACCTGCGAGAAGACGCTCCGGTGGGAACCGGCAACCTCAGGCTGCTGACGACAGATGAAGCGAGGGAAGCCTTGCCCGGGGTCCACGAGGGCATCCGGCAGAAGGCTCCTGGCGCCGTGAGCCGCTCAGCCGAGTGGTGGCACGTGCGCTTTTTCCTCGACCTGCCGGACTCCCGGGACGGATTTGGCGCGAACAACTACCTCGTTTGCGAAGAGGACGGGCGAATTACCGGATACCTGATCTACCGGCGCAAGGGGGATTACCACGACTGGATCCCCGGCGGGAAGGTGCTGGTGCGGGAGTGCATGGCGGAAACACCGGGGGCCTACGCCACGCTCTGGGACTATGTACTGAACCTCGACCTGGTGGGGGTGGTGGAGTACGACGTCGCCAGCAGCGCCGAACCACTGCTCTGGATGTTGCAGGACTCCCGGCGAACGAAGCGGAAGCGGCTCGACGCCATCTGGGTGCGGATTGTGGATATCGAGCGGGCGCTTGGCGCGCGGACGTACCAGGGTGACGGCCGCCTGGTGATCGAGGTACGCGACAGGTTCCTTGAGGGCGCGGGCGGCCGGTTCGAGCTGGTGAGCGCGGGTGGTGACGGACTGTGCCGCCGGACGGATGAGGAGCCGGACCTGGTCATGGGGCCGGAGGAGCTGGCAGGCCTATACCTCGGTGGAGGGAGTGCGTGGAGCCTGTGGCGGGCAGGAAGGATCGCGGGATCAGAGCCGGCAGTGGCGCTCGCGGATCGGCTGCTGGGCTGGCACATGGCGCCGCACTGCCAGGAGCACTTCTAGCCATTTCCGCCCGGGATAGGGACAGGGCGGCTGCGATCACGGGGAGTCCCCTATCCAACGGCTGCACTCCGTGGGCGGAAACTCGTTGGAGAACACGTCCAACGGGAGACCGCCATGGCCGGCACCGGATCAAACCCCACTGAACGCAAACGCGCCGACATCGCCGAAGCGCTTGAGGCGCTGCCGCCTCTGCCCGCGGTAGCACTGCGGGTGATGGAGGTCGCCCAGAACCCGAAATCCTCGGCGAGCGACCTCGCCCTCGTTGTCTCCTCGGACCCGGGCCTGAGCGGCCGGATCCTGCGGGTGGTGAACTCGGCAGCGTACCGGCGATCGAGAGAGGTCACGTCAGTGCAGGAAGCGCTGGTGACGCTCGGGTTTGTCCAGGCCCGGAACATGGCAATCAGCGGAGCGATCGCGGGGGCGTACGCGCCCGACGCGCTAAACGCCTTATTCCGGATTGAGACATTCTGGCGGCACTCGATTGCGGTGGCCTTCAAGGCTGCCGAACTGGCGGGCCAGAACCGGCGGCTGGATGTGCCAAGTGCCTTCACGGCGGGCATCCTGCACAACATGGGGCGGCTGGCGATGTTCTACGCAGACCCGGCGGCGCTCGACCAGGCTGTGGCCGAGGCGATCGTGCGCGGAGTCTCGATCGAGGAGACCGAAGCCGAAATCCTGGGCTACGACCACGCCGAGGTCGGCGGTCGCCTGGCTGCGCGATGGAAGCTGCCGGAGGCGATCCGTGAAGCAATCGCGAACCACCACAGCGGAGCAGCAGCGGAGGGGAGCCTGGCGACGTGCGTGGCAGCGGCCGATCGCTACGTCTGCGGGAACGGCCTGCTCCCGGGTTACGTGGTCCCGCCGGCAGCCGGGGAGCGCCGCGCAGTGGCGCCGGACTACCCGCACCTGGAGAAGCAGGTCGAGGCGCTGATGGAGCTGGTAACGGGATCGCCGGTCGGAGTGGTCCAGCGGGCGGCATCCTGAGCGATACACCACGGGTAGGCGGGGTATCGCCGTGTGCTATGGCTGAGGCGCGAGGTATTCACAGAAGCGCTATCTCGGGGTAGGCTTGACGGGTTGGGCAACTGCCCGTGAGCAGGGGTGAGATGGTCCTTTCAGAGGCTCGCAAGAACACCGCAAGCGCCATCCTGGCGGGTGCGTCGGCAATCCACCAGAACCTTTCGGTGCCTGTGCTGTATGAGCACGCGGTCCGCCGCCACGAAGGCAAGTTGCTGCAGGGCGGGACGTTCGCGGTCTTCAGCGGAGAGCGAACCGGACGGAGTCCGAAGGACAAGTTCGTCGTCCGGACACCGGATATTTCGGAGCACGTGTGGTGGGGACAGCACAACCAGCCTCTGCCGGCCGACACTTTTGAGCGGCTGCGTGCGAAGGCGATCGCCTACCTCAATGGCCGCGAACTCTACGTTCAGGACACGGTTGTGGCGCAGGACCCGGACCACCGGAAGACCGTCCGCGTGATCACGGAGCAGGCGTACCACTCGCTCTTCGCACGGACCATGTTCATCCCGTCGGAAGCCCAGCCGATCGACCACGACCCGGACATCACCATCATCCACTGCCCATTCCTTCAACTCGATGGAGAGGACGACGGCGTGCGCAGCGATGCAGTGGTGGCCTTGAACCTGACGGAAGGGATCATCCTGATCGCGGGGACGGCGTACGCGGGCGAGATGAAGAAGTCGGTGTTCACGGCGATGAACTACTATCTCCCGCTCGACGGTGTGCTCTCACTGCATTCGGCGGCGAACGTGGACCCGCGGACGGGAAAGTCGGCGCTGTTCTTCGGGCTTTCGGGGACGGGCAAGACGACACTGAGCACCGACCCGGAGCGGCTGCTCATCGGCGACGATGAGCATGCCTGGACAGAGCACGGGATCTTCAACATTGAAGGCGGCTGCTACGCAAAGACCATCCGGCTTTCGAAGGACGCCGAGCCGGACATCTTCGAACAGACGACGGAGTTCGGCACGATCCTGGAGAACGTGATCTTCGACGAGGACACCAG
>Ga0209477_1001337_pt1 | contig 15078 bp, 15 predicted proteins | sample KloWWTupernatant_FD_187180 | JGI IMG/M metagenome (GOLD analysis project Ga0209477, IMG submission 187180) | Active sludge microbial communities from Klosterneuburg, Austria, studying microevolution and ecology of nitrifiers - Klosterneuburg... | ecosystem: Engineered > WWTP > Aerobic digester >... | reverse complement strand
GCCAGGCCAGGGTATGGGCCCCAGCCTGCAGAAGTTGTCGAATTGCGGCGGCGTTCCCCGGGCCGGGCGGGTCTTGCCTTACTTGAGTTGCAGCACGCTGTCGTCCCACTTGTCGTGCTTCTGCAGCCCGAGCAGGTTTGCCACCGTGGCGGCGATGCTGGACAAGCCGGCGGTTTCGGTCCGCTGCAGGCCCAGCCTGCCGCCGCTGACCTTGTCATAAAGGATCAGCGGTACCGGATTCAGCGTATGGGCGGTCTTGGCCTTGAACGAACCGTCCTTGTTCTGCGCCGGCTTTCGGGTCTTCTTGTCGAGCTCGAACATCTCGTCAGCGTTGCCATGGTCAGCGGTGATCAGTGCTACCCCACCCGCGGCATCGATTGCCGGCAGCAGGCGCGACAGGGCGAGGTCGACCGCCTCGATCGCCATCGTCGCGGCGCGGAAGTTGCCAGTGTGGCCGACCATGTCGCCGTTGGCGTAATTGCAGCGCAGCACCTTGTAGCTGCCCGACTGCAGCGCGGCGATCATGGCGTCGGTGATCTCGGCCGCCTTCATCCACGGCCGCTGTTCGAAGGGTACGACGTCGCTCGGCACTTCCTGCCAGGTTTCGCCAGCGAACTTGCCCGAGCGGTTGCCGTTCCAGAAATAGGTGACGTGGCCGAATTTTTGCGTCTCCGAGCAGGCGAACTGGGCCAGCCCTGACTTGCTGAACCACTCGCCCGAGGTGTCCTTGATGGCCGGCGGGGCGACCAGGAAACGCTTGGGCAGTTGCAGGTCACCGTCGTACTGCAGCATGCCGGCATAAGTCACCTGTGGCCTGCGCACGCGATCGAACTGGCTGAAGTCGTCGTCGACGAAGCTGCGGGTGATTTCGAGCGCACGGTCACCGCGAAAGTTGAACAGGACCACCGCATCGCCGTCTTCAATGGTGCCGATCGGCTGGCCACGGCCATTGTCGTCAAACTCGGCGATGACGAACTCGGGCAGGTCCTGGTCGATGGTGCCGGGGTGCTTCTCGCGCAGGCCGTGCACCGCCGCGGTGGCGTTGGCAAATTGCGGGCCTTCGCCCAGCACGTGGGTGCGCCAGCCGCGCGCCACCATCGGCCAGTTGGCGTCGTAGCGGTCCATGGTGATGGTCTGGCGGCCGCCGCCGGAGGCGATGCGGGCATCGAAGCCGTCGGTGCTGATGTCGCGCAGGAAAGCCTCGAACGGCACGATGTAGTCCAGCGCACTGGTTTCAGGGACGTCGCGGCCATCGAGCAGGGCATGGATGCGCACTTTTTGCACGCCCTCTTCCTTCGCCCGCAGCACCATCGCCCGCAGATGGTCGATGTGGCTATGGACGTTGCCGTCGGAGAACAGGCCGATGAAGTGAATCACCCCCGTCTTTCCGTTTGCGCCCGTCTTGGCGCCGGCAACGACGTCCTTCCAGGCACTGCCCTCCCAGATCGTCCCGTTGGCGATGGCGCTGGCGACCAGCGCCGCACCCTGTGCATAGACCTGGCCGGCGCCAATGGCGTTGTGGCCGACTTCGGAGTTGCCCATGTCATCGTCCGAGGGCATGCCCACCGCCGTGCCATGAGCGCGCAGCGTGATGTTCGGATACTCGGTGAACAGGCGGTCCAGCGTCGGCTTGCGCGCGGCATCGATCGCACTGCCGGGCGTTTGCGCGGAAATGCCGTAGCCGTCCATGACGATCACCACGACGGGGCCCTGTACACCCGCGAAGGCGGGGAATTTCTGCAGCATGGTCGCTTCCTGAAGGAGAGAGTCGGCTCCGGTGCAGCATGAAGCGTGCTCGGCACCGGGCAAACCACTATTTTCCGTCAAATTGGTTGCGGAATTACAGGGGTGTTTTTAAATGAGACGCTGCTCGGGCCCTGCGTTCAGGCCGACCAAAGTGCCGGGCCGGCGGCATCACGATAGGTCAGGTAGGCGCGCAGGTCGAATTCGTACTGGTGGTACTGCGGCTCCATGTGCAGGCAGAGCTGGTAGAACGCTTTGTCGTGGTCGCGTTGGCGCAGGTGCGCAAGTTCATGCACGACGATCATGCGCAGGAACTCCTGCGGCACCTGGCGGAACAGCGTGGCGACGCGGATTTCGCGTTTGGACTGCAGCTTGCTCCCCTGCACGCGCGAGATCGTGGTGTGGGTCCCAAGTGCGTTGCGGATCACATGCAGCGTGTTGTCGAAGCACACCTTGCTCAGCGGCGTGGCACTGCGCATGGTGTTGGCCTTGAGTGCCTGCACGTAGTCGTACAGGGCGCTGTCCGAGCGCACGTCGTGCGCGCGGGGATAGCGCTTCAGCAGCACCTCAGCGAAGCGGCCGGCCTCGATCAATGCCAACACGTGCTGCCGAAGCTCGGGTGGGTAGCCGGCAAGGTAGCCAGGGGCCGCCCGAGCGTGGCTGGAGCGAGTGCCGGCAACGCTCAAGGGGCCAGCCCCGCGAGACCAGGTACGGACTGAAGGGGCGGCTGCACTCCAAACGTCCGTGTCGTGAGCTGCGAGACGGCTCTCCTGCGGCGCGCCAGCAATACCAGAGCAGTTGCCAGCAGCAGCAAACTGCCCGGCTCCGGCACAGCCTGGGCGAACGCGCCGGCGATGCGGGCGTGCGCTGCGGCGGTCGGGTGGAAGTCGTCCCAGAAGATGTAATCGTCTGGATTCGAACACGCTTGCGTCAGCAGGCAGCCGTCTGTCGCATTGCTGAAGCCGGATGCAGCCGGGTTCGACACGATGTCGTTAAAGAGCGCGAAGGTGTCGAACTGGATGATGTCGGCTGGAAGGGCGGCATCCAGTCCGGTGAGCAACTGCGCCAGCGTGGCGTTGAACCGGGTCGAAAACAGACTGGCCTGTGTTTCCACGCCGACCATCCGGGCGAAGGGTGTCAGCGCCAGATCGGGCAGGTTGGGAACGAGGATGGTCGATGCGCCCATGCCGGCTAGTGCCCCGACGTAGCTCGAGATGTTCTGTGCTGCGGCGGTGGGGTCGTCCAGCGTGAGGAAATCGTTTGCGCCCCCCAGACGAAGTACAGGGCATTCGGGTCGGCCATTCCGCCGAGCATGGGCAACATGGACTGATAGAGGCCAAGTTGTTGCGCCATGCCGGGCAGGCCGTAAAGGCCTGCGCTGTTTGCGCTGCCGCCGTCACCGAAACTGCCGATCCCGGTGGTGGAGCCGGAGATGGCGAAGCTTAAGAAATTCCCCGCATTGGCGCCACCGGGCAGGATCGCATCGGCGAGGCGCTCAGCGGCGGTGGGGCCGTTGGAGTAGTGACCCTCGACGTACGGCGGACAGGGGTGCCCAGGGTCACAGGCCCCACCCAGAAGCTTGTAGATGCTGGCTACCGCAGAGGGGTTGCTGCCCGCATCGGACAGACTGTCGCCGAAGACGTAAAGGCCGCTGTAGGGGCTGGCCCAGGCGCTTGCGCCCAGCAGCAGACTGACGCAGGCAGAAACGAGGAACTTCAGACTTGATCTCATGATGGACGCTCCGTGTTCGATGACGATACGGCGGTGCCCGACGATGTTCTGGACCCATGCCGCGGGGGGTGACAGACGGGCTACATCATGAACCGAAGTTGAAGCGGACAAAAGTGCGGTGCCGAGAGCATCTGGAGTGGACCGATCTGGCAGGCTGTCCGGCCTTACTTCTTGAAGTCCTTGTGGCACGATTTGCAGCTCGCCTCGACCTTGTCGAAGGCCGCCTGCGCAGTGTCCTTGTCGTGTGTCTGCGCCGCCACCACCAGCGCGTCGCTGAGCTCGAAGAAGGCCAGTCGTTCGCGCTCAAAATCCTGCGGGCGCTCCCATACCGCGGCCTTGGCCTTGGTCGGCGGATAGTTGGTGTCGGGGGCGAAATGCGTCCAAGGCGCGTCACGCCGGCTCACCACCTCGGCAGCCAGGCGGGCGAACTCGTTGGCGCGATAGTCGTCGGTGCGCAGCATCTTGCCCATTGGCTCGAAGCTGCGCAGCATAAGCTTGAAGGCGTCCTGACGGTGCTTGACCGGCTGTCCGGGGCGGGTGTCCTCGACCGGGCCGCTACAGGCGCTGAGGGTGAGCAGGAGGAGAAGGGAGGAAAGGGTGAGTCGGGACATGGCTTGGTTGGGGATGCTCTACGAGTGGTCGGAAGCGGCTGCGCGAAGGTCCCCAGTCCTGAGGGCGGAAACCTGAGGACTTGAGGCTTAAGGACTGAGGCTTAAGGACGAAGCCGTTTTCGACCGTTGTGGCTGCAAGTCGTTCAGGGCGATGTCTACACCCGCAACAGCAAGGTCTTCAGCGGCGGGTTGTTGTCGTGGCTGGGGAAATCCGCTTCCGGAGCGATCCACTGTGCTTCGCGCACCGGCCTGCCAGCCTTGACGGCGCTGCGCTCGAGCTGGTCGAGCCAGTCTTCACGCGATACACGGGCGTCGTTGTTGCAGCAGATCAGGGTGCCGCCCTCTTCGGTGGCGAGCAGCGCAGGCTTGAACAGCGCGGCGTAATCGCGCACCAGATCGACGACGCCAAACGCGCTCTTGGCATAACGCGGCGGATCGAGGAAGACCAGATCGAAGCGGTGCGGCGCCAGTTCGGGGAAGGGGGGAAGGTGCTTGCCGCGCACCATCTTCGCCTGGCCGAGGCCGGCATACTGGCGCAGGGCGGCGAAGGCGTCCGACTTCACGAAGCGCAGGCGGATGGGCAACTCGTTGAGGCGGGCATTGTCCTTGCCGACAGCAAGACTGGATTCGGCGAAGTCCACATTCACCACATGGCGCGCGCCGGCCTTGGCCGCGGCGACACCGACGCCGCAGGTGTAGGCGAACATGTTGAGCAGCGATTTGCCTTCGGCCTCCTGCATGACGCGGCGGCGTGCTGCGCGCAGGTCGAGGAAAAGCCAGGGGTCCTGTCCCGCATGGCGGGCCTGAAAGCGGTAGCGCACGCCAAGCTCGCTGAATTCCGAGGGCTGCTCGGCGATGGCCTGCTGCTCGGGCGACAGCGTATTCACCGTGCGCGAATTCTTGCCGCTGCGGTCGTTCCACACCAGCGGCAGGCCGGGCATGGCGGTGGCGTAGAAAGCCTCAAGCTCGGCCAGTTGTTCGGTGGTCAGGGGGCGGTGGAAGGTTTGCGCCAGCAGCACGGCGCCGTAGCGGTCGACCGTGAGTCCGGGGGCGCCTTCGGCCGTGCCGTGGAACACACGGTAGGCATCGGTTTGTTCAGCGTGCAGCGTGGTGATCAGGTCTGCGCGGGCAGACAGGGCGGCCGACAGCAGGTCGGTGAGGGAGGAAGACATGACGGTTCCGACGCGGGGCGCGTCAGTATGCCCTAGCGCGCGCCCGAATCTTCCATGTTCTTCGTTGATCTTCCTCGTCGGTCAGGCGTCAGACGTCCCGCTGGGCAGGTCGTGATGGCAGCCCGCGCCGCAACAGGGGGCCAAGCGCCGCGCGGAAGTGATGGTTGTGCAGACAGATGCCCCCCACGAGGCCGACCAGGCAGCCGAGTACGGTGTCGAGGAAGCGCGACTGGATCAATTCGGCGGCTGCAGGGAGGTGGCTCAGTGTGGCGGCCTCGGCCAGCAGGATTGTCAGCGGCGTGATGAAGAGGACGGCGACACCGTAGTGTCGGACGATGGTGCTTTCGATGATGAAAACCAGGATGAACACCAGCAGTGCGACGCTCCATGGCGACAGCGGTAGCGACAGCACACCCCAGGCGAGCACCATGCCGCCGGCGGTGCCGAGCACGCGATGCAGCTGGCGGTTCCAAACTGCGCGCAGCGATGCGCCCTGGATCACCGCGAGGCAGCTGATCGGCACCCAATAGGGGCGATCCAGTTGCAGGGCCTGAGCGAGCACCAGCGACAGGGCGACGAAGCCGCCGATCATGACCGAATCGAAGACAACGAAGTCGAAGGTCGGCGCCTGCAAGGCGGGAACCGGTTCGGGCGCCTCCAGGCGGAGAATGTAGAGGCTGTAGAGGAAGGCGATGAGGCTGCCGAGCAAGGCGCCCATCGTCAGCAAGCCCACCCGCAGCGGGATGTCCTCGACGACGCCCGGGGTATAAACCGCAATGGCCGCGGCCATGACGAAGAACAGGCTACCCGGCGGTCCGACGCGATAGAAGCGGCACACCATCGTCACCAGCACGGTGATGATGCCGAGCACGCCCGCTTGCGTCAGTGGGAGAAAGTGCGCGATCAGACCCAGGGCGTAGCAGGCGGCCATACCGAAACTGCAGGCCATCATCGACACCATGCGATGCGACAGCGGGGTGTGGGGTTGGTAGAGGAAGACCAGCCCGCCAAATGACGAGATCAGGCCATACTCCATATTGCCAAAGAAGGCCCCCACCACCAATGGTAGCCCGGACGCCAGTGCGCCGGCGAAGGGCATCTGCCAGCGCCGATTGCTGGGCGTGATGGCGGTGAGGTGCCGCCATTCGGTGCGGATCAGCTCAATGAGCCTGTGCAGGGCGGATGGACGGTTCATGATTTCGGGACGGTGGCGTGTCCCGGATGTTTAACACATTCAGGGCATGGCGGCTTGCCCACGCCTGCCCGCCTCCCACACCATCAGCGCCTGCTTGCGCTCGTCGCCCCAGCGGTATTCGCCCACTGCACCGCCTTCGCGAATCACGCGGTGGCAGGGAATGAGAAAGCCGACGGTATTTGCGGCGATGGCGCTGCCTACCGCGCGCGCGGCCCTGGGTGCGTGAAGGGCGCGCGCGAGCTGGCCGTAGGACACGATCTGGCCGGGCTCGATGCGAAGCAGCGCTTCCCAGACCTTGATCTGAAAGTTCGTGCCGCGCAGGACCACATGCACGCTACCGCGCGTGGGCGTGTGCGGGAATATCTGCTGCACCAGGGCCTGGGCGCGGGTGTCGTCGCGCTGCAGCACCGCGGCGGGCCAGCGCATCGACAGCTCGGTCAGCATCGTCGCTTCGTCCGCCACACTGAAGGCGAAATGGCAGATACCACGTGAGGTCCACGCCACCAGCGCGTCACCAAATGGTGAGGGCGCGAAGCCGTAGCCGATGTCGATGCCGCGTGCGGCAGCCCTGATTTCGCCCGGCGTCATCGCCTCGCAGGTGACCATCAGGTCGTGCAGGCGACTGGTGCTGCTCAGGCCGGCCGCATCGGCCACCGCCAGCAGGTTGGCGGAGGTGGCGAGTTGCTGGCGGGCGTATTCCTTCGTCAGGTACTGCAGGAAACGTTTGGGCGAAATGCCGGCCCAGTCGGCGAAGACGCGTTGCAGGTGCTGCGGACTCAGGTGCACCGCGGCGGCGATCTGCTCCAGCGTTGGCTGCTCGCGGACGTGGTCGCGGAGGTAGGTGATCGCCTTGGCGACAAGGGCGAAATGGCGCGATGCAGACGCGTCAGCGGACATGATCGGGGCTCCGGTTCTCTGCCGCGCGACAGCTAAGGTGGCATGTGTGACGTAACCCGGGCAGCGATGTCGTCGCGCCCGGGTTACGTCACGGCCGTGCGCGCGGCGTTCGCAGCCAGTATGCCCTTGCCGGGCTGGCGATCAATCCGATTCTTGCGCACCTGAAAGGTACCGGACTTATCGGGGCGTCGTGGCCGGCGGTGCCGATCAGCATGCCTACACAAGCTCCTTTGCGGTCAGCGTGTAGCGGAATGCGTCCGGATCAAGGCTGTCGAAGCGGCCGGCCTCGCTCTCGCCCTGCGGGTACATCAGAAAGGGCACGGTGGGGCCGCTGCTGCCCTGCAGACTCAGGTCGTGGGCGTCGTTATAGGCCAGCCAGTTCATCTCCCACGCGCCGAACAGTTGTTCGCGCACCGCGAGCACTTTCGGGTCGTCCAGCGCGAGTTTGCCCGGCGGCTCTTCGAGCACGACCTTGCGCACATCGGCCGGGTCCACCGGTACCCAGCCGAAGCGCTCAAGGAACACCTCGGCACGGCAGTGCTGCGCCTTGGAGATGTTGCCGCTCTTGCCCAGGCTCTTGTAACCGAAGCGCGAGTCTGCCACGCGCACGCCATAGACATCGCGTGCCGGCAGGCCTGCGGCACGGGCGAGGCCGACGTAGAGTGCGTTGAGATCGGCGCATTTCCCCGACAGGTTGCCGGTTTCGATCATGGCCCGGATGTCGCCGATGCCGCAGCCGCGTGTTTTGGGTTCGCGGAAGGTGTTGTCGACTACCCATTGGTAGATCGCGCGTGCCTTGTCTTCGTCAGACCGGGCGTTCGCCGTGATCGCGAGCGCCGTTTCGCGCACGATGCCATCGGTAGGCAGCAGCTCGGTGGCGCGGGTGTACAGGGCGTGCTGGTCGGCTGACAGGGTCAGCGCTGCCGCGCTCGGGCGTGAGAAGTCGGTGCGGCGGTCGCGGGTGGCGAAGCGGCTGACGACCTCCACAACGGGCTCGGTGGTATCGGCGGACCACTCGGCGTAGAGCATCTCGGCCCTGGATTGCGGGTCACGCAGAATCTGCATGGTGTCGGCATTGCCCTGCCAGAGATTGCCCATCGGGCGGAACCAGGCGGCTTCCGACATCGACGGTAGCGGAATCCACACGCGAACCACGCCGGTGGTGGGTTGAGGCTCGATGCGCGTACTGACCTCGAACCGTCGCCAGCCGGTGTCGGAGGTCGGTGCAAAGTTCGGCGCAGTGTCAGTATTGGCGCGCGCCAGGTTGGGGAGGGTCTGGAGGCTGGCGGCGAGTGCCGACATCTTGATGAAATTGCGACGATTCATGGTTTTGGTCCGTTCTGTTTCGCACTGGCAAGGGCGCGTATCGGCGCCAGCAGTGCGGGGTCGCGCCAGTCCGCTTCACCAACAATGTGGAAGCGTGCTTGATGACGGGCATCGAGTACATAGGTGGTGGGAATGACGCGCGCACGCCAGGCGCGCGCGACGATCTGGTCCGGGTCGGGGATGACGATCAGATTTTCGAGCAGGTGGTCTGCCTGAAAGCGCTGCGTATCGGCGGCGCGATCAGCGACCGCGACGGTGATCAGCACCAGGCCGGGCTCGCTTTCATCAAGCTCGACCAGTGCCGGCATCTCGTCGCGGCAGGGCTCGCACCAGCTTGCCCAAAAATTGACGATCACCGCCTTGCCGCCTGCCTGATCCAGTGCTTTTTGCAGCGCGGGCGCGGGCGGCGGCAGTTCGCCCACCGACATCAATTTCGGTGCTGACTCTGGCGCTGCTGAGCTGCCCATGCAGACCACGCTCAGTGCGATTGCCGTCGTCAGACGGCTGAGTACGCCGCTCATGAGGCGCGGTCAGCGCAGCCTCGTGGGCACGCTGCGCAAGGCGGTGCGAGGGTCCAGGCCGTGGTGAGATTGCCGCAGGCTAGCCGGAGGTGCCGGCCTGATGGGGAATGAGGGTCTGTCATGGGGTCTCCCGATGCGTGAGCCGCCCCGGTGCGGGATGCCGCCGGAGCTTAATAAGTCTGACCTGGGGGCCAGACCACAGGGTTGGCGACCTGCGTCGCCGTGCCGGACGGCCGATATGTAGATCGGCCTGATGGGTCCGGTCGCTGCGATGGACATGCCGTACATTGCAGCGAGGATGCGGATAATGCCCGATTGAGTGGGTGAGGCGCGAGTGGCGCTTGCAGGGCCCGCGCGCCAAGTGTTCAAGCTGCGCACTAAGTGCGGCTTCGTCGATCGGGCGTGGCTCGTCATCGAACCACGCCTGAAAGTCGGAACCAGACGGGCTACCGTGGGGGCGTGTCAGATGCGTGCCTGGGTGTCGAACGCGACTGCGCCGAATCCGGACACTGCTCAGCAAATAGTTTTTATTGGTTTTAAGATTTTTAAACAATAGTTCTTGGCAATGATGCTCATTGCTTCAAGATTGCCGAGCCTTTGCTAGGCTGTAGGTGTGAACACATGGCAAGCACGATCGAATGGCCATGCAGTTGCCGCGAGGCTGGAAGGTGATCTTTTCCGGGCGAACACGGTGTACGCCAGGCGCAGCCAACGAAACCAGGACAGGAGACGGACATGAGTGCAAGCGACATGAAGACGGGTGGCAAATGCCCGGTGATGCATGGCGGCAATACGGCTGCGGGAAGATCCAACATGGATTGGTGGCCGAATGCGCTGAACCTCGACATCCTCCACCAGCATGACAGCAAGACCAATCCCCTGGGCGCGGGCTTCAACTATCGGGAAGCGCTCAAGAGCCTCGACGTCGATGCGCTCAAGAAGGATCTGACCGCGCTCATGACCGACAGCCAGGATTGGTGGCCGGCTGACTGGGGGCACTATGGCGGCCTGATGATCCGCATGGCCTGGCATGCCGCAGGCACCTACCGTATCGCCGATGGCCGGGGTGGCGCCGGTGCCGGCAACCAGCGCTTTGCCCCGCTCAACTCCTGGCCCGACAACGTCGGCCTGGACAAGGCGCGTCGCCTGCTGTGGCCGATCAAGCGCAAGTATGGCAACAAGCTCAGCTGGGCCGACCTGATCGTTCTCGCCGGCAACGTGGCCTACGAATCGATGGGCCTGAAGACCTATGGCTTTGCCTTTGGCCGTGAGGACATCTGGCATCCGGAAAAGGACATCTACTGGGGTTCGGAAAAGGAATGGCTGGCCCCCAGCGGCAGCGCCAACAGCCGCTACTCGGGCGAGCGTGATCTGGACAACCCGCTGGCGGCGGTGATGATGGGCCTGATCTACGTGAACCCGGAAGGGGTCGACGGCAAGCCCGATCCGCTGAAAACCGCCCACGACGTGCGCGTGACCTTTGCCCGCATGGCCATGAACGACGAAGAAACCGCAGCGCTGACGGCGGGCGGCCATACGGTCGGCAAGTGCCACGGCAACGGCAATGCCGCCAACCTTGGCCCCGTACCGGAAGCGGCTGGGGTGGAGGAACAGGGCCTGGGCTGGATGAACCACACCACGCGCGGCATTGGTCGCGACACCGTGTCGAGCGGTCTCGAAGGAGCCTGGACCACGCATCCCACCCAGTGGGACAACGGCTACTTCGACTTGCTGTTCAACTACGACTGGGAGCTGAAGAAGAGCCCGGCCGGCGCCTGGCAGTGGGAGCCGATCAACATCAAGGAAGAGGACAAGCCGGTTGACGTCGAGGACCCCTCGATACGCCACAACCCGATCATGACCGACGCCGACATGGCGATGAAGATGGACCCCGCGTACCGCAAGATCTGCGAGCGTTTCCACAAAGATCCTGCTTACTTCTCCGACGTGTTTGCGCGCGCCTGGTTCAAGCTCACCCACCGCGACCTGGGCCCGAAGACGTGTTACTTCGGCCCCGAAGTGCCGCAGGAAGACCTGATCTGGCAAGACCCGGTCCCCGTCGGCCGCAGCGATTACGATGTGGCGGCGCTCAAGGCGAAAATCGCCGCCAGCGGCCTGACGGTCAGCGACATGGTCGCGACCGCCTGGGACAGCGCCCGTACCTTCCGCGGATCGGACCGGCGCGGCGGTGCCAACGGCGCCCGTATCCGCCTGGCGCCGCAGAAGGACTGGGAAGGCAACGAGCCCGTGCGCCTGGCCAGGGTGCTGAAAGTGCTCGAAGGCATTGCCGCCGGATCCGGGGCGAGTGTGGCCGATGTGATCGTGCTGGCGGGTAACGTCGGTGTCGAGCAGGCCGCCAGGGCAGCCGGCTTCGACACCAGCGTGCCCTTCGCACCGGGGCGTGGCGACGCCACCCAGGAGATGACCGACGTCGATTCCTTTGAAGTGCTGGAGCCGCTTGCCGATGGCTTCCGCAACTGGCTGAAGAAGGACTACGTCGTTCAGTCCGAGGAGCTGCTGCTCGATCGCGTCCAGCTGATGGGCCTGACCGCGCCCGAGATGACCACGCTGGTGGGTGGCTTGCGTGTGCTGGGTACCAACCACGGTGGCAGCAAGCACGGCGTATTCACCGATCGCGTGGGGGCGCTGACCAACGACTTCTTCGTCAATCTTACCGACATGGCCTATACGTGGACGCCGGTGGCCAATGGCCTGTACGAGCTCCGCGAGCGCAAGAGCGGTGCGGTGAAGTGGACGGCGACCCGGCTGGATCTGGTGTTTGGCTCCAACTCGATCCTGCGCGCCTATGCCGAGGTCTATGCGCAGGACGACAGCAAGGAAAAGTTCGTCAAGGACTTCGTCGCCGCCTGGACGAAAGTGATGAACGCGGACCGCTTCGACCGGGTCTGACCTGCAGTGCTTTCGCCTACGCCGCACGCAAGTGCGGCGTAGGCGCTGTTAACAATGCCTAGCCGACAGGCCCACCATGACCGAAATCAGTTTTCTCGAAGTCGAAACCGCAGCCGATCCTTCGGTGGCGGTGATCTGGCTGCACGGACTGGGCGCCGATGGCAGCGACTTCGAGCCCATCGTGCCCGAATTGGCGCTCGCACCCGCGCCTGCAGTGCGCTTTGTGTTTCCGAACGCGCCGCACCAGCCGGTGACCTGCAATGGTGGTTACGTCATGCCCGCCTGGTACGACATCATCGCGCTGGGTGGCGAGAGCCGTGAGATTGACGAAGCCGGGCTGCTGGCTTCGCGCGACATTGTCCGTGCGCTGATTGCGCGTGAGGCAGAACGTGGCATCCCCAGTCAGCGCATCTTTCTCGCCGGTTTTTCCCAAGGCGGCGCGGTCGCCTACCTGAGCGCGCTGACACACCCCGATCCGCTCGCGGGCGTGATCGCCCTGTCGACCTATATTCCTTCCGCCGCGCTCATCACCCGCGAGCTGTCCGCCGCCAACCGCGCTATCCCGGTCTTCGCCGCCCACGGCACTCAGGATGATGTCGTGCCGGCTGAAATGGGCATGCAGGCGCTGGAATTGTTGCGCACGCTCGAGCTGGCGCCGCAATGGCACACCTATCGGATGCCGCATTCAGTTTGCCCACAAGAAATTGACGACATCGGCGCGTGGTTGCGTGCGCGCCTGAGCGCGCTGCCAGAGCTGGCTGCCTGAGGTGTCGATCAGGACGCAGCAACGATGAGAACCCTGCCCAGAGAGCCGCAATGGACGTGAACGCAGACTTCACTGCCCGGGCCGTCGTCGACACCCGTGGCACTCCCTGGATTGCCTCACCGCAAGCGGGCGTCGAGCGCAAGATGCTCGACCGCGTCGGCGACGAAGTGGCACGCGCCACGAGCATCGTGCGTTACGCGCCCGGGTCAGCCTTTGCCCCTCACACCCATGAACTGGGCGAAGAGTTTCTGGTGCTGTCGGGCACCTTCGAAGACGATCAGGGGGCTTATCCGGCGGGCACCTATGTGCGCAATCCACCGGGTTCGCAGCATCGGCCGTTTTCCACCGCGGGCTGTGAGATTTTCGTCAAGCTGCGCCAGTTCCAGGCCGGCGATGATGCGCAGATCGTCATCGACACCTCATCGGCAGCATTCCGCCCCGGCCTCGTGCCCGGCCTGAGCGTGCTGCCCTTGCATGAGTACGGCAGCGAACACGTCGCGCTGGTGCGCTGGGCGCCAGGCACGCGCTTTCAGGCGCATACGCATTGGGGCGGGGAGGAAATCCTCGTCCTCGAAGGGACCTTCAGCGACGAATACGGTGACTACCCGGCCGGCAGCTGGCTACGCAGCCCTCACCTCAGCCGCCACCAGCCGTTCAGCGATCCAGGCTGCCTGATTTACGTGAAAGTCGGGCATCTCGCGTAGGGCGCAAAAACCGCCGTTTTCGGACGGCGGTGTCACCGGCCGGCAAAGGCGGCGCCTGAGCGCGATCCTGAGGACGTCTGCAGGGGGGCTGGCAGGGGTGTCGACCGGCGATTCAATGTCGGCCGTTTTTACGCTCCCCCTCCTCCGGTGCGCGACCCCGCTCGAGTTACAGTCTCATGGAGCTGATTTTATTGAAGTATTTTTAATTTCAATGAAGTGGCACGGATCTCGCTTTTGTTGTGGGTACATTGAAGTCACACGTACTCATCAAGGCGGGAAAAATGAAAAACACCAAATCTTTGCTGCGCACTGCCTGTGCTCTGGCAATTGCGCTGAGCGCGGGCGGGGCCTCTGCCGCACAGATCTACTGGACTGACTGGACCGGCTCCGACCTCGACTTGGGAACCGGCTTTCAGGGGGTGGGCACGATCACCACGCTGAACTCGACAGTCAACGTCACCTACACGAACCCGCAGGGCATTGCGTTCTTTCAGCCTAGTGGCGGCGCCTATTACTACAGCAACGGTACCGACGGTCCCAGTGGCACTTCGCCCTATACCAGTGCTGCGGTCGACAACCGGCCGGCCACTACCGACATCGTCGCCCTGCGCTACGCTGGAAGTCAGACCCTGACCTTCTCCGAGGCCATTGCAAATCCTGTTTTTGCCTATGTGAGCCTGAACGTCAACGGCTACAGCTTCGATCAGGATTTCGACATTCTCAGCTTCGGCCACTCCAGCGATGGCAATGCGTGTGGCTACTACGGCTGCGGGACCTCGTACAAGCAGGTCGTGACCGTCAACGGGCAAACCGAATACCAGCTCCTCGGAACCGGCGAGCCGCATGGCACCCTGCAGTTCAAGGGAACGTTTGACACCGTTAGCTGGCGCAGTCTCAGCACCGAGTACTGGAACGGCTTCACCATAGGTGTGCAGGGCACGGCGGTCGAGTTCTGTGATGCGAACCCCAACGCGCCTGGCTGTGGGCCTTCGAACAACGTGCCGGAGCCCGCTTCGCTCGCCCTGCTGGGGCTGGGTTTGATGGGGCTCGCAGCCGGCCGTCGGCGCAAGTCCTGAAACGACGCGAGTGCGCCTGCCAACGGATCCTGATCCAGCCGCAGGCCGCTCGCGGGCGGTGCGGCTATCGACTACGGCTGCCTGCCAAATCAGATCTTGATGATCGTATCGCTGTAAAGCGACACGAAACGGTCATGCGTCATCAGGCGCATCGGTTCGGCAAGCGCCTGAGCCACCAGAATGCGGTCAAACGGGTCTTGATGGTGCGGGGGCAGGCTCTCGACCGTCACCACATGTTCGGCCTCAATCGCCAGTAAGCGATAGCCGGAGTCGCGGAAGTAGCGCAGCGCATCCTGGCCGGAGACCAGCATATCGCCGCGCCCGAGCGAGTGCTTGAGGGCAATTTCCCATACGCTGGCAACGCTGACCCAAACCGTGGTTCTGGGCGACAGAATCAACTCTCTGGCTTTCTGCGGCAGCCTCAGA
>Ga0209477_1001336_pt1 | contig 15089 bp, 10 predicted proteins | sample KloWWTupernatant_FD_187180 | JGI IMG/M metagenome (GOLD analysis project Ga0209477, IMG submission 187180) | Active sludge microbial communities from Klosterneuburg, Austria, studying microevolution and ecology of nitrifiers - Klosterneuburg... | ecosystem: Engineered > WWTP > Aerobic digester >... | reverse complement strand
CTGCATACCTTTCATTTTTTTATTAGAAGGAATAGACGACACATATTCCACCAGTTCGGGATCGAGGTAAGGGCTACGTGCTTCTATGCTGCTGTGCATCGTAGTCCTGTCAACTTTAACCAGAATGTCATCAGTCAGCCATGTCATTCCATCAACATATAAATTCCTGTCAAGTGTATCGAGTTCTTTACCAATATCATAATATTTTTTAAAAGTGTTGTAAGGATCAGTATCATAAACGAGATCTTTATATTCTTTCCCAAGAATTTCAATTCTTTCCTCAGGTGAAAAAAACTGTCTCCAAAGGTAATGAGCTTTTTCGGGAGAATGTAGTGCACCGTTTAAAAATTGCTTTTGCTTATACTGCCAGTTAAGTTTATTTTTATTTTTACTATTACTGTTTAGACCTATTATAAATCTTTTAATAGAATCAGGAATTGGTTTAGCAAAATTATAATATTTATCAGCTTTATAAGTAATGTATCCGGCAAAGATCTCGTCAGCACCGTCACCACTTAGAACAACAGTTACAAAATCTGAAGCTAATTTTGAAACTTCGATCATAGGAATGAGAGAATTATCAGCAAACGGTTCATCAAAAACATCTACAGCATTATTCAGAAAATCCAGTTCGTTTTTTATGTCACAGATAATTCCGTGATGCCTTGTTCCGATAAATTCTGCCGCTCTATCGGCATCAGGAAGTTCATTATAACTTTTTTGATTAAAGCCTACACTGAAAGTATGTAGTTCACCTTTATGAAATTTTTTCATTAAAGCTACAATAGAAGTTGAATCAATACCACCGCTAAGAAAAGCTCCAACAGGTACGTCACTGATCATCCTGCGTTTTACAGATTCTTCAAGGAGATATAAAATTTTACTACAGGTATCCTCATCGGAATCTTTATTTTTAATTCTGAATGAATCTGAATAATCCCAATACCTGAGTTTGGAAATTTTATTTCCCGAATCAGAAATTTTCATATAATGAGCAGCTTCTAATTTGAATATATTTTTATAAATCGTAAGCGGCGCAAGGATATATCCTATTGCAAGGTAACAATTCAGAGCTTCGTAAGACAACTCAGGCGAAAAAGTTTTATCTTCTTTGAATGCTTTAAGTTCAGAAGCGAAAGAGATATTTTTATTTTTGTCAAAATAATAATACAATGGTTTTTTTCCAAATCTGTCCCGTGCTAAGATCAACTCATTAAGTTTAGAATCCCAGATTGCAAGTGAGAACATTCCGTTAAACATACTGAAACAATCCGAACCGAATTTATCATAAGCGTAGATTATGACTTCAGTATCTGAGTTTGTTTTGAAAGAATAGCCATGTTGAATAAGGTCATTTTTTATTTCCATAAAATTATAGATTTCACCGTTATAAACAATATTAAATCTTTCATCCTTAGAAGACATGGGCTGATTGGCATTTGCAGACAGATCGATGATGGAAAGTCTTCTGTGTCCAAGTACAATATTTCCTAAAGATTTAACGCCTTGATTATCGGGTCCTCTGTGTTTTATGGAATTGCACATACGGGAAACGGCAGCTATAGTATCTTCGCTGACGCCTTTCCACTGAGATTTTCCGGCAATACCGCACATGTTTATAAGATAATTAGTAGGGTGATATATTTGTTATTGGGATGGAAGTAGAAACGGTTTTAACCGTTTCTATGAAAGCTGAATATTGAAACCGGTTAAACCAAATCAAGATACAAATAAAATATTTCGATGGTTTTGATATATTTTTCAAATGGGTTCGGTTTTGAATGTGGAAAACGGTTTTAACCGTTTCTGTGAAAAAAAATCCTGAAACCGGATAAACCAAATCTGATTATAAAATGTATTTTTCATAGTCTTCGATAGACTCATCGAAGATATACTTTTGTACTGAAAGAAACGGTTTAAACCGTTTCTCTAAAAAATAATTCTACTTATTAAAAAATCTATCTTCAAACCATTCATAATAACTTATCTTCATAATTAATCTAAAAAATCTCCGTCTTCATTAAACAAACGGTTAAAACCGTTTCTCCAATCCCACATTATTACTCATATCCATAATAATCCTTATACCACTTCACAAACTTCTCCAACCCCTCTTCTATCCTAACCTCCGGTACAAAATCTATATAATCCGACAGATCCCTCGTATCTGCACATGTGATTTTTACATCTCCGGGTTGCATGCCTAAAAATATTTTCTCAGCATTCCTTCCGAGTTTATTCTCTAAAATCTCTATGAATTTCAATAGATTTACAGGATGCTCTCCGCCGATATTAAACAATCTATATTCTGTATCTTCAGTTTTTTTTACTAGCCTCGAAATGGATTCAGTTACATCATCTATATATGTAAAATCTCTTTCCATATTTCCGTTATTGTACACTTCGATTGACTCACCTTTCATTATCTTTTCCGCAAATTTATAATATGCCATATCAGGTCTTCCCCATGGTCCATAAACTGTAAAAAATCTTAAACCTGTTACTGGAAATTTATAAAGGTGATGATAAGTATATGCCATTAATTCATTTGATTTTTTTGTAGCTGCATAAAGAGAAACGGGATAGTCTACATTATCTTTCACCGAAAAAGGGATCTTATCACTGTTTCCGTATACCGAACTCGATGATGCGTAGATCAGTTTTTTCACTTTAAATTCCTTACAGCATTCAAGAAGATTAAAAAATGCTACTATGTTACTTTGTATACTCACTTCAGGATTTGAAATTGAATACCTGACTCCCGGCTGTGCAGCTAAATTAACTGCAATATCAATCTTCTCTTCTTTAAATATTTTTCTAAGCTGTTCCTGATCTGTAAGATCCGTTTTTTTAAAATTGAAATTTTTATACTTTTCCAATAATTCAACTCTGCCTGTTTTAAGATCTGTATCATAATAAGAATTTATATTATCAATTCCCGTTACATCATATCCATCTCTGCATAACCTTTCAGAAGTATGATATCCAATAAAACCAGCTGCACCTGTAATAAGTATTCTCAATTTAAAATCTTTTATTTATAAGAATTATTTTTTGCTAAATATTTTTTAAGCCGCTTTCTCATTTTTATATATTGCGTTATACCTGGATAAGTATAATTACGGGATTCTGAATTTCTATCAGGAAGTGTCTTTTGTTCCCCTGCTTCTAATTTCTTTAGAAAGTCTTCCACTTCAGGCAGACTGTCATAAATAGCTTTATGACCTATAAAAGAGTAATTGTGATTTTTCAAATCAATATCCCTTACCTTTCCACTTACATAGACTTCTCCTGCATCTATTTTGTCATTCATCTTTAAAAATGAATATGCAAGGTTATTGTAATCTCCATTATACAAAGTCCAGAATGGCGAGTATAATCCCTTATACTCCGGTGTCAATCCTTCATGCCAGAGATATACTCCGTGCTTGGCAATTCCTCTTATCTTCTTACCAAAAAAATCATTTACGCACATTGCAAAAATAATATCCGGCTTTACTTCATTCAGAAAATCCAGTACTTCTGTTTTATTTACATTATCTGAACTTATCTCTTTGAATTTCAGATCATCAAATTTTCTGCCGTTTGATTTCCAGTATGGTCTGATGATCCCTCTTTTCAAATAACCCAGATCTTTCACTGCTACTTTTTTCTTTACATAAAAAAAAAGTAATAGTTCATTAAGCACTTTAAAATATCCGTACTTCTTTGCTCTCTTCATTCCATAATCAAATCTGCCTCTCCATGTCTTTCTCCAAGTAGCAGAATCTGACCAGACTACACCCGCCAGTTCAGTGTGCTCTGAAAGCCAGTCAACTATCAATTCATCAAACTCATTCTTCGATCCTATAAATACACTTCTCATTTGTTAACTCTTTCCCAAATTATTAATTAATATATGAAACCAGTTTATCGGAAAATTTCTTGATTAAATCATTTCTGTCAAATTTTTCTTCAGCCGTTTTTCTGCAGTTTTCAGACATCTCATTTCTTAAACTCAATGAATCTCTTAGCTTAATAATATTTTCCTTAAGCTTATCAAAATCTCTGGGAGATGATACTAAGCCGATGTTATTGTCGGAAATTATAGCAGCACCTTCACCGGTTCCTGAAAATAATATAGGAACACCGGCTGCCATTGCTTCATATATCTTTGATGGTACTGCTCCATATATTTTGTTTACCAAAGGAATTATAGTACAATAATATTCAGTCAAAATTTCAGGTATCTCATTACTCTTAACACTTTTATGAACGACGATTCCCCTGTCCGGATTCTCTTTTAAAAAATCTAAAGTTGCCTTTCTGTCTGTACCTTCTCCATAAATATGGAATTCTGCCCCAAGTTCTTTAAAATTAATTTTACTTACAATTTCGAAAATGCCCTGTGCCACTCCTAATAATCCGGCATAAACAATTTTAATAATTTCTCCGCTTTGACAATATGATTTTGGCTTTTCAAATCTTTTTACATCTACTCCATTTCTGAATAGGTAAGTATTAAAATCACCGCTGTTATTTATATGTGATACTATTTCTTCTGATTGTCCTGTATTTATAAAAGCTTTTCCATATAAAAATTTTTCGAGTGACTCTAATTTCCTATAAATTTTCCCATCACCAATTGCACCAAGTTCTTTTGCAGACAATGGCCAGATGTCAGATACATTCATTATCATTTTTGCCCCTGAATATTTCGAAAGTAAGTAACCGCTGTATCCAAGTGTCAATGGAGGACTCTCAATGAATAGAAAATCCGGTTTGAATTTTTTTAATCTGAAACAGATGAATAATGATGACAATGAAAATGAAATCATCGAAATGATTCTTGGCAGCTTATTCTTTGAGTTTGATGCAAATAACCAGTATCTGTTTACGTCTATGGTATCTATTTTTTCTGAACAGCAGAATTTCCATCTGTATCCCGGGAAGATCTTTCCTTTTGGATAATTAGGCATTCCGGTAATTACCATTACTTCCCAGCCGTACTCCTTAAACTTTTTTGAAAGTTCATAAAGTCTGTTTTGAGGAGCACCGGTTTCTGGATAAAAATATTGAGTAAGTATTGCTAATTTCAATCCTGATTTACAAATGAATAAAACTGTTTCATCTTTCCTGCATTAGTTCTCTGTATTTTATCAACTCTCTTAAATTCAGCAATAAGACCCGGCTCTAAATACTCATCCATTTTTTTTCTGATCTGCTCTCTGTCTCTTTCACTTATGTCTTCATCCGAAACCATTTCAAAAACAAATTTATCCGGCTCAGTTTGCTTAATCACAAATTCTTTTAATGAATCAATCTTATTTAAAATACTTCTTGTAACAAAATAAAATGTAATACTTGATGAGATTTTCCCGCTGGGCAGTACGAGATCATCGTTGATTCCTCCAAGAAGATTCTTGATCCTGACTCTGTCTTTTCCAGGTTCTATGACTGCTCTGTCTCCTATTTCATATCTGATAAATGGCATTGCCTTATTATGAAGAGAAGTTAATACGATTCTACCTTCGCCGCCTTCAGTTAACTGCTTTCCGCTTTCATCTAAAATTTCTACAAAAACATTTTCCTCCGAAAGTTTCCAGTTACCTTCAATATCTTCAAATGCGATCAGATCAACTTCTGAGGTTCCGTATTCATTTACTACCGGTATTCCAAAAGCTTTTGAAATTTCGACTTTATCATCTGTAGAACAATTTTCCGATGTGCAGATACATACTTTTAAAGATGGGCAGATTAATTTTAGATTGATTTTATTTCTGTTTAAATATCTCGCAAATAAAAGAATCGAATTCGAATATCCATAGATGTAATCAAACTCTGTCTTCCTAAAAATTTCTATATAACTTTTTAATACTTCGTCAGAAAGATCAAACACCGGGAATCTCACTCTGTTAGACAAAAGATCTTTTGTCTTTTCTACATAATATTCTTTCTTCTCCAAAGGTATTCCATAAAATCTCGCCTGCTTCGAATTCAAATTTATTCCAAAACTATTATATCTGTTTTTGATCAATGCCCATGTCATTGCATGTGAATATTTATCTTTCGCATATCTGAATGGATGGCCGGATGAACCTGAAGTATAACCTGTGTATAAATCTTTTGAATTGAATGTATCTGATGTAAGCTTATCTATCGAGATTTGAAAATCACTTTTTTTTAATATTGGAATATCTTCCCAATTTGCAGGCAATTTATTCTCAAGTTTATTTCTATAAAACTCATTATTCTTTAAATGATATTTTACTATCTCCCATTTCTTATCTGTCTGCCATTTTGAGAAATCTGTTTCCGAAATAGAATTCAGATATTGTATTTCTTTTTCCGCTTTGCTTAATGGAAAACCCTTTAGCTTCAGACTTAATTCGAGAAATGACATTGTATTATTCGAAAGGATTTTTAATTCTTGACTAAAGAATCTATTACTTCAAACCATTTATATTTAACCTGATCCCAGTCAAATTCTTCAGCTTTTTTTCTTGCATTAGCCGAAATTTCAGAAGCGAATTTATTGTCTGAAATAAGATTCTCAATTTCAGAAACAAATTTTTCTTTATCATTTGCAGGTACTAGCACTCCGTCTTCCCTGTCTTTTATAAGGAATGGTATTCCTCCTACATTTGTAGAAATTACCGGCAAACCCAGAGCCATTGCCTCTATTACACTTACAGGATGATTATCAAAATTTGTTGTATTTATAAAAATATCATAATCTTCTGATATATCTGTCCATTCTTTTTTTGAAAGCTTTCCTGTTAAAATAAGTGATCCATTTAATTTGTTTTCGACAGATGCTTCTTCCACTTTTACAAGCGAACCATCCTTATCCGGACCTATCATGCAAAGTTTAGCTTCAGAATATTTTAATCTCAGATCTTTTAAAATTTCAATCGCAAGTAATGGATTGTATATCTCGTGAAACGATCTTACCCAAAGTATCTTCGGTCCTGTTGAGATTCGGTTCTTATATTTATAATTTTCAATTGGTATAAAATTCGGAATGTAAGTTACTTTGTACCCTGAATTTTCAAAATGCTCTTTAAGAAAAACAGAAGGTGAAATATTAATATATGAATTTTCAAAAACGAATTTACATTTCTCTGGAGTGCTCTTGAGCCTGTATGGATATCCACCGCCACGCAATATGGGTATGTATGGTATCTGAAATTTTTTACATAACTTAGCAAGAATGTATGTGTACCAGAAAGCTCTTACACTATATGAATCTATTAATACAAGTTTAATTGACTTACGGTTTTTATAAACTGCTTTGATCATATCAAGCATTCTTAATACCTGATTTTTTTTATCCGAAACTGATATCAGGTCATAACTTTCAGAAAGTTTTGGTGTCAGTGTTTCGATAAATGTTGGTGTATATCCGAATTTCGAAAGAATATTACCAGCATAGAGTATCAACTTCTTTTCCTGAAGATATAAATAAACCCTAATCCGTAAATAAATCCAGGAGCTGCGAGTCTCATAGCAGCATGACCTAAAGTAATAAAAACAAATACCGTACATAGTATAAGCATTATCTTTTCGTCACCTGATTTCAGTTTAAAAAATGTACTAACAGGAAATAATACCATTATTAAAATTGCTATGATCCCAAAGAGCCCGTGCTCCGCAAGTAATCTCGAATATTCAATATGTGCTGCAGCAAACACCCCACTGATCTCAGCTCTTTTTTCTGATGCCATACCGGGTCCTACACCCGTCAGGACATTATCCTGAAATACCTCTATATCTTCCTCAAATATCTCCAAGCGTCCGCTGAACATATTACTTTTTTCCTTATCATACATAGATTCGCCTTTAAATCTCATTTCAAGCAAACCTCCGCTTACTTCATTTACATAATAAAATCCTACTACTGATACTACAAAAAGTGCCATAAAAATATATACAACCCTGTTCATTTTATCCTGAAAAGATGCATCTGTTACTGACATGATCACAACACATAAAAATATTGCAACAATCGGTGCAAGCATTCCACCTCTTGAAAACGTTGCAAGACCTCTGATTAAAAATGCCAGCAGTAAAATTATATTAAGATTCTTAACTCTGAATAACCTAATATTTAAAAAATAAGCTGCAGCTATAATAAGAATACCGAGTCCAAACATAGTCGAAACCTGATTTGGTCCAAATCCTCCACTTGCCTGAAAATTCGACTCTGTTGTAAAATCTACATCTTCCAAAGATCCGGATCTGAAATAAACGAATATAGACATCGCTATAATTGGATAAAGCATTGCCAGGAAAGTCTTTCTGAGCTGCTGTATTGGAATTTTCCGTCTGTAAAAATAAATTCCTGCTATACCAAGTGTTACCGGTCCTGAAATGTTAAATGAAACCATTTGTCTTGACATATCAAAAGTCGGATAGTCAACAAAAAATATTGACGGTACCATTAGCAAAATAAATGCAATAAATGAAACCGGTAATTTTCTATTTCTTTTTCCTACAAGAATTCCAAGTACTAAAAATACGATCGTAGCATACTTGCCGAATTCATATCCAAATCCTCCCGAATTCATTCGCAATAGAACTTCAATCCCTACTACATATGCAGCATATATGTGCGCAGCGCCGTCCATATTCTTATTCTTAAATATTGCATATACACCTGCTAATAAAATAATGATAGAATATACTACGCTCAGCTTTGAATTAAACAGCATCACCATTGCAATGGCAACGTTTAATCCTGCATATATTTCCGCGCTAAATGGAGAATTTTTCACAGTATCAAATTAGAATTTATTTTCTTGAAAATAAATATTCATTTTAATGATATTACTGTTTAATTATTTAAAATTTTGTCTTTCAAATTTTTCATATAGTCTTCGTATGTAAACAATGGTGCCAGTTCCGTGCATTGCCTCGATTTTAATTTTATTAATTCAACATTACTAAGTGCCAGATCAATCGCATCTGCCAGATGTTCAGCATTCAGACTTTTCAAAAGGAATCCGTTTGAATCATTGAAATATTCTTTTACTGCTGATACATCAGAAATAATAGGCACACATCCGTAAGCTGCTGCTTCTGAGATTACTTTTGGAAATCCTTCTGACTCACTGGGCAATACAATGATGTGACTTCTTTCATAAATTTTCTCAAGCTCCTTCCTGCTTATGAATCCTGTAAATGTTGTCTTGATCTTTAATTTACTAGCTGCAATCTCAAACATTTCCTTATCATGCCCGCCACCTGTAAAAATAAATTCTTCTATCTTATCTTTAAATCTCATAAGTTCAAGAGCTTCAATTATTAACTTTACACCTTTATTCTTTGAAAGTGATCCTGAAAAACACAGTATCTTTTTATCATCAAAATTTTTATTCGAAGAAATTATTTTTGCTCTGCTTAACTCTTCATTATCAAGACAAGGGTTTCTGAAATCAAGTATGTTCTCTGGCTCATCTTTCCACTTACCGTTAACAGTTACTTTTGATCTCTGAAAATTATTCTTCAGCCACCATCTCTGTATTCTATAAGAAAGGGGTGGATTTTTCTGTCCCCAGTTGCCTGCATATTTTACCCAGCGTTTTGGCTTACTCATCAAACTCAGATATGGCAGCACATAAAGTCCCATAGAAGTTGGAGCTCTGAATTGTGCCCATTCCACTTTTTTCAATACCTCTCTGATTATCTTCAAATTATGAAAAGACGTTGTCAATATTGAAAACTTTTCTGAAAATTTTTCTCCACCGTATTGTTTGATTGGAATGTATTGTACTTTATCTTCATCATATCTCATCGAACTACCAGGAGCTTGTTCATTATGCATTGGCGCAATGTGGTAGATCCTGTCAAAAATTTTTGAAAGGTGATTGATTTCCCTTACTGTCGGTCCCCATCCAACGATCTTGCCGTCTTTATTGTAATGAGGTGTATGTGAAATAATTGCTAACTTCATTTATTTTTTTCCCATAAACTTAAACTATAAAGCATAAGTATTCTTTGATATATACCCGCTCTGCTGATTTCATTTTCTGCTCCGTACTTCAAAGATTTGAACAGGAATTCTACATACTCCTTTTTTATATAATTCAAAACTATATTTCCTTTAAATAATAGTTCTTCTTTTATTATTTCAAATTCTTCACTACTAAGAGCTTTGTCCAATGGGATCATGAATCCCTTCTTTGGAATTTTACTTGTCTCAGCAGGATAAATTTTTCCGTGAATATCTCTGAGTATTTTTTTTGTTTCTCTCAAACTTGATTTCTGTGAGAATGGAATTCCTAATGCAAATTCTGTCAGATCTTCATCAAGCATCGGCACTCTGTATTCAACACTGTTAAGCATTGACATCATGTCTGTCTTTCTTAAATAATCACTGAGCATTTGTTTTCTGAAATAATCAAATACAACTTTACTTGTAAATTTATCCGGAAGCTTCTCAGCAAATACTGAATTGTAAAGAGTTAATCCGTCATTTGTATCAAACAGAAACGGACTTCCATTTTCAAATTCAGTCTTTCTTGGAAACCATGAATGCCAGTCATAAAAAAGTTCATGCGGCTTGTCATCAAATAAATCTCTCATTCTCTTAAATAATCTTGCATTGGATCCGGACGAAAACTTATTTGCAATTTTCACAGATGCTGTTCCCGATGCTTTCATAAATCCGTTACTAACTATCTTTTCTACAAACGTAAGCCAGGTCTGAGACGGATATCCGTTGTACAATTCATCACCGCCGTCACCGCCGATTAAAACTTTTGTATATTTCCCTGCTGCCTTTGTCAGATAAAAAACATTAACTGCTGATGAGTCCGCATACGGCTGATCAAAATCATTCAAAATAAAATTCAATGTTTCAAGATCAAGTCCAGATTCCACTTCTACTGATTCATGTTTTCCCAAAAGAGTTTTCACATACTTCAGTGCTATATCTTCTTCGTTATATTCCTCATCATCAAACTTTACTGTCAGCCCTTTTATATTACTGTTACTTTGATTTGCAAATGCATAAATGAGAGAAGAATCTATACCGCCGCTCAGTGCTACTGCCACTTCTACATCAGCTACTAAATTTCTTTCTACTGCAGTTCTTAATTTCGATTCAGTAAGTTCAGTATTTTCTTTAATGCTTAAATTGTTTTCAGATTCGAATTCATAATTCCATATCACTTTTTCCGTAATCTCATTTTCAGAAATCTCAATCACATATCCGGGTTGAAGACATTTAATCTCATTATATATAGTATATGGCTCAGGGCAATATCCAAGATTCAGAAAACATTTTACGACATTTTCATTTATACTAACTTTATCTTTTACCGTAGGAAGTAGTGCTTTGATCTCACTTCCAAATATGTTGATATTTTTTTCTGAAAAATAATACAATGGTTTTACTCCTGATGGATCTCTGCACAAAATAACTTTCTGCTTATCTCTGTTATCAAGTATTGCAAATGAATAAATCCCTCTGAGCTTTTTAAAATAATCTGTTCCCTCTTTTATATATCCTTCCATTACAACTTCAGAATCTGAACGAGTTTTAAATCTCGTACCTTCAAGTTCTTTTTTTAATACTGAATAATTATAGATCTCACCATTATATATAATATGTACATCCGAATTGCACGAACTCATAGGCATATCAGCTTCTTTCGAAAGATCTATTATACTGAGTCTGTTATGTCCAAGCCAGCAATTAACTGAAGTCAGCTCATGACTTCCGTCAGGTCCTCTGTGTGAAATTGCTTTCAAACCTTTCCGAAGTGCTGGTATATACTGTTCAAAAGTTCTGTTAAAAAAGATTGCTCCTAAAAAACCGCACATTCAAAATCAATTAATGTTATCGATCGCATTTAAATATTTTTTTATAATGACTGTCCAGTGATGTTCTTCTGCCCATTCTTTTGCACCCCGTGAAAAGCTTTCGTAATTATTACAGATAGTATCTATCGCTTTTCTGATCTGTTCTTTATTTTTGGGGTCAACTAAAATTCCGCTTACCCCGTCTTTTATTGAATCTTCTAAACCGCTGTTAAATGATCCAATTGCCGGCAGACCAAAATGATTAGCTTCGATTACTGCAATTCCAAATCCCTCAAAGTCTCCGCTGGATTGTGTTTCACTTAAGAGAATAAAAATATCCGAATCATTTAATAATTCATACATTTTTTCATTAGATATCTGCCCTGCTTTATTAATTGAACCTTTGATTTTTTCATCAGCAAAATATTTATCACATAAAGATGTGTCAGCATTTCTGCCGACAATTGTATAAGTGGTTCCTGGATGATCTTCAATGATCTCAGGTAAAGATTCTAATACATTATGATGACCTTTCCGCGGCCAGATTGTCCCGACACTTATTAATTTTACTGCTCCTGTAATCTTGTCTCTCTTATCTTTCAAAAATTCTATGTGAGCAGACATATCCATATCAAAACCATTTGGTATTACTTTAATTTTCTTTTTATCTATTTTCTCATCAATTTTAGATCCGGAAAAACGAGATACCGGTATTATAAGATCAGACATTTCCAATGCTCTGTTCACCAATGTTTTTTCAAATTTATTTTCCGCATTAATATCTCCGCCGTGAGCAATTGAAATAAATTTCGTATTCCCTTTCAATCCTTTAAGCAAAAGCATTGCCATTAATGATGACCTTCCTGAAAAAATTATGTGAGAAAATTTTTCATCCCTGATCGTTTTTTTTATCAAAGATATTCTTTCTCTGTAAGTCTTCAGCCTGTTGCTATATCTTTCAAACCTTTTAATTTTAAAATTCTGATACTTGTCAAATTCATTTTTTTCATACTCATTTGCAAAATCAGATACAGCCAAGACTGTAACAGGTATTTCATTTATAGATAAATATTTTGCAAGATTGTATGAATGATTTCCAATTCCACCTGGACCCGGAGGAAATTCCGTAGTGAGCATCAGATAATTTTTAAAGCCACTCAATCTTGTCACCTTCCTTTAACATTTCCGATGAACGCTTCCATGATATACCAAGCTGTATCAATAATACCGGCAGTATAAATATAGCTGCCAGTGCACCCAGCGGATACAGATATTTTTTTCCTTTCCATTTATAAGGAATAAGTGAAGGAAGCAAACCAATGATCATTGCATTTGATACAAAATCCGATGGATAATATTTTCTGTAAAGATATAAAACACTAGGTACAGGTCTCGGTGAAAAAAAATTTTTCGGACGAAAAGCATCCCAGGAACCCATTTGTCTTAATCCTCCTGAGCTTACTTTGAGATGAATTCTTTTTGCAAACGGATGTGAAATACTTTTAAATCCTGCAAGATATGCACGCAGACCAAACTCTCCATCACCCATTCTCATTTTGTCAAACTGTCTGTCAAACATTCCTGTCTTTTCAAATACTTCTCTTTTCACCATTGCATTTCCGGAATCAAACTGATCAGCCCACCTAAAGAAACTGTAGTTTTCAGGAATTGCATCACCAACTGTAGAAAGAGAAACACCTGCAGATATATCAGCTTTAAAATAATCTAATCCTTTCAGATGCTCACTGATCCAGTCTTTATCAACTCTAGAGTCATCATCAAAAAATAAAAAATAATCTCCTGTGCATTTTCTTGCGGCTTCATTCCTTGCCAGCCACTGACCTTTTCCATCCTGAAAAATTATTTTTAGATTTAAATTAAATTTATCATAAAATTCTATATTCGGTACATCTGTCTGATCTGCAATTATTACTTCAAAATTATTATAATCCTGTTTTTCAAGATCTTCTAATACATCTTTCAAATACTTATATCTATTGAGTGTCGGAATGATTACCGATACTTTAGGATTATTTTTAAGAATTTCCGATTCAAAACTTTTATAACCTTCGTACTCTAAATGAGGATTGATAAGTTCAGTCCTCTCAATATCTCGCGTACTTATAAATGCACCAATCTCTTTAAATGGATTATTAAAACTTAACAGGTTTTTTATCAGATAATAATATACCCTGTGCCATTTGTAATATTTTCTGATAAATATATATTCATCTTTTACAGAAATATTTTCCTTATGCTGGATCTTATCTAAAGGAATATTTTTTGCTGTCAGCATTATACCTCTGTTCCATGCCTGAAATCCCGCATCCAGATCTATTGCAGTTTTCGTTTCAAATCTGCTGTCAGGAAATATTATTCTCTCAAACTCATCCGGAAATTTCATCACATCAGAATTGAAACAGCATATCGAATAAGATAAACTATCCACCGGTATCAGATTAAAATACCATCCCGGGTTTAGATACTCTATAATTTTAAAATTTCTATATGCTTTCAAACTATTTGCTGAACTTTAATTTCAAAAACTTTATAACTTAATATTTGTAAATAAATTTGAAACATCCTGATAAGTAAAAATCACTGTAAATATTTTTTTCTTTTTCAATATTTATTTTCAGTTACGGGATTATATTTGCGAATAAAATTTGATACAGTTTGAATTTCAAGTCCATCATCTTCTCTAAATGAAACTGCCTTATCAATAAATCTGTCAAAGTGATCACGGCTTTCATTCTTATCTTTACTAAGATTAGCTGGATGACCGCATATCACTGCTGTTTCATTTCGATTAACTGCTTCTTTTATAAAATCAATTGCCGTCTTATCAAAACCTGTATAATGCTCTGGTACACATACTATGTTTTCATGAATTTCCCATTTTGGAAAACTCATGATCTCTTCATCAGAATTTCCCCAGATTTTTTCCCGGAAAGTTTTATACTTTGTCAAAACCTTGCACCATTTATAATCTAAACTATCCATCTGTTTTAATACAAATCCAATATCGCTGCCTTTATGAAAAGGATATAACCCTCTGTCTTCAAAATTAAAATATTTTTTTTTTATCCAGCTCATTGGTCTGTTGTGTGGAAAAACAAATCCTGTAACTTTATCTTCAATTCCCAGACAAGTCTCTAATGATTTCTTGCTGCGTTCAAGTGAACTATGGATCTGCTTCTCTGTAAGATTTGGAAACCATTCATTCCGCCATGACAAAGAAGCAATCTCATGTCCCTTAGCAGAAAGCTTACTGATTATATCCGGAATATTAAAAGGGAAAA